>JACCEA011169519.1_pt1 | contig 81225 bp, 84 predicted proteins | sample 7449851 | NCBI WGS metagenome assembly JACCEA01 (sample SAMN15323453, study PRJNA562643) | freshwater metagenome | isolation source: river surface water | place: USA:Blue River Watershed | collected 2017-08-18 | reverse complement strand
GGTATCTCAGTAAGTTCTACTTTATTTGGTAACCAAGATGGACAACAGGTAAAACATACATTATTGTGTATCTCTAGTGAAGTGAAAGGTACCGAACATATATAATTTTTTAAGTCGACCATTTACTAAATTAAACTATTACTTTTCTTAATCTTATTGAGATAATCCATATGTCCAATGCTTGTGTTTAACACAGTTTTAATATTATTTTCTACGTTTTTATTAAATGCATTAATCTTTTGATTCACATTCATTGTGGACATTTCCCTATCTAATATGTCTCGTTTTAAAACACCGTTTCCGTGTTGTACCGTTAACCAACTTTGAGTACTAAATAAATTTAATCCTGAGTCGTTATTTTTATCTGAGTCATTTATCAACCTGTGTTCCCAAGATGACAATTTACTTTTTAAAGATTCAGGAACCTCCGTAGTTTTTAGATAGTCCTCCCAAAACGGTGTATCCTTTCTTTCATTTACATAATGAAAATAAAGGAAAGATAATATCTCGTCATTAATATGTGCAACCCTATCATTATACTCGTTAACTAAAAATTCCTGTTTATTTAATAACATATCTTTAGTAAGTGAGGTTAACTGCATAATTTGTATCCATATTGAAGTTGCCTCAATTGGTTCGGTAAAACCAGAACTTAATCCTATTGAAATGCAATTATTAACCCAAACCTTTTCATATCTTCCAGCTGAGAATTCAATTACTTTTGGTACGGTGATTTCGTGACCTAACATTTCTTCAACTTCTTTTTTTGCTTCGTCTGATGAGATGTAGTTCTTATCAAAAATGTATCCGCATCCGTACCTATGTTGAAGTGGTATCTTCCACATCCAACCATATTTCATTGCCACTGCGTGAGTGTATGGTGTAATTTCTTCTGTACTCTGTTCCAAGAAGAATGGAATTGCCGAATTAACTTTAAGATGTTTTTCGTATGATACCCAATTCGTTTTATAATGTTTACCAATTAATAATCGATGAAAACCACTACAGTCGAATATGAAATCTGTTTTAATTTTAAGACCTTCATCAGTTAAACACTCAACAACATCACCAGATTCGTTTGTAATAAAATCTTTTATCTTAGTGTCTAATACTTTAATACCTCTACTTTTCCCCTTTTTTTCTAAGAAATCTGCCATTAATCTCGCATCGAAGTGATAAGAATAACCAACCGATTGTTTAATCTTTCCATTAAACATAAAGTAAGGTGATTTATTATTATAACACATCGTGGTTGTAGATTCACGATTTTCCCAGGATTGGTTTTGATGTATTAAGTTTAGTAAATAAAATGGTATTCCAGTTGACGGTAAACCAATTGAAATAGGATTTTTATTGGTGACAACACTAACATTCATACCAACTTCAATCGAATCAAATCCGTGAATATATTTTTCACCGTCTCCCTTCCAGTTTTCAAAACTAATACCCATTTTAAAAGTACCTTTGACTTCATTGAGTAATTCGTTCTCGTCTATTTTCAATGCGGATAGAATCGTAGGTAACATTGGGACACTTCCTTCTCCTGCACCTAAAATACCTACATCGGTAGATTTAATTAAACTTATGTTAGACTCGGGAAATAGTTGACGTATATATAACGCGGTGAGCCACCCCGAAGTACCTCCACCTACAATAGTAATATTATCCATAGGATAAAATATACGTAAAATTATTTAGATTTCCTATTTTATAATAGGGATTTTTCCGTTTTTTTGATGGTTGTTGGGAATAACTCTTGATTGTAGAAATCAATAAACCTCTGATTTTTTGTGAGGGTTAGGTTTACCTTTTTAGTGTCGTTAACAGTTAATAATTTAAAGTTAATATTACATTTTTCGGAAACCCATTCTTCTAATTTTGGTATCTCATTTTCGAAGTTGAAACGTATAATTTCGTCGGCATTTTCAGTCCAGTGAGAGTTGTCCACTAATACAGTTTTGAATTTCACTAGTAGGTTTCTACTTAACTTAAAATTAGGATTAAATTCATTAAAAAACTGTTGAATATTAGTTTCTGAAAATTTTAGGTTTTTAAAGTAATTTAAAAAATAAGACATAAATTCCTCATTAGTTAAATTAACTAACCTTTCATATAGATTTCTATCCGTTCTTTGAATCTCCATTAAAACATATTTCCATCCAGAAATAAATCTATCAATCGGATCTCGATAAATTGTAATAATGGGGTATTTGTCTCCGTATAGTTCTTTGTATTCACTATACCTTATGTGTGAATGATACGATAGTTGGTTATTGTCCCTTAATTGTTTTGTTGCCAATACGTTAGGACTTAAATCTAATGATAATCCGCTACCGATACAAGTACGTTCAAAAGAAACCGTAGCACATCTTGGTATGGATATAAAAATAAATTTGTTATCAACTAACATTACAAATGTTTATCCTTAATAAGTTGTGCGATTGATAAAACCGCATTTTTTACTTTGGTATCAACTGTATTTGTTGTTGGTTTAACTTCAATATGTATAATTAAATTCTGCATTTTAATTGAATTTTTTCTCTACGTTATGTACTAATATGTTATTTGCCACGTAATTGTGTGTATCCTCCACCGAAATATTATAAACCTTACCATTATATGGTTCTAATTCAATACTTTCAATTTTAACCCATTCCCCATTTAAATTGATACTATATTCGTCATCAGTTAAATTAAAGACTAAAACACCGTCATCAAAATAAGTCGCATCGATTTCTTTATCATACGCTGCCCACTTAAGAATACCTTCTTTATCTTTTACAGCAAATGGGTGACCCACAGTTGCCATAGTTTTGATACCATTAATAACAACCAATGGACCATTATAATCAAATGAACTCAACTTATATGATTTTTTATTAATAAATTGATTGTTTTCAGTATCTAAAGATTTAACATAGTCGTTCTCTTTAATTTCTTCAATTCTTTTAACTCCATTTGGTGTTAGTATTTCAGCACCTTCTGCGAAACAACTACAACTTGGGCAATATGATGAACAACTCCAATTACCACAGTTACTTCCACTACACCAATAACAAGGGTTATGTTGTATCGCCAATTTAAGGATACTATTATCGTCACCAATAGATGTTAAAAATAGGTCAGATTCCTCCACATCTATTTCATAAATTGTTTTGGTTTCATACGTTACTTCTAAGTTAGTTATTGCAATGGAAGTAACTTCATTTGTAACTTTATTAATACTTAATATCTTATCTCCAACCTTTAACATATTAACTCTTCTAAAAACGGTGTCAGTTGTTCCTGACAATTCCACATATAGATTTGTTCTATTAATGTCTGACCATACTGTACCATCTTCTAAAGTTATTTTAATAAATAAACCTTCATACTGTTGAGATTTCATTTCCACCACATTGGTATCAACGAAGTTTATATTTGATGAAATATTTTCTAAGGTAGAAAAAGTGTGACCTGGAGAGTCGTTATCTAATGCAGGTATTGATACCGATTTTAAAGTTGTTCCAACGCTAATGTCACCAATAGAAATAAGATTTCCGTTTGAATCTACAATTTTTGTGTCCTCATCCACGTGATAAATAATTTCATTATTATCTGAAACTCTTCCATTTATGTATTTTACTCTAGTTTTATTATTTAATAAACCAGTAGTTGCATCTTCTATTTCATCTTCCCAAACGTTAATTTCTACAGGTGAGGAAATAGTAACCGACCCTAAATGGAAAACATCCAAATTAGGTCCATAAAAAATGTCCATACTTCTAATTACCGTATGTCTATTCTCAACAATGTTATTAGTACTATAAATGTATTTTTGAAGTAAATAATCTTGACCTAATGTTGTTTTTAAATCTGTTAAGACATTTTCACTAGGTGCGTTGTATAATTTTGGATATACTTTAACATCATAACCAGGGTAACGATATTTTACCAATAAATTTGGGTGATTCCCCTCTTCAACATCTGTTAGTGTGTTTATCTGAATTTCTGTGGAATTGCTATAAGTTTCGACATCTATACCACTTCCAGAAATTAAGTCTTGGAATTTAAATTTATCAGCACAATATTCGGTATCAATAAGTGCAGTGCTATCATATGATTGTCTAAGAATGAATTTATTAGATGAATCTTCTATAAATGGAACCGTAATTGAATTAGGTGCGATTTCATAATCAAAAAAAGTAATGTTATTTTCCTCACATTTTGTTTGTAATCTTGAGAAGAATGTTAATTCAGTTTTAGAGACGGCCTCGTCACGACCAAAATTTGGTGTGTTTTGAATATTCACATCTGACCCATTATAAATAAAATGAAGTTCGTTTATTGAATTGTCTAATAGTAGTCCAATAAACCCATCAAAATCAAAATATTCATTAGAATCTTGGTATATCCCAACACCTGAATTTATTTCTAAAACTTTTACATCTCCATTGTCATTTTGAAGTAAATCGGTACCTATAATTACGCCTTTCATATTCTTGTTTTCTTTTTATATAAATATAATACTTTATTTTATTGGTGTGGGTTCGTTACATTAATTTGGTTTCAAACGAGTTACCCGATTTCGGCATCAAGAACCCGAAAGATAGGTTTATTCTCGGTTTTTTACCTTTGTTTGGTATACTTGAGTGGATTACCAATCCCGCGTCACATCTCCAAATCATCCTCTCTTTGACATTTAATACTTTATTTCCATATATAGGTTGTCCACCTTCTTCTGGTAATGAAATAAGAATGTTATATCTTCTCGTATAATATCTATTATCTGGTCCGTTGTAATCCATATGGGGTTCAACAAATGCGGTTTCATTTTGGATACCTAACCAATCGGCGTTTTGTGGGGCCTCAATTACTTTTTCAATTGATTCCAATTCCACCAATTTCTTTTTTAATTCCTTAATTAAATTAGGGGTTTCCGGTAAACTATCCAATCTACCGAAATTACGATATGGTCCTTCTCTATTTCGCTTAAGGTAAGAGTTATTATTAATGGCCCACTCTTCTAAAAAGAGTCTCTCATCTTCAGTGATAAAATCTTCATACCCATATGTGTTTTCAAGGATTACCTTGTTCATACTATTGTTTTTTTAAACCATATTTGATCCATCTGTACCATATCCTTTCGTGAAGATAGTATTGGATGGGTTTATATACCAACTCAGCAACCCCGAAGGCTGCACCAACTTTAACCGAACCACTTATTAACCACATTAAACCAAATCCAATTAAAGTACTAATAATTCGATATGATATCGTCTTGGCGATGTGTCTTTTACGTTCTACTATCATTACCCCTTACTTTGGTCGTACTTTATTGTTCCATCAGGACTCATATGTCCCGTTCTTATTGCTGTACCACTAATAACGGCAACATCTGCCGGTGGTTCGTGATATATAACATCGTAACCTACCCCTCTACCGTAATTGATACTTTCAATGTCTGGTATGATAGATAAAAGAATCTTATCAAAATTATCGTTAAAGAACGGTTCCTGTATTAACATTTGGAACACCTCTTGTGCCGTCTTTGGGTTGTTTTCGTCAACCTCTACGTCTCTAATTGCCACCCAAACGTTCTTACCTTGGGATAGTTGTTGGTTAATTAACCATTCGTGACCTTTGTGCCAATTCTGCCAACGGCCGACGTACATTGCATACTTCTTACTCATATGATTTCAATTTTAATTTAAGTTCCTGAACAGTTTCAAATTCAGGTCTGTTTGTTGTATCGATATCTATAAAAAACTCAGTAGGGGGTTGATAATTCTCAACGTGAAATTGTTCCCTACCTCTGATATCTGTTGTGTGCACATATACCTCAATCAAATCCTTACCCATCGTAGATTTGAAGGTATCTCTTTGATCTTTGTACGGTGAAACTAAGGAGACAATTGCAACGTCTCCTTTTTTGTGAATAAACTTAGCAATATTTTGAGCTAATTCGATGTTTTTACGTCTTCCTTGTTCGGAATAGTCCTTGTTATCAAATATTTCCCTAATATCGTCGCCATCAATAACTACCCCCTTATTTGGGTATGATGCTTTTAACCAATTGGCTAATGTTGTTTTTCCTGAGCCAGGTTGACCCGTTAACCATATAATCATATGGAAAATATAAAACAAAAAAATTGTAAAATCAATGAATGGTTACATAATTTTACAATTAGTTGTTCTTAAAGTGATATAACTCTATTAAAGTTCTTCCGCTACTGGTTCTAATTCTGTATAGTGATAACTAACACCATCAACAACCAATACTAAAGTATCTTTGAATTCGTTATATGGTTCAAAAGCCATATTATCTTTAATAAAAGTTAAAGCTTCTTCTTTAGTTGCGAAAATATGATTTGGTACTTCCAATAATTCATCTTCGCCATCTTGATTTACAGTTAAACCGTTTATTTTATAGTTCATATTGTTCTTTTTTATATAAATATCACACTTTATTAATAAGTTTATGGGAGTAACCGTTTTCGGTCACAATTTTAATCCATTTATCCATCCTTAATTTCTTAAATTCTGGGTAATTTACTATAATACTTTTATCTAACCATACGTGTTCAAACTTAACTGTCGTTTCCTGGTACATTTGGGGTATGTTAATCCATTCTGGAAGGTGTCCAACCCCACTCTTTTGGTTATCTGGAAATTGTACGTATGTTTTATCCGAAAACGATGTTACCTTTAATTTTAAATCCCTAATGGTATATCCAAGTATATGTTGATCTGACATTAACCATAACCAATCGGGAACCTGTTCATATTTTTTAGTTACTATTTCCAAATGTAATTTAAGGTAATCATCTAAGACCTTTTTGTTGTTTATAAACAAAAACGAAGTATTTGGTATTAACATCCTATCATCGAATGTTGGTATATTGATACTCAAATTGTCTATCATATGTTTTTCGATATATAAAAAACTTCTAGATAACTCCCAATGTGTGTGGACAACGTCGTAATTGTATATCCAATTAGGTAAATCATCCTCAATTATTAAATCAAGATCCATAAATAAAAATGGAGGTGTTTCTTTACATATTGAAATGATTTTACCGCTAGTCCAAAATTGGGCGGGGTTGATATCGTATTCCTCATTAAGGGTTTCCAAAGTATCTACGTCAACCTCATCAAATAAGTCTAATAGTCCTATTTTTTGATAATAATCCCTACCAACTTTATCTGTTATCAATTTTATTGGTAGTCCTGTTTTGACCTTAGCACTTGTGATGGATGCAATTTGCATCACAATCTCATATTCGGATAGTAAGTAATCATCCCCACTATGTTCAAATGTGGATTGTTTCTTATAACCAACAAAATTCTTTCTCTCAAAGAATGGTTTAGTCCAATTAACAAAAATTACTTTCATTCGTGTATAAAATATATATCTTTTTTCAGTTTCTCAATAGTGTATTGGTTTAATAAAACCTGTTTACCTTGCATTTCAAAATCAGTTTTACCTAAACAAACTACTGGTTCGATTAAATCTAAGTACTCATCGGTTGAGTTTATAAAATCATTAAAATATATTAACGAACAGACCTCTTCAATATTTGAAAGTATTCCGTAAGTTTTTTGGATTTCAATTAATTTACTGGGGAAGTTCTTATCTCTTAGATAGATAAACCCAGCATTGGGTATGGTAATTCCATTATCAAAATACCATTTACCTTTTCTTATTATTTGGTAAAAAAACATATTAAAATAATGGTCCGTGTCATTTGCTTTCGGATTTATAAGATGATACTGACGTAATATTTCATTTGGATAGAAATATAATGGTATCTGTATATCCCCTCGTTCTCTGATTAATTTATAGAAATTATCATCTAAGGGTTTTTGAATGTAACAATCCCAATCTAAAAACAAAATCTCATCATAGAGTTCCGTTGCCCTTTTTAATGCCAATAACTTATGGTAGAAATTAAACTCACTATTAAATTCCAAACTTGGTCCCATATAATGGTAAGGATATCCAAGTTTCTCCATCAACTCACAATTTACCTCATCCCATACAATAACCATTTGATTTTTAAGTCCATATTTTTCATCTACTTCCTTAGCCAAGTGACATTCTTTGTGATAGAATGTTAAATCCCTTTCAAAAAATTGGTGGTTAGGTTTTCCCCACAGACATCTAATTATTTTCATATCCATTGGGTGCTAAAATTGATTTAAATTTATTTTTTTCCTGTATGAAAATTGGGTTTGGGGTGAAGTAATGTCTTAAATTTTTAATCTTAACCATTTCCCAATCAAACGCTTGAGTAATTTTTGTGGTTTTAAAATGATTTAATATTTTTTCGGACCCTTCTACCGAAACAAAATATGAATGACAATCTATAGACGATACCTTATCACTTCCAATATTATAAACGTCGAAATTTTTAAAATCTACATTTATAAAATCAAAATCGTTGACGATTTCAACGTCATCTTCCAAAATAAAGATATTTGTTTTAGTTTCGTAACATTCTTTTATCAACTCAATGTGAGAAATAAAAGTTGCCATTACTGCCCTTTGATTTATATTATATTGATAATAATCAACCATTGAAAACAATTCTTTTTCTATCTCATCTGTTATATCTCTATAATGAATAGCATCAAAAAAAGAATAGGTGAGGTTAAGTTTTGATAATACCTTATCCATATGTTCTCTTCTTTCAACACTTTCTTTTAATGATATTATCTTAACTTTATACATTAGTGATTATAAGTAAATGGGTCGTTTTTTTGCATCTCTTTTATTTTTCTCTTTATGTTTCTTTTACGTTTCCATTCTCTGTATTGGTCTTTAAACCATTCTATTATATTTTTCATATCTTATTTTTTATGTATTAAATAATTATCTATTATCAATAAATCAATGTCAGTATCTCTGAAGGTATCCATAGCATCTTGAGGTGTTAATACCATTGTTTTATCTTTTATGTTAAATGAAGTATTAAGTAAAACTGGATATCCACTTAACTTCTCAAATTCAGTTAGTAACCTATACATAATTGTATTTCTCGGAACTGTCTGTATTCTTGCGGTGTTATCGATATGTGTTGTTGCTTTAAGAATATTAACATACTCTTTTCTAACATTAACGACTTGGTTCATATATGGAACATCACAATCAACATCGAAATACTTTGATTGTTTATCATATGTAACCATTGGTGCAAACGGTCTAAACATCTCCCTTTTTTTAATGAGTTTGTTAATCCTATCTTGCATACCGTCTATCGTTGGGTTAGCAAGTATTGACCTATTACCTAAAGCTCTTGCGCCAAATTCGTTATGTCCACGATACCACCCTATCACCTTTCCTTCGTTAAGTTTCTTAGCCACATAACTTATTAAAGTTAGTTCGGAATGAAACTTCAAATACTTCGTATTTTTTAAAGCGTTCTTTATGTCTTTGTGTAGAAACTCCGGTCCTAAAAATGGATTTTTTGTTATTCTATTGTTTAATTTTTTATTCTTAATAAGATAATTTACAACCGCACCTACTGATGATCCAGCATCTGATGGTGCCAATGGAATCCAAATATTATTGATGTGTGTCTTCTTAGTAATCTTACCATTGGCGGTACCATTATATGCGCAACCACCACTTAAACATAAGTTAGTTGATTCGTCAAATAATCCGATGGTCTTAATCACATCAAATAATATCTCCTCATATCTTAATTGAACCGCAGCTGCCAAATCCATATGTGACTGTGTGATTTGTTCATCTAACATTCTAGGTTCAACACCTAAAATATCGTATAGTTTTTCATTAAACATAACCCTACTATTCCTGTCCCAACAAAATACATCCATATCACATTTTATGGACGAGTTTTTACTTGTGATTAATTTTCTAACCTTATCAGTGTAGGTTTTAGGATTACCGTATGATGCTAACCCCATTACTTTGTATTCACCCTCGTTTGGTTTAAACCCAAGGTAGGAAGTCATTGCAGAATAAAATAAACCAACTGAATGTGGGTATTGTGAATATGAATAGTATTCCAAATCTCTTCCGTCATATTTGGCAAAAGAAAGTGTATCAAATTCACCAACACCATCAACCGATAAACTAACTGCATTATCAAAAGAAGAACTAAAATAAGAGTAATAGTGATGTGATTCGTGGTGGGTCGAATAAAATATGTTACTTGATATTTTACTCAACATCCTTTTTAAATTCTTAATGTTACTCTTTATTTCAAAGTAAGATTTAATACAGTATATTGGACTCTTAAAGAAATTTTTCTTAAAGTTACTCTCTACCCTTTTTAGTTTTAATGTTGGGTCTTCATAATAACATACCGCCTCGATTTCGTCCTTCTTTATTCTAAAATTTTTAAAGGCGTAATTTAATGCCTTTACCGGGAAAGATTTATCGTGTTTAATCCCTGTGAATTTTTCTTCTTCACAGGCATAAATCAATTGTCCGTTTCTGAATACACAAACGGATGAATCGTGATAGTACGCCGAAATACCTATAATATATTTGGTTGCTCCCATTTTTGATTTATTATTTCGTCATTTTTTAACAAGTTCCACCCTGTTTTATTTAAACAGATTGGTTCTTTTAAATCTTTTATTTTCGACACCCAATAATTAACAAACTCTTCAGTTTTAGATTCTAACTTTAAATCCAAAAACGGTAATATATTCTCACTTAAATAACGAAAATGTTCCTCGACAGTTGGGTGCCATTCATATAACCATTCGTTTGGTTTATTTTCGTTCCACGTAGTTTTGGGTCTCTTTTTACTATTAACATCATTTCGTTCAGTTAAATTAAGATACTCCATCATAGGTGGTAAATCAAGTGTAAGGTTGTAAAAGTCAATAACATCATTTACAGATTGAAATAATAATTCTTTTTTATTCGAATCTATTTGTTTCAAATCGGACATTGAAAATGTGACAACCTTAGCTCCGATAAGATTAACAAATGATTTCAAATTTGAAATAATTGCACAATCTCTAAGAGCGTAATGTGTTGGGTCTGCCCAGGTTATTTTAAAGTCATCTGTATAAACATTAGCAGTAAAAATATTCCCAGGAGTGTGCCACTTTCCGTTTGATCTCCTATCTTCTCTTTGAAACGATGTCCAGGAAAATATAATTAAATCTTCGTTATTGAATTTATAACGTCGATGAGCCTCCATAAACTTTATAAAAAGATATGAATTTCCCGCACCACACCTACCAAAGTTTCTACCAAAAAGTCCTTTGTTTTTAAAATCCTCAACCATAATGTCAGCCCAAGTGGGCCAAGCATATGATGTGAAACTACAACCAAACGTAAAAACTCTTTTGAAATTCATATTATAAAATTGTTTTCATCGTATTCTTCCAAATACGAACATTACCTTCCAAAAATTTATAGTATCTTTCACTAATGTTCTCCACCTCACTATCCTTACCAAATATGTCGTTCATTTTTTGAATTGAATTGAATCCATTAAACCTCTGTATAATAGTTTCTCTAACAATAAAAAGAACGGCGTCTAATGATTTATTACCGCACAAATGTATTATCCAATCAAAATCGTAATTAGCTAATGAATATAACTCAATTTCATTACTTATTACTTTTTTCTTATTATTGAAACTGATTGTGAATGGATATGTTATGTTAACTAAATCTGAGGTTTGGTGATCTACCGATAGATTTTCTTGTTGGTTAAACAAATAAAAAGTTTCCTCCTCATCTTTAACAACCTCTTCATCATCATCAACTTCATTCTCCTTATTAATCATTTTTATCGCGGTGGATATAAATAACTGTTCAATAACACAAGCATAATAGTAATTGGAATCAAAATGTTCTTTATTCTCCTCGTATATTTTTAAACAGTATTCAGTCGCCCTTTTAATTGTTTCATAATCGTTACCACCGAAAATGCACATATTTGGAATGTCAAAAAAATCAATATGTTTTTTAAATTCGTCTGATAATTTATTTTCTATTTCGAAAGTTCCTTTTAAGTACGTATTGTACATACTCATATTCGTTTTAAAGTTGTTTTCCTTTTTTAGTGGAATGTCACTTGAGGCGTAGAATATGGGTTCTTTATCTATTTTTTTAGGTAAAGCATATATGAAAGTATCTAAATCTAAATGGGCAAATGGTTCTGTTTGTAAACTATAAGTTATCAGTTTTGGGATTGAGAAAGTTTTACATTCAAACCCGTCGAATGGTTCCGTTATGATTTCATCATAGGGTACACCTATTTTTCTAACTATTTGTTCAATCTCCTTAGTTGTATAAAGAACCACTTTATCAAAACTAAATTTAGCAAGATGTGCCGACAATAACATATTATATGCCAAATCTCTACTAAAATTAGTTTTTATATTATGACTTGGTACATATGTGTGTATTCCAATCATATTAATCTTTTTTGTTTTACCGGTTCATCAAACTCAGTAAAAAATTTTTCATTATTTCTAATGGTATAATGAATAAGTTGATTTATGTGTTCCGCTATTACCTCGTGTCCATTTTCACTATAATGTGAGTCTTCTATTTTCCCTTCAGTTTCTTGGAAAATGGTTTGTACATTAGGTAAGGATATTACATCCATTCCTTGGTGAAAACCATAAAAAGGAGACCAATGTATGATAATATTATTTTTAAAAGTGTGGTTTAATAGTTTTATAATTCTATTCAACTCAGTAACGTAACAAGAACCTTGGAACCTATTGACTAGAACGTCCTCAATAGTATTTGGTGAAACTCCCATTAATGTGGCGTTATCTTTTTTAAATTTGTCATCTCCACCTGGAAGTATACTAGTGAACTTACCAAATTTATTTGACAACCTTGTTCTATGTATACTTGACCAACCAATGACAACAATATGGTCATCTTTTATTTGGTCTAAATGGTCTATGATGATATCCAAAATGGTGTAATTATCCGCACCACCGTGTCCCCTATTATGACAAGTATATCCATAATCATTTATTAAAAATTCAGAAAATACTTTAGGTGTGTGACCTTTATATTCCTCATATTTTTTCCTCCAATCATTTAGTCTTGGTACTGGTGCCATTGATTGTGTGAACGAATCCCCAAATGTCCAAATTGTTCTACCCATTAAAATTTAGTTTTTTATATGTTTGATATATTTCATCAGTACTAACCATAACATTAAAATTGTTAATAAATACAGACTCCATTTCCTTAGTTATTTTATACATTTTTTCTTGGTCCCACGTTGATATTTCCTCCATTACATCTATTATTTTTTCTAAACGTTTTGTGAAGTTTAATTCCGTATCATAACTCTCGTCCCACCATCTATCAAAAGTTTGAAACCCGTATTCTTTTAATTTACTTAACGAGTTTGGGTTACCTATCAATATAAATGGCTGAGCACAGAAAATTGGTTTGAATATTTTTTCTGAAAAGAAAATCGCACCATTATTAATTAGAGATTCGGTTACAACATTAACAAATGATGAGTTATGAGCTTTTAGATTTAAATTAGTTGCTTTATTATTTTCTAAATCTGGTTCGTCATAGGTTGTTGGTACCGTTGAATCATACCCATTGTAAAATTCAATTAACCTTTCTTTATTATGTTTATAATCATTGTCTATGTAATTGTAGATGTGTTCCAAATAATCATACTTACGATTGATTAACGATGCACCTAATGAAGTTATATGTGAGGTTAATTTTTTGTTTGTTTTTAGTTCAGCAAAAATTGCCATTCTATGCAATTTAGGTACTCTATTAAAACATAAAAATTGGTTTGTTTTTTTGTGATTTCTATTGTTTTCAATGGACTCGTAAAACCCTTTTTTTAATGACTCTTGAGCATTTACATCTGACATTTTACCGTTATCATAAAACCATAGATTGTGTTGAAAGTAGTTGTAAGGTATAATTGTAAAATTATCGGTTACATACCCCTTTGAAACTAATTTGTTTTTAGACTCCAAAGCCTTTAGGTTAGCACATATAAAAATAAGATGTTCTTTATCAAAACCGTATCTCTTTGATAGGTCATCCATCCAAATAAAGTCCACTTCTCTACCTCCAAAAAAACCTTCGGTTAATTGAATAAAACATATCTTAGCTTTCTTATCTAAGACTCTTTTAACTAACCTTTTATCAAAATCTACGGTTGGGTATCGATAATATAGGTCATTGGTGAATAGGACAATTGGGTAGATGAAATTAATGTCCTTATCAATTGCTTCATCTAAAGTGTAAGGTTCAAATACATTGTGCGTGTTATCGAAAAAGTCTTCAAATTTTTGTGAACTAAATTGTCCTAAGATTCTCTTGAAATCTTCACTTTCTTCGTTTGTTAAGGTATATGGGAATTTAATGTTTAATTCTTCTTCCACCTCATTAAGTCTGTTACATTTGGCAGTGTACCAGGTATGGATATCATAGTTAACTAAATTAGAGTTACCGTAATATATTTTACCGTTCTCATTGTAAACTAATACTTCATTATAAGCAACATTTATTTTCTCTATATCCATATAAAATAACTATCAATTATATCACTTTTTTATTTACATCTGTATATAATTTTATCCCAATTTCGGTCTCAAATTTCTCTAATCTTAAAGTATCTAACGTATCGTTATATTTTTTAAATTTTTGGTATAAGTCAAACCTATCTAATTCATCAGCACCGTCAACACTAAAAAGGTAAATAGAACCCAATAGTTCCATTATTTCTCTGTTAACCTCTTTAGATACTCCCAATAACTCTAACTCTTGATCAAACGTCTCTAAACGGGTTTTAAATATATTTTTAACACCATCGGATATCCATTTACAACTAAGATAGTCTGGACCGTATATCGGGTTGATAGCTAACATTCTTCGTTTTGAATAATCAATATCCTTATCAATTAAACCTTGGTTGATTAATTCAATAATCATATCGAAGGTGTGTAGATAATTCATTGCACCATAAGAGAATGTGTAGAAAATATGTGATTTGGTAAGAAATTCAGACACCTTTTTGGCGTTCTCAATAAACGATTCAGTTTTAAACCCTGAACGAATGTATTCGCCTACTTTACCTAATCCATCAAGACTTGGGAATAAGGTAATCTTATCAAAATGGGACCAATAATCGAAGATGTGTTTATCTTTGTAGGTAATTTTAGATAGGTTGGTGCTATATCTTAAATAAACTTGTTTGTTTCTTTTAATTAACTCGTCAAGAATTTGATAATGGTGACCGCTAATCAATGGTTCTCCACCTGCAAAATATATTTCATCAACATATTCGTAATGATTACCTAACTGTTTTAAAAAGTCCTCGGTGTCGTCTAGTGTAATGATTGCTTGATCCCCGTGGTTTATGTTCATACTAACCGCATCGTTGAACCAAGAGGAACTAAACCCGTGATAACACATTCGACATTTAAAATTACATAGGTTTGTAATTCTTATGTCCCACAGATGAAACTTTGTTTCGTCACCATCGACATAGTCAACACAATTAGGATATTGTTTATTAAGTCTTTGTCTATATGATTCTGAATTCAGTTTCTCATTGTTAATACAGTTTGAACACTGTTTAACAACTTCACCGTTTATCATTTTACCCTTAATTTGTTTGGACTTATCCGATTGGTAAATCTCACTTAACGACTCATCGTTAATATTACCTAGTGGGTCGTTTAAATCCCAATTACAACAAGGAAGAACATTACCATTTGGGTGAACGTAAACACTCATCCAGGGTGCAACACAAAAAGATTTTGAATCAACTAGTAAAGATTTCTTCTCATTTTCATTCATTACATAAAGTAGTTTACTAATGTCGGGTAATTTGCTTTGACAATATCAATTGTTGATTCACTTCTATATCCATCTAATATTGTGAATTTTGTGTATTCTCTTTTTAATTCCTCATCACTTGGTTGTTTACTGTACATAAATTCAACCAATGCTTTAATGTCATTTGTTTGTTCTTTAAAGTCGAACGTCTCCCAATGAGATTTTATTCTGTCTTTCTCCTCTTTTGGTAACATATAGATTGACATATGTGGTGGGTAATGAACAATGTTTAACCAAAAGTCAAATAGAGGAGTATTGTCTCTCATCCATTGAATTGTTTTTGGTAGTTCGTATGCGTTTACCCAAGAAGTTGTATGTGTGTAAGTGAAACCTAAGTTCCTATATTTCTTTCTCAATTCGTGGTATCTCAATAGGTTTACCTTAACCTCATCCCATATCGCATTTTTTCTTAAGTACTCAAAGGTCCCTTCAGTTCCGTCAATACTCAAGCCGATACCAACCGCTTTAAATCCTTCACAGATTTTAGTCATTAGGTCTTCGTTGAGGATGGTTCCGTTGGTGGACATATTCAATAAGATATTCTTACTGTGTCCTTCGTTAATCATATGTGTTAAGACCCTTTCCCAAGTGTTTGAATAGAAAGGTTCACCTCCAACGATTTCGAGTCTTCTAACGTAAGGTAACCACGTATCCATACTCTTTATGAATTCACTTGTTTGGTGTCCGGGTTGTCCGTGTTGTAAACCAAAATATCGGATACCAAATTTTTCCCATTCAGATTCAGGGATGTCATTAACTTCCTTCAGCCAACTTGTACTATGACTAGGTGAACAACTTCTACATTTTAAATTACAAGAGTTGTTTAGGATTATCTGATAGTCTTCAGGATATTCGGGAACTTTACTGTAATCGACCGTGGTTCCATTGTTCTTTAAGATTTCAATGTAAATCTGTCTTTTACTTTTGTATCCGTTATCTTCATCTTTCCAACACGTTTCACATCCCTTTGGTTTTTCACCATTCAAGAATTGTGTTCTAAGATTATTCATATATTCACTATGGAATATATCTTCAACCGTATCATTTTGTACATAGAAAAAAGACCCATCTGGTTTTACGATGTAGTCTTTATTAATACAACAAGGTTTAACGCTACCATATGGATCATTTGAAAACCCAACCCAAGGTAGTGGACACATATGACTCATATTATTCAAAGTATTTTTTCCATTCATTTAAGTAGTCAGTTATTTTTACATTACGAGATGCGTCAAGTACTTTGACAAACTCAAAGAATTTTTCTTCGTCGTTATTATTTTTTGGTTTAAAAAGTTCAATCTTTAATCTATCAACTTCATCGTTCCTCATATACTGAATGTTATTCAGAATTTCCTGTTTCATCTCCTCTGGAATAACATTCACTTGTTGGAAAGATGGGTAATGAACGTAGTTGTGTGATATAACTAAATTGTAATCCAATGTGAATTTTTTAAAGTTATCAATGTTGTGAACATTGTACGCACTTACGGTTTGACAAACCTCTAAATTGAACACATCTTTATATTGAACAATCTTTTCAAAGTTCTCAAGTATTTGACTCCATTTTGAACCGTATCTAATGTAATCGTTACGTTCACCAATATCATCAATTGATAAATGAATTCTAACCTTTCTAAACTTCTTCCATATTTCAATAAATCTGTCAGGTACCGCAGTCATATTGATACTATAATGTAAATCAATATTTTGACAAGTACCATCAGTGATAAACTTCTCAAGGAAATATCCGTGTTCTCTGATTAAGGTTGGTTCACCTCCATTAATCCAAATCTCTTTAATGTTATTACACTTGGTGTATAATTCATCATAAAAAGAGTGGTCTCTAAACCATTCAGTTCTAATATCACATTTGAAATAATCTTTTTCAAATTGTGTTCCTTTAAATGATGGAATATCTTCGTTCCATCTATTTGATGAGAATGGATTACAGGTTACACATTTCAAATTACAAACAGTTCCAAGTCTTAACTCAACATAATTGTAGTTAACATCCTTTAACGAACCATCTTCATTTGTATTTCTGAAACATTGTTCAATAAACTCTTCGAATTTTTTATTTGATTCTATTCTTTTTGATTCAACTCCACCTTGTTCATACTTGTAACATTTTTGACAAACTGACGGGAACTCCCCGTTCATCATTTGTCTTCTTACTTCGTTGAACTTACTTGAGTTTGTGATATCTTCTAATTTATCCTTACCTAAGAAAAGATGATTACCGTTTGGATGTGCAGCTGTTGACGCACTGTTAGTCATATCGGTTATACAACAAGGTGTAACAGTTCCAATTGGGTGTGTTGCTAAATGTATCCACGGTAAAACACAAAATGACTTATTCTCCATTAAATTATTTTTTTATTTGAATTCTGCCACCATTGAAGAACTCGTGGGTTTTGACTGAAGATATCTTCAAGTACGCCAACGTTGTTTCTCCATAAATCAACGGCATTTAAATTATTAACACCTCTCTTTAAACCATCAGCCCAGTCAGGATATTTCTCTTGGAAGGTTTCTCTATTTTTCAAATCTTCAAGACAGGTAATCCAATATTGGTATTTTGGATTCATTTGTATTTTAGGTCTAATGTAATCCAAAATATCATCGATAACTTCGTTGTATATTTCTCTTGGTAAAACTTGTGGACACATTATGATACTACTATCAAATGCGAACGTGGTTTTAATTAGAGTATGAACATTAAGTTCTAATGCTAAGTCGAATAAATCCTTTAAAGAAAAAAGACCTGGTGTTGTTATTGTAAGGTCAAACGCAATTCCATATTCACCATATCTTTGATTTAAGAACATAAAATCTTTAAAATTCTTAATCCATTCATCCCACTTAATTCCGTGACGAACGTATTCTACAATCTTACCTGTTCCATCAATTGATGCACATATTTGAACCTGTTTGAAATGTGGAAGTAATTCCCTCAAGTCGTAATTCTTATATGTGGTTCTAGAAAAATTAGAATTGTATCGAACCCAAACATTTTTTGCACCACCTGTCTTTACAAGGTAGTCCATAATTTCCCAATGTATATCCCACATCAAAGGTTCACCACCTACCCAATATATTTCTTCAATGGTTCCGTTTTTAACCGCGTCCCATAATTCTTTTTCCGCCACATCTTTTTGAAAAGATTCGATAATAGGTTTGTTTTGTTTCTGTGCCCAAAAATCACCATTACCCGGCATATCGTAATGACCCATCATTCTTCTTTCTGATTCCCAACTAGAAGATAGTTGATCACCACACATTCTACATTTGAAATTACAAAGGTTTTTGATTCGGTAGTCAAAAGATATTGGTACCATTTCTGTGTAACCATCTTCTCTAGTTTTTTCAAACGCCTCATCTATCTTATGCGGGAATAGTGTTTGATTAAAGTAGTTACGATATATTGATATGTTAAGTAACTTATCATTACACACAGCACATTGTGGTATCTCTTTTCCCTCCATTAAATCTTTTCTGATACCTTTCATATATTCAGAATTCCAATGGTCTTCTAAGGTACCAGGATTGTATTGTGAACCGTTATCGGCACCTTCGGAATCTAGATACTGTGTTGCCCAAGACGCTTTCTCACGACTCGCACAACAAAGTCTTCTCTCACTTTGGGGTGAGAGATATGTGTGTGACCAAGGGGCCATACAAAATGTTTTGTTACCCTCAGATGGTTTTAATTTCATCTATATTTTCTTTTTCAAATACGTCTAATAGATACGGATATAATGACCTCCAATCAGTGTTTCGTCTTTGGTCTATTTTATCTAAGTAATCTCTTAATCTTTTTAATTGTGTCTTATCTACTTCGTGAGTTGTAACTTGTTTTTCAAAACCATATAGATAAAGTTTTCTATGGTCTTCTTCAGGTACAACCGATAATAAATCTTCAAAAAATGTTTTAGCGTGATGTCCCAAATTTTCAGGATTCATAAATGTTGGTCGAGCAACTGTGTTCCAACCAAAATCGACTCTCTTTATTTTATTCCACTCCATTATTTTTCTGTAGAATTCACCCATAGTAGGTAAAGTAACAGGTGTAATAGTTGAGTGTACGGATATCTTTACAAGTGGTGACGTTAATAACGTGTTGAAGTTTGTTTCCCATTCAACTAAATCCATTCCAAATCTAGCGAACTCCGCTTGTGGTCCCCAACAATCCATACTACATACGATTTCAAAAGATTCTAACTTCTTTTGTTCGATAAGTTTAGATATCCTGTCAATCTTTTCTTTGAACTTAACAGGATTGTGTTTTAGGTTACTGAATATTTTAAAGTTGGTGTTAGGATGTTCGTGTCTTTCAAAGAATTCCAAACACTCTTCAAACTCTGGTTGGTACATAGGTTCACCACCTAATATTTGAAAGTGATATAAGTCTCTTGAATTTTTCTCCATCCACACCCAAAAGTCGGCTTTCAACTTTTCATAATCATCTCTACCGTGGAAACCATCTAAATCATATTCAGATTCAAGTGGTCCGAACTTTTCAATTTCATTTTGTATTAATGAACTAAAGAACGGTGAACAATAAACACACTTTTGGTTACATACGTTTGTAAAATAAACCTCAAGTATTCTTGGTGTTACGCTTAATTCATTTGGATTAAGTTTAAGTTCTTTTGGTGAAAGTAAACTATCGTTAATGTACGCAGTTCTCTCACTAGTACCTCCCGAATCCTCAATCTTTTTACAATATTCACAACCATTACCTGGCCATTGTCCGTCTAACATTTTTTGTCTGTCGGCCAATTTTCCAGGATGATTATGGAAATCTTGCATATGTTCTGTAACGTCCCATCCTTTACATCTATGACAACTTGATGACGTTCCTACTGAAAGGAATAAAGTACTCCAAGTCCACTTGAATTGACAAGCGGTTTGAGTTTTTATTGGGAAAGCATCTTCTATATTATGTGGCATTAATTATTTTTTATAAAGTCTAACATTTCATCTTGTTGATCTGGTTCAACGTAATCCTGTGCTCCAGGATTTGCCCATTGTGGATTAAGTACCCAACCTTCTTTCTTGGCCGTTTCCATAACCTCATCAACATAACGATTTGATTTAGCGTCGTCACCATCAATTGTTCCTTTTAATTGTTCTATGTTTGTCATTGGTATTTTATCAAACCAATCTTTTAACATAGGAAAAGTTTCTGTGAAGTTTTTGTTTCTTCTTACATCGTATTGAGTGTAGAATGATTTGAAATCTCTTTCTCTTGTCTCAATTGATGAAGTGTGACTATGTCCCGTTTCAACTTCTCTGATATATGCAATCATTCTCAACATACCATCTCTTTCCCAATCAAGGAAGAAGTTTCCACCTCCATCATAATTGTCATTTACCCATTTCTCAATGTGGTCTGCTCTTTCCATTCTTACTTCTTTAGGTAAAGTCACAATTGATTGGAATGAAGGGAAACGAAGGATGTTAAATGAACAGTTTGGTGATGATGTTTTATAGGTTCTTTTCAAACGTAATATCTCATCCATAAATTCAGTGATGCTGAATAAACACAAAGCGTTAATTGTCATCATACAATTGATTGACTTAACGTTACCTTCTGTCAACATACGTTCAATGTTTGTAATCCATTTTTGCCAAACTAAACCATCTCTAATGTATTCAGCTTGTGCTCCAAATGATTCACAACTTGTATATAAATGGAAACTCTTGATGTTATGACTTGCCTTTAACAATTCCTCAAACAATTCATCTTTTTGTCCTAAGTTAGAGTTAACCGCAAAATCAACCTCACAATCTTTATTGGTTTCCCACCACTTCATTAACTTCCAGAAATCTTGTGACATAGTTGGTTCACCACCTGTTACTCTTAGTTCTCTTAAACTAAATTGTAACTCACCTTCCCACCATTTCCAAAACGCTTCAACATAAGGATTACCTTCGTTCTTCTTACCATATGGCATTGCGTGATTTCCATCGTGTTGAAATGCTGCGGCACCATCACTTACCAAGTTTTGGTATGGTCCATTTTTCTTTATGTCATTTTGCCAAGTTGTAGAAAACGAGGCATTACAATATGAACAAGCAAAATTACAATTGGGGTCGAATGCAATCTCTAAAGTTTTAAGGTTAACATCTTCTTGCCAACCTAACTCAGTTTTTGCTTCTTTTAATTCTTCATCTGTGTATATTACAGATTTATAAACTCTATCGGATACTTTATCAGGACCCAAGTCTTCAATCTTCCAACAGTACTCACACTCTTTAGGTCTAATACCCTCGAGCATTTGTTTTCTAATCAACTTTTTATATTGAGTGTTGTGGATTGCTTTATAACTTGTTGCAACTTCTTCCAATGGGATTTTATGTGCTGGTGGGTGGTGACAACTAGCTGTTGTACCATTACCTAACCAAATAGTTGCGTTATACCATTTAGCACCGCAAAAAGAAGGTGAAATACTATTCACCGCCCTGTCACGATACTCGATATAACTTTCTTCATTTTTCTTTGAAAAGACACCCATATTTTTTAAATTTTATATATAAAATTGCAGTTATTTGTATTATCGAAACTCTTATTGTGAATGAACTTATCAAACAAATGTTCCGATATTGTTTCACCTTCTTTTTTAATAGAAAGGTAATGTAATATAACGGAAATATAGTTTAAATTAAACCCATTTTGGGGGAAATTACCAGCACCAAACACGATATGTGAATTACTATCATTAGGGATTGATGTTATCACTTCAGTAGTGATAATATTAACCCCATCCAAATCTATTGTGATTGTTTTACCCTCTCTTTTAATGGTTAAATCGTATTTTTTATTGATTTCCCATTTATTTTCGTGAGTAATATACCTAGTTTCTGACCCCACTTCTGAAAGTATAAACAAAATTCCGTTGGATTCCAAATCTATCCCCAAATAAGAGGGTAATTTAGCAAATAATGTGGATTTTTGTGTAATATCCTCAGTTAGTTCAAATACTAAATTGAATTCAAAGTCACAATTATAATCGAATATTCTGTTTGATGGGAACTCTAAAAAATTGTCAACCAAGTTATTTGGCCACATTACCCAGGGTTCACCCTCTTTTATTTTTAACATCGTTGTATAGGTTTTTAAATTCTGGGAACGTTTCTAAGAAATTAGTTCCTCTTCTAATGTCGTGTTCATCAACAAACGTAATAAAGTCGTTACGATTACCCTCAACGTCAAAATCATCCTCAGATATTGCATAATCATAAAGACGTTTAATCTTTTGAACTTCAACATCTGAAAATCCGACGTGTTTGTGATTGAATTCGTGAGTTGCGTAATAAAAAGCTTTCTTAGCGTATTCTAATATTAATTCTTTTTGTTCCTTGTTTAGTATTTTAACTGATAGGTGTGACGGCCATCTTAGATATGATGTGTCAAGTTGAATGGCTGACACCCAATATCTTTGATCATTGTGATATTTCATTTTCAACTCATAGATTTTATCAATTAACTTTCCGTAACCAAATACTGACATCACATTGAATGTGGCCATTACGTTAATTGTTACTTTAGGTAACTCAGAAAGAATATACTCAACATTTTCTATGAATAGATTAAAATCAAGACCGTTACGAATGTACTCGGCTTGTGATTCGTATGATTCGCAGGAAGTGAAAACAATAAATTCCTTTACTCTATCTTCATCAATTATTTTCTTTACTAACCCCACAAACTTTTCAATTAAATTTTTAGGGACACCTAAATTTGTGTTGATTGATAAGTTTAAATTTCTATTTGGGTTATCTGTGGTTGCGATAAACTCTAATAGTTTCCAAGTATCTTTAGATAACAATGGTTCTCCACCCGTTACTCTAAATGTATGTAAATCATTATACAATTCAGGCCACCAATTCCAAAATGATTCTACATAAGGATTATCTTCCGAATGTTTATATGGTAATTGATTTGTTTCTCTTACCCAAGTTAAATCGTTGAAACTTGTTGATGTTGGATATCCTCCGTGTTTTTCAATTTCTTCCATCCATTTGGACGAAAACATCGGACTACAATATGAACACTTGAAATTACAGGTGTTTGAGAAACTAACCTCAACATATTTTGGGTTATAGTTTGATCTCCAATCTAGTTCTTTAATTTCTTCAAGGTGAGGTAATGACCAAGGTTCAGAAGATTTAAAAACACGATCTGAAAATGAATTAGATGATTTCTCAACATTCCAACAGTAATTACACTCTTCGGGTTTCTTACCCTCTAACATTTCACGTCTTTTCTCTTTCTTAAATTTTGTGTTGTGTAGAGCTGTAGGGTTATTCTTTATTTCAGATAATGGTATTTTGTGTGGTGCGGGGTGGTGACAAGAATGTGTCATCCCATTATGTAGGTGCATAGTTACTTGTGTCCACTTTGCTAAACAAAATCCACAACCAACCCCATCTAATTTATTTTTAACCTCTTGATTTAATGACATATATTATTTTTACCAACTTTTACGTGTTTAATAGTTGAATCCGTGATTGTAAGATATCTCCATACATCTATAACAACAGATTCACTAGGGAATTCAAAGTCTTTAAATTCGTTGTGTTTTGTAGCAACAAAGTATGTCCCCTTTTTAAATTCAGGTACAATTTTATCAACGTGTGGGTCCCAGGTTTCAAATGTAATGTTTTTTTCTTTAAGAATGTTACATAATAAAATAGAAGCCGAACCTAATACCAAATTAGTGTTCTCTTTAAATGTTTTACCTAATATGTAATATGGTCCAGGATGTTGTAAAATCAATTCAGTTAAGAATTCTGTTTGTTTTTCTCTACCCATCATAATGTCATCAAAGAAATTATAAGACAATCCTACTTTGTTTGATAACCAACTCATTGCAATGTTATCTCTCGGGTGACAACCTCCACCATCACCCATACCACCACTCAGGTATTTTGGTGAGATTAATCTATCATTAGCTATCTTCAGTCCATCCATAACCTCATCAACATCGGCACCCGTCTTATGACACATCTCCATAATGGTATTCGCAAAGACAATCTTCATACCGATAAAAGTATTATAGGAGACTTTAATTAGTTCCGCATTTTTTATTGATGTTTCATAAAATGGTTTAGAGTGTATTGTTGAATAAAAATCTTTAACCACCTCTCTTACGTTATCTGAATCGGTTCCAAAAAGTACGAACTCAGGATTTAAAAAGTCGTTGATTGTTGTTCCCATTGCTATAAAGAATGGGTTATAGCAAAGTTTAAATTTATCATTATCTTCAATGATTGGTAATATTTCCCTTTCGATTGTTCCAGGTAAAACTGTAGATATGATGATTACAATCTTATTGTTTACTTGTCTTTTTATTTCATCAGATAAAGTTTGAATTCCTAATTTTAATGCTTCATAATTAAAGTCATCTCTTTGTTCAGGTATTCTCGTACACCCTTCATAAATGTATTCGTGTGGTGTTTGTATTGGAACGAAAATAATATCTGAATTATTAACAACAGATTCAATCGTGTCAAATATAATTGAGTGGTTTTGAAGTAACTCCTCCGCACCATTTTCTATGTAGGGTATTGTTTTACTTTGAAGAATATTTTTTACGTTTTCGTCAATATCATATCCCCAAACATTATGACCCTTATCATTAATTGCCAACGCACAAGGTAAACCAAGTTTACCAAGACCTATAAATCCTATATTCATAATGTTCTACAATTTATTATACTTGTATTATTGTAAGAAGTTTCATCAACATTGTCTATTTCGATAACCTCAGAAATTTTATTCAATCCATCAATCTTATAATCTATTTTTCCTTGTTGCATTTCAGTAACAAATCTTTTTTCGTTTCTTGCGGTTGTTTCACCCTTAGCCCAATTACCGTTAATAAAACCTTCATCTATGTGTGGTAAACATTCGAATTTACTATCTCTCCTATATGGTACAATATTTTCAATGATTTCAATATCTTCGTTTGTCAATGTAACGTTATTGTTTTGAAAATTATCTAAATTAAAATCACAGTTTAAAACCAAATCTTCAGTGTTTTTCTCAATGTCGTTAAAGTCATTGAAGAACTTGTTATATATTTTAACTTCAGATATTTTACCTTTATAGTATGTGTTCATATGATTACAAAACCCAACTAAAAATGGTTTAACTGCATCGTGACTTCTTAAATCTGATAAAATAGGGAATGGTACATTTTGTTTTATACCATTCATTTGAGAAATTAATTCTCCGTTGACATAGAAGTAAGCTTTTTTCTCCTCACTATTAAATGATAAAGTTACTTGAGTCCACATCCCTTCAAATCTTTTAGCCCAGTTATAGTGATGTCTGTTTTCTCTATCGAATAGAACCATTGTTACTGCTCTTGAATTGTTAAAAGATAATCCCCAAGTCCAAGAACCATCCTTTCTTAATAACGGATATTCAATGAACCTCTTTTCTCTATCTCCAACCAACCAAATTGGTACTTTCTCGTCTTGTTGTTCTGCGTTGAATGTAATTGTTATTGTGTGGTCATTATGTAAACACGAACTTATCTCCCTGTTTGTTGGGATACTAACAAATGAATCGTTACCATTAAAATTTGCAACGGTTTTGTTTTCAATTGTTTTATAAATGTTACCTGTTGTCATTCCCTCATAGTAACATCTCCAAAACAAATCATCATCTTCTTGTCCCCAATCCCAATAGTCATTTGAATAACCGTTTGTTAATTCTGCCTGTTCTTTGGTGAATAAAACTACTCCTCCGAAGTATTGGTCATAACCCAAACCATAATTGTATTTGGATAATTTTGTTGCTATGTGAATTGGATTCTCACTTGGATATGAGTAGTCAGACTCCTCGTGTGGTAACATATCAACATCGTGCCAAGCAATGTAATCACATCCGTCATCGAAAGCAAACTTAGCCGCAATGTTTTTCATTGCTCCTCTGTTGAATAGTTTTTCGTCGACCTGATGTCCAACATAAAATTTATGATTAATACCTCTTTCTGTGAGATGTTTACTTAAATGTGGAATCAGTTTTTCTAAGTGTTCCTTTCTATTTCTGTACGGTATACATATACCTAATTTATGACTCATAATCCAACATTAATTTGGGTTAGTTTATTTTCTTTATGTTTACCGTGTGTGTGAAATGTTAATGTGGATAAACCATCGTTGTTTAACAATTCATCATTAATTGACACTTCATTATGGAATCGTAATTGATTCCATCTAGTTGCGTGATCTTTCCATTTGTTACCTAAAAATCCGTTTTCTTCGTGAGGTAGTGACTTAAATGTACATTGTCTCCTATATGGTATTTTAATTTCCGTATACTCATCGAATTCAACGTTTATGATTTCACATTTCTTTATTTTACCATCATTGTCACCTTTCAAATCCTTCAATTTATAGTTTTCTATAAAATTTGCATCGTAGTATGTGACTAATGATGAAGATGATTTGTAGTTACCAAAATTTTTAGTTAGTAATTCCGTTTCATTGTGTGAAATTTCAATAATTTCATCTTCATTAAGCATTTCATTATAGTAAGCAAAACTATCTATAGTTCCTCTAAAATAATTTGGTATAATATCCCTACCTGGTCTACCTGCACCTAAATAAAATTTCTTCTCCTTTTTATAAAAATGTAATTTTCTAAACGTTGGTGTTTCACCGATGAAGTAACCATCTTGGTAAACTTTAATGTTGTTATTCATCCTATCTAAAACCACAACCATATTTGTTTTATAGTTTGGTTTTATGTTGGAGTTAACATACAGTGAATTGTGTAGAGTGTCGAACGTACAGAAATTATATCTTGAGAACGAATTATAACATATTGCAAAGTCCCAACCAGGAATACTAAAAGCGGTAAACTCGTCCGATTCCTTTTCGTGATTTAAAAACAACTTATCGGGACAAAATGATATAAAGAAAGTTGCATTTTGATTTAAATCGATAACATTCTCACATTCAACATAAGCATCCACACCATTAAACTTTAAAGTCTTTCCTTTTCTACCGTAATTCTTTAAACGTAAGGTATCTAATTCAATTCCCTTTTTTTCACATCTCAATAGTAAGTCTGTATCTTCATATCCCCAAGCCCAATATTTGTTAGAGTAACCGTTAATTTTCTTAAACGATTCCATAGTGAACATAGTAACTCCACCAAAATATTGTTCAAATAGTTCCCTTTCTTTTTCACCAGAATTTAATATAAATTTAGTTGCTAAGTGTAATGGTTTTTCCGAATATGAATAGTCAACATCAACAGGTAACATATCCACATCGTGAAATACAACGTAATCACATCTTAATTTTTTGGCTTCAATAAATCCAATGTTTAAAAGCATACCCCTATTGAACTGCTTAGCATTGTCTTGATTGACTACGATTATTTCATAGTCAATATTGGCTAAGTCAAGATAAGACCTTATATCAACTAAAAATTTATTTAATTGATCTGGTCTATTTCGATAAGGAACTACAACACCTAATTTATGGTTATCCATTAATTGTTGGGTCTTTTGGTTTTGTTGCGGTGTGGAACTCGGCTAAGTAATATTGAATTCTTTCGCTCCATTCTTGTTTATCGATTTCCTCAAACCAAATGGTTAATGCATCTAACGAGTTAGCAATTTTTTCTAATGCCTTAACTTTTCTTGTTTCTAAAATTTGTTGTTCTTCTGTCATATTGATTTTATTTTATTGTATAGTTTATTCCATTGTCTGTATTGATTGAATTTAGGTTCAGTTAAATCTAAACTAAACATAAACTCAGGGTTTGTTAAGTCAATCTTGAATCTACATTTTCTTAACTTATCGTACATTAATTGATATTCATCAGAATATGCATATTGTTGTTTAATACTAGCAACGTCTTTGATTCTATCAATTGCTGTCCTATCCCATTTAAAGTGGTGAACTTGTACACTATCGTGTTTGCTAATTAATGGGTGATTCCAACCTTGCCATCTCCAAGTTGTATGGCCATCTAACTTAGCGTAGTGTTGTCCAGATGTAAGTTCAACGTGACCCTTTTTAATACAAACTTTATTTGGGTTAGCATTACTTAAAGGATAACGAAAAAATCCTGCATTTGGAAATTGTTCCCATATTGATACATCAGGTTTGATATCTTCAAATTCACCATCGGGACCTATTCTATCTATAAACCCACCTCTTACTAAAACATAACCATATTCGTTACAACTTCTAATAATTGTTGGTAAATGGTCGTGTTCATATAAATGAAACTCATCAATGTCGGCAATAACCCACCAATCGTTTGGGTGTTTGTTGGTGATGTAATTATAAAGCATAGTAACTCGTTCCCAATCAAAGATTCTATCTTTATGGGTTTTTGCTATGTTAACATTATCGTAGTTAATGATGATTTCTTTTACCTTATCTTCTAGTGATGGGAATTGTTCGGTTTCGTAAACAACAATGTTTATTTCATCTACGTGAGATTGATAATGTTTGATGAAATGTGGAAGTAATTCTATCCCGTGACCTATAACTGTTGCTAATCGAATCATTTTTTCCTGTTAATAATGGTAATACCGCTTGATGACGGCTTGTCCATTAATATACGGAAATTAAACAAATTAATCAAGTTCCAGGTAGGATTTTCTTGTAATTCTTTGACGAACTTAGACGGTCCGTCAAATCTGTAGTGGTCTTTTTTTGAGTCTTCAGAAACTATTAAAGTTTCCTCATATTTCTCATCGGTATCGTGAATTATGATAATACCATTGTCCGATAATATGGTTGAATATAAATCGAAATCTAATTTTACTCCTTCGTATGAGTGGTCTCCATCAATAAATAAAAAATCTATCTTGATATCTTGTCTAACAAAGAAATCATAATACGCCTCTTCGGATGTTGATTTTATAAAACGTGGATAAAAGTGTGTACGATAGAAAGAATCTTCATTTTCAAGGTCATTTTGACCACCAACACCATTACAAGCGTCAACCACATATGTTGCACCGATATCTCCCCAATTATAATCTCCGTTTCCTTCGAATATTCCTTGTTGGTGAAGGTCTAACCTAGCTTGAGTGATTATACGAGGAATATACCCTCCTCCTGACCCAATACAGACACAATTCTTTGCTCTCATATGTTGAATCATAGAGTAAACAACAATACCATCGCCCATATGTAAATCGGTTGCCCCGTGTGTCCATCTATATGGTACGGGTTGGTCACCATTATTGGTGATGTTGTTCTTAATATAATCGTTATTACTTATCATTTCATCCAATCTGGCCAAAGTTCTATCGGTGTGTATCTTCTACTTACACTTACCATTTTATCTTTTAACATTTCATATAGTGATAGGTCTCTTTGAATTTCTGAATTAGATAATTTTGAACTTACCTGTATTGATATTCCTTCTCCTGCACCATTGACCTGTTTATTCATCTCAACATCACAATATTCTTTAATAATTTGTAATTTCTCATAATGATGATAGAAATTAGTTTCATTAAATCCTGTTTTATTAATTACAAGGAAGTACTCCCACATTGTTTCAAAATCACTATAATTTGGGTATATTTTTTGAAGATATTCAATATATGATTTCCACTCTATTTGTGTTGGTTGAATTAACTCTTTAACAAATTCTTTTTTTGATTTATGGTTTAATAATGTATCGATATAACTAATACCATATTTGAAATTATATTTTCTTAAAATACTTAAAAATGAATAATCGCTAACGTGTGTGTCCGCATCTAATAATATACAAATGTTGTGTTTACGTAAAACGTATTTGGGTAAAATCATTTTATCCGAATATGATTTAAAGTTTCTATCATATTGAATTACGTGAATAAACGACGATGAATATTTCGTTGTAAAATATTCAGGGGTATCCGTTAGAATGTAACAGTGATACCCCTCATCTAAAATGTGTTTAATTTTATCAAGAGCACCTTTGAAGTAGTACTCCTCACCAAAACAAAAAATTCCAAACCCTATGTTGTTCATAGGTAAAATCTAAATAAAAAAATTAAGATTGTGGAGTTTATATGAATTTTAAATTCAAACTAAACTCAATAGCGTTTTCTTCAGTAGTAAATGATTCACTAACTTTTTCAACACCGTCTTCTACGTATTTTACATACCAAACGTTATCTTCTTCATAGACTTCAATTCCGTTAATTGTTTTCATAGTAACTTTCTATTTTTGGTAATTCTTCAATTATCCATTCTTGATTTTCTTCGTTCCAAATTGAAACCATACCTTCTTCCACTTCTGGTCTTTGGATTGGTGCTTCCCATTCTCCCTTAGTTTCGTTAAGAACCCAAGAATTAAATGGTTTTGGAGGTAAAAATATATCCAACTCTTGATTATATGTGTAACCAATACCTGCAAACATTTTTCTAATATTACCATTATAAGATGTTTGTATCCAAGTACCTCCTAAACCTAAATCTATTGACAGATAATCGTTACCTCTATGTTGTTGTTCATCTGGTACAACCAAAATTTGTAGTACTACGTTATTGTTATCTATTTGTGCAAAATGTGCCATATTATTTACTTTTATATCTAATGATAACGATACCTGAACCGCCGTTACCTCCTTTATTATTTGAATTGTAATGAGCTCCTCCGCCACCGCCACCACCAGTGTTAGTCCCTCCGTCACCACCTGGAAGGTTTGTCCAACAACCAGTACAACCGTTTAAAGTGTCTCTACCCCATTCTATGGAATCTCTTCCACCTCTTCCGTAGTTGTTGGCAAATTGATTGGGTGCTCCTGCACCTCCACCGCCTCTTCCACCTGCACCACCAAATGTGGAATAACCTGCACCACCTCCACCGCCACCCCAATAGAATGGTCGACCTAGAATGGTTGATAGTCTCCCTGAACCACCATTCGCAATTGCAGTTGAGTCCGTACCTTGAGCGTCAGCTCCTCCACCACCTCCCGAATAATATGCTTGGGTTGAGTTACCTCCTCTAAATCCTTGTCCCGACGTACCTGAACCTCCGTAAAATGTTCCAGCATTATCGTTGTAACCACTAGAACCTCCACCAGAACCACCGTTACCTCCTGCAATACCTGGTGAATATCCTCTATATGAGCTACCACCAAAACCACCACCAATCGATGTTAAACCATTGAATGATGAATTACCTCCTGCGGTTGCTGGTATTGTATACTGGTGTCCTCCAGGTTGTCCATTGGTTCCCGCAGCTGGAGCTCCCGTACCTCCCGCTCCAACTGTAATTGTATATGATCCAGGCGTTAGAATGTGTTTTCCTGAGAGAACACCTCCACCACCTCCACCACCACCCATATCCATACCTCCACCACCTCCACCACCAACGATAAGATATTCAACAGGTAATGATGTTCCAATTAATGATGATAAAGTAAATGTTCCCGAACTATTAAAACGATGAATTCTCCATTCATTAAAATCAGTAATTACTCCCCCACTTGCAACCACTCTTTGATTTTTAAATGATGCACCTTCAGATGTGGAAGATGTGGAATCTAATCTATTATACGTGTTATTTAATAAATCTGTTATTCTTGGTTCGGATCCATCACATAAATCAACTCTCGGTTCGAAAAACTGTAATCTAGTTGTGTTATCGCCACAATAATAATGATAAGTTCTATGATTCAATGATGTTGTGTTAGGTCCAAATTTCATATCGTTACCAACATTACAACCATTAATTCCTCCCACTTTTCCGCTACCTATAACCCATAAACCAGTGTCCGCGTGTTGATTTGAATTTGGATATGTATGTGGAAATACGTGTCCAACAACCAAATACCAAACGTTTTGAGTTAGTGATCCAGTTCCTCTACAATCCCAATATGGGTTACATTCTTCGCCAAAATCGGATAATCTAAGTACACATTGACCTCCGCCATTTGTTCCTAAGTAAAACGTTCCACCAGATGAACTAGTTGTTCGTTTAACCCATACAGACATTCTATATAATTTAGTATTATCCACAGAGAATGAACTATGGTTCCAACCACCATCATCAGCCGCCGAACCATTAGCCCTTGTTTCCCATAAAACAGAAGTGTTACCAAATGGGTCAGTACCCAATACTCTTTGATTTTCGTCGGTACTTCCGTTTTGTGAAAAGTTACCTGTACCGCCTGAACCTGTTGTCCAAGAATATGGGTCTAAAATATTTGTTCTTCTAAAAAATACCGGCATTATGAATTATTTAAATGTAAGGTTATGTAGTTTTCACATTCTTCACGTGTTTGAGCTCCGAACCATCTTGCACCATTTTCATCTTCCACCATAAACGGAAATGCGTTTAATATACAAGTTGGGTCATTAGGATTAATATCCTCTTCTGGTATTTCTATAATTGTAAAATTCATCATATTCCAAATCTTTGTCTTCCTGCATTGAAGTTTTGTCTTATTTCTTGGTCAGTTATTCCTCTATTATATATTTTAACACTACCAATTCTAACATTACTATGACTAGGATTACTTATATAATAAGTACCCGTCGGATCATATAGATTCAATCCCGATCCAAATGTTGTATTGTACATTTCAACCCCATTAATCCAAATAATATAATCATTACCTCTTCTCATACCAACAATGTGGTGCCAAGTATCATATGAAATAGTAAATGCGGGATGTTGATATGTGTACGTTCCTCCAGTTGCAAATCCAATCATTGTATAGATGTTTTGTCCAATCATAAAGAATCTAAACCAATATTGTCCAAATATTGTTTCACAACATCCAGTATTAATTCCTCCAGATGTTGGGTAAAACCAAGTATCAATCGTTCTTTGTGATGTGGTTGCCCAATCCGAAGATGCAGCTCTTGATAATTGTGTGCTATTATAAGTGAAAAACGTTCCGTTATTATATGTTCCTGCAACACCCCAATCATTTCCAAAACCACTCATATCTTTCCATTGTGAATTACAATTCGTACATCCTGGATTTGATGAATAATATTGACAGCCGTAACCACAATCATAATAATAACCACTAGAATTGTATGAACTAGTGTTACCCGCATCTAAATGTAACACCAAACCATCAGTTACCACATTAGGAGTTGACGGTGTGTCCCCTAATGAACTAAAATTTGTTCCAGATAATGTATTCCCACCTAATATAATTCCCATAAAATATTATTATAATCCAACCCTACCTCTATTTGCTTGAAAATTTTCAGCAATTTCAGATGGATTTAACGCCCTATTATAAACTCTTATTAAATATAAATGACCAGAGAATGGTTCAGCAGTACCATTAACGTCCGTACCTATTCTATAATTTTGATTATTACTTACCGAAGCGGTTAATACCCCTGTACTTGATATAATTCCATTTATATAAGTTCTTGTCATTCCGTTTGAATCTCTAGTTGAGACCATATGTCTTGTTCCAGTTGCTAATGGTGCTCCTGCAGCATATACTGAACCATTTATGTAAATGCCATATTGTCCCGAGAACCATATGGTTCCACTTGTAAATCCAGGTCCGTAATTTACAAATAAAGCACCTCCCGCAGATCCTGTCATAGTATATAATGCCTCAATTGTAAATGGTGATAAACCGTTTGGTATTATTGAATTACTATTTGTTTCCACATAATCATTTGACCCATCAAAAAGTACACTACCTCCATTTGTTGATGTGAAAGAGGCACCATTTGTTAGTACACCATTATATCCATTACCACTTAAGTCGTACCAAACTGAACCACCCCCACCAGTTGAATCGACATCCGCACCATCATAATATAACACAAGACCATCCCTAATAACTTCGGTTTTAAAAACACCCGTACTACTGATATCATTTGAACTTATTGTGTGATTTTTTACAACTACTGGCATATTATATAATTTCTTCTAAACTAATTTTAAATTTCTTTCCGTTATTATTATTAATAATATACAAATTTTCTGCACCTTCCTGAATAGTCCACGTACCTTTTGTTCCATCAATATCATTTCCTTCAGGTTTATTCATATTACTTAAATGTAAGTCATTTGTATAAACGTTTGCCCAACCTAAAGATGCCGAACCTAAATTAAATGAATTATTTGACGATGGTAATAAATTGGTGTGACTTCTAACATTACCATCTCCCATACCAATTGAAAATAATACACCACTTAAATCTTCGTTATTGTAAAATCTAATTCCACCATAACCAGGTTGTGCTCCCATACGAATACCTGTGTGCCATCTAAGATCTAATTTGGTGTAATTACCACCATAATCTTCTTTGTTTGTTCCAATATAATAATTTTCCACCGCATCGGAATTACCGCCTCCAAACATTAATCTTGTGGAATCAACCGAAACGTACGCATTATTTGAATAGTTTCCACCTATAACCAAATAACCATTTGTAACGGCATTACTAGATAAAGTACCAGTACTATTCGCGGTGGCAGCAGATGTTGCCGAACCCGCACTCGTTGCGTAGTTTACAGATTGTGAACCAATATTACCCGTGGTAATTGCGTCCGTAATTCCATACCCTGATATTGTTGTTGGTTTTGATGATACGTTAGCAAATGATATACCAGTGATATATCCTGAGTTATTTGTAAACTGAGAAATGTTCATTGAACTTAACGCTCCCGCAGTTGCTACAGTTTGTGAACCAATATTACCACTATGAATAAACTCTCTCCAAGAACCCCAACTACTATCCTGTCTTCTTCTAAAATAAGCCAAGTCGGATGCGTAATCAAATGCTAATTGTGTTCTTCTAGCGTAGTTGTTACCAATGTTAACGGTTCTAATATTTGGAGAACTAAGTGGTGGTGTTCCTGATGGTATTGGGTCAAATGTTGTAAAACTTTCACCCCAATCAGAATCAATATTGCCACTTAATGTTCCGTTAGTTTTTACACCATCAGTAATTCCATAACCACTAAGTGTTGTTGGTTTCGATGAAACGTTAGCAAATGTTATACCATTGATATATCCGTTTGGATTCGTTGAGTTGTATGGTGTAAATCCTAAAGCACTAGTTACCATACTTGAATTTATACCCGTGATATATCCATTTGGGTTGGTTGAATTGTACGGTGTGTATCCGAGTGCGGTTGTTACATTACTACTTGTTATACCAGTTAAAAATCCTGCACCATTAGTAAGTTGATTATTATTTGTTAAACTAGTACTAGTCCAAATAGTTTGCCAAGCTTGTGATGTGTTAATCGCTGCGGCAGAAAAACTTCTATAATATAGATTTCCATTAGAACTGAATCCTAATTGACTATAATAATTGTCAGGATGTCTATTAACAGTAAGAATACTATTTGAATTATCAACCGCAGCAAATAAACCAGTTTGTGGGTGGCTAAGTGCGTATGAATATCCAACTGTTCCGTTACCATATTGAGTTGTTAATGCTCCTGATGCAGTTATTAGTCCTGCACTTCCAGCGGACCCATCAACACTAACACCTGTCAATGTTTGTGATGCACTTGTTCTACCTAATGATATTGATGTAGTACCAACAAAGAATGATGAGTTTGTTAATTGTGAATTACCAATTCCTGTAATTTGTGAACTACCTGACACTAAACCTGATGGTATACTACTAATTGAACCGAATGTTATTTGAGACGAACCCGAAACCAATCCAGAAGGGACTCCTGAAATACTTCCAAACGATACTTGAGACGAACCAGATACAACACCCGATGGTAGTTGAGCCGAACCTGACCAAATACCTGTTCCACTTAACACTTGTGAAGATCCAGAAACTAATCCTGAAGGAACCCCCGATATTGAACCAAATGAAACTTGTGAACTACCTGATACTAAACCTGACGGTACACCTGTTATACCTCCAAATGATATTTGTCCTGAACCAGAAACCACAGTAATTCCATTAAAGAATGCTCCCGAATGTATTGTTGTTCCCGCAAGTACTTGACTTGACCCAGACACTAATCCTGAAGGAACACCTGTTATAGAACCAAAAGATATTTGTGATGATCCTGAAACGATTCCCGATGGTACTCCTGTTAATCCTCCAAATGTAACTTGTGATGAACCTGATACGACTCCTGATGGTAGTTGAGCCGATCCACTCCATATTCCACTACCATTTAAAACTTGTGATGAGCCTGACACAACACCCGCAGGTAATTGAGCTGACCCACTCCATATTCCACTACCATTTAAAACTTGTGATGAACCTGACACCAATGTCGGTTTATCTGTTATACCATTAAATGAAATTTGACTAGAACCCGAAACTAATGGTGTTGTTTGTGAAACTATTGTTGATGTTACAAGTAAACTACCTGTAATTTCCGTGTTTGAATTTATTGATACAGTGGTTCCGTTATCGGTAATATTAGAATCATTAAGATGATCTCCTCCTGCAGATTTTGCAATTCTACCACTTGTTAATGTTAATTCACTTCCTAATGAACCAGAGCTACGAGGTCCTGATAATAAAACTCCACCACCATATGATGCTTCACTTGAGTTTTGATAAATCCATCTATTGTTAACTGAGTCCCATAATAAAGACCCTGTTGCAATTCCAACCGAACCTGAATCGTGAACCTCTAGTCCACCAAATCTAGAACCTGGACTAGCCGTGTTTACTGTAATAATGTTATCCTCAACTCTTAATTGAGATGATGTTACATATGTTATAGAGGATGACCCAAAAACTGTTAAGTTTTCAGTGATTATTACTGAACCACTAATTGTTTGTAAACCTTTGAATGTATTAGAACCGGTAGTTGCATAACTACCACTTTTACCTTCAATTGAATCTAACCTACCATTTTGTGTATTGTTCGTGGTATTATTTGAACTTGTATAAGAATTAAAATCACTTCTAATACTACTACTTGCACTTTCTAAAGAAGTTAATTTACCACTCGCACTTGAAGTGAAAGTATTCAAACTTCCCGTAGAAGTTTCAATTGATGTTAATCTACTTGACGCACTTGAAGTAAAGGTATTCAAACTACTTGTTGCAGTGTGAATAGAATTAATGTTAGTTGTATTAGAACTTGTATATGAATTTAATGAACTAGTACTTGTTTGTAATGTACCGATTATCGTATCGTTACTAGCGGTGTATGAATTCAAACTACTTGTTGCAGTGTGAATAGCATTTATATTTGTAGTGTTACTACTGGTGTAAGTGTTTAAACTTCCTGAAGTTGATTCAAGTGATGTTAATCTTCCATTTTGTGTAACTTCCGCTGCATTATTGGAAGATGTAAAACTATTAAAATCACTTCTAATACTAGAACTTGCAGATTCAAGTGACGTTAATCTGTCACTTGCACTTGATGTAAAAGTATTTAAACTACTTGTTGATGTTTGTAATGTACCAATTACCGTATTATTACTACCTGTATACGTGTTTAATAATGATATTGAACCCGTAACACCTTCAATCGATGTCAGTCTTCCATTTTGTACAATTTCCGCAGCATTATTCGATGAAGTAAAACTATTGAAATCACTTCTAATACTAGAACTTGCAAATTCTAAAGAAGTGAATGTGGATGTTGCGGATGATGTGAAACTATTAAAGTCAAATCTAATACTACCACTTGCACTTTCTAAAGAAGTTAACCTTCCATTTTGTGTGGTTTCAGCGGCAAGGTTAGAACTTGTAAAACTATTAAAGTCACTTCTAATATTTCCTGAAGCAATTTCAAGTTGACCTAATCTTAAGGTCGTACTTGATGTGAATATATTTAAACTACCTGTTGAGGTTTCAATTAATGATAATCTTGACTCGGCACTTGACGTGAACGTATTAAGACTACTCGTCGATGTCTCAATTGAGGTTATTTTTGCACTTTGATTAAAATCAGTAGTTGCAATTGAGGATGATAGTAAATCTACACTTGAACTCAATGAACTACTAAAAGTTGAATAACCTGTAGTTCCTGTAATATCTATTTGTGATGAACCCGAAACTAATGTCGGTTTGTTTGTTATATTAGAATAATCAATAGAACCTGTAATTCCGTCCGTTACAATTAATGAACCCGTAATTTCAGTTTTACTATTAACTCTTAAACCATTAGTGTTTGAAACAGATGCGGTTACTGAACCGTCAGCTATTTGTGTTAAATTAAGGCCCGTAACACCACTTGCCGGGATGTTATATAAATTAGTACCATCACCATTAAAAGACCCCGTAAATGAACCTGTGGTATATGATGACGTAAAACTATTAATTGAACCTGTGTAGGTTCCAAATTCAGTTTCTGAAACAAAAGAAGTGTCAAGTGACGCACTAAAAGATTCTAAATCATCTAATCTTGTATCGATTGATCCACTTACGGTTTTGTAAGAAGAGGTGAAACTATTAAATGTTGTTTCATCTAATTTACCAGTACCAAGGACTTGACCATTCAGGTTTATTGAACCCGTGATGTTAACTGAACCAGTAAATGTGTGCTTATCGTCAATAGAATCACCAAATTTGGTCGACCCTGACTCGTACAATACCGAAGAACTAACAATTGAGATGTTAATTTCGTCTGCGATAATTTTACCTCTTACGGTTAAATCTTGTTCAATATCGGCTGAACCGGATACAACAAGGCCGTTCTTAATTTTAAATTCGTTTGCCATAATTTATTAGTTTCACTGTCCACTAATGTGTTACTAATAAATACTCAGTTTTTAACAAGCATAAAAATTAATTACGTATCCAGAAGAGTCAATTTGTAGGGTTGTACCATTGGTTGCGTTAGAATCACCATAATATAAATTATTACCGTTAAATGGTGTTGTCATTCCACTGTTTGTGTAGAATCTCGTAACTTGTAACCAATCTGGATTATCACCATAAACTGTTTGGTTGTTACCAAATAAACCATTACAAGGTTCACTAATTGTAAATCCTGAACTAATTAAATAATTGGTACTACCTGGTGTGGGAGTCGGTGTTGGGGTTGGAGCGTTAGTCGGTGTTGGTGTTGGGGTCGTTAAAGAAAATCCACAACCTAAAGCTCTATATAAAACTTCAACAGTCCAAGTTCCACTTGTTACTACAGCATTTAAACTTCCAACACTACTCACCGTAAATGTAATTCCAGTTGTGTTACCCAAATCCATTGTTGATGATTCGTTAAAAACTGCGTTAGAACCGTTCCAAGCACTCATAATAACACCAGCTCTCATATTTAAACCATTCTTAACAACATAATCAAAATTTGCCCCGTCAAAAGGTGATAAACTAACAATTTGAGTGTTACTTGAAATGGTTACACATTTAGAACCGATAGATGCCGAATTGCCGATAATAATACTACCGCTAACATATTGGTCACCCTTAAATGTATTAGAACCTGTGGTTGCAAAACCAAAACTACTTGCTTGTAATGATCCACTAATGATACCTGCTTTCCATACTGGTGCATTGTTTTCTACCGCTAACACTCTTCCTTGGAAACTACCGCTAATGTAAGGTAATCCTCCACCAACAGTTGCAGATGCAGTACCTGATTGTGGTAATGAAAATGTTATTAATAATGTGTTGTCATCTTGAGCATTAATGGTCGTTGGAATTACAACGTTATCATTAGAATCAAATATTGTTATTGCGGGATATTGTTCACCTAAGTTGTGGTTAAATGTCCAAGTAGTACTAGCCGATGATTGAACTAGTTTTGCGGTTCTTCCTTCGGTACCTCCACCTCCACCATTTAACGCATATGATGCGGTTAAAGCGTAAGATGAACTCAACACCGTCATTGATGATGTTTGAGAATTTAAAACTAAACTAGATGTGAAGTTATCTAATGCACCCGTATAAAGTTGTAAACTATCAATATCACTGTTTATATTTGTTATTGAACCAGTGATAGTGTCAATTCTAACTTTAACTGAAGATGATAAATCGGTAATTGAACCTGTTACCGTATCGATTCTTGTTTTTACCGAAGACGAAAGGTCAGTGATGGACCCAGTTACAACATCAATTCTAGATTTTACAGAAGATGATAAGTCTGTGATAGAACTAGTTACAACATCAATTCTAGATTTTACAGATGAAGATAGGTCAGTAATTGAACCTGTTACCGTATCGATTCTTGTTTTTACTGAAGATGATAAATCGGTAATCGAACCTGTAACAACATCAATACTTGATTTTATAGAACTACTAAATGTTGAATATCCTGTTGTCCCTGTTATATTAATTTGAGATGAACCTGAAACTAAATCCGTTCCTGTTGATATAATTGAACCAGAAATATAAACAGATCCAGTGAATTGGTGTGTGTCATCTAAAGTGTCCCCAAATTTGGTTGAGCCCGATTCATATAAAACTGAAGATGTTACATAATCAATGTAAATTTCCTTTGCGGTAATTGTACCGTCAACATAAACATTTCTGTTAACATATAGACCACTATTGTCTATAGATGCACTCGCATTACCACTAATAATTTTATCTAATTGTAGTCCTGTAACTCCACTTGCTGGGATGTTATATAAACCACCACCGTCACCATTAAATGAACCCGTAAACGAACCTGTAACAACCGCATCGAATATATTAATTGTACTACCGCCATTACCCATTAAGTTATTGAAGGAACCTGTACTACTGTAAATGTTTGCCCATCTTTTTAATGATTGTCCTAAATAATGGTCACCATCAGAATCGGGAATAAGTGATGTTGAAAAGTAAGATTTAATTACGATTCTATCTGTTAAATCTCCGTTACCAAAATATACATTACCACTAACATATAATTCGTCCGTAATTACTTTGGTTAAAACATTTAACGAACCTGTAATTGTTTGGTCACCGTTAAAATGATTTGAACCTGTTGTGGCATAACTACCTGTCACACCTTCAATAGAATCTAATCTACCATCTAAATCATTTGTTGTTGTTGCAATTGAAGATGATAAATCTGTTATTGATGCTGTAACAACATTTATTGAATCATTAATTGAAGAACTAAATGTTGAATATCCTGTTGTTCCTGTAATGTCAATTTGTGAAGACCCTGAAACTAAAGTTGGTCTATTAACTAAACCGTAGAAATCAAAAGAACCTGTTATGGAATCGGCAACTAAATTACCTAATACTGTTATTGTTGTTCCCGTTTCAGATATAATTGAATTATCTAAATGATCACCACCAACTGATTTAGCAATTCTTCCATCTATTAAACCAATTTCATCACCTAAAGACCCCGTGTTTCTTGGTCCAGAAAGTAACATACCTCCAGAATATGAACTACCACTAGCATTTTGATATACCCAATGATTCTTCTGACTATCCCAAGCTAAAGATGCGGTGGCATTTGAACTGCCACTATCATAAACTTTTAAACCGCCAAATCTTTCAGCGGGTTCAAATACGTTTACACTTATGAATGAAGCACTTACCGCTAAATTTGATGAGGTTACATATACAAGTGATGATGAACCTAAAACTGTTAAGTTCTGTGTAATTGTTAAACTACCTGTAACGGCATAATTACCGTTTAAACTTCTACTATTAACCCATACACTACCACTCTTAACTAATAAATCACCGTATGATGAATTCGTTGTAGTATCGTACACATCGTGAGCTTCACCTAATTCTGCGCCGTTATCTATACGAACATATATTGAACCCTGATTTTGTTGAACTCTTAATACTTCACCTAATCTAACTCCGTGGTTTGGAGGAACTGGATAACTAGTTGTGAATGTCCCGTTTGCACCTAAAAATAATAACTGACCTGCAGTCATTCCATCTGTGTTAACACCAGTTAAAACACCTTCAGTTATTACTAAACCAAACCCGTCATTTGGGATGTTTTCAGCTGCAATACCTAACGTATTTGCAGATTGTCCTTCAGTTAAAAATGATGCGACACCAATTAATGGATTGTCACCAACCGAACCTACAATTCTAACAACAGTTCCCTTATTTATTTGGGTACCTGATGTATTTTTACAATATACATCTGTTTGTAATGTTCTAAATGACATTGAAGAAGATGGTACAAGTTGTGAACCACTATAAGCTTCTAATATGTCTAATCTATCATCAAATGAACCTGATATTGTTGTTAAGTTGGTTACCCCTGAAAGTGGGATATTATATAATTGACTACCGTCACCTTTAAATGAACCAGTAAAGATTGAACCTGTAATGTCACCAACAAGATGGATTGAACCTGTATTAACCGTGTTTGTTGAGATTAATTCCTCAACTGTTGGTCCGAGAGAACCTGACTTAGCCATATAAACTTTACCATCGGTAGTGTTTAACGCTAATTCTCCTAATTGTAAATTTGAGTTAGTGGGTTTTTGACCGGATACACTACTCCTACGCAGTTTTACTATTTGTGCCATATATATGGTTCTCTCCTATATTTTTTGTGGTATATACCACGGTTAATTTTGATCTATGTAGATCTTATTATAAATACACAAAACTTTCAATTAAATAAACAAAAAAAGGGAACCTTTTGAGTTCCCCTTATTTTTATTTGTAATTTATTTAGTATGTCCCACCGTCAATTACTGTCGAGAAAACTAATCCACCGCCTGAGTTTTTATATCCTAAAATACCGTCCATAACATCTGTTGTTTCTGTTGTTGAAACAAACCCAACTACGTTACTTGAGTTTCTGAATAAAATTGCTGAGGTTTTAGAACCGTTATCCGTTCCACCTGAATAACTTAATGTAAAGTTACCAGACACCATTGTGTCACCATTACTAGAATCAATTGTAAATTTATTTGTGTTAAAAGATAATGTTGTTCCAGAATATTTCAATAAACTATCTCCAATTGTATTGTTTCCACTTGCAATTGGGAAAGTTCCTGAAGTTAAACTTGTTTCAGAACCGTATGTTCCTGCGGTCGTTCCAATAAATTTACTTGATTGACCACTTGCCGAAACAAACATCCAATAGTCATTTTGTGAATCCCAAACTACTGAAGCTGAAACACCTGAAGATCCTGAATCTATAACTTCAAAACCAGCGTAACGTTGGAATGGAGAATATGCGTTTAATCTAATGATGTTATCATCTAACTCAATTGTTTGTGATTGAATGATTACGTTTGTTGACGAACCTAAAACTTCTAAATTACCAGAAACATAAAGGTTTGATTGTAATTGTGTGTTTCCTGTTACGGTTAAAACACCATTTACAACTAAATCGTCATTAATTGTTGTTAATCCATTTGTAGTTAATGAACCTGACATTCTAACGTCTCCATTAGAATTATCAACTTCAAACACTCCACCACCTACTTTTAATGTTGTACCATTATATGTTAATCCACTATAATCAATTAACGAACCACCTGAACCAACACCCACAATTCTATCCTGTGTTAAATCTTCAACAGTTGCAGACGCTAAAGTTGCCTCACCATCCACATTGATTGTAGATTTAAATTGAGCCGAACCTGTAACATCTAACGTTGAGTTCATTCCAACTGCACCTCTAAGTTCTGATGTGGAATTAACTTGTAAGCTTGATTTTAATGTTGCCGAACCTGTAACATCTAATGTTGAATTAACTCCAACCGCATCTTTAAATTGTGAAGTGCTTGTTACTAATAATGAACCTGATGTTCTAACATCACCATCAGTATCCACTTCAAATGAACTTACACCAACATTTAATTTAGTTCCGTCAAATGTGAAATTCGCATCGTCTTCTAATACTCCTCTAACTCCCGCGATAACAACTCTATTGTTAGTTAATTGGTCATTGAATAATGAACCACTAACAACGGTAATATCTCCACCGTTACCTAAGTACGTACTACCACTTACAGATAAATCTTGTAAGATACCTAAGTCAGAAAAATTAACTTGTCTAGCTTCTAATGTATCTACATATGCGGTTCCACTTACGTGTAGGTTTCTCCAATTTTTAGAAGAAGAACCTAAATCGAATGCGTTGTGTACATCTGGAACAATTGATGAACTTACCTCACCACCAAATTGGATAATGTCGGTAGTTGCATCTCCAATTGTGATATTACCACCTAAAATGATATTACCTGTGATGTCAGCGTTACCACTTAATCGTAAGTTTGAACCTGTAATGTCTCCCGACACATTTAATGCTCCAGTAATTTCGGTATTCACATTAACTCTTAAACCATTTGCTTGTGAAATGGATGCGGTTGCCGTACCTTGTGAAATTCTATTTAATTCCAAACCAGTGATTCCACTAGCGGGAATATCATAAAGACCAATACCACTACCAGTAAATGAACCTGAAATATGTCCAATATTTGCGGTTGTACCAGTGATATTATTTATCGTTACTCCAGAGATAAGGTTACCCTCAATATTACCTGTAAGATCAAGTCTAGTGTTGCCACCCGCACCGTCATTGTTCAATATATATAACGATTCGTTACCACTTGCGTAGAACGGTGTACCATCTAGAATTGAACCATATGTCCCTGCTGTGATTGATGGTGCATTGGTACCTTGATAAATCTTTGATACTGATTTAAATGCTCCAGCAACACCTTCATCTGTTCCATTTGGTGAACCGATGAAAACGAATGGTCCGTTTAGGTCTGAAATTGATCCTGAGGCAATGATGAATTCGGCGTTTCTAGCTGTTAAAGACTTAACTCCCGATAATTGACCCCTTCTGTGTTTAATTATTTGTGCCATCTTGTGTTATTATCTGTTTTATTTATATAAATACTTTATTTTTAATTAGAAAAACCCTCCTAAATCAATTACCGCATTACTACTAACGTCAGATAGGGTACCAAGTCCTTGAATTGCTAAGGATGCGGATACTATATGACTATTTATTTGATTTTTAACAATACTCATAGCTCCAGAAACGACTAAAGATTCTGTATTGGGGTCAGAAGTTTGAACTAAAGTAGTTTTACCTTCAACTATTAAATCACCTTTAATTCTCACGGAACCTGTAACTTGTAAATCTTCACTAGTTGCGTAGAATGACCCCGTTTGTCTCCATATACCAATTTCATCTATGGTTGTGGATACCGAACTTGAAAAATCACTGAATTGTGTATCTTGGATGAATCCTTCTTCATCACCTAATGGTCCACCAATCCATCTATCGTTTAAGGTATCCCAAAGTAATGAACCTGATATTTGATTTGGTGAGGTTGGGTCTTTGACTAATAGACCACCGAAAGCTCCCATAGTACCGTTCAACTCAACAATGTTATCACCTATAGTGACAACGTTCGAATCGATAGCTGTCGTACTACCCTTAACCGTTAAATTACCACCGATAATAACATCACCCGTAGTATCTAAACTACCCGTTAATAATAACGAACCAGATATGCCAAAATTTTTGGTGTATACCGCCTCAAAAGGGTATTCAGCACTTGCAAGAGTAACTAACGAACCCGAAGGGACGTTTGAAGTGTCAATCTGTAACCAATTTATCTGTTGTAATGCCATTTAGAAAGTAAAGTCTTTTACATAAATACTTTTTATTTCAGTTGTCAGCATAAAAAAAGGGAATTTTAGTTCCCTTTTTTAAATTACAGATAAATTTTTATTTTTTCGAGTAGTTCTTCTTGACTTTTAAAGTCTCTACTTGGTACAAAAACGGGTCCGTCATCGGTATCACCCTTCTTAATAAAAACGGTTGGTAATATATTAAGTCCTGTTTGTTTTACAACTTGGTCCCAAATTTCTCTATTTGAATTAATTTCTAAATCGGTGAAAGGAATTTCTAATTCGTTAAGTTTTTCTTTTAACGTTCTACAATGTCCACAACCTAAGAGACTAAATATAAAAATTTGATTGTCCATAAATTACAAATTGTTTAAAATGTCTTTATAAAACGATTCTGCACTCGCTCCTTGAGATCTATTTATTAATTTTTCACCGTCATAAATAATTACGGTTGGGACACTTCTAATTCCTAAATCTAAAGCCGAATCCATATTCTCATCGACATCCACTTTAACAAAAGTTACGTCGGGATATTGAGCTTCGATAGACTCAAGTCTTGGTATCAATGCTTTACAGGGACCACACCATTTAGCCCAATAATCGACTAAAACTTTTTTCCCTTCTGATTGTAATTGTTTTACTTTTTCTGATGTTACGTTTTCCATATTTTTTTAACTGTTAAATCCTATTTTACTTTTATTCGATGTTTTGAATACCTCAACATCTATATTATATATATCCGCTAAACACATTGATTCTGAAGATTCAAAATCTTTTTCTATGTGTTTTAGTAATTTATTGGTGTCGTCTACCGATAAATTTTGAAATTTATGTTCTGCAATTAATCTACCCTTACGAAGTAATGCTTGGTCTATTTTTTCCCTCTTCATATTGAAGGTTGCAATTATTTGAATAGATAAACAATCCCCTAAAATTCCGTCTGTTAAATTAAGAATATTGGATACTCCCGCAGGTGAACCGTTTCCTTCTCTATCAGCAATAACTCGTTCCGCATCTTCGATGATTAAAATGGAATTTTTGTGATCCATTAAGAAAGGGATAATTGATGGTTCAGATAACATTTCAGCCATTGATGGTGGAATAAATAAAATATCCTTCTCTGTAACCAATGTTGTTAAATGTTTGATGTATGAGGTTTTACCTGTTCCAGGGTCTCCGTGTAAAAGAATGATTCCCTTATCGTTGGTTTTATTTAAACGAGTAACGATTGCCTCGTGTACTTTTAAAAAGGATGAACCGTAATTTAATTCAAGGTCCATAGGTGCTACGTATAAATCGTACTCTTCAGTATCTAAGTGACCCATATCACTTTTAACAAGTTGGATGTTTGCTTTCTTTTTTGTTCTTTCAAATTTAACAAATTCCTCTAAATTGATTTGTTTATCTAACTCACCATTTTTAAGGTTGTAAAAGATATCAACTTGTGCTAAGTTATTTTTTGTGGTGTCTAAACTATATTGAACTTCGATGAACATTTCTTTATCATCGTTGATTAATAAAATTTGTGAACTTAAATCATATCTACGATTGTTTGAGAATATTTTCGATTCTTCTTTAAAACCATTTTCTTTTAGATAGTCTAAAATAGATGGGTCGTAGCTTTTACGCATATTTGTGTATTTCGATGGTAATTCACCAAAGAGATGTACAAACAATTGTGGTGAAGGATGTTCTGTACCATACACATTATCATAAAGTGCAAACGGTATAACTAAGTTTCTTTTCATTAATAAAAAATATAACGGATTAACTTAACTTAATAAAGTTAGTTTAGACATATTTTTCCGAAACCTTTCATTTCGAAAAACATATTCTCATTTTCTTTTGGTTCTTCTGGAATATCTCTTTTGGTTATGGATATTGCAATCACAGTTTTTCTTAATAATTCAAACTGTTCTTTATTCAACATCACTTCACCATTTGTCTCAAAGTTTTTTTGTGATATTTCCGAGAGGTGTTTAAAAAATAATTCTTCATCAGATTCCCCAATGAAATATTCTCGAGCTTCTATATTATTCTTCAAATAAGTTTTAACTGTTTGAATATAAATTAAAACTTCAGGGGGTATTTTAGTCATTTGATTTTTCTATCTGAGACAAAGTTAACTCAACATTACTATTTCTTCCAAAAATTTTAACTTCAATGGTAACTTTCTCACCGTTCATCTCACTAATAACACCATTAAATCCACCAAATGGTCCTTCAATTACTTTTACTTTCGTACCGACGTTGTAAACTAATTTTTTAGACTCAATATGCTCTTCTAAAGTGTCATCTTTTAATATTCTTCTAATATCAGATTGGTTTAAAAGTACGGGAGTTCTATCTCCACCCATAGCCATAATATTTTGAATTGATGCTATAACTTTTAAATCGTCGTTCTCAAGTTTTCTATGTGATTCAAAATAAAGATATCCACTGTAAAGTACCTTTTCTCTTGTTACTCTTTTATTTCTTACAACAACGGATTCTCTCTCTAAAGGACAAACAAATCGTGTTATATTTTTAATTCTACTATGTTCAATATCTTTATTAAATTGTTCACATAGTTTTCTTTCTTTCCCAGGTAAAACTTTTACCACGTACCAATATGATTCCATAAAATTTTTTTAATAAATATGAACCTTTAATAGTTCATTATCAAGAGTTCAGTACCTTCATTTTGTGTACCGTCCTTCTTAGCCGCTGCCGCCTTTTTAAAGTTTTTCTGTTCCCATCTATATTCATCTCTTGGGAACCATTCAGATAATTTAGGGAAATCATAATAAGATAAACTAAATTTACCCTGGATGTTTTTAATACAATCAGCCAATCTTGTGTGATCATTCACATCAAAATCGTGATTTGAATAGTAATTCTCGGTTTTCCAATATGGTGGGTCCATATAGAAATAAGTTGTTGGTGAGTCGTATTTTTCAACCACACTTTGAAAATCCATATTCTCAACAAATGTCAACTTGTCGAAGTGTTCTCTATATTTTGGATTCTTTAATTTGTCCATAAAGATGAGAACCTTACAACGATATTTTCCTTTGTAGTCGGTATATGCTGCGGTTTCAGGTTTAGACCCTGAGAACACCTGTGTAAGTACGTAAACATACTTACCTGCAATGTCTAAACTATTCTCTTCGGTAATAACCAATTCAGGGTTAAAGACCTCTCTTTGATACGTTTTAAACATTTCAGCGTACTCTGGAGGTGTATCAACAACCCCTAATTGTTGACAAGGGTATTTCGCTAACTCTTCCCATAAGACATCATATTGTTTTGCCCATTTCATAAGGTTCGCGTTTAGTCTATTAAAGTCATTATAGACCACCGTTTTAAGGTTTGGGTACTTTGTTAGGTCCATATTAAAAAAGACCCAGAACATACCCGAAAATCCTTCTACGTATGTTTCAATGTCTGTTGGGATGAATGGGGTTATCCATTTTCCGATTCTTGCTTTACCTCCGATGTATGATATCATTTTTATTAAATTAAGTTATTAAAAAATATAAGTAATAAAATTGAAAAAAAGAAATTAATAGTATATATTTTATTATGGCTTGTAGTAAATGTAAAAAACAGGAAATGAGAGAACTGATGGAGAAGGAAGCTCTAAAAATGGAAAAATGGGCTTTATTAACCATAACAGTAGTGATAGGTGCTGCGTTATATGGTTTGTTTTCTCTTATAAGTAAATTCATATGAAAAATGGAAAATACTTTATAGTACTTTTCTGTAATAAGAAAAGAGTTAAGATATTGTATAGGTGTATGAAAAGAACCACCATTACTGAATATTGGCACGAATTCAAAACAGAAAAAAAACCACCATTTGTTAAACTTCAAGGAGGTAAACGAAAACAAGAACAGATTTTTGAGTTAGGTTTGGTATTCCCTAATAATAGATGGGCAACCAAAACCTATGTTAAAGATAGTTTAGGACGTAATATTGAAGCTAAAATTGAGGGTAATGAATATCGTATTAAAGAAATGATACCTTACTGGAAAGAGGAATTAATCTACGATTTCCAAACTAAAAAAAGAATCAGATATCACGAAATGATTAAACAGTTAGATGTGATAACTGAAATTGCTCACATATTCACACTAAATAAAAACATATTCGTTCAAATTGAAAATGACATTAGGTTATTTGGTAATAAGAATATTGTCGATTCGGAAAGATTATTTGAATTAATAAAGTCAGACCTCCTTAAACGAAAAAGAGGTAATTTCCTATTTGTTAAGGACATTACCACTCATCAACGAAAGTTACTTTATGAAATGTTAGAGTCTAAAGGTTACAAAAGAACCGAATTATTTAGACATTACTCGTATTAAAGACCACATCAACTCCACCAATTGTGATGTTAAATGAATTTTTAGGTTTTTCAGTTCTCCTATCATATTTCTTTTCCATATATTCAAACACTCTATCAAATTCCATCTTCGATAATTCGAACACAATGGTACTAGACTTTGTATTTGCGTTTATATTTTCAATTAAATCAACAATAATTGCTAATTGATTAAGCAATTCCCCCTTTTTTTCCATAGCCTAAGATTATAAGTAGTTTACTTATAATAGATACTTTCTTTTTTGGTTTAGGTTTGAACAACTCTTCCTTATTCAGATTCTTTATCTCCTGAATCGCTTTCATCTTGTGATTCAGAATCTCCAATTGATCCTTCTCCATCTCCTTCTCCAACCAGTCCGATGCTTGTTTCATCCTCTTGTCCATATACTTCGAGAAAATTTAAGTCTTTTAATTTATTCAATGATTCTTTCTGGAAAAGATTTTCTAATTCTCTTACTTTAGCTTGGAATAATTTTCTTTTCTCTTCTTCTTCTTTATTAACAGTAACAATTTCAGATGCACACGCAAAAACAACGTCATACCCATCTTGGGTTGCGTTAGATATTAACGAGATAAGGGTAAACTTTTCACTCTTATCTTGTACTTTAGTTTTTATTGACCTATACGGTGCAACAATTGTTTCGTATTTCCAATTTAATGGAAGTTTAATGTCTAAACTAACATTACCTTCGATTTCTCTTAATGAAAAGAAGTAAGGTCTTAATGATTTAATATTTTCAAACACAGCGTTAAATTAAGAAATAGGTTATTATATATGATGTTGCAAAATAAAGGAAGATACCTTCAATTTTTGTTAACTTCATAGGTTGTGAATCTTCTTGTGTTAATTTAAACACAAATTCAAAAATGTATCGTAACGTGTATATAATACTCAATACGAATAAAAACAATTTAATTTCCAACATCGTCGTGTCTTTTAATTTCGTCTAATATTTCTTTTCTATATGACGCGATTAGGAGTTTGATCTCTTGAGCGTATTTTCTAGCTCTTATTGATGCACTTCTGTTTCCTTTCTCAAAAACTTTTTGCGTATCAACCGACATCTTCTCAACCAATCCTTTAATTTTGGTTAATGTTTCCATAATAATTTATTTCGGTTTTTAATACGAATATACGGAAAAAATTTTACTTTTTCAAGTTTTGGTCTAATATTTTATAGATTTCGGTTAAAATGTCTAATTCAGATCTTGACTTCCTATGTTCAAAATTGAATAGTTTTATAAAATATTCGGGTATTTTTGTTATATTCCCATCCATCTGCACGTAGTAATAGGCCTCCAAATAGAAATTCCAAAAATATTCGTAATGAACTCCCCTATCTTTAATGTAAATTTTTTCCTTAGAGAAGTTTTCGACGACTTTATCCCAAGCCCAAGTGAAGTGATTTCTTTGATTTTCCTCCTCGTCCAATACATCTGGACCTAGAAATGTTTCATCAATCATATCGTGTACAGATGCAACAAAGTCGTAAAAAAGGTTTAATTTTTCACGACTTATGTTATATGCTTTGTACCAAATGTCAATTTGTTGTCTGTAACTTTCAGATGATATAAACTCTAAGTAACTTTCTTTATTTTCCATAATCCTTCTGTTATAATATAAGGATAAAAGAAGTTAAAAAAAAGATATTATTGAGTTTTCTTATCGTATGAAGCCATATTTTTCATCTTCTTAATTTCCTCTTCAAGGATAGACGATAAACTGTTCTTAGATTCGTTAACTTCTTTTGTGGGGGCAACGTCTTTATTGTACATTACCATATCTTTTCTTTGTTTATGTTTTCTTTCTACCTTTTTACCGATGTTTTTACCTAAATCACTTTTTATGACATTACCCGCATCTTGTGAATTACCAGTTGAAGAATGTCCCTCTAATGATTTTTTCAATCTATCTTTAAATTGTTGGGATGGTTCAATATCATAATGTAAATCTTCTAAACCGCCGCCTCTATTATCAGCAATTTCCTCTTCTTGTTCTGGAGTATTCTTTCTTGCAACTTTTTCACCTTTACCGATTGGTTTAGGGAATTCAGGGTTATCGTTACCATCAAATGTACTTGCTCCTTTTATTTTCTTAGCCACTTCAGTTGCGTTTGATTCACTGTCTTTTTTAGATTGGTCTTGGGCTTTTTTAGTGGTTGTGATACCTGGAACCGATTCTTTAACTATTCTTTGAATCATAGTTAACATTTCAGATTCTTTTAAACGTAATGTCTTCTTTTTAGATTTTGATTCGTACATTCCGCCACCACATTCGTTACACATACCCGATTCATTCATCATACCACCACACTCAGAACACATCTTAGGTTCTTCGTTTACTTCATCTTCAGGTGCGTCACCATCAGATAAGTTTTCATAGTCGTCACCGAATGAATCCATACCTTCCATATCATCTTCGTTCATTTCACCACATTCGTTACACTCTTCTTCCTCCATTTGACTCCAAGCCTCTTCAACGTTATGTTCTTCACCGTCAACGGTAAATGTTTTTTCACCAGCTTCTTTTGCTTTAATTAGTGCTCCTGTGAAGGCGTTACCTTCTGTTGGTTCTTGATTTTTCATATTTGTATTTTCTTTTTCTTCTAATTCTTGACCCATTTCATCTAATTTATCTAACATATCTTCATATGATTCATACATTCCCTTCTCAATAATAAGGTCACCTGTGGTTTTAGCCTTATAATCGGGTAAAGCCTCTTGAGCTTCTTTTTCTGAATCAAACGTAGCAATCGGTTCTCCATCACATTTAATGTGGTAAACTTCCTTACTTTTTGATTCCATAATGATTGTCTTTCTGATTTCTTCAGATATTACATCATTGATTATGTTGTTTATTTCAGATAGGTTCATACTATATAAATATCAGTTTTATTTCATTTAACACGATTTTCTCAATTTCTTTGAATGGAACTTTCATTTCCTTCGCTATTTCTGTAATTGCTTGGGTTAGTTCCTCCATTTCGAGCATTTCGATTGCGTTTATGTCCCCTTGATTACAATATGGAAACTTCATACATTTGTCTTTAACCTTAATAAAAACAGCGTCTGGACCTCCCCATTTAGGGAATTTCTTATCCTTCACCGCTCTACTTTGTTTAATACTTTTTACACCGTCAATCTTTAAAGGGTCTCTACGACCTTTAGGTCCTTTACCAAATAACGGAACATCAAATGAACCCGAAGAAGATGCGTCAGTCGCCTCTTTAAATTCTTCCTCCTCATTTACGTTATATTTTTTTGTGTTTTTTGGTTTGTATAAATCTCTTTTAAGGATTGTTGGTCCAAAGGCAGGTCCTGAAAATGATCCAGAAGCATCTGCCCCCATTGATTCATTTGTATCCTCTTCTTTTGTGTTTCCAATTTTTGCAATAAAAACATTAGGTTTAATCCCTAACGCCGCTGCAGTACATAACCTAGTGTTACCCGCAACTAAATGGTATCTATCTCCAAATTGGACTATTAATGGTCTTTTATAATCGCCGTCCGCAAAAGATTGAGCCAACACCTGTGGACTCGTTTTCTTATATTTTTTGGCTATTCTAAAAGCCGCCTTCATATCACCCTTCTCAATTTCATTTGATTCGGTGTTTTCTAACTTACTCCAAACTTCATCAGATATAGGTTCTTCGGTACTATTGTTAAACGCATCAACAAGTTCTTCCACAGTTGTTTCGATATTCTCGTCACGACTTAAATCTTGGACAACTCTTTGAAGTTCATCCATTTCACCTTTAAGGTTCGGTTCAACTTTAGTTTTCTTATCTAACATTTTTTAATGCAGTTTCCCAGAATGACTTTCTTTGCCATAATGTTTTGAATAACTCAACAACAACTTTAGTTGATAAGTCAATTATTTTATCGTCCACCTTCTTTGTTCCCAATTCGGCTTGAATCATTTTAACAACAATAGAATGAGCATTAGTAGAACTCATAAAATCTTTGATTTCTTTCCTACTAATTCTTTCTATTTCTTTTTTATCTGAATCGTTTAGTGCCATTTTAATTAATTAGTTTTTCTTTGTCTCAATAATGGTTCCATTGTTGTTTTGAATGTGGACTCAAATTTTAACAATTTTGTTAATTCGGTTAATGCATCGTTGTCAATCATTAACATATCGGCATTAAGATATAAACCAGGTTCATCACCAACAATAAAGACAAAATTAATGTCGTTATCGGTTATTGATCCATCTAATCTAATTTGTGTTTCGTTCATTGTTATACCTGGTTTAAGGTCCGCAATTTGTGAAACTTCATTTCTAAATGAATCAATTAATCCAGATATTGTGGTTTTTTGGTCATCCATTAATTTTAAATCAGACTTATCAGTTGATACTAACTTAACATCAACGTCATTAATCACATCAACCTCGTCACCATCTGTTTGGGTTGCTTGTGGGTTTATTTCTGATTGTTGAGGTTCTGATTGTTCTCTAAGGGTATTAAACGACGTTTTTGATTCGTTAAGTTTCCTTAACGTGTTCAACATTTTCTTTGTATCGTCATATCCTGATATCTGTCTCTTTTCCATAGTTAAATAATAATCTAAAATTAAATGAAGGGTTTATATCTGTATAAATATTAGAAAAGTTTGATTTGCATACAATTCCTTTGAAATTAGATATGTTTTCTAAATATCCTTGAGATGGTACTACTTGTTTGAAAATATCGTGTTTATCACACAATTGGTCACATAGTTCGGATATCGCACCTATTTGGGTCTCATTGTACTTGTCCCAAAAGAAATGACCTCTCCAATTTCGAATGTGGGGTTCGGACCTATATGGGTCACCAATCCAATTATTAAGAAATCCTGTGATTGTATTTTTGTTAAGCCATCCTAGATTTTCGATAGCAATTTTAATCATTTTCTTATCGTTTTTGGGGTCGTCAAATGTATTCGAACTATAATTGGTGTCGAATAATTGATAAACCATCCCTAATTTGGTGACAAGAAAATGTGGGATATCATCGTACTTCCCATTTCGTCTGTAACGTATCTTATTAATAAAATCGTCCGACCTTCTTTGTGTATCGTAAAGAAATATTTGAGTCTTTTTTGACTTTCGTTTTACTATATTAAGTTTATTCTTATCTAAAACGTCTACGTTGTGAATTACTAACATTCCTTGATATAACTTTTTTAGACGGTATGGTCGTTGTTTGTGGACCTTCGTCTATAGGACTTGAGTTCTCTTCTTCGATGCTCAAATCAGAAATGACCTGAGTCGGGATTACAATTTCATCGTTTTCCCAATACAGGTCATCATTATTATTCTGTAATTCCTGGGGATCCAAAGGTGACAATTGACCATCTCTTATGTTTAAGAGGGGGGGTTCCACCGAATCCGATAGGTTTTCTATAGATTTTTTTTTTCAGCCGTCACTTCGAATGAGGGCTTGTCTTCTTCTATTTGGGTTTGTTCAACTTGTACGTCCACATCAAATGGTTTCAATTTAGTCTCATCCAAAACAACTGTTATCGTTTGGGTTGGTTGTGGTTGATTGTCAATTTCTTCATTAACTTGATTTAATGTATCGTTAATTGTTTGAACATCTATTTGAGTTCTTTCAATTTCCTCGACAGTTGTAAATGGTTCAATGGGTTGTTCTAATTCCTCAGTCCAACCTTCTTGTTCAGGTATTTCGAACTCATCTTCGATTGATTGTTGGTTAAACTCATCTATCGCTTCACCAATAAATTCATCACTATACTGGAAATTATTTTCCGTTTCAGGTTCTATAGTGGAAAAATTTCGTTGAATTTCTTCTTCTGTCGGTTCTTCCTGGAAAATTGGTTCACTCTGTGGAGGATTAACATAATCTTCTAATTTCTGTAATTGAGTTTTTTCTTGTTCAACTATTGGATTCTCCTCAACACTTTCAGGTGTAACTGATGGTTCTTTAACTAATGGATTTTCGTATGGTTCGTCATACAATCCCAACTCTTGGTCCATCTTCATCATCTCAATTAAAGCCTCTTTTTGAGTTTCTTTGTAGTTCTCAGCGGCTTGTTTCAACTTATCGTTTGGTTCTTGTTGGGTTAATAACGCCTTCTCCAATATCTTTAAATCCTCATCACTTAATCTAATTCGAGTTGATTCGTCAACGAATTGTTTTAAATCTTCTGGATTTGATGGTTCTTGTTCTTTTGTAATAGTCTCTTGGGTAGGGACATTTTCATTTACTAATTTTTCTCCGTTCTTTCTATCTTCCTCAGTGAACTTAACTAACATATGTAAGAACGATAATGAGATAATTGGTAACATACCTCCAGCAAAAAATGCTAAAAATCTTTTATGACCAACGGGATCATTAGGGTCAACACCCATAGACTCAACAAATGGTGCAACTAAATCAACCCAATCTTTAAATTGTTTAGAGTTGATATCAATATATGAATAAGCAAAGAATATATTACCAATAAATTGTACAATTGTAACAATTGCAAATGGAAAGTAAACTTTGGAACCCATATTTGCTGAGATGGCGGCTAATGCGGACAACGCAGCAATTTCAATACCGATTGATAGGTATACCGCCCAACTTATTGGGTTAGATATTCCATACCACTCGGTAACGTGTGAAATGGAAACCACTGCAACGGTCAGGATTGGAATCAAGAACGCCGCAATGATTAATGTTTTATAATTTTTTTCTATCCAATTTTTCATTTAGATTCTTGCTCTTTTTTTAGGTTTTCTTTTACAATAAAATGAAGTTCCATTAACTGTGGTCCTCTATCTTTTTGTGTAATCCAATTATCATAAAAACTATGAATCCCTATCTTTTCATTTTTATGTGCAATTTTCAGACTATCAATCGTAGCAACATTTTGTTTTTGAATTTTTTCTAACTTGTCTACCTTACTCGAATTGGCGCAAGAGCGAAAAAAGAAAATAACCGTTAAAAAGATTAATATCTGAAGTTTATATGTTTTTATTAGTTCGATTAGCTTTTTCATATTATAATAATAGATATAATTTTTATTTTTATAAATAGTTTAATAGACCAAAACTCTCATTACGTAACTTCTTAATCGCCTTGTCACGTAATTGTCTGATACGTTCTTTAGTACAACCAAACTCTTCACCCAAATCGTCCAAGTTAGATTCGATTCCAGTTAAACCGTAATATTTCGTAATGATGATTTTTTCTCTATCATCTAAAACATTTAACATTAGAGCAACTTTTTTCTTTATTTCTTCAGGTGAATTTAAAAATTGTTCTGGGTCGTCAGCGTTCTTGTTTGGTATTAAATCAATTAGAGTATCTCCGTCTTCATTAATTTCATTATATAAACCAATACAATAAGGTAAATTTTGTCCAACGGGTTGTTCGTTGTCCTTATCCAAATAAAATTGGTCTTCGACACCAATCTCTTCTTTCTTTCTTTGTTTCTGAGCCTCTTGAACTAAGTTTGACGGAATTCTAATTGTACGAGCGTTCTCATTAAGAGAGGCCATAATTGATTGTTTAACCCACCATACCGCATATGAAATAAATTTAAGACCACTTGTTGGGTCAAATCTTTCAGCAGCTTTTATCAGTCCAATATTTCCTTCTGAAATTAAGTCCATAATGTCCATACCTTGACTCTGATACATCTTCGCAACAGATATAACGAATCTTAAATTACCAACAACTAACTCATTGAGTAAATCCGTCCTCTCTTTCTTGGGGGTTTGTTTAGAAGTTAAAAGTTTGAAAATTTCTTCTTGTCTTTCGTGTGAAATTACTGGAATTTTACGGATATCCTTGATGTACTGCTGGATTTCCTCCGTGTTGATGATGATGGATTTTTTCATAATTTTTGGTAAGAGCAGTTTTATTGTTTATATGGGATAAAGATAAACAATAAAAATCAATTATCAAAATTATCAAGAAAGTTTTTTTCCTCTTCAGTTAAACTACTCATTCCCATTTTTTCTATTTTATCAAGAACTTCATCTAGGTCCAATTCTTTGGGGGAATTTTTTACGTAATTAATTTCAATAGCCGAGGAGTCTGGTAAAGGTTTAAATATAAAATCCTTCACTTGTTCAGGTAAGTGTGCACAAACTAATGATGACCTTTCAAACATAAAATAAAATTTTACTACGTCACTCACTAGTGTTTCATAAAGTTCCTGTGATAGTTCTTTATGTTCCAATTCAGAATCAAATATAACAATTATATTTTGTGAACTTTCAATAACATACTTTAATGATTTTACTGCAGTTGAACTACCTAAAATTTCAGTACAAAAAAATGCAATATCTTCGTGGTCCTCGAAAGTCCCAAAGATAAAAAGTATGAATGTATTCATAATATTATCGTCTTACTTTAATCTTCCAATAGATTCCGGCGTCAACATACGGAGTAAATGTACCATTCACACCATCTTTCACCCAATTGTTTACACCAACACCAACTTTAAAAATTTTATCCTCTTTGGTTTGATATAGTACACCCATACCCATACCATTGATGAAATTTGGTCTATCTACTTGTGTAGTGACACCAAAGTAAACCTTATTTTTCTTCTCTTCAGGTAAACGAAGGGTGTCTCTTACAATTTGTTTTTTGATTTTAGAATCAAATGATGTCCCAACTATTTTGTTTTGAACAATGGTATCGGTCAATGTGATTGTTCCAACACCGTTAGGTAAATTTAACACATTTTTTTGAATATTCTTAGTGTAGAACACTTTCAATATTTCCATAGTATCCACAGGTTGCATAACAGGTATTTCCACCCTTTTCTCAACCTCATACGGTACTTCAACCTCAACCTCAACTTCTACTAATGAGTCCACAGAAATAGTGTCGTGGACCGCATATGGTATGGAGTCAATTTTTGGTACATACTTTGTTCTCATAGGAACGTATCCACCTGGGTTAAGGAATACCAAGAACAAAAGAATTATTAATATAACAATTATAATGTTCTTGGTGTTAATGTATTTCTTCATTTTATTTTAATAAAAGTGCGGAAGTCGCAATTATTCCAACAAAGGAACCTACTTTATATAAAAAGGTCTTTCTTCTTTGTGCTTTAAGTTCTTTAAATAAACTTTCAGACTTTTGTCTCTCAAGTGAAAATTGTTCATCTTTCTTAGATATAATCAATTCTAAGTTACCAATCTTTTGGTCCTTAAGAGTGTCTTTTTGTTTGAATAAACTGATTTGTTCATCTTTTAATGAAATTACTTTGTTTAATTCAACTACCTCATTAATTGCACCGTCACCTTTTAATAAGTCTTTAATTACTAATTTTGCAACTGGTACCTTCAATGCAACTACAGTGTCTACGTTAGTTTTTGTAACGGTCTGTGAAAAACTTTTCGAGGTCGCTAAAGTTATAATTGCCAACAGAATCAATTTTTTCATCGGTTTGTTTTTTAATGATTGTAATGTTTTTTGTAACATTGTTTATGTTGTTATCAACGTGATCGATTTCCTTATCGATAGTAACAATTTGTTCAGTTATTTTGTGATTTTCGATTTGAACCGAGTCAATTTCGTGTTGAATTGAGTCGATTTTTGCGTTATAACCTGCGATGTCTGTTTTAATCTGTCCTGTTTGGAAGATACTGTACCCCGCCAAAATAACCACAATAACTAATAGGATGTTTGTTTTATTAATCTTCATATTATGGGTTTTACTATAAATATGAAGAAATAAAGAAGGGGACTTTCGTCCCCTTTCATATTAACTTTTTTTCTTAACTATCTCATCGATAATCCCGTAATCGAGAGCCTCTTGAGCTCCCAACCATAAATCTCGACTTGCATCATTTTTTACGGTTTCAGCGTCTTTACCACAATATCCACCCAACAACTCAAATAATGTGTCATTGATTTTCTCCCACTCTATCATAGTAATACGAGCATCTTGGATATTTCCACCCGCTCCACCTGATGATTGGTGTAACATAGTACGTGAGAACCTCAAGGAACCACGTTTACCTTTGGTTCCTGCTCCAAGTAGGACTGAACCCATAGAGGCTGCCATACCCGTGTTAATGGTACGGATATCAGAATTGATATATTCCATAACATCTACCATAGATAAACCTGATTTAACCGAACCTCCTGGACTATCGATGTGCATCGTAATGTCATTTCTGTCGATACTATCCAAGAACATCAATTGAGCTTGTACAATGGTTGACATATGATCATTAACCTCACCAGCCACCCAAATGATACGTTCCATCATCAAACGTGAAAATACGTCCATCGCGGTAACATTCATCTGTCTTTCCTCCAAGATATATGGGGTCAAACTGTTTTCTACTCTTTTGTTGTAGTTATGTAAGTTCATTGAACTAACTCCGTGGTCTTTAGCAAATAGACCGAAACCTTTGTAATCGTTTGGTGTCATATTATAAGTTTTTATTGTTGTACAAATGTAATAATTTTATTTTAAATTATGAAATTTTTGTGGTGATATAATCAATAGACGATATATTATCTTCCTTCTTAATCATAATGATATTATCTGACCAGTTACGTATTAAAGGATTATGAGAAATAACTATAATATGTTCGAAATAATCTTTAATCTTCTTAAAGAACTCACCAACCATTTCAAGGTTCTCATCTGCAACTTTACCAAACACCTCATCCATAACCACAATGTTTGGTTTTGGTAGTGAGGAAATTTTAGTTAGTACCGATCTAAGAGCTAAAGATGAAATTGTTTTCTCATAACCTGAACCCGCATTTAATGGTTTAACGACTCTTGTCTCAGTGTCAATCATTAAGAATTCAACTTCATTCTTATCGTTAACATTTAATTCCAAAATGAAATGACAACTATCAACCAATAGACGATACAACTCCTGGTTTAATAGTGGAATCATATTCTTCATAATCAATTTTGATATACCGTTCTTACCGTAAATCGTTAAGTAAGTTTTAAACACGCCACCAAGTTCCTCCTCACCTTTAATTTTGGCAATCAACTCATTATTAACCGCAATTTTTTCACCCATTGAGGTAATATTTGATTTGTGTTTCTCCACCGTAATATTTGCAACTCGTATGTCAGCATTAGTGGTATCAATCTTAGTTCTTAACGCAATAACTTCAGCATCAATTTTTTGATTCTCTTCTAATTTTTTCTTGTTATCGTCATATCTGTCTAACTTCAATTGTTTAGAATCAATTTCTAATTGTTTCTGTTCAACTTCTAATTCATAACGAGCCTTACGAAGTTTGTTTCTCTCGTAGGTGTCGAATTCAGTTCTTAACGCTTCTAAACTATTGGATTGTTCTTTTAATAAGTCAAATTGGATTTTATTTAATTCAATATCTTTGGTAATCTCCTCAATTTCTTTTTTAATCTTTTCAATTTCTTCGGTATGGTCAACTTCGTCTAACGCTCTATTACAAGTTGGGCAAACGGTTCCTTCCTCAAATTTTTTGATTAACTTTTCTTTCTCCCCTTTCTCGTATTTTGCAGCAACATCAATTCCTTGTAAGTCCGCCATCTGACCTTTTAACTCTTTATGTTGGTCTTCATCGTAATATTTTGAAGGTTCAACAACACTTATGGTGTCAGCATTTACTTGGCTACTATTTTTTAATGATTTTAAATCGTTAATTTCCCTTTCCAATAGTGTTGGGTTCGTATTGATTAATTCTCTATCAATATCGTTATTACGAGACCCTAATACCAAATCTCTTCTACCTTCTAATTCTTTTAGGTGTTTATCTAATCTAATTAACTCATTGTTTAATCTTTCACTCTCGTTCTCTGAATTGGTAATACTGTCCTGATAGTTGGTATTATCAATCTCCAATTGCGTAATGTTGTATGTATTAGATACAAGCTTTCTGCTCCAATCATTGTATATCCCCTTTGCTATATCTTCTTTTACTTTTAAACTTTCTAACCCCATAAACTTAGTTAGAATTTGTCCACGTGCGGTTGGTTTGGATTCAATTAATTGTTCCAAATTATTACCTGTGGTCATAATGGTTGCTAAGAAATCTTCTTCACTACCGATTGCCGACGCAATAAACGCCTCGGTCTCTCTTCTTTGTTCACCAGTTAAGTTTTCAACTGTACCATCTTCTTTCTTCTTATAGAACTCAAGTTTGTTGGTTACATTGTACTCACCCGCTTTAGTTTTCTTTCTTGATAACTTTCTCTCAATAACATAGTCGTCACCGTCAATTGTGATTTCACCTCTAACACTCAATTCATCTTTATCACTAAATTTATTGAATATCTCAATTGCCGTTTTAGTTTTAGTTGTTGAATTGAAGAATAGGAACATTAATAAGTCAACCGAAGATGTCGATTTACCACCAAAGTTCTTTGGGGTTGACTCAATAACGGTGATACCATCTAACACGGTATAATCGATTACATTGTCTTCACCGAAAGATAAGAAATTAGAAAATTCAATCTTTTTAATGTACCACTTATTGTAACGAATTTTATTTTGGTTTAACTTATCAATCTCACCATTAACTCTGTTATCTAATCTATCAATCAAGTCCCATTTAGTGGTGATATTATTTTCCTTAATAAAATCCTTCATTAAACTTTTTTGATACTGATTATCTAAGATGCTATCGGACGCTTCCAATGATTGTAATTGTACATCGGATGTGTTAACCAAACTCTTAGTTATAACCTGAATATTCTTTCCTTTGTATTTGTCTTGGAAATAAGATTTAACTCTTCTGATTTTTTCAGGAGTAAAGTTTTCTGGTGTATCTTCCCAGGTAACTTTAATAAATGGATTATTGTATTTCATTGTTCTCTTTTGTTTTTAAAACAAGTTGTGATCTAAAATCTAATGGGTCATAAAGGTAGCAACCTTTACATCCTAATTGTTCCTCATATTTCAATGTACCTTCAGTGACTGACACAGGAAAACCTAAAAACGTTGCGTCAAATCTGATATCATTTGCTTTACATTTTTTACACGCACTTCTTTTTAAAAGATTGTGTTCTCGACATAAAGCTTGGAAGTGGTCGATTTCTTGACTATCGTATTCGAATACTTGATGGTCGTCGTATCTTCCGTTCTTATGGTCTATCTCGTGTTTCTTGTGGGACTTATTAGGTGTCCAACAATGTACACAAGGAGCATCATCAAATGCTTTCCTTATGTCTGGTCTAATCTGTCTATTTTTATTTACGTCTTGTAAATTAAAACCGATAAATCTATAACCAATTGTTGAACCTTTCTCCTTATAATATTCAACATTAAAATAATTCCTTACTTGTCTGTCCCATTGGACTCCATTGTTTGGAATTAACTTAGCGTCTTTTACCACGTCAAAGGTACTAAAAAAAGTTGGTTGTGAATAACCTAATTCATCAATTGGTGAATAACTTAATAACCTACCCAAAATTGTTGTAGGTTTTATCTTATTTACCTTTTCAATGTGTTTCATAAGAACCTCGTGGTATTCACCAACGGAGTCCTTATTTATGTGTCGAACAACCTGCTCAAATTCCCCACCTTTGTATTTCTCTTTAAGGTCATCTATGATAACTTTCCAAGTATCCATAGTTTCGGATGACATCTTAAAGAAGGATTGTTTATAACCCTTTATTATATCAACATAGATTGATTTTTCTTTATCTTCATCATTCTTGGAGCGTACAGAATCAAACAACTTAACGTTGTCTAAGTAGTATTCTTTAGTGACTCTATAAAGAATTTCTTTTGTTGTTGAATAATAGAAGGTATTATTCCCTATCCTTAATGACTTCATTATTTTATTCTACTCTCTTCGAAGAATTCAACAATCGCATTTATAGCCCAAACAATTCCCGCAGTGAACATACCATCGAAGAAAATACTTGGGAACCAATGTATGTCTAAAATTCTTGAGGATAACCCGCCGAAACATATTGACATAAAAAATCCAACCCAAGTTGAAGTACATAATGTACAAGAGATTAAATCACCAAAAAATTTTGATTTACTTTTAATGAATAATCTAGTACTTTCAAAAATAGATCCCCATACAAGTATAGATGTGAATCCGTAAGCAATAAATGCCCATAACATTAATAAAACCATAGTATTGTTTTTATTAAATTATAAACTATTTTTTTGAGAAAAAGAAATTATTCGTCATATAAACTACCCAAGTCACTATTTTTCATATAGGTAGCTTTATTGAATTTCTCTAATGATGTTTTGATATTTTCCAATTCCTTTTCGAGTTCGGAATTCTTTTTGAGGAGTTTTTCTATTTCATCGTTATTTGTGATTTCAACAATCTTTTCCACAATTTTCTCAACTGGAACTTCTTTAATGATTTCCTTGGTTATAACTTGAGTATCACCTTTGATTTCAATTGGTACTTCTTTTATTATCTCCATAATCTTTTCAACAGGTATTTCTTTAATAACTTCCCTGTCTACATATTTTATTTCAGGAGGTAATTGCTTCTCAACAATAACTTCTTTGATGACCTCAACAATTTTTTCTTTTATTGTACTATTACCCGTTGGGGTTTCACCATACTTTAATAAAGAAAACCCTCTCTCGAAGGTTTCCTTTGCAAGTTTGTCAATATTTTCGACTCCGTTTATCTCACAATAAAGAAGAAATTCATTATCCAAGGTTAACGAGCTCTTCTTTTTCATTTTCAATGTCATTTATGTCGTTTATTTTAAAGTGTAGAAACGGTTGTTCATTGTCCATATCGTGGAAGCTATATTCGTCCGTTTCAATATCATAAATACCATATCCGTGATGTTTAACCGTCTCACCAAAGTTCTGTTGTATTAATGAACCAATCATAACACCCTTACCACCTTCAGGTAATGTGAAGGTTTGTCTTTTATGAATGTCACCACAAAGCAGTAAATCCAATCCAACAAAGTTTAGTTGGTCATATGAATCTTCAAATTGAAATCCCATATCAGTTGACATACCTTGGATAGGGCTATGGAATAATCCGATGTGAAACTTACTTTCTTCCTTTGTAAATTCAGGTCGTTCATTGTGTTGGTATAATGAATATACTACCCAATTAACATTTTCATCTGAATAGACACCACTGTCTTTATAATAATGAATATTATCATTGTTTAATAATTCAACAACCGGAGTAATACTATCTAATCGTTGAGTGTTGTTTTCTAAAAAATCGTGATTTCCAGGAATGATAACGACTTTACCGTATGATGCCAATTCTCTCAAGAACCAACTAGTTAAAAGGAGTTGTTCATTTGAGATATTAATTTTTTGATGTGCGATATCACCCGCAATAACAATTCTAATTTCGTTGTACGATATACCTTCATCCGCCCATTTAACTGAATGTTCTTTAATTTCTTCTAAAAGTGCATCGAATTGCCTTTTATACAATTCGTGCATTTGAATCGTTCTGATGTGTATATCAGCGATATGTATAACCTTTTTTACCATAATCAATATATTTTGTTAAGTCTAAATTTAAAACCGTATTGTTTACCTGCGAAGGTACTTTATATTCTTGATATGTTCCATCATCTTTCAATAAAATTATAACACAACCTAATAATTTTAAATTTTCATACTTAGTTCCCTTTAACATTTTAAGTAATAACCTAGCATAGAGTGGTAATTGTAAATAATAATGCCCAAGTGCCGTATCGTGATAATCGTTGAACGGAGGATACATCTTACCTGTGTAATGTTGGATTTCAAAGTTTTTAGGTTGATTTGTTTTCCAATCGGTAATTACAATTCCAAAATCCGTTTTGTCTTTGTTAAGCATTAACCAAACTTTGTCAGGTTGTCCTGTGTAACCTAATTCATTATCACCTAAAACAATCTCAGTGTCCAAAAGTATTGCCCCTCGTTCAATCATTAAATCAAGAAATTCTTTTCCCGCTTTAATCATACTATCACTTCTCAATAGTTGAGCTTCGTCACATTCGAATATGGGTTGTCTAACTTCTTTATAATCACCAAAACGAGAAATGGTGTCACTCTCTAATTCAAAGTGAACACGACTACCCATATTGGTTGCATAAGTTCCTGATTGTTTCCATTCTTCTCTTAGTAATGCCGCAGCTTCGGGATCACCTTTACACATTTTAAGTGACATACCTTCCGCATCGAAAGATTTATGGAATTTTTTAATTAATTTAGAAACAGATGGGAATGTTTTTCTTAACACCCCTTCCGTATCTCTCATATAATAAATGTGTTCCTCTTCAACGAATGTTAGGTCTAACTCTTTTCTTCTTTTTTCAAGTAACTCATTTATTTCTATTGCAATTTCTTGTAAATTCATACTCTTTTAAATTTTAATGTAACTAATTCCTCCTTGGGTCCCTTTAAGTGGGTTACTATATCTTTCTTCCGCCGATTTTCTAGGTACTAACTTACCGTCTTTATGGAATATAGCCCATTTCCAAGTTTTATCTGATCTATAACCAGGACCCTTCCAATGGTGATGAATACTCTTTTCGTATTTCTCTAACTTAGTGATTGTTGCCTCTAATACATAATCATTTGATACTTCAAGATATTTCATACCATCATAAATCTTATCCATCTTTGGACAATTATACATAACAGCATAACCACAATTTTTTGAAATGTCTAAATCTTCGTTACTACGTTTACTAATAACAATTGCAAGTTGATCATTTGTTGGTGCAACCACTTTTGGTTTAGTGTGCTTGGGTAGAACCTCGATTAATTTAGCAATATTACCTCTATGGGCTCTAACCGCTTCTTGTCTCGTCTCATAAAGTGTTGTGGTTTCTTTACCATCTAACAACTGTACCCTGTAATGTTTCTCTACTATCATTGTGTTTATATTTAATCTAATTGTTTTATTTCGTATCCACTTAAATCTCCTTTTAAATCTGCAATATCTTTGTCACCATCTAATTTAACAATCCATAATTTACCCATTAACTTACCACAATTTAATTTATGGTATAATCTAAACGCATCTTCCCAAGCGTCAGGGTCTAAAACAATTACAATTTTCTTAGCGTTGTCATAAAGTTTATTGAATAGATTTTGAGTCATAAACTTACCTAACATTGGAATTGAGTTTGGTAAGAATATAGAATCAAATGCACCTTCTACTATGTAAACAGGTTCATCCCAATTAATCAGATGTTCATTCCAAATTAAACTCTCTTTATCTACTTCGGGATTCTTATATTTCATCTTGGTATTATTCAAATAAGACCTAGCAATAAAATAATTTAATCTGTTTTCCGAATCGTAAGATGGGATAATAATTCTATGTTCGTAATGACCAGTATAACAAAAACCTATGTTATACATTTGAATCATCAAATCTGTTATATTTCTTTTTTGTAGATAGTTAAATGCTTGTTTGTAATGTGGGGTCATTTTAAGACCTAAACTAGCATCTTTAAATGGTACAAATTCTTTTGGTAACCTAACCTGTATAAAAGTCCTTTTTGGTTGTTCTCCATCATCTTCAGGTTTTAACAACAAATATTTCTTTAATTGTTTAGCGTTACCATATTTCTTTAATAACTTATATAAAGAACCATAGGTATCGTGAGTTTCCGCACATACCCAACATTTAAAAACACCTCTCTTGTAGTTGATTTCTAAATTACCTTTACCGTCTCCCTCATCTAACCCTTTAATATCGTGAGAACAAACGGGACAGTCAAAGGATATCTGCCCTTTGTAGTCATTATGCAGTCTATGTTCCCCCAAAATATCTTCGAGAATATCCACAACTGCCGAGTAATCAATTTCGTGTTCTACCATAGTTAGTAGAAAATATACGTAAAAAATTTGACAAAAAAAAATCCCCTGGTACACCACTCCCAGGGGAAACCAACCAAAACGAGTATTTCTACCCGTCCCGTCCTGTTTTATAAGTATAAACTATTTTTCTTTTAAAGTGAAATATAATTCATTATTTTTTTTCAGACTTCAACATATTGATGTAACCAATGACGCAAGTTGCAGCATCTGCCATATCATAATTTTCTTTTTTAAGTGCTCCGTTTTTTCCGTATAACCAATTAACATCGGGGCATACCGCATTGACGTGTTCCCAAATAACGTGTTTCTTGTCAATATCTTTTGGATATCCACCAAATAAAACATTACGTCCTTTATCATTAGTTCCAACTAAATCAGGGAACGCAAACTTTCTTGAATTATATGTGGAAATAAATGTTGGTAAAACTCCTAAAACGTCATAACAATTTTTTAGAATAAGTGTGTTATATCGTAACAGAGTGCCTACAGTATAAATGTTGTTTGATTGTAAAAGAGGCTCTTCAATAATGACACGAGTAATTCCCATATTTTTATATTCCTCCAAATGTTTCTTAAACGCGTCAGCCTTCTTGATAAGTTCTTCAATCTTATCTTCGGGTTGAGGTTTAATCTTTGGTGAAAAATGGGTTAGTTCCAATAATTTAGAACCTGATAAATCGAACAAAGCAAAACCAATGGTCTTAGTCGAAATATCTAAACCAAGAATTTTTGGTTTGTTTTTAAATTTTACATCTATACTCATAATACAATATATAAGTAAAATATCAAGAATTGTAAAGCTTAAAAATCTAACTTAACCGCAAAAACTTGAGTACCTAATCTTTTTATTGGGATAGAGGTTTTAGCAACCACCAATGGTTCTTTATTTGAATTCAATAAAGCCACTTCAGTTATAAATTTATTACCACTAACGTATGTAGGATTTTGAGTTTGGTCGAATTGGTTACAAGGTAAGTTTACTAAGAAATTCATCTCTTCAATGTCCGTTGCTCTCACTAATCTAATACTTCCTGGGAATGGTTGTTCATCACCAAACTGTGGTGCGGTTACTCCCCAATCATTAGTTGTTGCGTCTCCAATATAGTTACTACCGAATCCCGATAAATGTGACTCTAAATCAAATGGTGTTGCAGCATTTACATCACTCTTTGTAATAACAACCGTGTTTGATGTCATTCCTGTTGGGTTAATATATGCAGTACCATTACCACCTACTCTTGTTGTGCAATCGATAGCTAACCAACCTCCCATTGTTGGGTATTTGTTTGTAAGTCCTGTTGTCTCTTGGATTAATACTTTGAATTTCTTCGCCATAAATCCTGTTTTGAATATATCAACATTTGATGATGTTGAACTATAATTCATATGTTGGAAAGTGTCTCCTGTAAATCTCAATGTAAGATTTGATGCGTTTGAAATATTACAAGTTTCTAAATCGAAATTAACCGCAACTTTAGTGAAATAGTTACAAGGTAACGCATTAAATAAACTACCGTCACCGTTTTCAAATAAGTAAGTTACCCAAAAAGTTTGCTCAGTTGTTCCCGACACTAACGCTTCGTTAAGTGATGCAGGTGTGAATCCAACTTTAGGTGCTCCTAATGTATATCTTCTATTACTTCTATAATCTAAAATTGCAACCAACTCTTGGTCATCAAAAACCACAACCTTTTTAGTTGGGAATACTTTACCTACTCTATTACCTGATTCATCTAAAAGATATCTAAATAATAATTCAAATCTTGATTCAGTAATTCCACTTACAGGTCTAACATAATAGTTAACAGTATCCATTGTAAACACCGCACCATTTGTTGTTGAACCTGTTGGGTTTCTGTGGTAGTTTATAAATGGAATGTAAATCTCAAAATATTCGGTATCACTTATTGGGTCACCGTCTCTATCATCAACTAATGAAATATCGTCACCTGTTGTTCCTGTTTTGTAACTTATGTAGTCATCGTATTTAAAGAATCTTTCAGGATCATTTATTAAGTCACCTAATTCCGAATAGTGAATAATTGCAATACATCTTTGTTCTTGTGGTGTTACTTCAATTAATTCACCAAATGAGTTTTTAAATCCTGTACTAACATTTTTTGAACTAAATCCTGTAATGGTTCCACCTGTTAAATTTTGGAAAGTTTGTCCCGTTGAGTTATAACCAAAAAATTCTTTTGATGATAAATAAATGTTACTTGTGTAACCGCTTAAATTCTCATCCGTGGCGGTACCTTGAACGTCTGCACCGATAGGTTTCTCGTCCCAAACAACATTAATTGTCCAAGGGTTATGTTGATCCATTGGGTCGGGTTGGGTTGGTGAACATACTGGTGATATTTCAGAATCAATTGGAAATTCTATTTCACATTTATTACCAACCACTTGAACGAATCCACTTAGACTTGATAAGTCAGGTGTTTTTCTATCTAATGTGATTACGTTACCACTTATGTTTATGATTTTATATATTAAACTATTTGTGTGTCCACTAATAACTGGATGGTCAGCATCTAATCCACAAAATTCACCAAAAACTAATGTAAGGTATTCTGAGTTTTGAAACGCTTGTCCCGAAGGAACTGTTATAACGTTATCACCATTAATATTTGATATGTTAATTCTTTCTGTTATACATTCAATTGTTGATCCTGTACAATTATTAGAGTTATATGGATTATATTCTGAAACAAATCCCGCGGGACCCATTACATTTCTTACGGTTTCTACTGTTGAGTTTTCAATTGGAATACCATATGTAACGTTTGTTGCCGTGTCTAATTTATATGGATACTTTACTCCGCATTCTTTATCAACAGGAGATAAAACCATTTGATGATTTGTTTGTCCCGTTAATCCTGAAAACGCTAAATTGTAGTCAAATTCGGAATCTCCTATTTGAAAATAATTGATTATAAATTCACCCTTAGCAATAGAATTTCTACCCTTTTGGGTTATTCTCGCTGAAAGATATTCTGAATTACTACTATTTAAAAAACTCATATTTTATTTTTATTTATTATACTAATTGCATTTATTAATAAGGAACAGCCTCTCCACAATCACCTATAAACACAATATCTTCAACATAACCATTTGAATTTATTTTTACAAGGTTATAATTTCCATTTAATGTGTTCGTTGTATTAACTAAAGCAACTGGATACCAAAGATTCAATCCATTAAATGCTGTTGTACCAGCACTAGTGGTGTAGATGATTTGATTAAATAATCCACTTATGGTTGTTGCGGTTGAAAAGAATGACGAATTTATTACATAATTCATACCACAATGAGCCGTGTTTGTTGAAAGTCCTTGTCCATAGTAGAAGGTATTTAGTGTGGATCCCGTTGGTGTAGGTACTGGATCACATACGTCGATATTATTAGGTGATATAGCCTCTATTCCAGAAACAAACCTAATTATCATACCATCCCTGTTACCACAATCTGGAGTCTCTCTAGTAACAATATCTTCATAAGCCGATGATTGTCCCGATTGAATAATTAAATCCCACGTTGTTGGTTGACCAGCTTCCGTACCAATTAAAGTGACAGTTATATCATATGTTGCAACTTGTATATTAGCACCTGTTGCGTCATATAACGTCACTTCGTGTCTTTGAACTCTATCAAATGCACAATCGGTACCAGTAATTGCATCATCCTTCACTAACCTTACACAATTTGTAATTTGAACTTCTGTGTTTGTAGTAGGTGTTGGTGTAGGAGTTGGTGTGCTAGTTGCCGTTGGTGTAGGAGTTGGTGTACTAGTTGCTGTTGCCGTTGGTGTAGGAGTTGGTGTACTAGTTGCTGTAGGTGTTGGTGTTGGTGTGTTAGTTGAATTAGGTACATTTGTTGCTGTAGGTGTTGGTGTTGGCGTATTAGTTGGTATAGGTGTTCCCGTTGGTGTAGGGGTTAACGTAAACCCTGGTATACCAACAACTTCCATACAAATTGAATTGTTACAGGTTGATGTGTCTGCCACTAATTTAATGTATCTATATCCTTGAGTAACAGTAACAGTATGTCCTGTTAATAATTTCATTCTACTCACATTTTCACCTGTACTACCAGTAATGGCAACACAACCTGTGCAACCTGAAGTCGGACATTGATAAATGTCAAAATTTGTGACGTTTGTACTTCCTGTTATTGTAATTGTTGATGAAAATGACATATGTTATAAATATTCTTGTTTAACTTATCTGTTAGTGTTATTTAAAAAATGATTCTCATCTGTTTCTAAAAACTCATTAACACTAAATGTTGTTATTGTTATGGGGTTTGGATTATTTTGAACTTTTTGTATCATTTTATCGGTGTGTTTATGGATACTATAATTTCTTTGAATTAAATGTTCGGTTAATAAAGTCACATCGTCATACGTTCTTAAATCTTTCTCTTCAATTTCATCGTTAATTTGTTTTTTAACGTACCCAATTTTTTTATGTATGATATTATCTGGATGAAAATCATCTTCAACCATTTTTTCATATGTCAAATTAATTGGTCTACTTTCATACCAGGTCACATCGATTAATAAATTATGGGTATTGTGTCCCAAATCTGTAATAAAATTTAAATCTGATTCTATTTTTTCGTCGGTGTGATTACCACCAATTAAACACATATCAACATCCCACGTTGTTTGAAAATCAAATAAAACACCTCCCATTATATAAACCTCATAATCATTTAAGATTGTTGATTTATCTTTTAAATCATTTAAAAATATTTTTAATGAGGTATATGATGGTCTAAACCATTTATTAGTTGTTGTTACTTCCCCTCTTTGAAAAAATAACCTATCGTTGTTTGTTACTGTTTTATTAAATGTTCCCATATCTTTTTATCTTTTAATATCCACCTGATGTTCCACCGCTATTATCCGAACAACCTGAGTCATTTGGTGTGGATTCCGTTCTTGTTCCACAACTACCATTCGCGTATGTTACAACTAATGTTGTTCCGTCACAAGTTGAACTTATAAATGTTCCATCCGCAGGACAAGGTGTTGGGGTTGGTGTTGCCGTTGGTGGTGGTAAAATTGGGTTTTGGCAATTATTTTCATAGTCACAAGCTCCGTTCTGGTCTATAGCAAAGGCAATAATTCCAGTTTGACCATCATAAATTTGTGGTGTGGTTTTTGAACATATGTAATATGTGTACGTTCCATCTAAATTATCTCTATATTCAACACCATTAGTTACACTAACATTTAAAGGTGTTAGAGTACCAAGTGGGGTATATGTAACCGTTAATCCTGAATATAATTGAGCCTCCCCACTTGTTAATGTATATGTATAACATAACCCACTATCATCCGGTATTGGTGTTTGAGTTGGTGGTGGTGGTGGTGGGGTTGGGTCATTTCCTCCACAATCTACACTTGTTGTACATCCCTCACCCATAGTAACATTGAAACTCGCATCTGGTATTAATTGCTCACCTGAAGCTCCGTACTTAATACTTGGTAAAACTTTAGAACAAATATTAACCGTTATGTTAGGTGAATTTGCCCCAGAATCTTGGAATTGACTATATGGCCAACAAACATAAGAATTATCTGTTTTTTGATAACAAATATATAATGTCTGACCATTAAAAGTTGTTGCTGACGCTGGGAAAACCATTTCATAACAATCTCCAGGGTAATCAACAGATGTTGGGGTTGGAGTTGGAGTTGCGGTTGCCGTTGGTGTCGGGGTTGGTGTTGAGTATGTATATGATACAACATTCGAATTTCCTTCCCCAACACTACAAATTTGTGTTAATCTAAAGTACCAAGTACCTGTTGCATCTGAAGTATCCACTTGTCTACCAGTTGTACATCCTCCAGTAGAATTAGTCCAAGTAACTTGGTCTCTAGAGAATGATAATGTAAGTGCTGTACAGTTTGTAGGTGTTCCGTAATTTAATGTGAACACTGATCCCGATGATAATGTAACTCCACTAAGTGTAGGTGCATCACATAATGTGGTTGGTGTAGGAGTTGGCGTATCCGTTGGTTCGGGAGTTGGTGTAGGTGTTGGTGTGTTAGTTACTTCAGGGGTTGGCGTAGGCGTTGGTGTATCCGTAGGAATTGGTGTATTTGTTACCGTTGGAGTTGGTGTTGGGGTTGGAGTTGGTGTACTAGTTGGTGTTGGTGTTGGTGTTGGTGTAGATAAACAAGCTGTGTAATATTCATATTCGTGAATATAAATGTTTTCTATAATGTAACTTCCTGTAACTGTATCTAAAATTTTAAACCAATGTTGTTTACCATATGGATTAGATGTAATTGGTAGGAAATCAATTTCAATGTTTGTTGTTGTCCCTCCTGTATAAGTTCCATATAATGTACCCCAAGCGTTATCACCTTGTGATGCGACAGATCCTGGTGTTCTACTATCTAATTTGTAGAACACTTTGAACTGATTACCCGAAGGTACAGTAATGTTATTTAACTTAATTTTAAAACTCATATTACCATAAATACAACCATATAAAATTTAAACAAAAAAACCCCTTTTGTGAAGGGGTTTTTTAACTAATATAATTTTAAATTTACTGTTGGACCGGTGCTACTTCACCACAAGATAATTGACCTCCACTACAAGGTTCAAGTTGTTCTTGACAAGGTGCCATTGAATTTTCTTGACAGAAATATGATGTTGGTGGTTTAACGTTGTGTGTTAATATATTCTCAGCGTAGAATACGTCAAGTGTTTCAACGTCCATTTTGTAAACTGTTTGTTCAACTTGTTGAACTTCTACAGATGTTATTTCAACTTCTTCGTTATTAATATCTAACATTATATTTCCAACAACAACGTTATAAGCCGAAACAAATGACCAAACACCGTCGCGTTTAACTAAATGTTTATGACTAGGTGTTGTTTTTAATAAATCATTAATCACTACAATTTCACTAACTTGAACTGGTGTGATTGAAACAATTGCTGCGGTTGATTCTGTACCTGATAAAGTTTCTGTATTCCAAGTTGTTAATACCGATTCGTCATCAGAATATAAAGGTAAAGTATCAATTGCAAATGATTTTAAAACATCACCAACTTGTAATGTTTCAATTAATACTTGTGAACCATCTGCTAATGTAATATTGGTACCTTCAATGAAACAAGGATTAACGTAACCACAATCTGTTGAATTTGCGGTAATCGGGTCATCATAAGTACCACAAGAACCATCAGCATATGTTCCCCATAATGTTGTTCCAGAACAATATGTATCAACTAAAGTTCCTTCACTTGGACAACTTTCAGTATTTGCTAACCAAGATACAGAATTTGAACAGGTTCCAACACTTTGTATTGTACCTCCAGTTGTTGCATCGTTTATATTTGAAATTGTGTAACCTGTAAGTAAAGCAGCCTTACTAACGTTATTAGCCAATTCCGTTACTGTTCCCGTATTTGTTGTACCTGATATGTTAAAAGGTCCTGCCACATAGGTTGCACCTGAATAAGCTGCTTGTAATGTGAATGTAATTACCATAATTTTTCTTTTTTATATAAATATCTGTTTATTTTGTTTTATTTTTTTTTTAATTAAGTAATTTCTTGGTCTCCACAATCAAGTAATCCTAATGATGAACACGGTAAGTTATAATCACTACAGAATCCAAGTGGAGAATCTTTACACGAATAAGTAGTTGTACCGCCGCCACCTCCACCGCCACCACCACTTGTCACAGGGTCAGCACCTCCACACCATTCACTGTTATCACATTTACCATTTATTGTAATTCCAAAACCTGGATCTAACGTACCAAAACCATTCTGTCCATATTGGAACGAAGGTGAGATTATGGAACAAATATTGGTTATATAATCGTTAATTGGTGAAAACTCTGATGGGAAATCGGAATATGGTCGAGACACATATGAGTTATCTGTTTTTCGGTAGTTTATATATAAACTCTCTCCGTTTTGTGTTAAAGTACTTTGCGGTAATGTTATTGTGTAACAAGTTCCAGAACAAGCGGTTGTTGCAACCACTCCACTGTTTGTTACACAACCATTCGCGTCGGTAACTTCCACGCAATATCCAAATTCATCAATACCACTAACTGAAACAGATGGTGACCCTGAAGTTACACCTGTGTATGTTCCAACTAAAGTTCCTCCACAAGTAACATAAGGTGCCGATGTGTCTGCATATAATCTATATGTTTTAGGAAATGTACCTCCTGTTGATGATAATGTAATTGCTCCGTCAGCTCCTCCATTACAAGTTGCATATGTGTTAACTGTTATAGATACCTCTTGTACTGATGGTTGTGTTATTGTGTTTGTTTGTAAATATCTAACACAACCTGCCCCATCTTTTATGTAGATGTCATAACTTCCCGCAACTAAACTACTAAATGTTCCACCTGATTGGTAATTTACCCCGTCTCTTGAATATGTGTACCCAGAACCACTTCCACCTGAAGGACTTGATACTGTGATTGAACCATTAGAACCTGCATTACAACTAACATTACTTTGTGAAATACTAGCTGTTGGTGCGGATTTAGTAATATCAACGTTTAATGTTGAAGATTCGCAACCATTTGTATCTCTTGCTTGTAGAGTGTAGGATGTTGAACCTAAACTGCTAAACGTTCCACTTGATTGCCAAGTACCTCCGTTTATTCTATATTGATGTGATCCGTTTCCTCCAGACGCACTTACCGTAATACTACCATTAGAACCATCGTAACAAGTTGGGGATGATGATGAAGATAATGAAATAGTAACCGCCGTTGGAATTGTAATAGTTCTACTATCTGTAGATTCACAACCTGCACTATCTTTAACATATATAACATATGTACCTCCACCTAATCCACTAAATGTTGCGGGTAAATTTGTATAAGTTCCACCTGAACCATTTTTAGCTTGGTATCCTGTTCCACTTCCTCCTGAACCACTTGAAACCGTTATTGTTCCTGTTCCCGTACTACAACTTGGATTTGACGCGGTGATTGTTGCCGATGGTGCCGATTTACTTAATATTCTAGGTGCCGATGCCACACATCCATTTGCATCTTTAACATATAAAGTATATGATCCTGTTGCTAATGTGTTAAACGTACCACTTGATTGATAGTTAGTTCCGTCTTTTGAATATGTGTAAGGTGATGTACCTCCTGATCCACTAACAACGATTGAACCGTTTGAACCATTGTAACACGTTGGTGCCGTTGATGAGTCTATTGATATTGTTACTGCCGTTGGTTGTGTAACTGTTTGATTATATGTTTGAACACATCCCGCACCGTCTTTAATATATATTGTATAAGTTCCCGCGGCTAATGGGTTGGAGTATGTAACTGGTAAATTTGCATATGTTCCGCCTACTCCATTTTTAGCTTGATATCCCGAACCGCTTCCTCCCGTTCCATCACTAACTGTAATCACACCATTTCCACCACCATTACAACTTACATTTGTAATTGAAAAAGTTGCGTTTGGTGCTGATTTACTTAACGTTACGCTACTTGAGAACCCAGTACAACTATTATCATCCGTAACCATAAAATAGTACGTTCCAACACCTAAATTACTAAACGTAGTTGAAGTTGTTGGTGAACCGTAGTTAGTACCGTCAGTACTGATATAATGTGTTCTTGTTCCCGTACCTCCACTAGATGTTATACTAATACTACCATCAGTTCCGTTATAACAAGTTGGATTTGTTCCAACACCTGAAATTGTAAGTTGTGATGGTTGAGTTAGAGTAACAGAAAATGTTCTTTCACATCCCGCGGTATCCTTAACGTATATCGTGTAGGTTCCTGCAGCTAAACTTGAATAAGTTCTAGATGTTGATAATACTTGATAAGTTCCACTTACATTCAATTTTGTTGAATATGGTCCACCTTGACCTCCAGAAACATTTGATATTGTAATAGAACCACTGCTTACATTAAAACAAGATAAGTTTGTACCATTAACTGTTGCCTCGATTTGAGTTCTACTTAATCCTACCGTATTTGTGCGAACACATCCACTTGAATCTTTTGTGTATATTGTATATGTTCCATTAGTTAAACTACTAAACGTTGTTCCTGTTTGATAGTTAGTTCCGTCTTTTGAATATGTGTAAGGTGCAACCCCACCAGAAACTCCAGATACCGTAATAGAACCATCTGAACCTCCATTACAAGTTGGGTTTGTTGGTGTTGCTGTAAATGAAATAATATTAGGTTCCGTTACGATTACACTTGTTGAACCGACTTCACCATATGAATCTTTTGCGTATATCGTGTAAGAACCTGCAGTTAAACTACTAAACGTTGTTCCCGCTTGATAGTTAGTTCCGTCTTTTGAATATGTGTATGCAGCAGTTCCACCAGTTGCGTTAGACACTGTAATTACTCCATCTGTACCACCATTACAAGTAACGTTTGTAGTTGCCGAAGCGGTAACTGTTATTGTTACGTTTGTAATTGTAATTGTTAATGTTTTATCATAAGTTAATCCACCTGCGTCCGTCGCTCTAACTCTAATTGAATAAGATGATTTAGATTCGAAGTTAAATATTACACTACTTTTTAACGAAGTTCCATTTATATTAAAACTATTATTATCGGGATAACTTCCTGAATCGTATAATTGGAAGGTTGCCGAATCTCCAACATCTGGATCCGTAACTGATAGGGTTCCAATTGTTGAACCTGTTGGTACGTTTTCAGAAATTGAAGATGAACTTAAACTTATATTTGTGGGTGCCTCATTAAGATTTAAAATTGGTACAGTTAATGTTCCATCATATGTTAATCCACCGGCGTCTGTTGTTCTAACTCTAATTGAATATGAGTTTTTAGTTTCGTAATCAAAAACAACCTCCGATGTTAATGAACCTCCAGACGATAAACTGAAACTACTGTTATCAGGATATGAAATTGTGTCAACTAATTCATATGTAAATGTATCCGAACTATCAGAATCAAGTGACCCTATTGAACCTACAGAAGTACCAATCGATTGATTTTCATATATACTTCCACTAAAAGTTAAACCATATGGTGCCTCGTTTACGTTACTGATGTAAATTGTGAATAATTCATCATAGTATTGTCCAACACTATCGGTTGATCTGATTGTTATATTATATGACGTTGCTACTTCATAACTGAAAACTACTGACGCTCTTAAACTATTACCTGAAATATTAAAATTTGATGACCCACCAACTATTGAGTATGTGTGAGTATCGCTTGTATCTAACGTTGTTGTACTTAATGTACCAATAGTCGTATTGATACTATTATTTTCATTTATTGTATCGTTTGATAATGTAATATTTGTTGGTGGGTAATTTGATACAATATCAAAATCAAACCCACAATTTGGAGTTGGGGTTGGTGTTGGTGTCGGTGTGCTAGTTGGGGTCGGTGTTGGCGTATCCGTTGGTGTGGGAGTGGGTGTTGGTGTGCTAGTTGGGGTTGGTGTTGGTGTATCCGTTGGTGTTGGACTTGGAGTCGGAGTTGGTGTTGGTGTAGTTATATTATCAACAAATACACCGAAATCGCAATTTGGAGTCGGAGTTGGTGTAGGAGTTGGAGTATCCGTTGGTGTAGGAGTTGGAGTATCCGTTGGTGTAGGAGTTGGCGTTGGTGTACTAGTTGGCGTTGGTGTCGGTGTAAATGTTGGAACTACAAATATTTCATCTATTAAACATTGTTCGTTATATAAAATAATGGTAGTACTTTCGTCTGGTATTGTTACATTTATTCCTGTAGATAAAGAAGAAAAAGACACACTCGTAGCAGGGTTTCCAGAATCTGTCAACGTTGCAATATTGCCACTACCTACAGTATCATAATAAACTGTATATGGACCTGGTGCGGTACCTGAAATAATTTGTATGTCGAAAAATCTAGCCATTTATTAACAAGCTTGTAAGTTATATCCCAACGTGTTTAACGCCGCTATTATTTGATTTGCGTAGTACTGAGCAGTTGACGAAGCAGTTACATTTGTTACATACGCAATTTCGTTTCTATCTGATAATCCATAAACCCCACTATAATTACCTGAACCATCTCTTACCGCCTCAATAAATTGTCTAAATCCATCATAAGCATTTGGTCCAGTATTAACTCTAAAGATTACCCCTCTATAATATGTATTTGGTAATGAATTTAACGTTGATCTAAAGTTTGTAATATCTGTAGTATACGTAGATTGTCTCGCATCGTTTACATTAAATGATGTACCGTCCGCACCATATGGTGAAGATTCATCTTGGAATACTAAGTTAATTACCTTTGTAACTGATACAGTCGTTCCAGTTGTATCTAAAACCCAGAATGTTCTTTCTGTACCTGATGATTTTTCAGTAAACACTTTAACAGATACATTTGAATCATATAAATCACTATCATTATTATAGAATTGTAATAAACAGTTCTTTAATATTGTGTTTCTCATTGTTTGTAATGGTGATAACGTTTGATCCATTGAACCTGAGTTATCAAACCAAATATTAATTTGTGTGTTTTCATCAATTACTATTGGTGCACTTTCACTAAACTCAGCATCAAACACACAATCAGGTGTAGGGGTAGGGGTTGGAGTATCGGTTGGTGTCGGTGTTGGAGTAGGCGTACTAGTTGGTGTTGGTGTCGGTGTAGTTATATTTTCAGTATCTACATCGAAATCACAATTTGGTGTTGGCGTAGGAGTATTTGTAGCCGTTGGTGTAGGAGTTGGTGTAGGTGTCTCAGTTGGCGTAGGAGTTGGTGTTGGCGTTGTTATATTATCGGTTACAACATCAAAGTCACAATTTGGAGTCGGAGTTGGTGTTGGCGTTGG
>JACCEA012097032.1_pt1 | contig 81406 bp, 65 predicted proteins | sample 7449851 | NCBI WGS metagenome assembly JACCEA01 (sample SAMN15323453, study PRJNA562643) | freshwater metagenome | isolation source: river surface water | place: USA:Blue River Watershed | collected 2017-08-18 | reverse complement strand
AAACCCTTGTTCACTCAAATCACACAACCTCGCCAATTCTTTAATTGGAATTCTCTTAGAGGCAGCAAGATTTTTGATCTTGTTGTAATCTAACCTACTCACGTCTTTTTCTGTTTAGTTTTAGTTTGGGTTTTTTCGTTTAAACGGAAAAACTCAATACTATAAACTATGTTTGATTGCATTTATTTTATGCAACTTGAGAAAGTTTCAAATATAATTGTCAAAACAAATGTCAAAACCCATACAAGTCATTGATAATCAACAAAATACAACTTTATACTTAAGCACAAATGTGACAATTTAACGACCAAAGCTAAAATATTTAATAGTAAATTACAGATTTCAATAACAAAACCCATTCACATTCAAAAAAACAAAGACTAGTAGGTGAAAAAACTGTAATTCTACTTAAAATCTTTTCTTGGTAAGCAATCCCGTAATGGTTTCTTTGTAATTTTTGCCAATTGGAATTTCAATTTCTCCATCTAACACAATCGCGTTACTTTGAATAGATTTAATTTTGTCAATGGCAATGATATAACTGCGATGTACTCGAATAAAATTTGAACTTGGTAGGCCTGTCTCCATATTTCTCATTGTTTGCAATGTTACCACTCGCTTTGTAGGCGATATCCAAATTTTTACATAATCAGCAAATGCCTCAATAAAGTAAATGTCTTTGAATAAAATCTTTTGATGTTCTCCATCTACTTTAACATATACATAATCGTCGATTGTATCTGCAATTTCTGTATTGTTTGAACGGTATTCTAAATACTCCTCAAGTCTTTTAATGGCTTTGGTTAATCTATCTGGAGAAATAGGCTTCAACAAATAATCTAGGGCTTCATATTCATATGCATCAGCGGCAAAATTTGGATGTGCTGTTGTGAAAATAACAGCGAAAGGTGCAGGATATTGAGATTGAATGAAATCTAAGCCCGTTTGCCCTGGCATTTGAATATCCGTAAAAACAACAGTCGGTTTTAATTCTGCTAATTTCTGACTTGCATCTATAGGATTGCTAAATTTGCCAACTATTTCAATTTGTTTGAAGTTAGACAATAAACCTTCTAATACATCTAAAGCCAACGGCTCATCATCAATGATTACTGCTTTAATTTTATTCATCATGAATTATTTATTTTTAAATCAACCTGATAAACACAATCTGAAATACTTGAAATCAATTCATGCTTACCGGGATATGTTAAAGTTAGTCTTTTTTTAATATTTTGCAACCCTATCCCACCCATTTCTTTGCTTTTCTTCGACGGATTGAATGAATTTTCGATAAGGAATCTGAAACCATTTTCAATTGCATTGATTTGTATTCTCACAAACCTTTCCTCCGACAATACAGTTTCTGAGTGCTTAAATGCATTTTCAACCAAGGTTAGCAACAACATTGGCTCAATATTTTGGTCCTTGATGTTCTCATCTACCTCTACCTCTATTTTTACCAAATTCCCAAGTCGTAACTTTTCAATTTCAACATAATCCAATATATGCTGTATTTCTTTTAAAATTGAAACCTCCCCTTGCGAACTTTCATATAATACATACCTCAAAATATCAGACAACCTCAACACCACTGTAGGCGCCAAATCTGACTTTTTCAATGTGAGGGCGTATAAATTATTCAATGAGTTGAACAAAAAATGAGGATTGATTTGAGCTTTTAAAAATTTCAACTCAGTTTGCAATTGTATTTGCTGCAATTCTTTCTGAGATTTTTGGTCTTTGTACCACTGTTTGATGAATTTCAAAACCATGGTCATAACCACGGAAAAAAGCACACTCAACGACAAAAAAAACAAAAAGGCACTAGACCACACCAAGCTCTGCAAATCTTTGTTATTAATAACCAAATGCGCTAGAATAGCCAATGGAAAACATATCGAGAAGATCGACAATACAATGGCAACCAAATACAACAAATAACTTTTGGTAAACAAATACCTTGGCACCAAATAATATAGATTAAAATAAGAAACCAAAGCATGCATTGATAGAAGGATGGCAGAATCTATTATACCATCCCACCAACTCTCAGACCATTGAAAAGTAATTGAATAAACAAATGAATAAACTATCCAAAAAATTAAATGATCTAATTTGAAATTTAGAGCAAACCTTTCGAGCTTCGAAATATATATGGTAACAATTCTTTGCAATAGCAGAATTCTATTTACCTATATTCCGAATCATATCAAGTCCTAACTCTAAAAATTTGGTAGGACTGATAATTTCAGGACTAGATTGGGTGAACTTCTTTAATAAACCAGTCGGGATTTCCTCAGTAGTGGTATGCAACGAAAAATAATAACGAGCTGAAGTAAATCCAACAACATTTATCGCTATTAACGCAATGATGATGATCAGTTTCTTTTTTGCCTTGTTATTCATTTCCATGTTGTTTAATCAAAAAGAATGCCAATTTTATACATAGACGTACATTCCTGTTAGAATGTTACAGATTATCGTAAAAAATATTGAATTATTTTTGATTGCACTCCAATCAACAAGCTATCAATTGAATTCCATGACTTTTTTTGACGAATTGCCATTTTGTCAGTCTGTAAAAACTGACATGACAGAGAGTCTATATATACCGTCGTACCTGTTAAGTTAGATATAGCATTACCTGGATGATTGGATTCAAAAAACGACCTTGAATAAACGGCCTTTTTATCTTTACGTTGGATGATTAAATGATGCAGGGATTGATAAATATCTGATTGCGACACTACCCTGTTGTTTACTTTCCCCTTCCATTTAGGAGGTAAAATCTTTCCATAAAACAACAATGGAATATGGAAAAAATTTTGATGCCATTTGGAGGTATTTTCTGTATTTAACTCTTTACCATGATCAGCGGTAATCACAAATAAAGTGTTATCAAAGTCAGGATGCTTCTGCATTTTTGAAATAAAATTCCTCACTGACATATCTGTAAACCTCATGCAATAAGCCATTTTCTCTTTATTCGTAACAGCATTTTTAGGTGCCAAATCATAAGGCTCATGGGTGCTTAAAGTAAGAATGGTGGCAAAAAATTCTTCCTTTTCTGATTTTAAATTTTCTGATACAAAATCAAACAATGCATCGTCATGAACGCCCCATTTTCCTTGATGGACAGATTTTTCGGCAACAATATTCTTCTCTCCAAAAATAGATTCAAAACCATTTTGTTTTAAATAAAAATCCATATTTGAAAATCCTAAATCTCCCCCATAGTAAAATTTGGTTTTATATCCTCTCTTTTCTTTAAACGCTCTAGCCAATGCCGGTAGTTTGTTTATTTTCGAGGGATGATTGATCATGTTTTGCCAAGTTTGTCCTGGCCATCCACTCAATATGCTTAACAATCCCTTATCCGTTCTATCTCCATTTGCATAGACCCTCGTGAATGCATAACCTTCTTTTGCTAAACTGTCAATAAATGGCATTTCATTGCCATCATGTCCGCCAAAATAACCCGACATTTCAGCAGAAAATCCCTCCAAAATAATTAAAACAACATTTGTACGTTTATCCCAATAATATGGAGGAAAGTCGGGCTCAGTATCGGCGAAATATCGATTCAAAATTCCTTTATTTTCTGGATAATCCAACAAATGTTGAATTTCAGATAAATTACCGGCTTCGGTAATTTGATAAAAGAAGTTCCACAATGAATTGGTGGCCACACTATTTTTTGGTTGACTTTCGCTGTATGAAGCATCGGAAATCAAAACGGGCATAAGTCCCAGTCCACCCCGAATCATTAAAAATAAGGTTAAAAAAACACCCCCCAAATATTTTGCATTTATTGCAGAAAACGAAGTTTCTTTTTTTCGCAATATGCGCAAAAACAGAGCGCCAATCAACCATGTAAGCACAAGAATTACCAAAACAAAAATGAGCCATTGAGGCAAATTAAAGTTATTGAATACTTCATGGGGATATTGAAGATAAAACAATGCCTGTAAATCAATTTTATGACTCCATAGTGAGAGTAATTGAATATCGGCTATGGTAATTACAATGTTCAAAAGGACCAATAAATACAAAATTGTCTTAAATAAAATGAAGCCAATTTTGGACTGGAAATAATAAGAAATGAGATAAAACAATAGTGAAATCAGACACAAATAGCCGGTAATTGAGACATCTTGTTTCAACCCATATCCAAACATTTGAATGATATCGGAAACTGTTAATGGTTCTATTTTATAAAAGAATAATATGCTCAGTCGAGAAATCCATTGAATACTTAAAAAACCAAAAAACAAGGTAATTATAAATGAAAAAAAACCGTTCAAGAACGGTTTTTTTTCGTTTGATATTGGATAATTTGAAATCAATTTTCTAAGATAAATTTACCCAATCTATTGAATGTACCATTCACTTTTGTACTCAAAAAGTAAATCCCTCTAGGTAAACGGGAAATATCTACCTGATTTTGATCATTCACAAATAGATTGAAAACTTGACCTGATACATTCATCATTGAAATTTCAGCTTGCGGTTCAAGTCCCTCAACAATCAAATACTGTTGAGCTGGATTCGGATAGATTGTAATTTTTCGTACATTATAATCAGCATTACCACTAGAAACCACTTGAATAAAATTGGTTTTGGTACTGCTACCATTTCCATTGGCGTTTGTTGCATCCAATTTTACAGTGTAAAGTCCAAGTTTCTGAAAAGAAACGGTAGGATTTCGATCTGTAGAAGTTGCAGACCCTGTAAATTGATAATCAGATGGCGTGATTGTCCATTTATATGAAGTTGGATTATTTGCAGTCAAATCAATCAATGTAATCTCTTGATTAATCACTGGGGTTAAATTGTTCGCTGTAAAATCAACTTGTGGCAGTGCTGCAGAGTTAGTAGACACACTGATGTAGTTGTTTTTAGTCATCACATCTGTGGTAGAAATATTTTTAGCTGTCAATGAAACAGTGTAAGAACCAACACTATTGAACGACACATACACTTCTTTAGAAGTTAGAGTAGAACCTGCTTGCAAAGTATAACTTGAAGGCGAAATTGACCAAGTTTGTGAGGTGCTGTTCAATGAATTGGAAGTTAATTTGATGGTTTGATTCACAATTGGTGTAGTATTATTAGCAACAAAATCAGCCACAACGTTGTCTGTTAATGGGACTTTTCTGATAACATTGTTGCCATTGTCTACGACATAAACAGATTTATCAGCCTTACGATAGTAGATATGTGTGATATTTCTAAATTTAGCTTTTGACACTTCATCGTCTAGGTAACCTGCTTCATTAGGATTGCCACAAAAAACAGAGACAGTAGTTCCATCATATACTTTCAAACAAGTGGCTTCAGCAATCACTATTTTTGAACCAACAACACAAACATCCAATGGGAAATTCAAATCTTTCACAACGGTTGTAACGGCCTTAGTGGTTAGATTGATTCTGCGAATCATTCCATTATTTCTATCGGCAACGAGCAATGAATTGCTATTTTCAATACAAATTCCAGTAGGTCTGTCAAATCTAGCAAAAGTATCATTTCCATCTTTGTAACCAGCATCGAAGTGTCCATTTCCAGCAAGAGTTGTCACCATACCGCTGTTAATTTGTCGGATACAATTGTTGGCATTGTCGCAGATATAAAAAATTCCATTGTCGGAAATTTCAATATCTTCTGGAGTGTTAAATTCCGCAACAGCAACAGGACCATTCACATAACCACCGGTAAAGTTATCCTGACCGGTTAAAGTACTCCAAGCTGACTCATTCGAAGAATTCACAAATTTTGATCCTTTGCGAATCAAATTATTGTTTCTATCGCAAACATAAACGTCATTTGATTTTGGATGGACAGCCACGCCCGTAGGTGTAGAAAAACGAGAAACCAAGCCTGTTCCGTTTGTACTTCCTAAAGACAAAGTTGAAGTTGGATCTCCACGAAAACCACCCCTATTTCTGGACAACGTACCATCTATCAACATCACATTGTGTTCATCGGTTACATACATTCTGTTGTTTGTATCGCAAAAAACCGCTTGTGGTCTGCTATATAATTCACTGGAAATAGGATTTGTAGCCGTACCATTGAATTTTCCTGAATCAATATATTGAATTCCGGCATAGGTACTGGTTTTAACCTGTGCGAAACTTGTAAGCGTTAACGCACTGATTACAAACAATAAAATCAATTTAATTTTTAACATAATTACAAATATCTAGATTAAATCTAAAGCGTTATTCACACGATTTTCAATGGTGTCTAAAATATTGTTATAATCTCTATGTTTTAACTCATTGCCTGTCATTGCCGAATACAATTCTTGATAGCGATTAGAAATGCTCTCTACGAATGAATCTGGCATATCTGGCACCAATTGTCCTTCCAAACCTTGGAAATTGTTTTCCATCAACCACTCTCTCACAAATTCCTTGCTCAATTGACGTTGTTGTTTTCCTTCGGATTGAAGTTGTTCGTAAGTATCGGCATAAAAAAATCTAGAACTGTCTGGTGTGTGAATTTCATCAATTAAAGTTGCCTCATTTTGAAAAATTCCAAACTCATATTTGGTATCCACCAAAATTAGATTTTTAGAACTTGCATAATCTGTACCCAAGTGAAACAATGACAACGCCTTATCACAAAGTTCGTCTAAGCGTTCTTTGCTCAACAATCCATTTTCTAAAATTTCATTGTAGCTGATATCTTCATCATGTCCGCTTGTTGCCTTAGTGGCAGGAGTGATAATCGGTTTTTCAAGTTTGTCGTTCTCTTTTAATCCCTCAGGCAAAATATTACCACAGATTTCACGTCCCCCATTTTTATAAACACGCCAAGCATGTCCTGTAAGGTAATTTCTCACCACGAACTCAATAGGAATTGCGTCACAACGTTTACCAATTGTAACTTGCTCATCTGGTGTAGACAGTTTCCAATTGGGCATCACGTTTTGAGTATGATCCAAAAACATGCTTGCAACAGCATTTAAAACTTGACCTTTGAACGGAATACTTCTTGGAAGGACATGATCAAAGGCCGAAATTCGGTCGCAGGCAACAACCACCAAGATGTCGTTGTTGATGGTATAAACGTCTCTAACTTTGCCTCTGTAAAAAGCAGTTTGATTCTTAAAATAATAATTTGTAGATGTTAATGCTTGTAATTCCATAATTTATATTTGTTCATCGGCTTTATCATAAGCCTTGATAATTTCTTTTACTAATTTATGACGTACAACGTCTTGTGTATCCAATTCAACAATTGAAATGCCATCAATATTACGCAAAATTTTCATGGCACGGAACAATCCGCTCATTTGTTTTTTAGGCAAGTCCACCTGAGTTAAATCACCTGTAATGATCAATTTTGCATTTGGCCCCATCCTTGTTAAAAACATTTTCAATTGTAAATCGGTGCTATTTTGAGCTTCATCGAGAATCACATAACAATTATCAAGGGTTCTCCCTCTCATAAATGCCAATGGCGCAATTTCAACAGTTCTACTTTCAATCATGCTTTTTAGTTTATCCGATGGAATCATGTCTTCAAGAGCATCATACAATGGCCTTAAATAAGGATCAATTTTCTCTTTTAAGTCACCCGGCAAGAATCCCAAATTTTCGCCCGCTTCAACAGCAGGTCTTGTAAGGATAATTCTGCGAATTTCTCGTTCTTTAAGGGCCAAAACAGCCAACGCGACAGCCGTGTAGGTTTTTCCGGTACCGGCAGGACCAATGGCAAACAAAATGTCGTTTTGCTTTGACGCTTCCAACATTTTGCGTTGGTTCATCGTACGAGCTTTGATTTTTTGCCCTCTAGTACCGATGAGTAATACATCTTCGGCAGCAGTAGTGGTTTGATCTATTTCTGAGATACCAATATGAAGTGCTTCATGAATTAGATGTTCATTCAACTCTCCTTTTTTAATGTATAATTTTTCCAACACTTGCATGCCAGACTCAAAATCTTTGATGCTGTCTTCGTCCCCAAGTACTTTAATTTCATCACCTCTTGCTATGATTTGCAATTTGGGATATTTTGTTTTCAAGAGTTGTATATGGACATTATTTGGACCATAAAACACCTGAGGGTTGATAATTTCTAATGTGTAAATGCGCTCTGCCAATCGTATATTTGATATTTTTACAAATATATGGAATCCAATTCAGCGAATAATCATCATATTTTACACTATTGGATAGATTTTGGAACAGAATCTATAGACTATTCCATTTGCCAAGCTCAAATTAACGCCGCCTTCCCCCATTTAAAAACGATTGTAAGTCCCTCAAAATTAAAAAAAGGACATATTCAACCGCAGGCGGTTCATTTGAAATTATTCAAAGATGAATTCCCGGAAAACACCATACATATTTGCCACGTTTCATTTATCAGCACACAGCCAAAACGGTTTGTGTTAACAAAATATAGAAACCAATATTTCTTAGGACCAGACAATGGCATTTTCTCTATGGCCTTTGACGAAGAGGAACCTCAAATTTATTATAAATTACCCGTAACTCATTTCAAATTTAATGCCCTGAGGGAAGTGTATATTCCAGCGATTCAAGCAATGTTTGAAAACGACTTTAAGATGGATGATTTATACGAAACCAAAGAATTGACGATGAAAATGAGAACATTACAACCTACCATTTCAAACAATTCAATGAGACTAACCGCTTTGTATGTAGATAGTTATGGGAATGTTTATTTCAACTTAAACAAATCAACTTTCGATGAATTTACAAATGGAAAGCGGTTTCAGCTTACTTCTTATTCTTTTAAAATTGATCGAATCATGGAAGATTATGATGATGTTCCTGAGGGAGAGATTCTGGCATTATTCAGCTATGGCAATTTGCTTCAAATTGCGGGAAATGCGAGCAATGCTTCGGCAAAACTCGGATTAAATGAAGATTCAATGATTTTATTACAAGTATTTCCATGAGAATTCACCGATACGTAAAAATGACATTTCAACCGAATGAGGTTGAACAATTTATTCAAGTTTTCAATGATTCAAAAGCCAAAATCAGGGCTTTTCCAGGTTGTTTATCGTTGCAATTGATTCGAAATATTGAAACCCCAAACGTATTATGTACATCGAGTATTTGGGACAATGCATCTAGTTTAGAAAACTATAGAAACAGCGAATTATTCGCAGAAACCTGGAAAAAAACGAAAATATTATTTGCAGAAAAAGCAAAAGCTCAATCGTATGAATTAATTGATTGGCTGAGTTGATTCCACCCATTTGCCGGGATTTAAGATATTCTGTGGATCAAACAACGTTTTAATACCTTTCATCAAATTCCAGTGAGTTGTGTTGAAAACCACGTCAAGATATGGTTTTTGAACCAATCCAATACCATGTTCCCCACTAATTGTTCCACCTAGATTTTTGCATAGTTCAAATATTTCTGTGATACCTTTTGGAACATCAATATCCCATTTTTCATCTGAAAGATTATCTTTCAAAATATTGACATGAAGGTTTCCATCTCCGGCATGGCCATAACAAACGGTTCGAAATCCATATTTCGCACCAATTTCTTTGACGCCAGTAAGCAATTCAGGCAAAGAAGCTCTTGGAACTACGGTATCTTCCTCCTTGTAAATACTCTGTTGTTTCACTGTTTCTCCGATTGAACGACGTACCTTCCACCAATCTTCAGACATCTGCGAGTTATTGGGCATGAATACTTCGAAAGCCCCACAATCTTCTAAAATGGGATAAATCTTTTCGGCATCAAGCATTAGTTCATCTATGTTGTTTCCATCTAAAATAACCATGAGATAAAATGCAACTTCTGGATGACTTGGGAAGCTTGTTTGGGTTGCTTCTGCGGCAATTTTCACCCCAGATTCTTCCATGAGTTCCAATCCTGTTGGTAATATACCACTTAGTAAAACACGATTTACAGCTATTGCTGCATCTTGGGCATTTTTAAACAAAGCCAATAGAAGCAATTCATGGTTGGTTTTTGGCACCAATTTCACCATTATTTTGGTAATTACGCCCAAAAGTCCCTCACTTCCAATGAAAAGATGTGTCAATGAAAATCCTGTTGAATTTTTTAAAGTATTGGCTCCTGTCCAAATAATTTCTCCGGAAGGCAGCACCACTTCTAAATTCAAAATATAATCTCTGGTGATGCCGTATTTTATCGCTTTTGGACCTCCTGCACCATGGGCAACATTTCCTCCAATTGTAGAAGATCCCATACTCGCCGGATCAGGCGGATAGTTCAATCCCACGGGTTCTAATGCTTGTTTTAAATGGTAATTGATTACTCCTGGCTCAACCAAAGCAGTAAGATTTTCTGTGTCAATATTCAGAATTTTATTTAATTTTTTAGTACTTAATACGATGCCCCCATTTACCGGCAAACATCCCCCAGACAAACCCGTTCCTGCTCCACGGGTATATACTGGAATGTTATTTAGGGATGCTAGCTTTAGAATGAGAGATACTTGTTCGGTGGTTTCTGGAAAAACCAGAATTTCGGGCAAATAAGACAAATCTTCAGTGTAGTCATGCGACACTTCTTTCAAATCTTCAATATTTTGAGTTAGATTTGTTTGACCGAGTATTTTCAATAACTCTTGTATGATATTGGAATTCATGTGTGAAATTGCACGAAAATAAGACTTAAACAGAAAATTAGAACGATCTAAATATGAAGAAAAACAGAATCAAATTAATTGTGGTTATATTTTTCACAATAGCATATATGATAAGTGCGCTAATTTGGTGGACCATAGCGCTTCGAAAATTGCAATATTCAGTATATGAAAAAGAATCTCAAAATATAAAATTAAAAAATTCTTTAGTCGCTAATAAAATATTCTTTAGTCTTCAAAATTTAAATAATGAAAATTCAATTAAGACGAAATTATTATTTGAAAATCAACACATTAGCATAGATACACAGCAATTCAGAAAGCTATTAGGTAAGGAAAATAAAGAAATTAATATTTTTTATTTGGTGAATAGGCAACATAATTTAGTAGAACTACGTCTACTTCCAAAAGATGACATTCACGTGAAACTTCTCCATGTGTTGAAAAGCAAGCAAAAGGCTTGGATGATGGAGGGATTAACGTTGGGTTTCATTACCATATTAATAGGGATAGCGATGTTTGTATATTTGGATAGGGTTGTTCGATTGAACCAGCAACAAAACAATTTCTTGTTGGCGGTGACGCACGAATTAAAAACACCCATAGCAGCATCGAATTTGGCCATTCAAACTGCCATTAAGAGACCAGATCCTGAAATTATAAAAAAGATGTTGGGAATGGCACAATCTAACATTGCAAGATTATCGAGCATGGTAGAACAAATTCTCATGGCAACGAGATTCGAAAATAAATTCACCGAGCCACAAAAAATCAACATCAATCTTTCTGAATTTATGGGTAAAACCATTCAATCTATGGATCTCTCTCCTATCGAGATGAGTCGTATTCATTTAAATATTCAGGATAATATTTATTTTTTAGGGGACGAACACATGCTTTCTACTGTTTTTAAAAATTTGATCAACAATGCGTTCAAATATTCTGAAGATGAAGGCATGCTCAACATTGAAATTAAACAAAATGACACTAATTTGACAATTGCATTTTCTGACGAAGGCATAGGGATTCCTGATGCTGAAAAGAAGAATGTGTTTGAAAAATTTTACCGTGTAGGAGAAGAAAAGACCAGAACGAAGCCAGGATCTGGTTTAGGACTTTATTTAGTTAAAAAAATTACTGAAATTCACGGCGGAAAAGTAAGCATTTTTAACAACCAACCAAAAGGAACCATATTTATATTGAATTTTTCAGCAAAAGAAAGCTAAACAGGAATGAAGACATACAGGATATTGCTCGTAGAAGATGAAATTGATTTGGCAGAATTGATTCGCATAAACCTTGAAATTGAAGGTTATAAAGTTTCAATTGCGCCTCATGGGGCCATTGCAATTCAAAAATTGAAATCTGAAAGCTTTGATTTGGTGATAATGGATATTATGATGCCAAGCATGGATGGTATTACAGCCACTCAACACATAAGGCTTTCCAACAACGATATTCCAATCATGATTTTATCTGCCTCAAACAGCAGTAGAGACAGAATCAACGGTTTAAGATCTGGTGCTGATGATTATTTAAGTAAACCTTTTGAATTAGAAGAATTACTTTTAAGGGTACAAAAACTGATTAGACGCACCCAACAACATGTTCCGCGTTTAACACTTACGGAATACACTTTTGGAGGAAATTATATCAATTTTAATTCCTTTATGGCCGTTGGTAAAAATGGGGAATTCAAATTGACAAAAAAAGAAACTCAGCTGCTAAAATTGTTGATTGAAAAGAAAAATCAGGTGGTAACACGCGAGGAAATTCTCAAAACCGTTTGGGGTTATACCGTTTTTCCAAGTACCAGAACCATAGACAATTTCATTCTTGCTTTCAGAAAATATTTTGAAGACGATGCAAAAAATCCTTTTTACTTTCTATCACTTCGCGGTGTTGGATATAAATATACTGAAACGGGAAGCTAATTGAAGTAAATACATTTAGCATAAACTTTCTAAAATATCGTCGGGGCAGACCTTTGTGTCTTCCCTTACTAGTTTATGCGGGCGAACACGCAGGTTCGCCCCGACTGTTCCAATTTGTTCGAGCATCATTGATGAACCAGCTAATCTCAATTTAATAAGGGCGAACAGCAATTCTATTCGGGCGAACACGCAGGTTCGCCCCGACGATAGATGATTAACTATTACTAACAATCAATTTTTCAGCAATAGACTTCGAGGCCACCCATGCTGTAGACCATGCAGCTTGGAAATTAAATCCTCCGGTTATTCCATCAATGTCTAACATTTCTCCAATTGCATATACATTGTTCCATGATTTTAATTCCATAGAATCAACATTAATGGTAGAAAGATCTATCCCGCCTGCTGTTACAAATTCGTCTTTGAAAGTTGTTTTGCCCATTATCTTAAAAGGCATTCTGATTAAATTCTCAACAATTTTATGCATTTCGGATTTTTTCAAATCCATGCATTTTTTATTTTCATCAACATTAGACAATTGAAGAATGTATTGCCACAAACGGTGAGGAACATCAAAAACAACCAAATTATTCATCTGTTTTTTGGGTGAATTTGCCAATAATTCTTGAAATTTCAAGACTGTTTCATCTTCGCCATCGATATCAATCCAAGAAACCAAAACTTGAAAACGGTAATCCAATTCATTCAACTCTCTAGCAAACCAAGCACTCGTTTTAAGAATAGCCGGTCCACTCAAACCCCAATGTGTAATCAACAATGGACCTTGGTATGCTTTTTTAATTCCAACCACTTTAACCTTTCCATTTTTCACCGACAATCCGGCCAACTCTTTGATTTTGGAATTGGGGATATTAAATGAAAATAAAGAGGGAACTGATGGCACAAATTTCAAATTTAGATGAGACAAATAATCTGAAACCTCCGGCTTGTTTATCCCTCCAGATGAAAGAACAACAAACTGAGACTTAATCACTTGATTATCTGACAGTTGAATTTCATAATGATCATTCCCAATCCATTGTATATCTATAACATTTGCTCGCGTCCACACTTCAATTTTCAATTTCATGGCCATTGACTCGAAAAGTGCAATAATTGTTTCAGAAGAATTTGATTTGGGAAACATTCTTCCATCGGCTTCAACTACCAATTCTACCCCATTTTCTTGAAACCAATTGATGGTTTCTTGTACGCCAAACTGCTTGAATACCTGTTTCAAAAACTTCTCACCACGAGGATAATTGGCCGCCATTAAATTGGTATTCAACTGATGATGGGTTACGTTACACCTGCCTCCACCGCTAACTTTTACTTTAGAAAGTGTTTTATTGGTTTTTTCCAATAGAACCACGCGAGCATTGGGATTGTTCAACTTTAAATTAATAGCAGCAAAATAGCCCGAGGCGCCTGCTCCAACAATAACGGCATCAAATATCATTGTTTCACTATATAATTTTTATACTCACCCACTCTCCAACCAAATTTTTTCTCAATCCAGTACAATAACCTCGCTTTGAATCCAAAGTTTTTATTTTCAGGATTAAAATTAAATTGCCAATTCACTTTTTCAAGTCTATCTTTCATCACGGTTGGATGAGTTCCTTGAAATTTTTTCAACGAATCAATCGATGAATAATCAAACTCATCGGCCACATTGACCTTTGTTTGCATGTAATTGTCGTCATGCCACAATCTGTGAAATTGCATTTGTTTAACTTGTTGATGCTTAGGATGTTTCACCCATCCATAGTGAAAAATTCTTGCATTGGCTTTTACAACCGAGATTTTGGAATTGTTTGAATGTCGAAATCCTTGCGCATCTTTCCAACTTTTTATAGATGCATTGTTGCGAATAATGCGAATTTCATTTCGATACCAACGTCTTGAATCACCTACAAAGTCATAAGATCCATAAAAATGCAAATAATCAAACAATAAGCCGTTAACTTCAGGATTATTGAGGTTTTCTACCATGGCTTTTTGAATATTTGGCAAATCTTGTTCATGCACACATTCATCTGCTTGAATATAAAACAACCAATCACTGTCTTTTGCCACATTTGCAAGCGCTTTGTTGGTTTCATCGGCCAACACAGCCCCTCCTTCTCTTAAATTATCGTCCCAAACAGTGTCAATTATTTTGATTTGAGGGATATTTAATCCTTCGATATAAGATTTTGTATCGTCTTCGCTTTTTCCCACTGCCACGATGATTTCATCGCATAAGGGAGCAATAGACATCAACGCTTCACGAATAGGATAATCGGCTTTTACAACATTTCTTGCAATTGCAAATCCTGAAACTTTCATTTTCACTGCCATTTTTCATCAATTATAGGTTGATAATAGATATCCATATCTTCCAACATTTTTTCAACTTCTAACCCGAATTTCACTCCGTATTTTGAAACCATGGCAACGCTCATTTGTTCCTCCACATCGTTAAAATTGAAAATCACAGAACAACTACCGGGGAATTGTTCAATTATATGTTGAATTGTTTGATATTTTCCAGCAGAAACTTCAATAGGTGTCATTTCAATTTTGAGGGATTTCACCAGATTTTCTTCATTGATTTCCGAAGCAAGCTGAATTGATTTAACGTTTATTTTGGCATCACTTCTTTCAGGATTATTTTCTGTAGTACCAGTAATTACAACGATATAATCTTTTGAAAACAAGTTCTTATGTGCCATGTATGTTTTAGAAAACACACTGATTTCAATACTGCCGGAATAATCGAGGATGGTTAATCTGCCGTAAGGATTTCCTTTTTGAGAAATCACTTCTCTGGCACTTGTTAGTACCCCCATGATTCTAAATTCGGAACGCTCATTTTGTTCAACGACGTTCGACAAATCTTTGATTTTTGTTTTGGCAATTCTGGAATATAAAAATTTCAAGTCATCGAGTGGATGTTTGCTCAAGAACACCCCAATCAACTCTTCTTCCTCTTTCAATTCCTGAAATAGCGAATACGGCTCAACCGAAGGTAATTTAGGTTCTTGTGGAGTGTTGTTTTCACCGCCTCCACCAAACAGTGAAGTTTGTCCACTAATTTTATCGGATTGAACTTTTTGTCCGTGTTTGATGGCCAATTCAATTCCAATTCTACCTTCCGAATCCGCAATCACATATTGAGCTCTATGGTATCTTTTGTCGAAATCAAACACTCCCGACTTCGCCATATTTTCAAGATTCCGTTTATTTACGGCTCTAAGGTTCACTCTTGAAGTTAAATCGAAAATTGATTCAAACGGACCATTTTTTTCACGATCGGCCAATATTTCAAGCACAGCACCTTCGCCAATGCCTTTTACAGCATTCATTCCGAAGCGTATTTGATTGGTTTTGGTTACGGTAAATGCAGAATTACTCTCATTTAAATCGGGACCTAAAACCTTCATATCCATTCGTCGGCATTCTTCCATGTAGAAGGTAATTTTCTTGATATCGCCCATGTTACTTTTTAACACAGCCGCCATGTATTGAGCTGGATAATTGGCTTTTAAATAAGCCGTTTGAAAGGCAATTACCGCATAGCAAGTTGAATGCGATTTGTTAAAAGCATATTGCGCAAATTCTTCCCAGTCACTGTAAATTTTTTCCAAAACTTTGTCGGGAAAACCTTTTTCTCTGGCCCCAGCCATAAAATCAGCTTTCAAATCGTCAATGAGTTTTTTGTCTTTTTTACCCATTGCCTTACGCAAAACGTCGGCCTTACCCTTTGAAAAACCCGCAAGTTTCTGACTCAGCAACATCACCTGCTCCTGATATACCGTAATACCATAGGTTTCTTTGAGGTATTCTTCCATTTCAGGCAAATCATATTCAACCGGTTTTCTACCGTGTTTTCTATCAATAAAATCTGGGATATACTTCATCGGTCCAGGACGATAAAGCGCATTCATTGCAATCAAGTCACCAAATTGGGTTGGTTTCAAATCACGCATGTGTTTTTGCATTCCTGGACTTTCAAACTGGAAAACACCATTGGTTTCTCCCTTTTGAAACAATTCATACGTTTTGGGATCATCAAGAGGAATGCTATCCAGATCAATTTCATCACCAACTGTTTCTTTCACTAAGGTAATGGCGTCTTTTAGAATTGAGAGAGTACTCAATCCCAAAAAATCCATTTTCAACAGACCTGCCTTTTCAATCTGAGTCACATCATATTGAACTTGCATCCATTGAGAGTCTTTGCTTTTTGCAACGGGAACAACTTCATCAATGTCTTTGGGCGCAATGATAATTCCACAAGCATGTACACCTGTATTTCTCACACTACCTTCAAGTTTTTCGGCATCTTTCAAAACTTGAGCGGCAGGCTCATCACTGTTATAAATACGTTGTAATTCTTTCAGATTGTCCAATTCCTCCACTTTTAAGTTTTTAGAATCATCTTTTGCCAATTCTGTCAAATCACTATGGAGCATGGTTTTAAAATTCAAATTCCCAGGAACCAATTTGGCCAATCTATCGGTTTGAGGCAATGGATACTGAAGTACCCTACCTACATCCCTGATGGCGCTTTTTGCAGCCATTGTTCCATAAGTTACAATTTGGGCAATCCTTCTTTCTCCGTATTTTTGGGCCACATATTCAATCACACGATCTCGACCTTGATCGTCAAAGTCAATATCCACGTCGGGCATGCTTACCCTTTCCGGATTCAAAAAACGCTCAAAAAGCAAGTCGTATTTTACAGGATCAACGTTGGTAATTCCCAAACAATATGCTACCAAAGAACCGGCAGCGGATCCACGGCCAGGACCAACCCAAACTCCCATTTCTCGGGCAGCGGTGGTAAAATCTTGAACAATCAAGAAGTAGCCTGCAAATCCTGACTGACGAATGGTGTTTAATTCGAAATTCAAACGCTCCTCAACATGTCCTGGAATTGATCCTCCATAACGCTTTTTACATCCCTCAATAGCCAAATGAGTGATATAATCATTTTGAGATTCAAACCCATTGGGAATTACGTAATTGGGCAGCACGATATCTCTGGCGAGCTTTGGTGCATCAATAGAATCTATCAGTTTATTGGTATTTTCAAGTGCCTCAGGAATGTCCTTGAACAATTCTTCCATTTCCGCTTGGGTTTTAAAGAAAAATTGTTCGTTCGGGAATCCAAATCTGTAACCCTTACCACTTTCCTCATTTGTAGCCTTTGGAGTAGATTGAAATTCAGAGGTATTGATGCACAACAAAATATCATGTGCATTTGCATCTACTTCATCTATGTAATGCGAATCATTGGTTGCAATTATCGATACATTGTATTTGCGGGCAAATCTTATTAAAACCTGATTAACATCTTCTTGAGATTTTCCTGTATTGTCAATATTTTGCAAATTATGGCGTTGAAGTTCAACATAAAAATCATCGCCAAACAATTCATGCCACTCTACAAAAAGCTTTTCAGCCTCTTCTTCTGATTTGAACAAAATGGCTTGTGGGATTTCCGCACCAATACAACATGAAGTGGCAATAAGTCCCTCAGAATACTGCTTTATTAAACCCTTATCAACCCTTGGATATTTGCTATAAAATCCTTCCAAATAACCTAGCGAACACAGTTTTGCCAGATTTTCATATCCTTTTTGGTTTTTAGCGAGTAAAAGTTGATGGTATCTTTTGTCTTTTTTCCCTTGACCAAATGTTTTTTGGAATCGGTCTTCTACCATGTAAAATTCGCACCCAATTACTGGCAAAATACCTTCAGATTTGGCCGCTTGATAGAATTCAAAAGCCCCGAACATATTACCATGATCGGTAATGGCAACCGCAGGCATACCATCATTTTTGGCTTTTTTCATCAACTTTTTAATATCCGCTGCACCATCTAGCAGTGAATATTGAGTATGAACATGTAAATGAGAAAATTTAGGCATAAATTGAGCTATCGAAATTACAAATTGCGATACTCAATTTTTAGCAGTGTGGACAAATTTAGAACAATAATTATTTGCAAAAATCGCAAATAAATCAATCAGTAAATTGATAGTAAATGGTATCGCCGGCAACCCTATCTCGGGTAAAAGGCAACATCCATACTTGTCTATCGTTTTTATACACCCCTCGTTCTTTGATTTCACCTTTGTCGTAGTACACTTCATAAAAACCATCGGCAAAAGACAATCCTGTTCTACTATCGCCACTTTGGGAGTAGTGTGCCATTCTTTGGCCATTGGGATAATAATTTTCTTGCCACAAAGCCAATCCTTTGCCATTGTATTTGTATACAGAACTCAACTCATTGTATTGATTGTATTCCAACAAATAAGAAACAGTATCTGCTAAAAAATATCTTCTTGTTTTCACTTTACCATCAGGGGTAAACGACAAACTCACCAAGGCTTCTTTTTCTTCAACCATACTATCTAACCAAGAAACGGGAAAAGAATATGGTTTCGGGTCACGGTTGTCTTTTTGTTGGCAAGAAAAAATAATAAGCACGCAAACTGCGCAATAAATCAGCGAATTTTTCACAATGCAATTTTACAACATAATCACAAGTTTATCAATGTGAAATTTTCAGTGTAATTTTGTGACGTGTTTTTAGCAGAGCTTCAACTTTTCCATTTTAAAAATCACGAATCTTCTCGATTTGTTTTTACCGATAAAATCAATGCCATCACTGGTAAAAATGGATTAGGCAAAACCAATGTACTCGATGCCATTTATTTCTTGGGAAATGCTAAAAGTTATTTCAACAACATCGACAATCAGCTCATTCAATTTGAAAAGGATTTTTTTACCATTCACGGGAAGTTTTCAGATGAAAATCCTTATGAAATCAACATCAATTTTGGAAAATCTACAAAAAAAACCATCAAAAAGAATGGGAAAATAATCAAACGAATCATTGACCATATTGGTCAAATTCAAACAGTTTTCATCACACCAAATGATATTGCGTTGATTTATGAGGGAAGTGAGGAGCGTAGGAAATTTATTGATTTTACCATTTGCCAACTCAACCCAATTTACTTGGCTCAACTTGTTGAATATAGGAAAGTTGTAGAGCAAAGAAATAGTTTTTTAAAAACTGGTGAGGGACGTTTTGTCGACGATATTTTGCTCGAAAGCTACAACCACAAATTGATACCTTTGAATCAGTCCATCCACGAAACAAGAATTGAATTCCTCAATGAATTCATACCCCATTTTGATGAAGTGTATGGCATCATTTCTAACTCATCAGAACACTGCACAATAGAGTATAAAAGCAGTTTGAACGAGACCAATATCAAAACAATATTCGAGAATAATTATAGAATAGACATTGCCAGTCAGCGAACCACTGATGGAATACACAAAGACGATTTAGAATTCAAGATTCAAAACATTCCAATCAGAAAGTATGGTAGTCAGGGTCAAATTAAATCCTTTGTAGTGGCCTTAAAAATTGCCCAATACGAATATTTGAAATCTAAAACGGGCAAAAAGCCCATCTTGCTATTAGACGATATTTTTGAAAAAATAGACCATGAAAGATCTACCGAATTAATGAAAATGGTTTGCTCAGATAAATTTGGTCAAATATTCATTTCCGACACGCATATTGAGCGGGTTCAAGATCATTTCAGCAATCAAAATGTTGCTTGCAACATCATTGAATTGTAAATCGTTTACATAAACATTCCAATCATCAGATCGATGTCGGAGTATTTCATTCCAAACTTATCTGCCAAGCTTTTGTTTGTTAAATTCCCTTTGTACAAGTAGGTTCCTTTTCTAATGCCTGGCTTTAATCTTAAAAAGTCTGCAAATCCACCACTTTGTGCCATTTCATCGAGCATTGGCGTAAATACATTACTTAATGCATAACTCGCTGTTCTGCTAACCCTTGACGCAATGTTTGGCACACAATAATGTATCACATCGTGCTTTTTGAATACCGGTTTTTCATGATTTGTAACTTGTGATGTTTCAAAATTGCCACCTCTATCTATAGCTACATCAATGAGAATGCTGTTGGATCTCATGTTCAATACCATATCTTCGGTAACAACAACTGGGCATCTAGCAGTATTTCCAGCGAGAGCACCAATAACCACATCGGCTCTTTCTAATGCAGATTTCAAAACAATTGGTTGAATGGTACTTGTATACAAATGGAATCCGAATGATTTTTGAATCCTTCTCAAACGATACATATTGTTGTCGAAAATTTTTACATTAGCACCTAAACCCAAAGCTGCTTTTGTAGCAAATTCACCCACTGCGCCGGCTCCAATCACTACCACTTGAGTGGGCGGAACACCTGCAAAACCACCCAATAATTCTCCTTTGCCAATATGGGTATTGTTAAGGTATTCAGCGGCAATTAAGATAGATGCAGTACCAGCAATTTCACTCATTGCCCTAATAATTGGCAGTGCTCCTGAATCATCTTGTAAAAATTCATAAGCCATTGCATTGATTTTTTTATCCATCAACTTCTTCAACAAAACCGCATCCATTTGATTGATTTGTAACGCAGAAATTAGCAATTGACCTGGTTTCATCATGTCAATTTCTTTCTCCGTAGGCGGATCAATCTTCAAAATGGTGTCACATTGGTAAACCGTTTGCGCATCAGCAATTAATTCAGCACCGGCCTCACTGTATTGATGATCCGAAAAATTGGCATTATGTCCTGCCCCATTTTGAATCATAATTTTATGTCCATTCGCCGTAAAAAACTTCACTGCCGCCGGGGTTAAAGGAACTCTATTTTCTTGAAAAGTAGACTCCTTGGGAATACCAATAGACATGCCGTTTTGTTGAAAATGAACAGCCATGGTTTTTGCCAATGTTTCTGGAGTTGCTTCTTGAATATTGCCTAAGAGTTGATTTGACATAATAATCGGTTTTCCACAAATATAACATAAATTAAACACACTAAGATTGGCGTTTTCATTGAGTTTTCAAAAAAAATTCGTAACTTGTGCACGTTTTGTAAGGAATCTGAGTAATGATATTGAAAAAAACAATTATTTTTTGTGCTACCGCCGTTTTTGTGGGACTTGCTAACAGCCAAGCTCCAATTAATCCGTTGACCGAATTCAACGATATCAATCGAATTGACAGTTTAACGCAAGAACTTTTAAGTTCTGTGCCTAGTCATACTCCAGTTGCAATTGCCCCTGTCTCTTATTTTAGTCGTTCTAGATTCGAAGCCGATGTTAAAATGATGGGAACAACCATTCCAATGGATTACCATTATATGGTTGAGCGACAAATTAGAACGTTATTAGGATATGGACAAAATTACTTCAATATGATTCACGAGCGCATGAATTTATATTTCCCAATTTTTGAAGAAATTATGGATAGAAATTCATTGCCGGTGGAATTAAAATACGTTTCTGTAATTGAATCAAACCTCAATCCAAATGCCGTTTCATGGTGTGGAGCTACCGGTTTGTGGCAATTTATGCCATACACAGGTAAATCTATGGGCATGAAAATTAATTACAATCTGGATGAACGTAAAAGTATTTTAACCAGTACCCAAAAGGCTGCCGAATATTTCAAAAATTCTTACTATTTATTCGATGACTGGTTAATGAGCATTGCTTCATACAACTGCGGTCCCGGGAACGTTAACCGAGCGATCAGAAGAGCCGGTGGTGGCAAAAAAACATTCTGGCAAATTCTACCTTTTTTACCAAGAGAAACTCAAGCGTATGTACCAAAATTCATTGCTATGGCTTATGTGCTAAACTTCACCGAACACGCTTACAATGAAACTCACAATGCCTATAGCTCGATTTTGGTCCCTACAAAAATTGATACTACCCTGCATTTGGGTAAAATATGTCAGTTTTTAGGTCACGACCAAGATGAAATCATGCATTGCAATAGAGATCTTTTAACCCATAATACCGGCGTAGCTACCAACAAAACAGTATTGTTGCCTTACGAAGCAAGTATGAGATTAATTGACAACATCGACAGTGCAACTGAATATGCTGCTGTTGATTATCCAACATACAACTATTCTCAATACGACAATGTTACGCCATATTCTCACAGAAAATTAAAGCGCAAACACCGTATTAAAACAACCGAAAAAAGTCACACCAAACATGTGGTGCGTAAAGGTAAAAAACACCGTCATAAAAGAAATTACAGATAAATATTATTTCTGACATGCGTACCCGAAATTTTTTCCCGGCGTTATCACTTTCCATTTTACTTTTTATTGGCTGCAGCAAAAAAAACAACGATTCTTTAGATAGAATTCAAGCCAATGTGGCCGACGTTGCTGTTGTCTCTCAAGAAAATATTACCAACGGGTTAACCGAAATTTTCAGCAATTCATTTGATACAGTAAATCTAGACAAGCATCTCCCCCATACCAATGGAATTTGGGGATATGAATCCGCTTTCAACTATATCATTCTTAATAAAGAGGAAGAAGTATATGCGAAAAACCATAGAATTGCGCTCGTTTTTGGCAACGACAATGAATTAGAAGATGATTTAAGTGGCGATCCAATCCAATCCGGTGCATTGAAAATTCAAAATGATGAATTGGGTACATTCAAAATATACAAAAATGTTTGGGGGAAAGGACAAATGGTTATCCATATTCAATTAAACGACGAATCTTTATCGAGCATTGAAAATTTCAAAAATAAAAGCAACCTAACATCCCGCAAAATCAACAATATTGGAAAATCCATTCAAAAGCTTGTTGTAGATTGTCACAATCTTTTGGGTTTGGAAGGAAGTATTGGATATTGCGAAAAAGGCGATACAGAATTTGCCTACACCGATAGCGTGATGACCCTTTTGAAGAAAAATTACGGATTTACTTTCTTCGTACCAAATTCTTTCAGAATCATGCAAGCAGATTCAAATTTTGTATGGCTCACAAAAATCAAACGAGAAGGTGGTTATGAAGCAATTATGATCAATATTCATCCTCAAGCCATTGAATTATCTCAACTGAGTAACGCGGTAAACGATCGTAACAATTTCACTACTAAATATTTACACAACGACGAAGGCACCAAAATTGTGGTGAGTGAAAGTGGTGCTTATAACCCATTTTTTGCCCCATCACCAAAACAAGCAAATAAACTAATGTACGGCTGGTATACAGAATTGGGCACTTTCAGAAGAGGTCCATTTGGTCGTTATTACTATACCAATGGAACTCAACAAATTGCTGTTGACTGGTTTGCAGGTGGTGCAGATAGATACAACAATATCAAGGCGCAATTGGATTTGATTGCACGTTCATTCAAATTTGTACAATGAAAAAGATAGTTGTTTTTGCGTCTGGAAGTGGAAGCAATGCCGAAAATATTCACCATGTTTTAAACGGTAAAGTTGAAATACAATGTATTTTTTGCAACAACGCAAATGCCGGTGTTATTGAACGTGCTAATCGTTTAAACATTCCATTGTATCTTTTTAATAGAGACAATTGGAATTCCCTCATTGAAATTGAACAAACGCTCAAACAAATGGATCCTGACCTCATTGTACTTGCAGGATTTTTGTGGAAAATCCCACAGCGTTTGATTGAAATTTTTCCTAATAAAATCATCAACATTCACCCTTCTTTATTGCCAAAGTATGGAGGAAAGGGAATGTTTGGACATCATGTTCACGAAGCAGTAATTGCTGCACACGAACCTACTTCGGGCATTACGATTCATTATGTGAACGAACATTACGACGAAGGCGAATACATCCTTCAAAAAGAATGTAACATATTGCCTTCAGACAGCCCAGATGATTTGGCTCAGAAAATCCATTTATTGGAATTTGAGCATTTTCCAAAAACTATTGAAACCATTTTAAACGTTTAATATCATGCGATACAAAAATATAGAAACCAATGTGTTACATGCTGGCATTGAACCAGATCCAACAACTGGAGCCATCATGACCCCTATTTTCCAAACCAGTACCTATGTACAAGCTGCCCCTGGAGATCATAAAGGTTATGAATATGCCCGTACCCAAAATCCTACCAGAGATGCGCTTCAAAACAATTTGGCCGCTTTGGAAAATATGAACCACGGACTTTGTTTCAGTACCGGAATGGGTGCCGTAGATGCATGTATCAAATTGTTAAGTCCTGGTGACGAAGTGGTATCTACCAATGATTTATACGGCGGTTCTTACCGTATTTTTACCAAAATATTTGCGAACTATGGCATTGTTTTCAAATTTGTAGACATGTCTGATATTCAAGCCGTTAAAAATGCCATTACGCCTAAAACTAAAATGGTTTGGGTTGAAACGCCTACCAATCCTTTGTTAAGAATCATTGACATTGAAGCAATGTGCACATTGGGACATGAAGTAGGTGCAACAGTTGTGGTTGACAATACTTTCTCATCTCCGTATTTGCAGAATCCTGCCAAATTTGGGGCCGACATTGTGATGCATTCTGCAACCAAATACATCAACGGACATAGCGACGTGGTGATGGGTGTACTTTGCGTTAATGATGATGCCTTGAGAGATCGTTTGGCGTTTATCCAAAATTCATGCGGCGCTACTCCTGGTCCACAAGATTGCTTCTTGGTATTGAGAGGTATAAAAACCCTTCACATTAGAATGCAGAGACATTGCGAAAACGGAAAAGTGGTAGCTGAATACCTCAACAATCACCCGAAAGTAGGTGAAGTTTACTGGCCGGGCTTTGCTTCTCATAAAAATCACGAAGTTGCTAAAAAACAAATGAGAGATTTTGGGGGGATGATTTCCTTCACACTAAAATCAGACGCCATAGAAAGTGCCCTCACCTTTTTGAAATCAACCAAAGTTTTTTCTTTGGCCGAAAGTTTGGGTGGTGTTGAAAGTTTGGTTGGACATCCTGCAACCATGACACATGCTAGTATTCCAAAAGCAGAAAGAGAAGCGAATGGACTAAAAGACAGTCTTATCCGTTTAAGCGTTGGAATTGAACACATCGATGATATCATCGCCGATTTGGAAAATGCATTGTCAAACGTTTAATATCATTCATTCAAAATATTCGGGCAATTGATGAATCAATTGCCTTTTTTTTTTACATTTATGACAGCCATACGTCCAGAAATTGCCGAAATCTTATGGGAAAACGTTCGGAACTACAACCGTTTTTCGTTCATTGAATCCGATCCGATTTCCATCCCCCATCGATTTTCGCAAAAAAAAGACATAGAAATTTCTGCATTTTTCGCGGCGACATTGGCGTGGGGACAAAGGGTCACCATCATCAAAAGCGCGAACAAATTGCTCGATATATTTGAAAATCAGCCATTTGAATTCATTTCATCGATCACAGAAAATGAATTGATGAATTTGCCAAAATTTGTTCATAGAACCTTCAACAGCGAAGATTTGTTGTTCTTTATCCGATTTTTAAAATCTCATTACGCCAAGAACGACAGTTTAGAAACGGCTTTTTTTTCTCAATTTACCGAAGATATGGATGCTGTAAAACAGGGATTGATTGGATTTAACCGATTATTTTTTGAGGGACATGAAACTGTGAGAACCAAAAAACACGTTTCCAATCCAGCCAAAAATAGTGCTTGCAAGCGATTGAACATGTTTTTACGTTGGATGGTTCGTCCAGCGGACGGCGTTGATTTTGGGATATGGAAAAATATTTCTCCTTCGCAACTGATGATTCCGTTAGATGTTCATGTGCACCGTGTGGCAATTAACTTGGGCATCATAGAATCTACCAAGAGCAACTGGAACACCTGTGAAGAACTCACCAAAAAATTGCGAAGCCTAAATCCCTCCGACCCCACCATTTTTGACTATGCATTGTTTGGCTTTGGTGTGGAAGAAAGGGGGAATAAACTTAAACTAAAAAGCTAGAAATGGTCTTTTATCGAAATTATGCCACTTGCATTTGTACTTGAGGTATGATTTTACGTAAATTTGTATCAATATAAAAAATTATGGCAACTAAATTCACAACGAGCAACTTTCAAGAGGTAGTCTTGAATTCAGATAAACCAGTATTGGTAGATTTTTGGGCTGAATGGTGCGGACCTTGCAAAATGATTGGTCCTTTGATTGAAGAATTGGCTACAGAATATGAAGGTAAAGCGGTAATTGGAAAATTAAACGTAGACGAAAATCCAGATGTTGCTGGAACTTACGGAATCCGCAGTATCCCTACCCTTTTAGTATTTAAAGGCGGTGAAATTGTAGACAGAATTGTTGGCGCTGTTCCAAAAGCAAGCATTGCACAAAAAATAGAAAATCAATTATAATAAAAGCCCTTCGGGGCTTTTTTTATCTCCATACAGATTTATTCATTCCATTTGATGTATGTTACTCTCTGAAGTCATTCAATACAAAAACTTACCCCTAATTGCTAAAAAAGCAATGGAAGGTTTTATTACAGGACTTCATAATAGCCCGTTCCATGGGTTTTCAGTTGAATTTTCAGAACATAGAGCCTATAACGCTGGGGAAAGTGTGAGAAATTTGGATTGGAAACTGTTGGCGAAAACGGAAAAAAAATACATCAAACAATTCAATGAAGAAACGAACTTAAAATGTCACTTGTGGATCGATATTTCCGATAGCATGAATTATCCTTCCCCAAATTTTGACAAACTTAAATTTTCGATTCTCGCTTCTGCCAGTATCGCACAAATCTGCACCAACCAGCGAGATGCATTTTCAATAAGCCTATTTGCCGACCAAAAGATCAAATGGAAATCTGAAATGAAATCTACACACCTTCATTTTAGAAATTGTTTGGCACAATTGGAAACGCTATGGAACAATGAAGGATTTACATCAGACGTTCAATGGGACTTATCAGAGCTTGCAGCCACGGTAAAACGAAGAAATATGGTGGTGGTTTGCAGCGATTTATTGTGGAACGAAAATCAAGTAGCTGAAGAAACCCAATTTTGGGAAACTTTATCGATGTTGCGGTATCAAAAATGCGAAGTTTTGGTATTTCACATCAGCCATATCCAAACAGAAACCTTGTTAAATGTGGGTGATTTACCCATAAAATTTGTAGATCTTGAAACCAAAGACGTATTGAAATTGCAACCTCAAGAATTAAAAGAGGTGTATGCAGAACATCAGGTGAGTGTACAAAAGGAAATGGAAAACAAATGTTTGCAGCTTGGAATCAATTATTTCCTTGCCGATATCAGTCAACCACTTCAAGAAGTGCTGACAACTTTTTACATCCAAAGAAGCAAAATCCTTTAATCTCTGTCGAACATCAATCGATGAGCGTTATGCTCCAATTCGGTGTCTTGATCCAAACTCAACGTTCCATTCACCCAAACTTTGTCAATTTTATGTCCAAATGTAGTGCCTTCCAAAGGAGACCAAGCGCATTTATACTGAATATTGTCTTTACTTACGGTTGTATTTGATTGAGGGTCAATCAGTACCAAATCGGCAAAATATCCCTCACGAATAAAACCTCTATTGTGAATTTGGAAACAAATGGAAGGGGCATGACACATTTTTTCAACCATTTTCTCGATGGTCAATTTGCCTTCTTGAACTTTTTGAAGCATCAATAAGAGTGTATGTTGCACCAGTGGCAATCCTGCATGACAATTCAAATAATTGTTGTCAAATTTCTCTTCAATGGTATGCGGCGCATGATCTGTGGCAATGATATCTAAGCGGTCATCGAGCAAAGCTTCCCAGAGTGCGTCGTTGTCTTTTTGAGTTTTAATGGCTGGATTACATTTAATTTGATGTTTGAGATGGGCATAATCAGCATCTGTAAAATGTAAATGATGCACACACACTTCAGAGGTAATTCTTTTTTGTTCTAGAGGGACATTATTCTGAAACAAATGGGTTTCAGCCGCGGAAGTAATATGTAGGATGTGCAATCTAGTTCCATATTTATTGGCCAAATCAACAGCCAAAGACGATGACAAGTAGCAAGCAACTTCATCTCTGATGATGGGATGTTGTTCGGCTGGAATGCCATTTGGGAATTGATTTTTAGCATATTCTAAACGTTCTTTCACCCTGGTTTCACATTCGCAATGGGTTGCGATGAGTGTAGGTACATTTTTAAATATTTCATTCAGGGCGATGGCGTTATCTACCAACATGTTGCCGGTGCTACTACCCATGAATATTTTCACCCCACAAGTGTTTTTGGGGTTAATTTTCTTTAAATCTTCGATGTTGTTGTTTGTTCCCCCAAGAAAGAATGAATAATTGACAGCACTATTTTTTGCTGCAATTTGCATTTTCTCTTCCAACAATTCATTGGTAGTTGTTTGGGGGTTTACATTGGGCATTTCCATGAAGGAGGTAACTCCGCCGAACAGGGCTGCCCTACTTTCCGACTTTATGTCGGCCTTATGGGTAAGTCCTGGTTCTCTGAAATGAACTTGATCATCAATTACACCTGGAATCAAAATTTTCCCTGTTGCATCAATTTCTACGTAGTTAGATTGAATAGAAATTGAGGGTTCTATTTTCTGAATGATTTGATTTTCAATAAGTACATCTGCCACAAAAGATTTACCTTCATTTACAACAGTTGCATTTCGAATGATGTATGACTTTGTCTTCATAACGAAGGTAAAATTACAAAAAATCATCTTGAAATAAAGCAATGTTTATAATTTATTCACATTCGCTCAAACAAAATTCTAAGAAATTGTTAAACAGACACTTATGCGTAAAACATTGTCTATGTTGCAATTAAATAAATGATAAAAAAAATACAAATTTGTTTACTCAATAAATCCCCTAATTCAATCAACATCAATTGTTAAATTGAAATATTTGTAAGAATTTTGTATTCCCGAAGTAAATTATCTTAAAATGAATGATCTATTAAAAAATGAGAACGATTTGGCCCATATCGTAATTGGGTTGGCCATTGACATTCACAAAACACTTGGTCCAGGATTGGATCACGACTCTTACCTTGAATGCATGATGTATGAATTGGAGCAACAAGGAATTCAAGCATCTTGCAACATTGAGAAAGACGCATACTACAAGAATTTAAAGTTAAGTAAAGGTTACAAAATTGATTTATTGATTGAAAACATCTTGGTGGTAGAAGTTGAAACTACAGAGGCTGTTAGCGACATGCAAATTCAAAAAACCTTGAAAAGTTTAAAACTTGGTGGTTACAAGTTGGGTTTGATTATCAACTTCAACAGCACGTTATTGAAAAATGGCATACGCCGTATTTCCAATATAAAGCCTCAAGAAGAAATTTAATGAATTTTACCTTAATAAAGTAAAATCTCCTGTAAGGGTTCTCAAGTAATTGTCGCACCCTATCCAACTAACTGAATAAACATACACACCTTCTGGTGCTGGTTGGCCGTTAATTTGACCGTCCCAATTCATGTCAGGACTGGTGAAATCAACCAATTTTTCACCCCATCTGTTGTACAATTTGATGTTGTATAAACTACCTTTCACTTTGAATTGGTTCATTGGGTAATAATCATTTCGGCCATCATCATTGGGTGTGAATGCGTTAGGCATATAAATCTCTGAAGGAAATAAATCTTTGCGCTTGTTGATAAATATAGAATCTCGGCTCATACACCCAATCCAATCTTTTACCTGAACCCAATACAATCCAGAATCTCTGGCCACCAAGGTTTGTTCTCTACTGCCATTGTGCCAAAGATAACTTTGCATACCAGGACCAGCATCTAGAATTGGTTTTTCCGACAAACACAGCGTTGTGTCCTTCCCCAAGTTTAAATTGGGATTGGGGAATAATAAAACATTGATGGAATCTGATTCAGGACAATTGTTTGAATTGAGCCATGAAGCTTTTACAACACCCGGTTGGGTTAAATGGAAAGTTCTAGAGGACACTTCATTGTTCCACACAACATTTTTTGTACCAGGGAAATCTACTGTCAACAAAGTGTCTATTTTTTCGCAATATTGCAAATCTTCTCCCAAAAAATATTCGCGTGAATAATTCCCAAATGTAAACGTGTCTGACTTTGAACAAACGCCTATTTTCACATTTACAAAATATTTTTGAGGGATATTGGTTGCCATCGTTTTACCAGTTGTACCGTTGCTCCATTTTACAATTGCTGTTGGATCTGAAATTTTAGAATCAAACAGAATGGTTCTGTTGGGACAAGCCATGGTATCAGACACTTGTACTACTACAGGAGAACTTTGAGATATGGTTACCGAATCAATTGATTTGCAACCATTTTCAGTTGTTCCTTGCACATAATATTTTTTGGCTTTGTTTACAGTGATATCAGGTGTGGTTTCAGTGGTTGACCACAAATATTTGGAGTTAGCCGTTAAGAATGAGGTAATTTTGCGTGAAAACAAATCATCTGAACAATAAATTGTATCACCAGTGGCCTGAATCACATTTCTGTCGTATTTTACTGTAATCGTGTCATACCAAGTACAACCATTTACTGTAACACCAAGCCAATACGATCCATCATTTGTAATTGTAAACGTATCTGTTTTGCTGCCATTTTTCCATAGATATGAATTGCCTACTATGTTAGATTTCAATTTGTACCTATCTAAAGGACAAAGCGTTGTGTCATTTGGTAGCTTTACTTTAACAGGTTCAACAACTTCAACCTCGGCGGAGAAACTATCGAGACATTTATTTTTATACGCCACCAATCTAACTTTATATTTACCCGCTTTAGGATAAACAAATATTGGTTTTGCCAAATTTGAAGTGTCATTGCTTGAATCAGTTACCCCAAAATCCCAATGATACCTTTGGGCGCCACTAGATTGATTTTGAAACTGATATTTAAACCCACAAATAACTTTTGGAACAAAATAGGAAGCCACAACATCAATTACACATGATTGAACATTGAATTGATAATCGCGTATGGTTTGGGTTACCAACTTCCCTTTTCTGTATTCCTTCACTACAATACCAACAACAAATTGCCCAACTCTGGTTGGAACGATGGTTAAAAATCCGGTTACCGGATCGATACTCATTTGAGGAAATCCATTGATTGGATTTGTAGCAGAATAACCAGAATTCCAAGTAATTTGACTAAATGGAGGAGTTTGTAAAAATCCGTTAACGGTGGTATTATCGGGCCTAGGGTTGTTATCATCACCGCCGGTATAAGGGGTAATCAACTCATAAACAAGGCTATCACCATCCGCATCAGTGGCACTGTGATCAAATTTCAACGGAGTATTGGTGCATAAAAAGTTGGGTGGCAACTCTTTGAAAACCGGTGATGAATTTTCTTTGACATAAAGTCGTGAATCTGGAATATAGGCCCAATAATTGGCACCTGTTAACCCTGGATTAACGATATTTGAGATGGTACCATTTCTACAACAACGTTGAAAGGACACATAATAACCGTCTACAATGGGTGGCAAAGTAATAGTAGTTTCGTACCAATAATGGTCTACACATGCATTGGGTGCAACCGCAATACAATTGTAATTGGTTTTTTGAACCCTTAATGGTCCTTTTCTAGACACACTGATGGGGTACCCAGAAAGCATCTTTTTAGTGTTTCCATTAAAAATCCCAAAAACAGCTTGCGCGTCTGAGGCAATGGCTTGGGAAGAACCGTTCAAACAGTCTACATACAAATCCAACCTAATTTTATAGGTATTTGTACCAGTCCGTTGATAGGTCATTTCACCACCCACAATATGGGTAGCACGCGCCTCCGACATCCCCCAAAAAGAGAAAAAAAGAATCAGGTATTTCTGAAAAAACGATCTCATAGGGCCATAATTCTCAAAAATACATAAAACTAATTGATATGAGCTAAAATAATTCGTCAGAATTTCGCAATAACATCGCAAACGTGATTGATTTCTTCATTCGTCATTTCAGGAAACAAAGGAAGTGAAATACAATGACTTGCAAGATATTCGGAATTCGGGAAATCGCCAATTTTGTAATTCAAATGGGCATAAGCTTGTTGAAGATGACAAGGTACTGGGTAATGGAATGCATAACCTACCCCGTTTTCATCTAGGTGTTTTAGGAAAGCTTCTTTGTTATCGGTAGTAACCACACATAAATGATGAACTGCGGTAGCGTGTTCTTCTGGTGCTTGAAACTTTAATTTGTTACTGGCTACAGATTTATATTTCTCAACAATGGATCTTCTTTTGTTATTCCAATCATTGATATAGTTTAATTTCAAGTTTAAAACTGCACCTTGAATGCCTTCCATTCTCATGTTATAACCAATTACTTCGTGGTAATAACGAACAGAACATCCGTGATTTTTCAGCAATTGAACTTTGTTGTGCAAGTTTTCATCGTTTGTAAAAACGGCTCCTGCTTCACCAAATGAACCCAAATTTTTTCCAGGGTAAAAACTTGTAAAGCTCATGGCGCCAAATTGTCCCACTACTTTATTGTGATAAGTAGCGCCAATGGCTTGGGCATTGTCTTCCAAAAATGCAATATTTTTTCTTTGACACAAATCTAACAAACCATCGATGTTACATGGTTGTCCATATAAATGCACTCCAATTATGGCTTTTGTTTTATTTGTAATGGCACGTTCGGCTGCTGCTACATCAATGTTCCAAGTATTTGGATCAACATCAACAAACACAGGAGTTGCACCCACATAGCTCACACCCCATGCCGAAGCAATAAATGTATTCGCTGGCACTATTACCTCATCGCCTTCTTTGATGTCTAAAGCGAGCAAACCCAAATGGATTGCATTGGTTCCATTATTCACAGCGGCCGCGAATTTGGTTTGGTTAAATTTTGCCAAATTTTCTTCAAATTCAGTAACAAATTGTCCACCACTAAACGCAGTATTTTCTAAAACATTCTCAATTAGAGGTAAAACCTCCCCTTTCAACTGTAAATATTGTCTTTTTAAATCAAAAAAAGGAACTTTCATGATATGATATTAAGCTAAATATAATTGTATTTGATTTGGATTTGAATTATCGAAATAAACGTGATCTTTCAAGGTTGTGGCTATAGACAGCCCTACATAATTGGCTAAAACAGGGAAATTCAAATGTTCTCTTTGTGCCAAAAATGCCGTTTCAATTACGGGAAATCCCATGTTAAAAAAATGAGCAATGGTTTTCATAGCCGTTACACCACTGTTTACTACATCATCAATGATGATTAATGCACTGTTTTCAATGTTTTGAAACACCGTATTAGAAAGAAATTCGCTGTTTTGAATGTCCATCTTAAACGATTGAATATTCTTGCCACTCAAAAGAGAATTGAGTTCATCTAGAAGTGACTTTGCTAAAAAAAATCCTCGCTCATTCAATCCCACCAAGTAAAGCTGATGGCTTTCAACATGATTTTCCGCAATTTCTAAAGCCAATCTTTTGATTACCAATAGAATTTCATCATGACTTCGGATTATTTGTTTTTCTGACATAAAAAATCTCCTCGAATTTACAAGTTGCAGATTACATTTCTTCGATGCCGTCTAAATTTTTTCTTAAACGAAGCCAATATTTGTATTTTTGGTACCAAAGCACGTGTAGTTTCCAATGATTTTCAGTCATTTTCACCAATAAGTATTCACCAGATTTCCATTGTTCTTTTAATTGGTTTAATGTTGCATTTAACGCATTATGAATGTGGGTTAGCTGATTGTTTGCTGATTCCCTAGCGTTATCATTTCCTGCAATCGCCATTTCAATCTCATCATTGAGTTCCATCATGTCCATCAAAAACGCGGGTTCCAATAAATTTTGATTGATTTTATTGTCGGCATGTAGTTCTAACAAACATTTGAATCTCCGAATGTCGTCTTTCAGAATTTCATAGTGAATATTGGCCAATTCGGAATCATTGGCATCATTGGAACTTAAATCAGGATGAGCATTCCTTTGAATTTCTAAATATTTCATCCTCAGTTGTTTATCATCAATAAACAACGATGGAATTAAATCAAAGAATTCAAATGAATTTTTCATTAAAATCCAAGCGCTCTAGCGATGTCGACCCAGAAAATAAAGGCTATCAAACTAAAGAGAATGACCATTCCAATAATTTGACCGATATACAAAACTTTTTCATTCACTGGTCTGCGTGTAATCATTTCATATAATAAGAACATCACATGACCACCGTCTAAGGCCGGAATAGGCAAAATATTCATAAAGGCAAGGGCCAAACTTAACATAGCGGTAAGCGACCAAAAGTTCAACCAATCCCAAGTGCTTCCATACATTTGGGCAATACCAATAGGACCAGCCAAAGAATTCTTTGCATTGGTTTTTCCTGACACCACCTTACCCAAACCATTTGCATTTGCAGAAATAAGGGTAAATGATTTTTCAACTCCTTTAACAACAGACTCTCCTAAACCGTAGTTGATCGTTTTTTCCAATCCTTCAAAACCATAGAATTTAGGTTGGAAACCTAGGGTTCCCTCTTCCGTTATTGTTATGTATTTTTTTGATTGATTGCCATTTTTCGATAAAACTATAAAACTCGCTGTTCTACCTGCTTTTTTAGTGAGTAATTCTTTGAATTCAAAGAACGAACCAATTTTGATGCTATCAATAGAAACAAATCTATCACCCTCTTGGATACCTGCTTTTGAAGCAGAACCACCACTAACCACAGTTTTTACTTCAAATTGATAGCGAGGGGCAAAAAATGGAATATCTGATTTGATCGATTTTGTGATAATTTCTTCAAAATTTGCAGGTAGAATAATGTCTTTATTTACAGTTTCCGATAAAACTACTGTTGCCGGAGAATCTGGTGTCATTACTGTTTCAATTCTTTTAACTGTAACAACCTTTTTATCCGTTACCAAGAAAGATGGATTTCCAAACTCGCCCAACAAATCAACAACAGGTTTGCCATTCAAAGAAACAATTTGATCTCCTGTTTCGAAGCCCATTTCACGGGCTGCGGGACCAGCATAAATTCCACCTTTAGCATTCAATGCATCGTTAGGAATAAAGGTATCACCTTGAGAATAAGTAAGTCCTGTAATGATCACAATACCCAAAATAAGGTTCACCACAACCCCACCTACCATCACAATTAATCGCTGCCACGCTGGCTTAGATCTAAATTCCCAAGGTTCTGGTTCAGACTTCAACTGATTGGTATCTAGGCTTTCATCAACCATCCCAGCAATTTTCACATAGCCGCCTAATGGCAACCAGCCAATGCCGTATTCGGTATCACCTTTTTTAAATTTGAACAATTTGAATCCCCAAGCATCAAAAAAAAGATAGAATTTTTCTACTTTGATTCCAAAAGCTCGAGCCGCTAAAAAATGACCAAGTTCATGAAGCGTTACCAATATGCCCAAGGCAAGAATAAATTGCAAAATTGTGATAATTGTACTCATAGATTTTCACAAAGATATGAAACTAGAGGGAAATGGACTTATCTTATCGAAGAAAGTAGAATATTTCCCTACGGAAAACACCCAAGTTACTCGGATAATTTTTTAACCATTTTATAATGAGGGATATTGACTTCCAAAAATTCATCGCCAAGAACTTCATAACCCATCGACAAATAAAATGGAACAGCAGTAGCCCTGGCATGCAATTCAAAAGTTTTGAACTGATTTTGGATGGCCCAATTTTCGGAAAACTGAACAAGCAACTTCCCTATTCCAATACCTTGAAATGTATCATTTACAGCCACTTGCCTCATTTTTAAAATTTCAGAACTGTCTGCTTTTTTTGAGATTATTAAACAACCCACAATCCTATTTTCTATAAACGCGGCCACATGAATATCGTTGATTTCTGAACGCAAGTCCTCTATATTGAAATGCAAATTCAATGGCCTCCTTAACACCTCGTATCGAAGTCCTAAAGTTTGAAAATACTCTTTGCTTTCAAATTGAACTTGTTCAACTACAAAATTCATTTCAAACGATCTTGAGCTTCACAAACACCCAAAGCCACCATATTCATGATTTCACGCACATTCGAACTGTGATGTAATATGTGTACAGATTTGTTGAAACCCAACAAAACTGGACCAATGGCATCAACACCACCCATGGTTCTCATCAACTGATAAGCGGCATTCCCACTGTTTAAATCGGCAAAAATGAACGTATTAGCCGCTTTATTTCCAAGTTTATTGAATGGATAAAGTGATTCTCTTAACTGACCATTGATGGCATAAACTGGCTGCATTTCGCCTTCAACCATGATTTCTGGTCGCTCTTTGTGCAAGCGATCAACCACTTTTCTCATCATTGTTGGAGAATCTCCGGTATTTGAGCCAAAATTAGAATATGAAATCAAGGCAATTCTTGGTTCAATTTGGAAAGATTTCACCCTGTGGTAAACGTCGTTCACCATGCAAAACAATTCATTTTCAGTATAAGCCACATTCACAGTGGTATCAGCAAAGAACATAGGGCCCGATTTGGACATCATGATATGCATTCCTGAGATCTTTGAGGAAGCAGCGTTTGTTCCAATACAACTAAGTGCTGGCTTCAATGCCAAAGGATAACTTCTGGTTAATCCCGAAATAAAAACATCTGCATCGCCGCATTCAACCATCATGGATCCGAAATAATTTCGATTTCTCATTTGATATTCAGCTTCGTAGAAGGTTACACCTTTTCTAGAACGTTTTTCAAACAACAGTTTTCCATATTTGGCACGTTGTTCATCTTCTCTTCTAGGGTCAATAATGACAACATTTGGAATTTCGATGCTATTCTCTTCTAATAAGCGATTGATAACCTCTGGTTTTCCTAAAAGAATTGGTTTGGCAATATTTTCTGATACACAAGCTTGGGCGGCACGCAAAATTCTTACATTATCGGCCTCAGCAAAAACAACACGTTTTGGATCTTTTTTAGCCTTTGTCATCAAACGATTCACAAAATCATTGTCAATTCCCAATCGTTTTCTCAAAGAATCTTTATAAGCATCCCAATCGGTGATTGGAGATTTTGCTACACCACTATCCATCGCTGCTTTTGCAACTGCGGGAGCTACTGTAGTTAACAACCTTGGGTCCATTGGTTTTGGAATGATATAATTTCTTCCAAATGCCATATTCCCTTCATTGTAGGCCATCATCACCACCTCTGGAACAGGTTCCAAAGCTAAGTCGGCAATGGCTCTTACAGCAGCCAATTTCATTTCTTCGTTGATCGAAGTGGCTCTAACGTCTAACGCACCCCTGAAAATAAAAGGGAATCCCAATACGTTGTTTACCTGGTTTGGAAAGTCACTTCTACCTGTTGCCATCACCAAATCTGGACGGGTTTTTACCGCCAAATTGTAATCGATTTCTGGATCTGGATTTGCCATTGCGAAAACAATTGGATCATTTGCCATCGATAAAATCATTTCTGGCGACAAAATATTTCCTTTGCTCAATCCTACAAAAACATCTGCCCCTTTCAACGCATCTTCCAATGTATGAATGTCGCGGCCTGTGGCAAATTGCACTTTATATTTATCTAAATCATCCCTATCGGCACGAAGAACTCCTTTCGAGTCGAGCATGATTAAATTTTCTTTTTTAATTCCGAGGGATACAAACAGCTTTGTGCAGGCAATTGCCGAAGCACCGGCACCGTTCACAACCAACTTTACCTCACCGATGTTTTTATTTACCACCCTCAATGCATTCAACAAACCTGCACCCGAAATGATGGCAGTTCCATGTTGATCATCGTGCATGATAGGAATATTCAATTCTGCTTTTAAACGTTCCTCAATTTCAAAACTCTCTGGAGCTTTAATATCTTCAAGGTTGATACCGCCAAAAGTAGGTTCCATGGCTTTCACGGTGTTCACAAAATCATCGATACTCTTACAGTTTAATTCAATGTCGAATACATCAATATCGGCAAAAATCTTAAACAAAATACCTTTACCTTCCATCACTGGCTTGGAGGCTTCTGGCCCAATATCACCAAGTCCTAAAACCGCAGTACCATTAGAAATAACCGCCACCAAGTTGCCTTTTGCGGTGTATTTATAAACGTCATCTACATTTTCTGCAATTTTCAAACAAGGTTCTGCCACTCCTGGAGAATATGCCAATGCCAAATCAAATTGAGTTTGAGTAGGTTTGGTTGAAATCACTTCTATTTTCCCCGGTCTTCCATCTGCATGGTAACTTAACGCGTCCAAAAACTTCTTATCTGCCATAATGTATTTAAATACAAATATACGCTTTTTTGAATGAGTAACTTGAAATTGTCATTTTTACACTTAGTCGCTCATTTTGTTAGATGATTTTTTTCACTATCCCCATTTACCTTTTTCCAATAAACCGTATTCATGCTAAAAATATGTTATGAAAAATACACTCACAGCTTTAACAATTGGCATTGCGGGCATATTCGGATATTCCGCATTTACGTCGAAATCAATCAAGAAAAAACCCATAAAAATGTTCATTCACAGCGATAGCATAAAAATTTGGGCACTAGACACGAATGGGAATGCTCTAGACTCATCGTTGTTAAACGAGTCCTATGAATTTAAATTCACCCATTTGAAATCTGGTACATACAATTTAAAAATTCAAAATTTCAAAACCCATCAAGTTTCAATCTCTACAGATGTGCGGATAGACCATCCAAATTTGCTCACAAAATTAGATCCTAAATACAGGGTTATTCCGAAAACTCTACCAAAAAAAGCAATTGAAAAACCTCATATTATTTTAGATAGCTACAAAGCTATTTCAACCATAGACTTAGAGAGAGCGGATGATGCATCAATGGGAAAGGATGTAGAGACTAGCATGGCCGCAATGCCATTAATGATGGACAAATCTTCCTCGCCAAAGACAGAGAGCGTTCGAACTACCTCGGAATCAAAAATGAGAACTAAAAAAGCAATCACTGAAAAACCAGGCATTGGAAAACGAGAGGAAACTATTGTAAAAAGACCAGATGCTGGCATATCGGGTTCGGCAAAAGTACTCACGGCTGGAATTTGGAATGATTTGGAAAATTGGGATAAATTTGAGAAAACCCATTTAAAGCCAGAAGTCATGAATGTGCAAAATACTTGGGGGATCTATCTGTTGAATCACCGTTTCGGTGTAGAAATAGTGGATGCCGCAGGAAAACCAGCAATCAGCGTAAAAGTGTCCCTCAAAAATAAAGAAGGTGTAATAGTATGGAGTTCGTTTACTGATAATCGTGGTAAGGCTGAATTGTGGAACAAACCATTTGAAAATGTGACAAAACTGGATGATGCTTTTCAATTATATGTTACAATAGGTGAAAAAGAAGATAATTTAGGAAAAATAAAAGCCACGGGAACAGGATATGATCGATTTGTAATTTCCGATAAACCCAAATTTGAAGCGAATGTAGATGTTTGTTTTGTGGTTGATGCCACTGGATCTATGGGTGATGAAATTAACTTTTTGAAAGAAGAATTGATGGATGTAATGTTGCAATTTCAAAAAACTGCACCATGTTCACCAATACGTTTAAGCTCAGTATTTTACAGAGATTATGGTGACGAATATGTAACCAAAAAAATGCCATTTACAAGCAGAATAGACGACGTGGTTTCGTTTGTTTCCGAACAATATGCTGGCGGAGGTGGCGATTTTCCGGAGGCGGTTCAAAGTGGACTGGATGTGGCAATCAATGAATTAAACTGGAATAAAGAGGCTCTTACTAGAATCATTTTTTTGGTTTTAGATGCTCCTCCACATGTGCATGATGCAGCTAAAATTAGAAATTTGATGCAACAAGCCAGTGAAAAAGGTATCAAAATAATACCAATTACCGCGAGTGGAATTGACCAATCAACCGAATTTTGCATGAAATATTTGTCAGCTGGTACGGGTGGCGATTACATTTATATCACAGATCATTCTGGAATTGGAAATAGCCATATCAAACCAACCGGCGTTAAGGAAGATGTTGATTTATTAAATACCCAAATCTTAAAATCGCTTCAAAAATACAGCACTTGGGAAGGTTGCAAAAAATCAAATCAGATTGACCAAACAGTGGAGCCGAGAGTGGATATTTTTGGAAATAATCAATTGCAAATTTCATCTTACCCCAACCCTGCCAGTGATTTTATTCAAATAAAATGCAATGAATTACCTAGCAATATTTCAATCTTTAATTTAAATGGACAATTGGTTGTTGAATTGAAACAAATTCAAGATTTAGAGAACAAAATAGATGTACAAAAATTGTCTGAAGGGCTGTATATTTTAAAGGTTATCATTAAGGAACAATCTTTCAGCAACAAATTTTTCGTAACCCGTCAAAATCAATCTCAACGATCTCAAAAAGATTAAAAAAGGTGAACAACTTTTTTTAACACAGAATCAATGTTTGAAAGTTGGAAGTTATTTTTGCAACAGTTATGACACAATACCGTATTGAACACGATACAATGGGCGAGGTAAAAGTACCTGCAAATGCCTATTGGGGAGCACAAACTGAACGCAGTCGCAACAATTTCAAAATTGGTCCTGAAGGAAGCATGCCAATTGAAATTATTCGTGCTTTTGGTGTATTAAAAAAGTGTGCTGCTGAAGCGAATTTCAAACTCGGGGTATTATCGGAAGAAAAGTATAAACTTATTGCCGATACCTGTGACGAGATTATTGAGGGCAAATTAGACAAAGAATTTCCTTTGGTAATTTGGCAAACTGGCTCAGGAACTCAAAGTAACATGAATGTGAATGAAGTAGTTGCCAACAGAGCGCATGTAAAACAAGGTGGTTTGTTAACTGATGAAAATAAAGTGTTGCATCCAAATGATGATGTAAACAAAAGTCAGAGCAGCAACGATACTTTCCCTACTGCAATGAGTATTGCTGTTTTCAAGCAAGTTGTTGATTACACTTTGCCTGGAATGCAAGCTTTAAAAACTACTTTGAAGCATAAAGCCAGAGAATATAAAGACATCGTTAAGATAGGCAGAACCCATTTCATGGATGCTACCCCTTTAACTTTAGGTCAAGAATTTAGTGGTTATGTAACTCAATTAGATAATGGTATTGCTGCCATAAACAGAGCGTTAAAACCTGCTGCAGAACTTGCTTTAGGTGGAACCGCTGTTGGTACTGGCTTAAACACTCCAAAAGGTTATGCAGAATTGGTTGCTGAACTTATTGCAAAAGAAACTGGATTGCCTTTGGTTACTGCTGAAAATAAATTTGAAGCGTTGGCTGCACATGATGCAATGGTTGAATTACACGGTGCATTAAAAAGAGCAGCAATGAGTTGCTTTAAAATTGCTAACGATATTAGAATGCTCAGTTCTGGCCCTAGAAGTGGAATCGGTGAAATCCACATTCCTGAAAACGAACCAGGTTCTTCAATTATGCCAGGTAAAGTAAACCCAACCCAACCAGAAGCATTAACAATGGTATGTGCTCAAATCCTTGGAAATGATGTTGCCGTTTCTTTCGCTGCATCTCAGGGACATTTCGAATTAAACGTTTTTAAACCAGTAATTGCTGTGAATATGCTTCAAAGTGCTAGATTACTTGGACAAGCTTGTTTGAGTTTCAACGACAATTGCGCAATTGGAATTGAACCAAACCACGACAATATAAAACGTTTGGTAGATCAAAGTTTGATGCTTGTTACAGCGTTAAACACTCATATTGGTTATGAAAATGCTGCAAAAATTGCAAAAAAAGCTCATAAAGAAGGAACTACACTTCGAGAAGCTGCGATTGCGCTTAATTTACTAACCGATGAACAATTTAACGATTGGGTAAAACCAGAAAAAATGGTTGGTAACCCAGACGAAGTAATAAAATAATTAAAATTAGTAAAGGGAGTTTCATAACTCCCTTTTTTTTATATCCTTTTAACATGACTTATTCCCTTAAATCCGGAGCTTCAGAACTATCACTGTATTCACCAGTGATAATGGGTATCGTTAATCTTACTACTGACTCATTTTACGAAGACAGTCGTCTAACAATCAATGATGAATTCGTTGAAAAAATTCAATCGATGATTGACGATGGAGCTAGAATTATCGACTTAGGAGCTCAAAGCACTCGACCTGGAGCATCTTTATTGTCGGCAGAAACTGAGTTAATGCAGTTATTGGCAGCCGTTGAAATCATAAAGTCAAATTTCCCTGAAATTTGGATTAGCATTGATACCTTTTATTCAGAGGTTGCAGAGGCTTGTTTGAAAAAAGGAGTCCACATGATCAACGATATTTCGGCGGGTGAATTTGACCCAAAAATGCTTGAATTAATTGCTCAATACCAAATCCCCTACGTTGCCATGCACAAAAAAGGAGATCCTCAGTCTATGCAACAAAATCCCACTTATGAAAATGTTGTGGGTGAAGTCATGGAATATTTTATCCAAAAAAGCAAATTGTATCGTGAAATGGGGATTCAACAATGGGTATTGGATTTAGGGTATGGATTCGGAAAAACGGTGGAACACAATTATCAGTTGCTCAACCATTCTAAATTGTTTGAAGCCATTGGACAGCCAATTTTAACTGGAATTTCCAGAAAAAGCATGATTTACAAACCATTGAATATCAATCCGCAAGAGGCGCTCAATGGAACAACAGCATTAAACATGATTGCATTAGAAAATGGAAGTCATATTTTAAGGGTTCACGATGTAAAAGAGGCTTCTGAATGTATCAAACTGCATGGTTTACTGAAAAATAAATCTTAAAATCGATGCAAATGCATCTTCTATTGAGTAATTTTGCAGCATGTCTGCAATTATTGCCCCATCAATTTTATCTGCCAACTTTGGCAAACTATACAACGAAATAGAAATGATCAACAACAGTGAAGCTGGATGGTTTCACGTTGATGTAATGGATGGAGTTTTTGTACCCAATATTTCATTTGGTTTTCCTTTGATGAAGCCTCTAAAAGAAAAAGCTACAAAAACCTTAGATGTTCATTTGATGATTGTTGATCCAGATCGATATATCAAAACATTTGCAGACGCCGGTGCGCATATATTAACAGTTCATTATGAGGCTTGTACCCACCTTCACAGAACATTGTCAGAAATCAAAAACAATGGTATGAAAGCTGGAGTAGCTTTAAATCCGCATACGCCTGTTTCTTTATTGAGGGATATTTTGCCATTGTGCGATGTTGTTTGCCTGATGAGTGTAAACCCTGGCTTTGGTGGTCAAAAATTCATTGAAAATACTTACAACAAAATCAAAGAGTTAAAATCAATGATTACAACAATGGGTTTAAGTACTTTAATTGAAATTGATGGCGGTGTTGCATTAGGAAATGCGAAATTATTATCAGATTGTGGTGCTGATGTATTGGTTGCAGGTAACACAGTTTTTGCATCAGAAAATCCAACAAAAACCATCACCGAATTGGTGGAATTAACAAAATAATATTCCTTTTTTTTCGTTTACAAATTGTGAAGCAGCTCGTTATTTTCATTTTCGCATTTTTTTGCTTTGAAAATAGCTTTGCCCAATTCAAATTCTCGGCTGTTGTTTTAGACCATCAAAAAAATCCTGCTAAAGGAATCGAAATTTATGATGCCGAAGATTTGATAACCACCACCAATGATTACGGCTATTTCGAAGTAGTTTCTAAAAACGATTTCATTGTGATTCACGGATATCGCGGGAAGGAAGTGATGTTTGGACATAAATTCGTTTTAAATCTGAGCAAAACATCCCCCGATACTGTACATTTCGGTGAAGGCGATGATCTCATGCTGGCAATCGAAATTAGTAAAGGCAACAAAGGAACTTTTATTGATGAGGTCAAAACAAAAGAACTTCGGGCAACTCCAACCATTGGTTCAGGCATTGAATCTCTCATCCAAACCCTTGGGGGCGTAAGTTCTGGCAATGAAATGTCATCTCAGTTTTCTGTTCGGGGTGGAAATTTCGATGAAAATTTAATTTATGTAAACGACATTGAAATTATTCGTCCGCAATTGGTGCAAAATGGACAACAAGAAGGATTGAGTTTCATCAATCCAGACTTGGTGAAAAGTGTAAAGTTTAGTGCCGGAGGATTTGAATCGCAATACGGCGATAAAATGAGTTCTGTTCTTGATGTAGAGTATGTTAAACCTGATACATTTAAGTCGCAGGTGAATCTTGGCACTATGATCAATTCTGTTTCTGTAGAAGGATCTAAAAAGAAATTTTCTGGGTTACTGAGTTTTAGGCATTATTCAAATTCTTTGCTTACCGGATCTCTTAACACCCAAGGTACTTATTCCATGAATTTCATGGATATACAAACTTATTTGGAATGGAAACCCAATATTCGTTGGAATATCAACTTTTTGGGAAATTTTGCCACCAACAAATTCCAATTACTGCCAGAATCTAGAACCACTGAATTTGGAACTGTTCAAGAAGCTTATCAATTAAATGTTTTCATGGGTGGTCAAGAAAACATGAACTATCGTTATGGATTGGGTTCATTGACAGTTAATTATCAGGCCAATTTAAAGAATTCATTTAAGTGGATTATAAGTTTAACTGACATTTATGAACAAGAGTATTTTGACATTGAGGGTGCCTACAGCTTGAGTGAACTCGATAGAGATTTAAGTTCCAAAAACTACGGAAAACCACTCAGAACACTTGGATATGGATACTACCTTAATCACGGAAGAAATCAATTAAAATCTCAAATTATTAACTTCTCTCATTTGGGCAATCTTGGGAAATCCTCCTCAAAAATTTCCTTTAAATATGGCCTCAGAATCAATAAAGAGGTAGTGACAGATCGTTTTTTACAATGGCTTTATAATGACAGTGCAGATTACAACAGCCCAACATTTTCATTTAGCCAAGACAGCATTTTTTTAGAAAATTATGTTAGATCTATAAATAGCATTCAATCAATGCGATATAGTGGCTTTATTCAATCAAATATAGCACTAAACAAAGCCAAGGGATTGTGGATGACAGTTGGATTAAGGGCTCAATATTGGAACTTAAACAAGGAATTTATTCTAATGCCGAGGTTCAGTATAAAATATGAACCAAATAAAGTGTTCAATACAAAATCTCCTGATAGCTTAAAAAAGAGTGATATTGCCTACAAACTTTCACTTGGGGCCTATCATCAAGCACCATTTTACAGAGAATTAAGAAATTTTGATGGAAATTTAAACCGCAACTTATTGTCGCAAAAGTCTTACCATTTCGTTTTGGGGATGGATCGATACCTCACCATGTGGAACAGACGATTTAAATATACGGTTGAAGGATATGCCAAGTATATGACGGATTTGGTTCCCTATTTATACGACAATATTCGCATTCGATATTACGCCCAAAATAATTCAATGGGTTATGCTTGGGGAATTGACAACCGTATTTACGGACAATTCAACAAAGGACTTGAAAGCTGGTTCACATTGAGTTTACTCGAAACGAGGGAAAGAATCACCTATTTGAATGACAACAATGAATCTGTACAAACAGATTGGTTGCGTCGTCCAACAGATAAAAGGGTAAATTTGGCAATAGTATTTCAAGATCAATTGGAAAAATACCCATCAATTCGGGTAAATCTAAGAATGGTTGTTGGAACTGGAATACCGTATTACTTAGATGGAAATGCGCGTTACTCCACTACCCCGAATGTAATTCCACCTTACCGTAGATTGGACATGGGATTTTCGAAAGTTCTAATTCAATCCAAATCAGGAAAATCTTATCATGGCATCAATGAAGCTTGGGTTGCCGTTGATATTTTCAACTTGCTCGACATTAACAATGTAATTGCCTATAGTTGGGTAAAAGACCTCAACAACAACCGATATGGAGTTCCAGAATACCTCACCGGAAGACGGTTGAATGTAAGGGTTTATTTCACATTTTAAAGGATCAATATTTCATCCAATTGCTGATCATGTAATTCTAAAGGAACTTTGTCTACCAATTGAAATGGATAGAATATCCCCAATTTGTATGCGCTAGAATTTTGAATCAAAAAATTATCGTAATAGCCTCCTCCATAACCTAATCGGTACTTATTGTCATCACAAGCCAAACCAGGTATCACAATTAAATCAAATTCTCCGGTATAAGGAATAGGATTTTTAGGGTGAAGGGTGTATTTAATGCCCACCTCAATATCAGATTCATTGAGCGATTTCAAAATTCTATTTTCCAGTATCCTTTTGGGTAAAGTTTTAGGCACAACAACAGTTCTATTGGTATCAAGCAAATATTGAATAAATGGCTTTATGTCAATTTCTCCAGCGAATGGCAAATAACAATGTACCACTTTCATGGATTTAATTGAAACCAAATCTATTAAATTCTGACAAACTTTTTGATCATAATCCCTTTTGAATGAATCATTTAACAAATGACGCTTTTGAAGCATCAATTGTCGTAATTCTTTTTTTTCTTGAGGGATATTGACTGTATTCATAATTTATGTGGCTAATTTAATCAAAAATAGCCGCTTATTGCGGCTATTTTTGATTTCAATCTTTTGCTTGCAATTGAATTAGTTTCCGCCAGATGGAGCAGTTGGTGGATTCAATGCATCATTGCATTTTTTCAAATCCGACTGCAGCGTAGAAACTTGAGCTTTGAGTTTGGTGATTTCAATATCCTTATTTTTGATTATCTCTCCCATTTGACCCATTTCATTGTCCATTCTAATGATTTGTTTTCTCAATGTTTCTTGATCGCCTTTTAACATATTAAGTTCTTCCTGACACTCATCGAATTTTGATTTATAATTCGCCAAATCAGCTTTTGTGCTATTGAGATCGTTTGTCAAGGTGCTTATTTTCGCATTTTTATCGGCAAGATCGGCTTTCAATTGATTAATTTGAGCTTGTAAAGCATCTGTATTATTCGTTGAAGCGGATGCGCTTAATTTTGCCTCCAAATCAGCAATTTTTGATTTTGCATCATTTAAATCACTTTGCAATTTGTTCTTATCGGCGGTACAAGCGGAAATTTTCGATTCTAGTTCAACGCTCTTTTGCGCTTGAATACTTAACTCTGATTTTGCTTTATTGCAAAGATCTAAAGTTTCATTTGCTTTTGCCAACTCTGCTTTCACTGCTATCAGTTGTTTTTCCAAATCCGCTATTTTGGTTTTATATGGTGTACAATCTTCACCACTTGTAGAGGCTAATTTCAACTTATCTTCAACCGCTTTTTTCTCGGCAGAAATTTGTACCACTTGATTTTGCAAATTTGAAACTTGTGCAGTTAATGTTGTGTTTTTTGCAGTTAAATCAGCCACTTTAACTGTAAGGTCTGCATTTTTCTTTTCAAGTTCAGTTACTTTGGTTTTGTATGGTGTACAATCTTCGCTCACACCAATATTGGAAGTGGTTTTCAATTTTTCTTCGCAAATTTTTTGAGCAGCCAATGCAGCTGTCAATTGCTTATTTAAATCAGCTATTTTAACATCTAATTGCGCAATCTTGGTTTTGTAAGGTGTGCAATCTTCAGAAGCAGTTATGTTTTTCAACTTATCTTCAGCGGCTTTTTTCTCAGCACTAATTTGAACCAATTGATTTTGAAGACTGCTTACTTGTGCCGAAATAGTTGCATTTTTTGCAGATAATTCTGCATTTTTCTTTTCTAATTCTGCAACTTTTAATTTGTACGGTGTACAATCTTCACTTGAACTTGGAGTTGCCGAAGTAGCCGTTTTCAATTTCTCTTCACAGATTTTCTTATCGGCCGTTAAAGTACTTACCTGAGCATTTAACGCAGCGATGGTTTTATTTAATTCTAAAACTTTGGCATCCAATTGAGCCACTTTCGTTTTGTATGGGGTGCAATCTTCACTTACGCCAACATTTGAAGAAGCAGCAGTTTTAAGTTTCTCCTCACAAATTCTCTTGTCGGCCGTTAAGGTTGCAACTTGTAACTGAAGTGTTGAAACCAATTTATTCAATTCCGCTACTTTCGCGTCTAATTGTGCTGCTTTTGTTTTGTAAGGAGTACAATCTTCTGGAATGGTGATTTTAGAATTTGCAACTTTTAACTTCTCTTCACAAATTTTCAAATCAGCATTTGCCTTAGTTAATAATTCAGTTTGATTCAAATTTGCCGCTTTTGCTTTCAATACTTCCGCTTGTAAAATGGCATTTTTCTCTTTTTCAACACCAAAATCTATTTCCAACTTAGCCAATTTGTCGCAACAAGAATTCCCCACCGAAGTTTTTCCTTTCAAATCACTGATTTCAGCTTGCAATTGAGCCAATTTCTTATCACTTTCGTCGCATTTATTTTTCAATGTTGAATAATCTGATTTTGCTTTGGCTAACTCAACATTTAAATCAGCATTTCGCTTCGCTTCAATTTTCAACAAACTGTCTAATTGCTTGGTTTGTTTCGCACAGTTATTTGAAGTTGAACTCAAAATTTTGGCTTTTTCCAATTCAGATGCAAGCTGCAAATTCTTGGCTTTTTCTTTCAAAAGGTCACCTTCAAGTTGACTTACTTTAATTTGCGCATCTCCTTTGGCAGTTTTACATTGATTTTCCAATGTTAACAAATCCAATTTCGATTTTTCAAGATCGCCTTTAGATTTAGCCAATTCCGCTTTCAAAATAGCCAAGGTTTTGTTGCAATCAGAATTGGCCGTATTTGCTGTATTGTTGACTTTATCCAACTCCAATTGTTTTGCTTTAATGGCATCTTCTTTTGCTTTGATATCCAATTCTTTCAATTTAAGGGCATCTTCTTTTTTCTTCAAATCCGCCTCTTTTATTTTCAATTGCTCGAATGGAACGTTGTTGTTTGGATTTTTGTTCACAAACACAGTATCCTTCACTATTTTCTGAACAAAAACAGTGTCTTTAGGGACGTTTTTCTTAACAACTGGAACACTATCTTGCTTATCGATCGGACGATTGTTGTCATATCTCTCCTTGTAGGTTTTCTCACAATCTCCAATTTTAGACCTGAATCCAAAATAAAAACTTGCACCAGTATAATGATCATTTTTAATAAACTGACCCAAACCAACCAAATTGTCGGATCCAATAATTACAGGACCAATTCTTCCATAAACACCCCAATTTAATTTAGAGTAATCATTGGCCAAAGTTATCGGCATACCCACTTCTATTCTCTCATCCTGCCATCTTGGTACAACACTAAAATATGAGGCTCTGCGTAAACCTACGGTATTCTGCGACTTCAAACTTTGTGTCCAATAAGCTCCTAAATGCAAATGCTGATTCAAAGCATTATCAAATTGAACATTCAATGCTGTTGGCGAATAACTTAAAAAAGTATTGACAGGATTTGCTTGCAACGGATCAAACAATTTTTGGTCCACGAGATCAAACCTATCCATCCCTTGCGAATATTGCAAAGCATTCACAATGTCTTTGTCAATTGTATAATTCCCTACTGTAGATAGAATTTCGCTCCCACGTCCATCATAAGAAATAAATCCTAAATCGGTAATGCTGGCACCAAACTTCCATTTGTATTGCTCAAATTTTTCTTTGGCACAAAAATCTACGCCACTATAATTTTGCTTAGCATTTGGTCTGTATTCATACATAAATCCCAAATCTCCGCCCATTCCGGCACCATTCACAAAATCAAATTTCAAACCAAAGGGCGCACTTAATATCGAAGCAACGCTCTGGTCATTGGTATGGTAATATGTTGCATTCAATTGATTGATCGCAACATTTTGATTGTCGGTAATTGTTACATTCAGTTCATCCGAGCCTAAATGCATCATCCCCATACCCAATAAAAATTTTGCGGTGAAACCCCATCTCCAGGAATTCACAACGTCTGTTTCGCTGTAACCTGCAAACGACATGAACCACTCTTGGTATTTTTCAGCGTTGATAGAAAATTCGGATTGAGCAATGGTTTTACCCACCAAATCGTTAATTCCGCCAAGGCTAGGTTGTCCCATTCCATAACGTAAAATACTACCTAAATCAGCACTAACACCGTCTACAGAAAATCCAGACACTGCTTTTACACCGAACCCGAATCCCCCAAAATGATCCAGTGGAATAAAAATTGAAGGGCCATGAACTTCGTTGAGATAATTCAAATTCCATTCTTTCACAGATTTATCTATAGGTAACCAGTCTTGCTGAAATGCCAATGTTCCATTGGTACTCACTTTGCCGGTTGGATAATCGTTGTTGATCCATGCTGATATTCTAACTGGCGCATTATAGTTCATGAAATTATTGTCGAGCGACATTGAAGCACCCCACCAATTGATGTAGGCCCTGTTCGACAAATTGCTTCTTGTTAATGCTGGATTTAGGGTGTAAGCATATGGTGTATTTAAGTCTCCAACCACCAAACCCATAGGATGTTGTGCTTTAAGCATGATCAATGATTGAGATGTAAAGAGAAACATCACAATCAACTTCTTCATAAAAGTGAATGTTCTTTGAGTCATTATTATGTGTAGGATTCAAAAATAATGCCTAATATTCTTATTTTTAGAAAAATATCAGTGAACCTTCCATTTCTGAATTAAAATGAAGTTTGTCTGATTGTTTTCATGATTAAACGATAAGGATTGAATTAATGCATTCAACTTTAGTATGTTTGCAGTTCAATGAAAAAATTCCTTAAGTATTTTTTAGTCCTTTTAGGTGGATTTGCGATAGGCATTATATCCTTGATACTCATTTTTGCTATCGCCATCAGCGGTTTTAAATTTGGGAATGAAGATCCCGTTCAAATTGAAGAAAACAGTGTACTAACGTTAACGCTTCCTTCGGAATTGAAAGAACAAGGGTCAAATGATCCCCTAAATGAGCTTTTTGGAAATTCAGAAGATGAATCAGCACTTGGATTAAATGAAATCAAAGCTGTTTTCAAGAGGGCTACTTTGGATTCAAAAATTAAAGGAATTGTTTTAAAACCAGGTTTTTATTCTGGGGGACTTGCAAACGCAGAGGAAATTAGGAAATGCATTACAGATTTTCAAAATGCAAAAAAATGGGTCATTTCTTACGGAGAATTATATACAGAACAAGGATTTTACATTGCTTCTGCTTGCAAAGAATTGTGCCTAAATCCAAAAGGAATGTTAGAATTTAACGGACTTTCCTCTAACATTGTCATGTACAAAGGTTTGATGGAGAAACTTGGTGTAAATTTTCAAGTATTTAAAGTGGGTAAATTCAAAGGCGCCGTTGAACCATTTATTCTCGACAAACTTTCTGATGAAAATAAATTTCAAATAAAAACCTACTTAGAGTCTCTTTACAAACACCAAGTTTCAGAAATTGCAAAATCTAGAAAGTTTGAGTTTGACTCGTTGTGGAATTTGGCTATGGCAGGAACTGTTTTCAACGCAAAAGATGCTAAAAAAACACGGTTGGTTGATGATTTGATTTACGAAAATCAACTTTGGGACAGGGTCAAGAATAAAACAGTTGGATACAAAAAAGTTGGTTTCGACAAATATTTAAAGAGCGAAGACAATTATACATACTCTGAAAATCAAATTGCTATAATCTACGCGGTAGGTGAAATCACTCCTGGGTCATCTAACAATGAAGAAGGCATAGCGTCTGAAAATATCATCAAAGAAATTCGAAAGGCTACCAACGATAATAGCATCAAAGCCATTGTACTTCGTGTGAATAGTCCTGGAGGCAGCTCTATGGCATCAGACATCATTGCCAACGAAGTGAAATTGGCGAAATTGAAAAAGCCTGTCATTGTGTCGTTTGGTAACGTGGCCGCTAGTGGAGGCTATTATATTTCATGTGTTGCAGACAGCATTTTTGCTCAACCGAATTCACTCACTGGATCAATTGGTGTATTTGCTTTGATTGCCAATACTGAGAATTTATTCGGACAAAAATTAGGTTTGAAATATGAAAGTGTAAACGTAGGAGAAATGGCAGAACTTTGGAGACCAGACAAACCATTGGGAGCGGCTCAGAGTGCCATTTTACAAGCCTCAGTGAACGAAATTTATGACGATTTTATCAGCATTGTGAGTGAGGGTAGAAAAATAGAAAAATCAGTTGTTGACAATTTGGCTCAAGGCAGGGTATATTCAGGTTTGGATGCATTGAATTTAAGACTTATTGATGGCTTGGGCGGACTCGACCGCGCCATCCTTGCGGCCAGCAGAAAGGCAAAATTGAAAGATTATAGAATTGTTGAATTCCCTGAAAATAAGTCCTTCATCGAAAAATTCATCAATAAAGCAAACAATGATGAAGCAAAAATGAAAGAACTCATGATACAAATGGGATTCAATTCAAACACTATCAAAGACATACAGTCTATCAAGAATTTCCAAGGGTACCAAGCGAGACTCCCTTGGTCGATTGAAATTCGATAATCATCGAATCTGGAAACTTAAAACACTGCAATAGTTTCCATGTGGATTTTTTTGACTACATTTGCAGCGATTTATGGAACTCGGTTTACGAATTCAACAAGCTGCGGAAAAACTATTCAACCGTTTCGGTGTTAGAAGTGTTTCGATGGATGATGTTTCCAAGGAAATCAATATTTCAAAAAAGACCCTCTACAAATGTTTCCGCGATAAGAATGAACTCATTTCTTCAACGGTAAATATCCATATAGACAGGATGGAATCTGCCATCAACGAAATTAAATTCAAACAAAGTCATGCCATCAAACAGCTTAATGAAATTACACATTATGCTGTTGAGCAATCACGATCATTGAATCCAAACATGATCTTTGATTTGAAAAAATATCACCCAGAAATATATCAAGTATTGGTGATCAAAAGAGAATCACATTCGTTGATTCGTATCATTGAAAATATCAAACTTGGACAATCGCAAGGGGTATATAGAACAGATTTTGACGAAAACATCATTGCAAAAGCATTCTCTAAACTCACTTTCACTACAGTTGACTCTTTCGATGAATCTTTATCGATTGACCAAGTAAAACTGATGCTGTCAGAAATTATGAAATACCACATTCGTGGAATTGCCACGGAACAAGGTTTAGAAGAATTAGAAACTTTAAAATGGAATTAAACTATCATATGAAACAATACATATTTGTCCTACTTGCGGGAACTATGAGCGCTTTAAATGCTCAAAATTCGCCAATGCAATTGACATTGAAGCAAGCGATTGCAACTGCCGAATCGAACAACATTGATTTGAAAAAAAGTAAAATTGACGTTGAATTGTCGAAAGAAACGGTGAAACAAACCACTGCCATTGGTTTACCAAATGTAAACGTAACTGGTGGTTATCAGCAGTATTTCACCATTCCTGGTCAGTGGATTAAAAACTTTGCACCACAAGGTCCAAATTCTCCGGAATTTATCTTTTTGCAATTCCAACAAAAAATTGCAAGTTCAGGAGGTTTATCTATCAATCAATTGATTTTTGATGGATCATATATTGTTGCATTAAAAGCGAGTAAAGAATTTTCGAATTTATCGAGTTTATTGTATGCTAAAACAATCAATGATTTGCAATTCAACGTTGCGAAAGCATATTTGATGGTAGCAACTACAGAAAAAAATATTTCCGTAATAGATGCCAATATTGCTGTTTTAGAAAAAAGCCTTGCTAACATCAAAGAAGTGAATAAAGAAGGATTTGCTGAAAAATTGGATGTGCAAAGAATCTCATTGTCTCTGAGCAATTTAAAAGTTCAAAAAGAAAAGCTCGAGAACGCTGTACAAGTTTTAAAGAATGTATTAAAAATCCAAATGGGCATTGATATAAATACAGAAATATCCCTTACTGAAGGATTAGAACAAATCAATGAACAAATTTTAATGAATGAATTGGAAAACAATTCTTCTAAAAACAGGGTTGAATATAAATTGTTGAATCAATCTATTACATTGGGAACTTTAGACAGAAAGCGTTATCAAATGGCTTATTTACCGCGTTTGGTTGGATTTTACCAATACAACTACAACACGTTGAGACCAGAATTCAATTTCTTCCAAAGCAACTTAGCAATAAACAACAGCTGGATTAAATCAAGTTTATTTGGGTTACAACTTCAAATGAACTTATTCAATGGGTTTTCTGATGTATCTAAAATCAGAGAAACAGAATTGAAAATCAAAAAAGCAAAATTAGACTTGCAAAATTTTGAAAATGCATCAAACATGCAAATGAATAATGCGCTCAATACTTATAATACACAATTGAAACAGGCCTCAATTCAAAAAGAAAACTTGGATTTGGCGAATCAAATTTACGAAACCTCAAATTTGAAATTCAAAGAAGGTGTTGGAAGTTCAATTGAGGTATTGCAAGCCGAAACAGAACTTAAATCTGCCCAAAATAATTATTTGGGGGCAGTTTACGATTTGATTCTTTCAAAATTAGATTATTACCAAGCAACAGGAAAAAACATCAAATAAGAAATATAAAAATATGAAAATCAATAATATAAAAATCTCAAGCTTGTTTATTTTAGGTGTTTCCACTCTCCTATTTTCATGTGGTGAATCTGGAAATTCAATGGATAAAAAGAAAGCTGAATTAGAGAAAATCCGAAAAGAAATTGCAGAATTGCAACAAAAAGAGAAAAAATTAGTTGCAGAAATAGGCACAACAGCCGGTTCAAATGAAAAATTGGTTGAAATACAAACTATTGGATACCAATCTTTTTCAAGTGACTTAAAAGTTGAAGGAACCATTGATGCTGACCAAAGTACCATTGCAACTGCAAAAATGCCAGGAACCGTTATGCTTGTTCAAACTGAGGTTGGTGCAAAAGTGAGTAAAGGACAAGTATTAGCAACTTTGGATAATTCTTCTGCGTTAAAAGGTAAAATGGAATTAGAACAACAAGTTGCATTCGCTACAACTGTTTTTGAAAAACAACGTAGATTGTGGGAAAAAGGAATTGGTACAGAAATTCAATATTTGAGTGCTAAAAATCAAAAAGAAGCCCTTGAAAAGAGTTTGAATACCTTGAATAATAACATTGACATGTATAACATCAAATCGCCAATTAACGGTACCGTTGAGGCTGTAGATGTGAAAGTTGGTCAAGTAACAGCTCCAGGAATGCCAATTTTCAAGGTGGTAAATATGTCGGCGATCAAAGTGGTTGCAAACATCTCTGAAGCATATTCTGATAAAGTTTCTGTTGGTGATATGGTAAACATTGAATTCCCTGATTTGAATCAAACCATTAAAGCAAAAGTAACTTTTGCATCAAACTTTATTGACCCTTTAAATAGAACCTTCAAAGTTGAAGTGAAATTAAACGGTGTGAAAGATGTAAAACCAAACATGGTTGCAAAATTGAGCATTGTAGATTACGTAAATCCTAAAGCCTTGGTTGTTCCTTCAAATGCAATTCAAAGAACGGAAAGTGAAACGTTTATCATGGTTGCTAAACAAGAAAAAAACAAAACAGTTGCAGAGAAAAGAACCATAATTTTGGGTAAAGCAAACCAAGATTTAACTGAAGTATTAAGTGGATTAAATGAGAATGAAACCATCATTGTGAACGGTTTCCAAGAATTAACCACTGGTCAAATTGTTAAGCCTACCAATATCCCTAATAAATAATTAGAACGAGAATGAATCCTTTCAAAGAATTTAAACCCACAAGTTGGAGTATAGATAACAAAACAAGTATCTATATTTTGACCTTGTTCATTACAATTGCGGGTATTTTCTCCTACAACAAATTGCCGAAGGAGAGATTTCCGGATATTGTAATTCCTACAATTTATGTTCAAACGATTTATCCTGGTTCATCACCAAAGGATATTGAAAACCTTATCACAAAACCAATTGAAAAGAAAATAAAATCAATTAGTGGTGTTAAAAAATTGAAAAGCCAATCAATTCAAGACTTTAGTATTATAACTGTTGAGTTTGATACTGATGTTAAAGTTGATCAAGCCAAGAAAAAAGTAAAAGATGAAGTTGATAAAGCAAAAAGTGATTTGCCATCGGATTTAAAAACAGATCCAACGGTTATGGAAGTCAATTTTTCTGACATGCCCATTTTGTATATCAATATCAACGGTAATTACGGACTTCAGCAGTTGAAACAATTTGCTGAAATGGCCAAAGACAAAATTGAATCAATGCCAAGTATCACGCGTGTTGATATAGTTGGAGCTTTGGATCGTGAAATTCAAGTGAATTTGAACTTACAAAGAATGGCAGCCGCTGGATTTACCATTGACGATGTTTCTCGTTCTATTCAATACGAAAATATGCGTATTTCAGGTGGTAACATCGACATTGACAAAATGCAACGTTCTTTGAGCGTAAGTGGTGAATTCAAAAACAAAGAAGCCATTGAAAATATGGTTATTCGAAGCAATACTGGTGCCACTTTGTATCTTAAAGATATTGCAACAGTTGCAGACGGTTTCAAAGAAAAAGAGAGTTATGCCCGATTAGAAGGTAAAAATGTAATTACCTTAAACATAGTAAAAAGATCAGGTGAAAACTTAATTGCTGCAAGTGATTCTTGCCGTTCTATTATTGCTAACCTACAAAAAACTGGATCTTATCCGAAAGATTTAGGTGTTGTATTTACGGGTGACCAAAGTACCGCTACTAGAACAACGGTTCACGACTTGATTAACACTATCATCATTGGTTTTATTTTGGTAACTGTTATTTTGATGTTCTTTATGGGAGCTACTAATGCCATTTTCGTTGGTTTATCGGTTCCTTTGTCGTGTTTTATTGCATTTTTAATCATGCCAATGATTGGATTTAGTTTGAACTTTATTGTACTGTTCTCTTTCTTATTGGCACTAGGTATTGTGGTAGACGATGCAATTGTGGTGGTTGAAAACACCCACAGAATTTTACATACCGAACATTTACCCATTGTGCAAGCCGCTAAAAAAGCTGCAGGTGAAGTATTTTTACCTGTATTGTCTGGTACTTTAACTACCCTTGCGCCTTTTATTCCTTTGGCATTTTGGAAAGGTATTGTAGGTAAATTCATGTTCTTCCTACCTGTAACCTTAATTATTACCTTATTGGCTTCATTGTTGGTGGCATATATTATTAATCCTGTGTTCGCCGTTGATTTCATGGACAGAGAGGAACATGATCCAAACCAACCGCTCCCTAAGAAAAGCATTCGCAAAACCAGTATCTACTTTGGAATTATCATATTCATTGGATATTTAACTGGCGGCTTTGGATTTGGTAATTTACTCGTATTCTTCTACTTACTTTTCTTATTGCATCATTTTGTATTGGCAGATATGATTTTTAGATTCCAAAATCATGGCTGGCCAAAAGTTCAAAACAAATACAGTAAAATCGTTGAATGGTCACTTACAGGTAAACATGCTTTGGGAATTTTATTGGGAACATTGGTGTTGCTTGTTCTGAGTTTTGTGATTACTGCCGTTAGAAAGCCGAAGGTTGTATTTTTCCCTCAAGGAGATCCAAACTTCACCTATGTATACCTTACGTTACCTGCGGGTACAAATGCAAAATTCACCGACAGTATTGTGAAAATTGCAGAGAAAAAAGTTTTTGATGTGATTAGCACGGGAGATAACCGTTCGGTAGTAGAAAGTATTATTTCTAACGTGGCCGTAGGAGCTACTGATCCAAATAGTGGTGACAGATCTACTAGTTCTAACAAAGGTAAAATCACTGTTGCATTTACTGAATTTGAAAAACGACATGGTAAATCAACCCGCCCGATTCTTGACTCTATACGTGCCAAAATGACGGGATTTGCCGGAGTTGAAATCACTGTAGAGCAAGAAAGAAATGGACCTCCAGTTGGAAAAGCTGTGAATATTGAAATTCGCGGTGATGAATTTAACACCCTTGTAAGCACTTCTCAAAGTCTAAAAAGATACTTAGATAACAAGAATATTCCTGGTATTGAAGAATTAAAATCTGACTTTGTGAGCTCTAAGCCTGAATTAATTATTCAAGTAGACCGCGAAAGAGCCAACCGAATTGGTATCAGCACCGCACAAATTGGAATGATGCTAAGAAACAGCATTTATGGTGCTGAAGCTTCTAAATTCAAAGATGAAAACGATGATTATCCAATCATGGTGAGACTCGAAAAAACAACTACTAATGACCTCAATAGCCTACTCAACATGAGAATCGCATACAGAGATATGGTTGCCGGTGGTATGTTGCGTCAAGTACCTTTATCTTCTGTGGCTTCTGTGCAATATTCTAATACTTACGGTGGTATCTTGCGTTTAAATCAAAAACGGGTTATCACATTGGCTTCGAATGTGTTGGAAGGTTATAAACCAAATGAAGTGGTTGACGCTGTAACAAATGCAATTCAACAATTCGACAAATCGTCTGACATTGAAATTGAATTAACTGGTGAACAAGCACAACAAAAAGAAACTGGTGCATTCTTAGGAACTGCCCTAATGTCTTCTATTGCTTTGATTATCATTATCTTAGTTACTCAATTCAACTCAATATCTAAACCATTAATTATTTTAACAGAGATTTTCTTCTCAATTATTGGGGTATTGTTAGGCTTTGCAATATTCAACATGGGATTCTCTATCATCATGACAGGTATTGGGGTTGTTGCCCTGGTAGGTATTGTAGTGAGAAATGGTATCCTTATCGTTGAGTTCACCGATCACCTAAGAGAACAAGGTATGCCGTTGAAAAAAGCCCTAATTGAAGCAGGTAGAACAAGAATGACACCGGTATTATTGACTGCTTCTGCAACAATTTTAGGATTGGTGCCACTTGCTGTTGGTTTAAATATGGACTTTGTTACATTGTTTACTGAATTTAATCCTCATATTTATTTTGGGGGGGACAGTGTAGCTACTTGGGGACCATTAAGTTGGACAATGATATTTGGACTTGGATTTGCAACATTCCTTACTTTGATTTTATTGCCTTCAATGTATTATTTGAATGAAAAAATGAAAGCAAGAATTTTCAAAGCCATGGGCAGATCTTACAACCCAGACATTGAACTTAAACCTAAAAGTAAAAAATAATTCGATAAAAGAGTAAAAAAAGGCAACCAAACGGTTGCCTTTTTTTTGTGTTTTTAAGTATTTTTACAAAACTTTAAAATATGAAAATACAATTCAAAATATGGTCAATTTTATTGACCACCTTTGTTTGCACTGCTACCCTATATTCTCAAAGAATTGCTATGTACGACATCATTGGCACAACCGATGAGGTTATTGTCCCATTTAAAGAAAAATTGGGCTTTAAACTAGTTAAAACTGATGGTAACCTGACCATTTTATCAGGTAAATTAAATAACGAAGATGTTCTCATGAATTTATATCAAACACCTATGACCCATTTGGTGCATAAAGTAGTGGTAGAATCGAATTTCATGAACAAAGAGAAATTGAACAAAGTGGATTGGGACTCAGCCAAATCTTCTTTCAACCGAAAATTACAACAACTAGAGAATCGTTACGCAAAAGCTGAGAAAATTGAAGAAACTACTGGTGAAAATTTAGACCGTAAAAAATGCAAAAAGGCTTATCCTTACAAAGCATCATGGATCAACATGGTATATTTTCAAAATCTTTCCCTTTATTGTGAACTACAAAAAAATGGCAGAATTCATGTTACATATATTGTAAAGAATAATGCGTTGAAGAATGAACAAGAATTAAAAATGCTACCTGCAGGAGCCTTTTAATTGAATTTTATATTTACCATTACTTTCATTCCTTCAATTTTATTGAACACAATCCATGTAATGCTAGAAAAAATTTTGCACCTTGATTTTATTGTGAATTGATAAAGAAAAAGCACTAAATTGATCCTATTTAATATAGGCAAACCATACGCACTCATTACATTCAAGTCAATTATTTCGCTTATTTTCATTTCTCATCGCTTTCTACTATGGCTTCTCTTTCAACCGTTTATTGCGCATCATTCTAATAATCATTTACAAAATAAACTCTTAAACCATTCACTGACTACCACCTTTATTAAAACTATTCATTTATAATAATTCTAAAATATTGACAGATAACTTTGGCAAAAAAAAATGGTCGGGAAAACCCGACCATTTTTTTTCATTTTATAGTTTGATTAAAACTTAATCCAGTTCGAATGTATTCTTTTGACGCAACAATCCACGTGTCCACAATTCTGTGATATAGCGTCCTTTTCCTAATTTACCCAACAAACTTCCTTTACCAGGGAAAGACCATTTCACTTTTTGAACGGCACCATCAAACGTGATGGTTTGTTTGATTGTATAAACCTTTGATTTATCTTCCAAGGTTTTGTTGGTTGATGACAATACTCCACCATTAGGATCAATGATTCTTATTGTAACTTCTTCTTCAACTGGAGAAGTTGTCATTGGATTTTCTAACACGTCAAATGTAACTTTGAATTTGTCAACTTTCTTTGATTTGTAAGTTTCACCACCCTTTGGTTCAAAAGATGTGGTAATCAACGTACCAAATTGAGGCATGGCACCCTTTTCCAGGCGTTCTTTTAATTCAACATTTTCAGTTTCGAGGACCTTTTTCGAATTTCTTTCGTTATCTAAGTCAGCCATTAACTGATTTTTCTGGTTAGTCAATGAATCAATTTGAGATGTTAAGAGGGCAATTTTCTTTTTAGCTTCAGCCAATTGACGTCGCAATTCATCCAAATTTCCTTTGCCACCTTTAGTGCCGAAATCTGAAATTCCACCATTTCCATTGGATGAAGAAGTAGAGGTATTGCTCGAAGATGATGAAGAAGGACCTGCCAATAATTGTCGTCTTAGGATACTAATTTGACGGTAAGCGGCCAAAATTTTAGGATTTTTATCACTTTCCAATTCACCAACTTTGGTTGTGAGTGATTGATTTTCAGATTGAAGTGATTTTACAACGGCATTCAATGAATCTTCTAATCTCAATAATTCTTTTTGAAGGGAGTCTTTGGCGCTCATTAGAGCCAACTCATTTTTAGCTTGCTCACCAAATTTACTACCATTTAAGTAGAAAAATGTGTTCGTTCCAGCCGACAATAGTAATAAAATTACCAATATCACAATAACTGCGGTTCTTTTCATAATTTACGAATAGAATGCAATAATACTAAATTTTGTTGAGTTTTTATTTGCTTAATGTGTTTTTTGCGATAAAACGCTGAATTTGTTTTGCATTCATGCCTATTTTGATAATGTTGTGACGTGAATCTAACAAAAATGATTGAGGCATCGATTGGAGTTTTAATTTTTTCGCAATTTTAGGAGAACAAAAGCCTTGTAAAAAATTTGTTTCGTATCGCTTGTTGTATCGATAAACATATTTCCCACTACCCCCATGATTCAACATCAATATTTTAAAATTATCAGGCAATGTTCTTTGAACTTGATGCAATGTGGCTGTATCAGCTATGAAATTTTCGTTTTCAGCACTCCAAACATAAATAAATACGTATTGCGATTTCACACGCCTAATTTGCATTTTATGCACCGGTTTTTCTGCAACACAAAAGCGAAATCTGGGCATTTTCTTTCCAACACTCAAACTAAACTCATTTTCCTTCGATTGTATTTTGGTCAATTCTATGTTTTCAAGATCAGAATCCATCATCTTTATTTCAAAGCTGTTTCCCATCCAAAATAATTCAGTTATTTTACTCACCACAACTGAATTTTGTGCTTGAAATATACTTCCAGAGGCTGATTTTACGAACACCTTATCAATTCCTAAATCGTTATATTTACCATTACAATTCACATCTTTAATACCTATTTCCAAAGTATCATCTTCGAAAATCACTTTTGCGCTCCACAAATTCCAACGAAGCTCTTTCATTGAAAAACGAGATCCAACATAGGTTCTTTTACCCTGTTGAAGCAATATGGCTTCCTCACTCATTCTAGCAAACTGCTTAAACTGTTGATAAGGAAAAGGCTCCAATTCAACCCCTAATGAATGATGGTTGGATGTTAGCTTCAAAATAGAAGACTTTCCAGAACCCAATGTATCCGGTTTATCATTGGTGAAATCAAAATCATGATTGCGATCTATCCAAATCACTGTTTTCTTCCTGTGAAGTTGAGTTGGATTTTCAATTAAAAACAACGTGTGGTAAGGAGCAAATGTATTTTCAAGGTGATGATTGAAAAAATAACCATATGCAGAATTAATTGCCAAGTTTTTTGGAAGGACAATTTTATGATATCGAACGCTTTCACCTATGCTAGCTGATGACAAATCAAGAAATTCCCCCACACTGTCGCCACGAAGAAAAAACAACGGCAACAATCCCATTGATTGTTTTTGTTCACCATCAATTGATCGTTCATTAAACAACAATTTGATGGTTTTGTTTTGAGATATTGTTGGAATGTCTAATTGGGCCCCAAGAGGTATCGTCCCTCCAAAAAAAAGAGCCAAAAAGAACCAATTTCTCAATGAGTATTTCAAACCCTAATTACTTGCAAAACTTAATAAACATGACAATAATTGCCATTAAAAACATCAAAATTGAAATGCGGTTAATGCCGTGCATCACACGAAGATTTAAATTTTGCTTTTCGCCGTTTCCTTGTTTTTTGAAGGATAAATATGAGGCAAACTTTTTGAGAATCATGTTCAAATATACATTATTTAGGTTCGATGGCTTCGTTTACATTCACAGGATTTTTTACTTTTTCATCTGTTAAAGCATAATCAAGAACTTCAAACATATTTTTAACATAGATAAAATTCAAACCTTTAAGGAACTCTTCAGGAATATCCATCACATCTTTTTTGTTTTGCTCACACAAAATTATTTCTGAAATTCCTGCACGTTTTGCTGCCAAAATTTTCTCTTTGATGCCTCCAACTGGCAAAACTTTACCTCTGAGTGTAATTTCTCCAGTCATGGCCAATTTGTTTTTCACTTTTCGTTGTGTAAACAATGAGGCCAATGAAGTTAATACAGTTACACCTGCAGAAGGACCATCTTTCGGAATTGAACCAGCCGGAAAATGAATATGTACATTCCAATAATCAAAAACAGCAGGATTTAGATCTAAATAATCGGCATGAGATTTCAAAAAAGTATGCGCTAAACTAACGCTTTCTTTCATTACATCGCCCAATTGACCTGTAACTTTTAATTCACCTTTACCCTTGGTTAATTTACTTTCAACAAAAAGCACGGAACCTCCCATTGGGCTCCAAGCAAGTCCTGTTACAACACCCGCTGTTAGATTATTTTCATACAACTCTGGCTCCATTTTTTCTGGACCCAAAATAATTTCGATATCATCTACACTAAGCGTTTTTTTGAATGGTTCATTGGAAGCCACTTGTTTGGCTGAAAAACGAGCCAAAGAAGCAATCTTCTTATCCAACCCACGCACTCCACTTTCTCGGGTATATTGTTCAATTATTGATTCAATACCGGCATCTGTAATTTTGAATTGTGCGGCTGTTAATCCATGTGCTTTACGCTGTTTTGGAATGAGATATTTTTTGGCAATCTCGATTTTTTCTTCAAGACTATAACCGTTGATATCAATAATTTCCATACGATCAAGCAATGCTGGTTGTATTGAATCCAAGGAATTGGCCGTTGCAATAAACATCACTTTGCTCAAATCATAATCGAGTTCCAAATAATTATCGTAAAACGAAGTGTTTTGTTCAGGGTCTAAGACCTCCAACAATGCACTTGACGGATCACCTCTAAAATCTCTACCCAGCTTATCAATTTCATCTAAAACAAACACAGGGTTGGAAGAAGATACCTTTTTTAGATTTTGAATGATTCTCCCCGGCATGGCTCCGATATAGGTTTTGCGATGACCTCTAATTTCAGACTCATCATGCAATCCACCCAAACTCATTCTGATATACTTCCTGTCGAGTGCTCTTGCAATACTTTTTCCCAATGACGTTTTACCAACACCTGGGGGGCCATACAAACATATTATAGGACTTTTTAAATCCCCTTTTAATTTAAGAACAGCCAAATATTCCAAAATACGCTTTTTTACTTTTTCAAGTCCAAAATGGTCTTCATCAAGAACCTTTTGTGCATGACTTAAGTCAAAATTATCTGTGGTATATTCATCCCACGGCAAATCCAACATCAGTTGAACATAATTTAAGCCAACTGAATAGTCTGGAGATGCGGGATTTACCCTTTGTAATCGGTCTAATTCCTTGTTGAAATGGTCTTTAACTTCATTCTTCCAATTTTTAGCATCGCCTTTTTCCCTCAAATTTTGAATTTCTTTATCAGGAGTATCTCCTCCTAATTCTTCTTGAATGGCTCTAATTTGTTGTTGAAGAAAATATTCACGTTGTTGCTTGTCAATGTCAGTTCTTACTTTATTTTGAATCTGATCTTTCAGCTCCAACATTTGTAACTCCTTGGTAATATGTTCCAATATTTTTTCGGAACGTGTTTTTGGGTGCAACATTTCCAATACCTCCTGTTTTTCAAACACCGAAATGTTCATATTAGAAGCCACAAAGTGCACCAAGAAAATACTTGAGTCTATATTCTTGATGGCAATTGAGGCTTCTGAAGGGATATTGGGAGCCAAATTGATAATATTGTATGAAATATCTTTGATTGAATCAATGATTGCCTTGAATTCTTTGTCTTTTTCTGCTTTGAAAGGTTCATCTGGTAAAGAAACCACCTTCGCTTTGAAATATGGTTCCTCTGAAACGCACTCACCCAACAGAACGCGCCTTTTACCTTGAATTATGACGGTAGTAGTACCATCGGGCATGCGCATCACTTTGATGATCTTTGCCATAGTACCAACTTTGTTCAAATCATCGAATGTAGGATCTTCAATGTTCGAATTTTTCTGAGATACTACAGCAATGATATTGTCCTTTTTATTGGCGTCTTTTATGAGTTTTATGCTTTTATCGCGCCCCACAGTTATGGGGAAAATGACACCTGGAAATAGAACCGTATTTTTTATAGCAAGCACGGCTAGTTCTTCAGGCACATCCATTTTATTACTTTCATCTTCCTCTTGCTTAGAGAATAATGGTAAAAATTCTGGTGATTCATCAATTGAATCTTCGTCGCCACTAAGTCTTAATATTGAATTTTTATTGCTAAACATGATTTCAAAATAATCCTTCTTCAAGGGTTGTGCCAAAAATATAGAATCCGTTGAAAAAAATAAAAAACTTGTAAAAATGATGATTTAAAGTTCTTAATTTATATGAGACTGACAATTTCGAATAAAAGTAGGACATTTTGACAGATTGAAAAAATCAATAAAATTTCCACGCTTGAAAAAAAAGGAACACAAATTTGCATTTATCAATGATTTCACGAAATTTGCATAAAACAATATATAGAACAAACTATGAAACTCAAACAAATTATTTTTTCGTTGTCAATTGCATCTTTGGCATTTTTGACATCTTGTGGTGATGATGCAAGCTCTACTCCAAAGCCTACCATTTCATTGAAGTCGGGTGCTGGTTTTGTAAGCACTACCTGTGATGTAAATGCTGCGTCTCCAATAACTTTTAGCATTGATGCTACTGCAGGATCTGATGCATTGAAGAACATTGTAATTACTTGTAAATTGGCAAATGGTTCTACAAAATCATTGTTAGACACTACTATTTCTGGTAAATCTGTGTCTTTTACCAAAACAATGTTTGCTCAAGGTAGTGTTGGTGATGCTATCACTTACACTTTTACAGCAAACGATGTGAATGGTACTTCTGGTTCAACTAGCGTTACTACCACTGTAATTCCTTACGAATCTGCGTTAGACGGTGTTGCTGGTCAAAAAGTATACAATGCAACGGCTACTGGAATGAATAAAGCATACAACTTATTTACAAGCACTGCTATCACATCTGGTTCTACTGGTGTTCAAGATATTTTAGACAAAACAACCTCTGGTTCACAACAATGGTCAAAAATTTGGGGAACTGGAAATGGTTCTAAATTTGTGAAAATCTCTTCTAATGATTACAACAATGCTGAAGGTACCGGCTATATTTATAGCCTTTGGAAATCATATAGCGCAACTGCTACCGACCAAATCACTGTAGCTCAAGACGATTGCTACTTGGTTAAATCTGGTCAAGATATTCCTTTTGGTTTATATGTTATCAAAATTACTGCTGTTGTTGATTTGCCAGCTGTTGGTAACAACAACGACTACGCTCAATTTGACTACAAAGGCATTATTGCACAATAATTTCAAATTAATTTTTGCACAAATCACAAAAACCCCCGAATATTCGGGGGTTTTTTGTTTACTTTGAAAATCGTTTTTTAACTTAAAACTTTGTGAAAAAAATAGCTGTATTTACATCCGGTGGGGATGCCCCAGGAATGAATGCTTGTATCAGAGCTGTGGTTCGTGCTTCTGTGCATTTCAACCTTGAAGTTTATGGAATACATGGTGGATACCAAGGGATGATTGAAAATCAAATCACCCCTATGAATACAAATTCTGTTGCTAACATCATCCAATATGGTGGTACCATTTTAAAAACCGCAAGAAGTAAAGATTTTATGACACCAGAGGGACGTAAAAAAGCTTTCGACAATTTGAAATCCCAAGGAATTGAGGGCCTAGTTTGTATTGGTGGAAATGGAACTTATACAGGTGCACTCACTTTTGAAAAAGAATATGGAATGCCCATTATTGGTTGCCCTGGAACAATCGACAATGACCTTTATGGAACTGATTTTACCATTGGTTATGACACCGCCATTAACACTGCTGTTGATGCAATTGATAAAATTAGAGACACAGCGGATGCTCATAATAGGGTTTTCTTCATTGAAGTAATGGGAAGACATTCCGGACATATTGCACTGTATGCAGGAATAGCAGGAGGTGCTGAAGGTATCTTTATCCCTGAAAAAGAACATGAATTTGAAGATATCTGTAAAATTTATGAGAAAAAAAGTCGAACCAAACAATTTTCAATTTTTGTTGTTGCCGAAGGTGAAACCGATGGACATGCATTTGATATAGCCAAAAGATTTCAGGAGAAATTTCCAGACACCGACAGCCGAGTAACTGTGCTTGGACACATTCAACGTGGAGGTAGGCCTTCCGCAAATGATAGAATCTTGGCTTCAAGACTTGGTGCCCATGCAGTAAAAGCCCTAGTAGAAGGTAAAAGAAATTTGGCCGTGGGAATTATCAACAATGATGTAACCTTTACGCCATTTGAAACTGCCATTTATCAAAAGAAAAATATCAATGAAAATCTTTGGATCATGAACGATATTATTACCCGATAATTGATTATGCTGCAAAATCTTTTTATTAAAAATTATGCTTTAATCAACGAGTTGAACCTTGAAATTGATGGAGGGTTAACCACCATCACAGGTGAAACTGGCGCTGGTAAAAGTATTTTATTGGGTGCTATTGGACTTGTTCTTGGACAAAGAGCAGATACATCTGCCATTGCCGATCAAACAGAAAAATGTATCATTGAAGCAACCTTTGATGTTTCTAAATTAAATTTACAAATTCTATTTGACGAACTGGAATTTGATTATCAAGACATCACCATAATCAGACGCGAAATTCTGCCAAATGGTAAATCTCGTTCTTTTGTAAATGATACACCCGCCAATTTGTCTAATCTTAAAAATATTGCCAACCATCTCATTGAAATTCATACCCAACATACCGGTCTTCTTGTAACAGATCCAATTGAACAACTCAAATTAATCGATGGTTTTGGTAATCACTCGAGCACATTCGACACATTCAGAAATACCTACAGTTTATACAATCAACTCACCAAAAAACTAAACGATTTAATAGAACGTCAAAATCAATTTTTTAAAGAAAAAGAGTTCATACAATTTCAATTTGACGAATTGGAGCAGTTGAATTTAAAGCCGAATGAAGAAATTGAACTTGAAGAAAAAATCAACGTTCTTACTCAAGCTTCAAACATTCTACAATCCGTTGGCGTTGCAAAACAAATCATCAGCGACAACGAACATAGCATCATTGATCAACTGAATTCGATTAAAAATCAACTTCGTGCAGTTTCTTCTATCAATCAACCTTTAAAAGACTTGTTCTCAAGAATTGAATCGAGTATCATTGAACTGAAAGATATTGGAGCAGAAGCTGAAAGCATTGGTGAAAGCATTGAGCAAAATCCATCTGAACTAGAAAAATTAAATGAACGATTGGCAAAAATTCAGAATCTTTTTCGGAAACATCAAGTTGACACTTGCAATCAATTGATTGAATTATCGGAAAAACTTGAAGAAAAACTTTTAGCTAGTCAAAATCAAGACCAAGACATTGAATCTATACAAAAACAATTAAACGATACAAAAGTTGAATTGTTAAAAGTAGGTAAACAACTTTCTGAATCAAGGAAAAATGCTGCGGAAAAAATCAAGTCCGACGCCACCGCCATTCTCAAAAATTTAGCCATTCCAAATGCTGAAATACAATTCAAATTGGAGTCTAAGGAAGATTATTTAAACCAATATGGTTTGGATAAAGTTGATATTTTATTTTCAGCTAATTTAGGCAAATCACCGCAACCTTTGTCGCAAGTTGCTTCTGGTGGAGAGATATCAAGGTTAAACTTCACCTTTAGAAGTTTAATTGCAAAAAACAAGAACCTCCCTACCCTCATTTATGACGAAGCTGATACCGGAATTAGCGGAGAAATTGCCTCTAAAATGGGCAGTATGATGCGTCAATTAGGACAATTTCACCAAGTAATTTCAATCACACATTTACCACAAGTAGCTGCTTCTGGACAAAATCAGTGGCTGGTTTATAAATCCACACAGTTGGATAAGACACATACCTCTGTGAAAAAATTGTCGGGTTCAGAAAGGATTCATGTTATTGCGCAAATGTTGAGTGGCACCAATCCTTCAGAAGTTGCTCTTCAAAACGCACAAGAATTGATTAAATTACACGCTTCTTTATAACAGGGCGTTGTCAATTTTGGATTGATTTTCGTAAAATTGATCAATATTACTCGGGTTGTTTTTTGCTGCGGTAGTGGCTAAAAAATCACATCTTTCATTTTCAGGAATGCCAGCATGTCCTTTTACCCAATGAAATTTCAATTTATATAATTGTTTCATTTGATAAAACTGCTTCCATAAATCAGGATTTTTTACTTTGGCAAAACCTTTCTTTACCCAACCATCCAACCAACGTTTTTCAATGGCGTCACATACATATTTACTATCGGTATACACATTTATTTCATGAGATCTATCGTGAATTGCCGATAAGGCTTTTATTACAGCCAATAGCTCCATACGGTTGTTCGTAGTTAAACGAAATCCCTCTGAAAGTTCCTTTCTATGTGGACCAAACATCAGTACCGCACCATAACCACCAGGGCCAGGGTTTCCCAAAGCGGCACCATCTGTAAAAATAATGATTGAAGGAGATGACATTGTTGCAAACTTAATTCTAAAATGCCAAACGAAATCGCTTCTTGCAAATATTCCATGAAAATGATTCTTACTTTTGCAACATGAATGCGGAAATTATCACCATTGGAGATGAACTTCTAATAGGGCAAACAGTTGACACCAATAGCGTTTATTTGGCCAAAAAACTCGAAGAAGTTGGCATCAAAATCAGTCGTAAAACGGCCATTTCTGATAAAAAAAACGAAATTATTGAAATGTTAAATTCCGCACTTTCTAGGGTGCGATTGGTTATCATTACCGGTGGACTTGGTCCAACCAAAGATGATATTACCAAACATACGCTTGCTGAATATTTCAATTCAAAATGGAGAACTGATCAAAACGTTTTAGAACATTTGGCCTTAATCTTCAAAAACAGAGGACGTGAATTACTAGAAACCAATAAATTACAAGCTGAATTACCATCAAACTGTAAAACCTTATTCAACGCAGCAGGTACAGCTCCCGGAATGTGGTTTGAGGAAAACAATAAAATTGTGGTTTCCCTTCCTGGTGTGCCTAACGAAGTAAAATACATCACCGAATATGAGCTCATTCCACAACTGAAATCGGCGTTTAATCTAAAAGCAGTGGTTCATAAAACACTGGTAACCTTGATGATTGCTGAAAGCTTACTCAGTAAAAAATTAGAACCATTTGAAAGCAAACTTCCTAAGGATTTTTCTCTGGCCTACCTACCCCATTTTAACAGTGTGAAACTGCGATTAAGTTGCCACAATCCGCAGATTTCAGAAAAAGATTTTGAAAATTATTTTCAAAATCTGCAAAAAGAGATTGGAGAGAATGTTTTTGCCACAGAAGATATTGAACCCTCGGTTTTTATTGCAAATTTGCTTATCCATCAAAAAATATCAGTTACAACGGCTGAAAGTTGCACAGGTGGTTTCATTGCCAATAAATTGATTCAAGTACCTGGTATCTCAGAAATTTTATTTGGATCGCTGATTAGTTATTCTAACCAAATTAAAGCAAACGAGTTAAATGTCCCTCAAGAAATATTAACAAAATTTGGTGCTGTTAGCGAAGAAGTTGCCTCTTACATGGTTGATGGTGTGTGTGAAAAATTCACTTCTGATTTGGGAATTGCTACCACAGGAATCGCCGGACCTAGCGGTGGAAGCGACGAAAAACCCGTAGGAACCATTTACATTGCCGTGAAATATAAAAACAAAAAAAAGATACAAAAATTTCAATTAATGGGCAATCGGATACAATTTATGGAAAGAGCCACCAATTGTGCCATGTTCATGATCAAAGAAATACTTGAAAATCGAGAATAATTCCTAGAAAAATAGTATAGACTTCGCCGCTTTATTTTACATTTGCACAACATTCATGAGCGAAAAAATTTTAATTCTAGATTTTGGTTCACAATATACTCAATTGATTGCGCGCAGATTGCGCGAATTGTTCGTTTATTGTGAAATTCACCCCTTTAATCATGTACCTGAAATTGATGAAACTGTAAAAGGTATCATTCTCTCTGGTAGTCCTTGTTCTGTGAACGATGTAGACGCACCGCAAATTGATTTGAATTTGTTATTTTCCAAAGCTCCGGTTTTAGGTGTTTGTTATGGAGCCCAATACATGGCAAAAGCCTTGGGTGGCGAAGTAGGAAAAAGTAGTCACAGAGAATATGGAAGGGCCATGATGAAACAAACAGGTGAATCTAACGCTCTTTTAGATGGTTTAAGCTTTGAAAGTCAAGTTTGGATGAGTCATGGCGACACCATTTTAAGAATGCCCGAAAACACTAAAATTATTGCCACTACAGAGAGTATTCCTGTAGCTGCATTTGAATTATTGAATCAGAAATTCCCAACTTTCGCCATTCAATTCCATCCGGAAGTTTACCATAGCACAGAAGGAACTGCCATGTTGAAGAATTTCGCTTATAACATTTGTGGTTGTTTGGGTGATTGGACGCCAGGGCATTTCATCGATGAAATTGTGAGTGAATTACAACACAAAATTGGCCCAGATGATCAAGTTATTCTTGGTTTGTCTGGTGGCGTTGATTCATCAGTGGCTGGTCTATTGTTGCATAAAGCTATCGGGAAAAGATTGCATTGCATTTTCATTAACAATGGTTTGCTAAGGAAAAATGAATTCGATTTGGTTCAAGAATCTTATCAAGGATTAGATTTAAACATCATTCCTGTTGACGCATCAAAGCAATTTTACGACGCTTTGGCGGGCATCACAGATCCAGAAGAAAAGAGAAAAACGATTGGCCGTGTATTTGTTGAAGTCTTCCAAGAGGAAAGTCTCAAAATAAAAGATGCAAAATGGTTGGCTCAAGGCACAATCTACCCAGATGTAATTGAAAGCGTGAGCGTTAAAGGCCCATCTGCCACCATCAAAAGTCATCACAATGTTGGTGGTTTGCCAGAAAAAATGCACCTAAAAGTGGTTGAACCTTTAAGATCATTATTTAAAGATGAAGTAAGACGTGTGGGAAGCGCATTGGGATTGCCCGATAAATTGCTCAACCGTCATCCTTTCCCAGGTCCTGGTTTTGGAATCAGAATTCTTGGAGATATCACTGAGAAAAAAGTAAAATTACTGCAAGAAGCTGATGCCATTTACATGAATATCCTACAAGAAACGGGTTGGTATGACAAAATTTGGCAAGCTGGATGCATATTATTACCTGTACAAAGCGTTGGTGTTATGGGGGATGAAAGAACCTATGAACAAGTAGTTGCCCTACGTGCCGTTACAAGCACCGACGGAATGACAGCTGACTGGGTTCATATTCCGTATGATATTCTAGCAAACATCTCCAATAGTATCATCAATCAGGTTCGCGGTATAAACAGAGTTGTTTACGATATCAGCTCTAAACCGCCTGCAACCATAGAATGGGAATAATTTTATGAAAATCATCAAACATTTTTATATTCTCTTAATTTTTCTATTTGCGGGTCAGTTGGCAGCGCAAACATCTTCTTTAAAATTCAACAACATTGAATATAAAATTGGTATACTTCTGCCCTTTTCTTCTGATGGTTCAGACAAAGAAAATAAAAATTCTGAAGCGTTACTCGACTTTTACCAAGGCATAAAAATTGCGCTCAATCAATTGGAGAAAGATGGTTTTAAATGTAAAGTAAACGTTTGGGATATCAACAGCAAGGATTCAATTCAATTGGAAACCCTTTATAAATCAAATGATTTCCAATCTTTGAACGTACTCATTGGGCCTATTAGTCAGAAACATATTGGGCAATTGGCTAAACGTTTAAAAGGCAGTAAAGTAAATTGGGTATCGCCGTTAAGGTCTTTAACCATTCCAAACACCATTTCATCACTCAATTTTTTCTCTCCAGATTCATTGAGAATGCGAGGATTGGGTTATTCGCTATCAGATCAGTTTAAAACCCATAAATTTTGCTTGATAACCGATGGTTCCTCACAATCTAGAAAAGATGCAAACATGTTAAAATTTGTATTGCAAAGTTTATCTAAATCTAGAAAAATTTCTATTCATACGTTTAATGGAACCAACCTTTCACCGGCGTTACCCAGTAAAGACAGCGTAATTTGCATCAATACGTTCACCAATCAAATGGCCAAAGTGGTTTTGGCGAAATATGCCGCTGGTCCAATTTCCGCTGCCAAGAATGCACCGTTGAAAAAAGCTTCTTTTATTGTGGGACATTTTAACTGGTACGAAAACCTGAGTCTTTCACAAGAAGTGGATGAATCAAAAATTATTTACCCAGCCATTAATTTCATCAATTTAAACGACAGTAGTACATCGGAATTCACCAAATCGTTTTTGGATAAAAGCTTTAACGAGCCAAGTAGATTTGGATATCAGGGTTATGATCAAATGATGTTTTTAGGATATGGATTGATGTTCTCTGGTGATAATTTCCTCTCGGCAGTACCAAATTCCAATATGGTTGGATTGATAAACACCATTCGTACTTATAAAATTGGTAAACGTCATTTCAACATTGGTGTTAGGTTAATTTCATTGGCAAACCACGAACAAAAACTATTTTAGTTTGAATTTTCTACGAAAACAAATTGATCAAGGACTTTCCATTGTTGAAAAATATCAAGGAAACATCCCGTTTCACTTGTATTTAAAAGAAATTTTTAGACAAAATAAAAATTGGGGAAGCAAAGACAGAAAAAACTATCGAAACATTTGCTATACCTATTTTCGACATTTTCAATTATTAAAAACGCTAAATAGAGACCTAAAAATTGACTATTTAGAAAAGCAATTGACCCTGTCCGTAATCACTGATACCCAGGCTTTTTCTTTTTTTGAGGGACAAATTAGCGACAAGCTAGAAATCACCCGTCTCAACCAAGATTTTTGCAAGGAGCCTGATGTTTATTTCAGGGCGTTACCAAAATTTGAGGAATATATTGAAAAAAGCATTTCAGAAGAAGGCAATAAATGCGAAAAAATTCAAACGGTTCAAGGAATATTTAAATTTTCTGCAAAAACCAATTTGGATGATTACATTCAAACTGGGAAAGGATATATACAAGATCTTTCATGCCAGTTGGCTATTTTAAAATTATCTCAGCACGTTGAAATGAAGCGTGTTTGGGATTGTTGTTCTGGTGCTGGTGGGAAGGCAATTGATATGACACTTATCAATCCTCAAATTCAATTATTTTGCAGCGATAAGAGAAAACAGATTTTAATCAATTTAAGGACACGTTTTCAATCATTGGGACTACGAATACCCAACACACAAGAAATTGACTTATTGACAGATTTAAATCAATTAAATGATGGTTTTTTTAATCAATCTTTGATTGTTGCTGATGTACCGTGTACTGGAAGTGGAACATGGCGCAGAAATCCTGAGAATTTGGTTCATTTCAAACCTGAATTGATTCAATCTTATAGTTCTTTACAAGCCCAAATACTTAAGAACATTGCATCATTTGTAAAACCTGAGGGTTATATTTTCTATATGACGTGTTCAATATTTAAATCTGAGAACGAATTAAATATTGAAAAATTCATTAAGAATCACCGGTACGAAGTTGTTTTTCAAGATTATTTTGGAGGGTACCAATTAGAGTCCGACACAATTTTCGGATGTTTACTTAAAAAATTGCCATAAAAAAAGCCGCAAAATTTGCGGCTTATAAAATATTTTACAGAAAGCTTTCATTTAACTTGGGTCATAGGCCCATTTAAGGTAGATACTACCCCAAGTGAAGCCACCACCAAAAGTACTTAAAATTAAGTTATCTCCTTTTTTGAATTGCTTTTCAAAGTCATACAAGCACAAAGGCAAGGTACCAGATGTTGTATTTCCGTATTTTTGAATATTCACAAGTACTTTAGATTTATCTAGGCCCATTCTTTCAGCCGTAGCATCAATAATACGTAAATTCGCTTGGTGAGGAACCAACCAATTTACATCATCACTGGTGAGGTTGTTACGTTCCATAATTTGGTAACTCACTTCTGCCATATTGGTTACAGCAAACTTAAACACTGTTTTACCTTCTTGGTAAACATAATGTTGTTTATTGTCGATGGTTTCATGTGTTGGAGGATTCATTGAACCACCAGCAGGTTGTATCAGGTATTGTCTACCAGAACCATCAACTTTGAGAATAGAATCTTGAATGCCCAAACCATCCGTAGTTGGTTCAAGCAATACACAACCTGCACCATCACCAAAAATGATACAAGTATTTCTATCTGTATAATCAATGATTGCACTCATTTTATCGGCACCAACAACAATTATTTTCTTGTAGTTGCCCGACGCAATGAATTTGGATGCAGTTTCAAGGCTAAATAAAAAACCTGAACAAGCAGCTGAAACATCAAAGCCCCACGCATTTTTAGCACCAATTTTATCAGCAATAACATTTGCTGTTGCTGGAAAAATATAGTCGCCGGTAACTGTTCCACAGATAATCATATCGATTTCCAATGGATCAATACCTTTCTTTTCCAACATTGGAAGAATGGCGCGCATGGCCAAATCGCTAGTAGCTTTACCTTCTTCTTTTAAAATATGACGCTCTTCAATTCCTGTTCTGGTTCTAATCCACTCGTCGGTGGTATCAACTATTTTTTCAAGATCAAAGTTGGTTAAAACTGTTTCAGGGACATACCCTCCAACAGCAGTAATAGCAGCAGTAATTTTCATTTTAGTTAGTTGCGTTCTGTTGACTCGCTATTTTTTGGAAGGCAGATTCAACTTTTGCACAGAAATTAGACTCTACAGAATTTTTACAAACTTCTACCATTTTAATAAAGGTATCGGCTTTTGAAATTCCATGTCCTACAAGAACAGGAGCTTTAACACCCAAAATCAAACCACCACCGTGATGTTTAAAATTAAAGTTATTCAAGAACTCATCTTGTACACCTCTTTTCATCAATTGATAATAGAATCCTTCAACCAATTTGATGACGATATTTCCTGAGAAACCATCACAAACTATGACGTCGGTAGAATCTACGAAGAGATCTCGTCCTTCAACGTTTCCAAAGAAATTAATTTCAGGGGTGTTTCGGAGCAATTGATTAGCAGCACGAGAAATTATGCTACCTTTTTCATCTTCTTCACCAATATTCAACAAACCAACTTTAGGACTATCGATTTTCTTTACTGATTGTGCATATAAAGAACCCAAGATAGCAAATTGTTGTAGATGCTCAGGTTTACAATCTGCATTGGCTCCAACGTCTAGTAAAACACCATGGTTACCACTAGGTCTAGGAATCGCAGAAGTCAAACAAGGTCTATCAACGCCTTCAATAGGTTTAAGAATCTGAATTGAAGCTACAAGCATAGCGCCTGTATTTCCAGCACTTAAGAATGCATCAATCTTCTTCTCCGAGAGATGTTCAAATCCAACCGAGATACTAGAATCTCTTTTACCAGCAATAGCTTTAACTGGATGTTCACTCATCTCAACTACTTGAGAACAATGAACAATTTCAATATTGTGAATGTCGAGATTCTCTTGCTTAGCAATATTTTCGATATCAGATTGAACGCCGAACATCACAAGTTCAACAGAAGGAAACTCAGCTTTCGCTAAAACAGCTCCTTTAATTGCTTCTAATGGGGCGTAATCTCCGCCCATTGCGTCAATACCGATTCTCATTATTAAGCTTCGTTACGACCTTTCATAACCTTTACTCCACGGTAAGTACCGGTTTCTAGGTTAACACGATGATACAAAGAAACGTCTCCAGTTACAGGATCTGCAATCATTGGACGTACTTCTAATTTGTCATGTGTACGACGTTTGTCGCGGCGGGTCTTAGATATTTTTCGCTTAGGATGTGCCATAATATTTTATTCTTCGTTTTTAAATATATTTTTTAGTTTTTCCCATCTCGGATCTATTGGTGTTTCACTAGATTCGCTATGATTTCCGTTTAATTTATCTAACATAATTTGATCACACGCAGAATCAGAAAAATCATCACAAGTCTTCATCATCGGTATGTCCATAAGTGACGACTCATAAACAGCCTGAGCAATGTTAACTTTATATTCCTGTGGTGTCAAATATACCACTTCAGAATTCAAGTCATCAATTATTTCTGTTTCAGCCACGTGTTCTGAATTCAGATGATAGATAATTTTAAACTCTGCTTCAATAGGAATTGTTAAATCCTTCAAACAACGATCACAAGAACAAATAAAATCACCATGAGTATAAATATCGGCAATCATCATGTTCCCGTTTTTTTCAATGCTCAAATCAACTTTTAAATTGGCACCGTGAACGTCGGTATTCGCATAATAATCAAAGAACGTCTTGTCTATTTGGTAAATAAATTCGTGGTGTCCATCTGTGAGCTTCACAAACTCAACCGTGAAAATTTCAATATCAAAAGACATATTTATTTAAACGAACTGCAAAATTAAGCAATTTTCAAGTAAAATACAATTAATAGTGCAATAAATATCTTATAAAAAAAGGAGGCCAACAATGTTGGCCTCCTTCTATTTGATAATAAATTAGTTCAAATTAATATTCCCATAAATCGTGTTCAAAAATAAACAAGTCATTTTTAATTTTCTCAGACTCTAGTAATAAAGCTCTAGAATCAGATTCAAATTCACGTTTTTCATGCAAATACATGTTATCGTGGTCTGAAGTCTTAATGATGTAACTATCAAACAAACGATGTCCATTGATATGTTGATCCCAATTTAAACGCATCGCATCATTGTAACGATTAAATACTTGAGATTTTGCCAAAGTAGGTCTGCAATCATCCATTTTCAACCAAAATGGTTTCTCTGGAGTTGTAATTGTTTGACCATTGATTGTCATCTTTTTATCGCGAATTGGTGCAATAGCAATGATAACAGGCTTCATTTCACCGTATTTATAATCGAAAATCCAATCTTCCATGATCTCAAATTTTCTGATATCACTCCATTTGAATAAAATTGGAACCATTGAATCATGGAAATTTGAAGGATCAGATGGATCGTAGTTGTTTGGATCAACATCCGCATTTAAAACTGGAACCGCTTCCGTTTCAGAACATTTCGATACAATTCCTTCTGGAGTGATGATCGAACGAAGAGAATCTGTATTGTATGCACGAACCAAACCTTTTGTACCCAATTCCCAAAATACTTGAGTCACAGGATTTCTTGGCCAAGTCCATGATTTGTTCAATTTCTGACGCAAATCAATCACACGCCATACTCTTCTTCTGAATTTTTCATCAGCTTTACGTAAGAATGGACGAGCAATATATTCACCTTCAATAACTGTTAGGTTCGTATCTTGGTTCACATATTCAGGCTCATAATGTGCGATTGCTGAATCATCATAGTGTATTCCAATTGGAGGAATAACAGACGCTGTTGCTGCTGGCGCTGCAGCAGGAGCTGCAGATCCACTAGTAGAAACAGATGCACTCGCTGAAGTACCACCCTTAGAAGAAGTTACTGTAGCATTTGCTGTAGTTTTCTTGTTCCCTTTGGTTTGCTGATTGTTTGCAGCTGGTTCACTACCCCAACTATCCCATTGAGCCGATAATGACCCTACGAAAAGTGTACTAAAGATAATTATTACTCGATTCATGTTTTTCTAATTATTTAATTTGTGCACCAGCATTTTCAAGAAGTACAGGTACTTTATCTGGTCCAACTGCTCTAACATCAGAGAATTGAACAAAATCACCTGAACCCAACATATTCAATACTGATTTAATTGGTTCTAAACTTGCACTGGTACCGCTAACTGTTTTAGGGCCGCCAGTTCTTCTACCTAAAGCGGTGAATTTGTAACTCAATACTTGGAAACGAACTCCATCGTATACAAAGTTATCAAGAACAGCTGCAGCAGATGGTTGTAATTTCAATGCTTCTACAGAAATAGAACCAGCAAACTCAATAGCTCCGCATTTGAAACGTGGCTTTGGAACTGGTCTAACTTTGAAGTTTTTAACACCCATTGGTTTCATTCTACCATCAGGTAATTTAGCAGATACTTGGATTTGAACATCACCCATTTTCTTAGGAATGCTAACTTTGTATTTACCTTTACCACCAGCCAAAACAGCATTAGTAGCTGTACCAGCATTTGCAACTGAACCGTCACCTTTAATTTGGCAACCAACAGCTCTTGCTACAACATTCGCTGGATCTACACCACCAACTGAAATTGAAATTGGGTTTTCTAAACCTACATACAATACATTCAACGCATCAGCTGAAATAGCAGCTTGAGGAGCAAATGCAGTGTACTCAGCCGTTGCATCTTTAACTTCAGATCCACCACCTGGCTTTGGAACACTAATTTTAACATTCAAAGTATTGGTTCCTGCAGATTGCGGGGTTACTTTATATTTACCTACTCCATTTTCAACTGGAACTGATGCTCCATTAACGGTAATCATCATGTTCGCTTTTGAATTGTAAGCAGCCAATAAGATATCTGCTTCGTAAGTTTGTCCTGTAACAACTGCACCAGTCTTAGCACTTACCACAGGGATAATAGCATCAAACTTAAAGTCAGCAGCACTTACTGATTCAGCTAAACCTTGGCAAATTTCTGCTTCAAGAATTTTAGCATCGTTTTCAATCTTACTCAACATTGCAAATACCGCTGCCAACGGTGTGCTGTGCATATACACTTCAGACCATGACAATTTTTTACCTTCGTGATCTTCAACAAGGCCAGAAGTTTTGTTAAAAGGATCTTTAACTTCACCTGCTGACAAAGTCGTTTTCAATGCAATGTCCTTCATTCTACTATTCAAGAATTCAACAGTTTCTTTGTTCTTAGCCAAATTTGGATCCGTTTGAGCTTTTTTCATCAAGTTCAACAAGTTTACACGAGTTTCATTGATTTTAGCCTCAAGATCTTTACCTCTTTTACCTTGTAATTCTTCGTTGAAATAACGAACATGGTCATCTAAGTTATCACCAGAAACCAACTCAGGCATTTCGCCGTTTTTCTTAACAACCCAAGGATATTGGTTTGTTTCGATGTAGTCAGCTTTCTTTTCAGGATCAATTTTGAATCCTAATTTAGGATCACCTTGATTCGGATCAGTAGCTCCTTGAGAATATCTTAAAAGCTCTGTTTTAATTCTATGTAAATCTTCTACTAACTTTTTAGTTTCAGCATTCGCTTCATTACAAAATTTCAAAGCCGATTGAGCACCAGGATTATCCTGAGCTGTCTTCTTCAATCCTTGAACAATCTTGTCGGTTTTTACCTCAATATTGCCCGTAGATTTTTGTAAGCTATTATCTAAAACTGTAAAAGCCAATAGAATTTCTTTCGTAACGTTCAAAGCTAGAAGCGCGGTCAACACGAGATACATCATGTTGATCATCTTCTGCCTTGCCGACAATTTACCACCTGCCATCTTTTTTTTCCTTTATAATGTGGTATAAATAGTAAATTAACGGTTACCGCCCATTGCGCTTAACATGTTACCATAAATTGAGTTCAAGTTACTCAAGTTTTGGTTCAAACGATTTAATTCGTTTTTGAAATCACCTGTAGCTTGTTCTGTAGCCGCGATGTTGTTTAATACGCCACTCAAACCACTAGAGAATGATCCTAATGAATCTGAAACCATTGCAGAATTGTTCGCAATGTCGTTCATGTTTACTGCAGCTTTTGATGCACTATCAGCATACTCTTTTGTAGCTACAGCAGCATTAGATAAGCTAGCCATATCTTTAACATTTGTGCTCAAAGATACCAAACCAGTACCTAAACTTTCGATCAATTCAGGACCAATTTTTGCTTGAGACAATAAAGAATCCAACTGTTGAGAAACGCTTCCTCCAGCAGATGCTTTTTCTTTACGCACGGTTGGTTCACCACCAGCCAATTCAGGATACACTAAAGACCAATCTGGATCCATGTGAACAGGTTCAAATGCTGAAATTACGAAAATCCCTGCCTCAGTTAATAGACCAATAGTAAGCATGGCGTTTGCACCAGGCCAGTGAAGGATTTTAAACAAGGCTCCCACGATTACAATTGCTGCACCGAAACCATACACAAAATTCATGGATGTTTTCCACTTTTTCGATTCAAAGAAACTTTTACTCATGTTTT
>JACCEA012330783.1_pt1 | contig 81689 bp, 84 predicted proteins | sample 7449851 | NCBI WGS metagenome assembly JACCEA01 (sample SAMN15323453, study PRJNA562643) | freshwater metagenome | isolation source: river surface water | place: USA:Blue River Watershed | collected 2017-08-18 | reverse complement strand
TGTGCGATGGTGTGGATCGCCAACTTTTGGGAGATCTCGAAGAATGAAGCACGCAGTCTTGATCCAACGCTTGTGTCTGGCCTTGTGCGCCACCTTGAGCCTGAGCGCTTGCGCGCCCGTCATCATTGGCGGCGCCATGGGTGGTGGGGTTTTGGTGGCCACTGACCGCCGCACCCCTGGTACCCAAATCGAAGATGAAACCATTGAGCTCAAGGGTAAAGCCCGCATGCGCGATGAGTTCGGCGACCGCGCGCGCGTGGTGGTCAACAGTTTCAACCGTCAGGTTCTGCTCACCGGCCAGGTCAAAAACGAGAAGGACCGTGCCCATGCCGAGCAAGTGGCCAGCCGCCTCGAAAACGTCAAGTCTGTGCTCAACGAACTGGAAATCGGTTTGCCTGCGTCCCTCACCACCATCTCCAAAGACACGCTGGTCACCACCAAGGTCAGGGCCACCTTGGTCGATAGCCGAGACCTGTTTGCCAACGCCTTCAGCATCACCACAGAGAACGGCGTGGTCTTCCTGATGGGTCGCGTGACGGCGCGAGAGGCGCAAAGCGCAACCGACCTGGTTCGCACCATCTCTGGTGTTCGCAAGGTGGTGCGGGCCTTTGAAATCATCACCGAGGACGAGCTGCGCCGCGTCATGCCGCCACAGCCCGCGCCCGTTGAGCCCAAGAAGATGAATTGAGTGAGCCAGGGGGCGCATGGCACCGGGTCGTGAACCCGACCAGGGCGCTCTCTGCGAGAAAGTCAAACCAGAGCGGCCACAAGCCGCTCTTGGTCTTTGGGCTCAGCGCAAGCGTTTGATGAGGCTGGAGGTGTCCCAGCGCTGTCCGCCCATTTGCTGCACATCGGCGTAGAACTGGTCCACCAGGGCGGTCACGGGCAACCGCGCACCATTGCGCTTGGCCTCGTCCATCACCAGCCCCAGGTCTTTGCGCATCCAGTCCACCGCGAAGCCAAAGTTGAATTTGTCTTCCACCATGGTCTTGCCCCGGTTGTCCATCTGCCAGCTTTGGGCTGCGCCCTTGCCGATCACGTCCAGCACCAGGTGCATGTCCAGCCCTGCTTTTTGACCAAAGGCCACGGCTTCGCTCAGGCCTTGCACCAGGCCAGCAATGCAGATTTGATTGACCATCTTGGTGAGCTGCCCCGCACCGGCCTCGCCCATGAGCGTGAAGGCACGAGAAAACGCCATGGCCACGGGCTTGACCCGGTCAAACACCGCTTGCTCGCCGCCGCACATGACGGTGAGCAAGCCGTTGACCGCACCGGCTTCGCCGCCCGAGACGGGGGCATCAATGAAATGCTTGCCTTGCGACGCGGCCAGGGCGGCGAGTTCACGCGCCACATTGGCCGAGGCCGTGGTGTGGTCCACCGCCGTGGCACCGGCCTTGAGGCCGGCAAACACGCCGTCGGCGCCCAGCATGACTGAGCGCAAGTCTTCGTCATTGCCCACGCAGACAAACACGATGTCAGCCCCAGCCGCAGCCTCGCGTGGCGTCGGTGCCGAGCGAGGTGCAGGGGATTGCGCGAATTCTTTGCACCATTCGGCCGCTTTGGCGGGGTTGCGGTTGTAGACCGTGACCGAATGGCCAGCCAATGCCAGGTGACCCGCCATGGGGTAGCCCATGACCCCCAAGCCCACAAAGGCCACGCGGGTGCTGGGACAAGGTTCATAGGTTTTGGCATTGGTGCGTGGCATGTGAAAGCTCCTGTTGTCGTGATGGATTCAAAAAGTAGGGACGAAACCCGTTGGTCATCATAAAACCCATTGAGTTTGTGTACAGTCCCGCTTCATGAATGCATGGGTTTCACAGTGGCTATCCGTGGGTCAGCGCATCGCCGACTTGGCGGCAAGGCACGATCGAAACCCCGGCGAGGTCCAGCTGCTGGCGGTGTCCAAGACCTTCCCTGCCGAGGCGGTGGTGGCGGTGGCTCGCGCGGGGCAACGTCATTTCGGCGAGAACTACATCCAGGAAGGGGTGGACAAGATCGCTCAGGTGGCGCACCTCGCCCCCGATCTGGCGCACGAATTGGTGTGGCACTGCATTGGCCCCATCCAGAGCAACAAGACGCGGCAGGTCGCAGCGCATTTCCAGTGGGTGCACACGGTCGATCGACTCAAGGTCGCGCAGCGGCTGAGCGACCAGCGCCCCAGCCACCTGCCCGATTTGCAGGTGCTGATCCAGGTGAACATGGACGGCGGCGACACCAAATCCGGCGTTGCGCCCCAGGAGGCCTTGGCCTTGGCGCAGGCCGTGGCGCAACTGCCCCGCCTGAGATTGCGCGGCATCATGAGCATCCCCGAACCGCACGATGACCCGCAACGCATGCAGGCCATCCACGAACACACCCGCGATCTGTTGCAGCGCCTGCAACAGGCCATGCCGCAACTCACACTCGATGTCCTCTCCATGGGCATGAGCGCCGACCTCGAGCCCGCGATTGCAGCGGGCAGCACCTGGGTGCGGGTGGGCACCGCCATTTTTGGAAGCCGAACATGAACCTCTTGAAGTCCGCATTCGCCGCGATGAGCCTCACCGTGGCCTGTGCCGTGCAAGCCCAGCCCTTGTCATTTGTGGCCTTGGGCGACATGCCGTATGGGCCGCGTGCCCAAACCCAGGCACCCTATGAGCGCCTCATCGAAGCCGTCAACCGCACAGGCCTGCCCTTCACCCTGCACATTGGGGACATCAAGTCCGGCTCCACCCGCTGCGACGACGAGGAGTTCGTCTTCCAAAAAGGCAACCTGCAACGCTTTGCCACCGCGCTCATCTACACACCGGGGGACAACGAATGGACCGACTGCCACCGGGGCAACAACGGCAGCTACGACCCCGTGGAGCGCCTTGCGGCATTGAGGAAACTCTTTTTTGCAGATGAACGCTCGCTGGGGCAACAACCGCTGACCCTGCAGTCACAGCCCAAGCTGCAACCCGCCCATGCCTTGTGGACGGAAAACCGCCGCTGGCAAGCGCAGGGCGTGGCATTGGCCACCGTGCACGTGGTGGGCAGCAACAACAACCGCGACCCCAAGCGCCCCGAGGCCCTGGCCGAATACGAAGCCCGCGACAAAGCCAACGTGGCCTGGATCCAGTCGGTGTTTGAATGGGCCAAGGCCACGCAGGCCAAGGCTGTCGTGTTGGCCATGCAGGCCGACCCCTTTGAATCCAGCTTGCCTTCGCAAGCCTTCCCGCCCGAGTCGGGCTTCACCCGCAGCATTGGGCAAACGCTGCTGCCCCTGGCGCAGCAAAGCGGTATGCCGGTGTTGCTGGTGCATGGCGACTCGCACCGCTACACCTTTGACCAACCCTTCAAGCTCGATGGCCACCTGGTGGCCAACCTCTACCGCTTGCAAGTGCCCGGCGGCGCAGGCGACTACCGGGCGGTGAAAGTGACCGCCCAGCCCGAGCAGACCCAGCGGCCGTTTGTGGTGGAGTTGATCGCGCCCTGAGCCTTGGCGGCGGGGCGGTTTGGATTGCGAACCCGGTGCGGCGTTAGAAGCGTTCGAGCTCGGGGTGCGGCAGTCGCCCGCCGCGCACCACCATGCGCCCATATTCGGCGCAACGCTGCAAGGTGGGGATGACCTTGCCGGGGTTGAGCAAGCCATTGGGGTCAAAGGCGCGTTTGATGGCAAACATCTGTTCGCGCTCTTCGGGACTGAATTGCACGCACATGCTGTTGAGCTTTTCAATGCCCACGCCATGCTCGCCCGTCACCGTGCCGCCCATGGCCACGCTGGTCTCCAGGATGTCGGCGCCAAACTGTTCAGCCCGGTGGAGCTGGTCGGGGTCGTTGGCATCGAACAGGATGAGGGGATGCAGGTTGCCGTCGCCCGCGTGAAAGACGTTGGCGCAGCGCAAGCCGTACTTGCCCTCCATCTGGGCAATGGCGCGCAGGATGTCAGCCAGGCGCTTGCGCGGGATGGTCGAGTCCATGCACATGTAGTCGGGGCTGATGCGCCCGCTGGCGGGAAAGGCGTTTTTGCGGCCGCTCCAGAACTTGAGGCGCTCGGCCTCGTCCTGGCTCACGGCAATGGCGGTGGCACCGCTGGCTCTGAGCACCGCCGACATGCGCTCGATTTCTTCAGCCACCTCTTCGGGTGTGCCATCGGATTCGCACAGCAGAATGGCCTCGGCGTTGAGGTCGTAGCCCGCATGCACAACGTCTTCCACGGCAGCGGTCATGGGCTTGTCCATCATCTCCAGGCCTGCGGGGGTGCTGCCCGCCGCAATCACCGCCGCCACCGCGTCGCCCGCTTTTTGCACATCGTCAAAGCTGGCCATGATGCAACGCGCCAGCTGGGGGCGGGGTTTGAGCTTGACCGTCACCTCGGTGGTGATGGCCAGCATGCCTTCGGAGCCAATGACCAGCGGCAGCAGGTCCAGGCCGGGTGAGTCCCAGGCCTCGCCGCCAAATTCAATGGGCTCGCCTTGCACCGTGAAGCCCCGCACCTTGATCACGTTGTGCAGGGTGAGGCCGTATTTGAGGCAGTGCACGCCGCCCGAGTTCTCGGCCACGTTGCCGCCAATGGTGCAGGCAATCTGGCTGGATGGGTCGGGCGCGAAATAAAGGCCATGGGCGGCAGCGGCTTCGCTGATGGAGAGGTTGCGCACCCCGCACTGGACCACGGCAGTGCACGATGTCGCATCCACGCGCAGGATGCGGTTGAACTTGGCCATGGACAAGGTCACGCCGTGGGCATGGGGCATGGCGCCGCCAGACAACCCCGTGCCCGCGCCGCGTGCCACCACGGGCACGCCCAGGTCGTGGCAGGTCTTGAGCACGGCCTGCACCTGCGCCTCGGTCTCGGGCAGGGCGACGCACAAGGGTCGCTGGCGGTAAGCGGTGAGGCCATCACATTCGTAGGGCGTGGTGTCCTCGTTGTGGTGCAAGACGGCATGCTCGGGCAATGCGGCGAGCAAGGCCGACACCACGCGCTGCTTGTGGGCGCGGGGATCGAGGGTCAGAGGCTCAGGGGCATTCATGGGCTTGTCTCCGGTGGCCATCCAAAGGCCGCTCAGGTGGGGTCAGCGAAAGACCACGGTCTTGTGGCCATTGAGCAGCACACGGTGCTCACAGTGCCATTTCACCGCACGCGCAAGAACTTGGCTTTCTGTGTCTTTGCCCAGTGCCGTGAGGTCCTCCACCGCCAAGCTGTGGTCGGCGCGCGCGACGTCTTGCTCGATGATGGGGCCTTCGTCCAGATCGGCGGTCACATAGTGCGCCGTGGCCCCAATGAGCTTGACCCCGCGCTCGTGCGCCTGGTGGTAGGGCTTGGCGCCTTTGAAGCTGGGCAAGAAGCTGTGGTGGATGTTGATGGCCTTGCCCGAGAGTTGTTCGCACATCTCGTTGGAGAGGATTTGCATGTAGCGCGCCAGCACCACCAACTCGGCGCCTTCGCTGCGGATGATGTCGAGCTGTTTGGCCTCGGCCTGGGCTTTGGTGGCGGCGGTCACGGGCACATGGTGAAAGGGCACGTTGTAGCTGGCGGCGAGCTGGTAAAAATCCCTGTGGTTGCTGATGATGGCGCGCACGTCGATGGAGAGCAGCCCTGACTTGCAGCGAAACAGCAAGTCGTTGAGGCAGTGGCCTTCCTTGCTCACCAGCAGCACCGTGGGCATGGGGGCGTGGGCGGCATGCAGGCTCCAGCGCATGCCAAATCGCTCAGCCAGGGTGTGCCAGTCGCGCCGCAAGGCCTCGATGTCGGCCACGCCGGCAAACTGCACCCGCATGAAAAACAGGCCCGTCACCGGGTCGTTGTACTGGCTGGCTTCTTCGATGTTGCCGTGGCGCTCGAACAAAAAGCCCGATACGGCATGAACGATGCCAGCGCGGTCCGGGCAAGACAGGGTCAGGATGTGTGCGTTTTGCATGATGGGCGCATTCTCTCAGCTTCACTTGCCAAAACCCAGGACTCCACTAAACTTGCCTCCCCCTGTGGCGCTGGCCGCAGACCCACACGAGGAGCAGCTCATGGCTTACCAAGATCCCCAAGACCGCAGCACTGCAGGCACCACCCCCGCAACGGGTTGGTCCATGGACCATCAGTGGTTGCCCTTTACCCCCAACCGCCATTTCCGCGAAGTGCCCCGCGTGTTCGTCAAGGCCGATGGCATGCACTTCACCACCCATGATGGCCGCCAGGTGCTCGATGGCATCTCCAGCCTGTGGTGCGTGGGCGCGGGTCACAACCGCCGCGAAATCAACGAAGCCATCAAGCAGCAACTCGACACCCTCGATTACGCCACCGCGTTCAATGCCAGCAATGACAAGGCCTTCATGGCCGCCGACAAGATTGCCGCCATGGCGCCTGGCGACCTCAACAAGGTCTTGTTTTGCAACTCGGGCTCCGAAGCGGCTGACACCGCCATGAAGGTCGCCCTGGCCTATCACCGCGCACGCGGTCAAGGCCATCGCAACGTGTTCATCGGTCGCGAGCGTGGCTACCACGGTGTGGGCTTTGGGGGCATGAGCATTGGCGGCATCCCGGCCAACCGCAAGGTCTACGGCACAGCCCTGCTGCCCCGGGTGGATCACATGCGCTTCATTCACGATCCGCTCAACCATGCCTTCATCCACAACACCGAGCCCGAATGGCAAGAGGATCCTTTGCTGGAGCTGGAAAACCGCATCCTGCCCTTGCATGATCCGAGCAACGTCGCCGCCATCATCGTCGAGCCCGTGGCGGGGTCGGCAGGCTGGTACATCGGTCCCAAGGGCTACCTCAAGCGTTTGCGCGAGATCTGCGACAAGCACGGCATCTTGCTGGTGTTCGACGAGGTCATCACCGGCTTTGGCCGCATGGGCAAGAACTTCGCCGCCGACTACTTTGGCGTGGTGCCCGACATGCTCAACTTTGCCAAGTGCGTCACCAACGGTGTTCAGCCCCTGGGCGGTGTGATCTGTCGCGACCAAATCTACGAGACTATGGTCAACCCCGATGCGCCCAACCATGTGGCCGACCTCTTTCACGGCTACACCTACTCGGGTCATCCCGTTTCCTGCGCGGCAGCCGTGGCCACGCTGCAACTCTTCGAGCAAGAAAAGCTCTTTGACCGCGCCGGTCAAATGGGCAAGGTGCTGGGCGACGCCATGCACAGCCAGCTCAAGGGCTTGCCCCATGTGACGGGCATTCGTTCACTGGGTTTGGCGGCTGCGGTCGAACTCGCGCCTGCGGCGGGCGCACCCGGCAAGCGCGCCTACGACGCTTTCCTCGATTGCTTTGCCCATGGGGTGTTGGTGCGCTCGGCGGGCGACAACCTGGTGTTTGCGCCGCCCTACATCGTCACCGAGTCGCAAATCGATCAGATGGTGAGCACCCTGGCTGCGGCCATCAAGCGCCTGGCTTGACGGTGCCAGGGCAGGTGGGCGTGGTCACGCCCATTTGCTCAAGCGCTGGTCCACGCGGTCGCCGTTGCCCTGCACCATGAGCAGGCGAACGGGGCCGCCGCCCGCCTGAGGCGACAGCCAGAAACTGAGCGCGGCTTCGCCTGCGGGCAATTCCACCCTGTCCCATTGCCAGGCGTTCATGCGCCCCAGCGGCAAGTCCAGGGCATGCTGACCCTTGCATTCAAGTTGCCAGGTGTCGATGCCCGACGATGAAATCACCGGCACACGCCAGACCTGGCCCGCCTTGAGGCTGGCGCTTTGGGTTTGGCACTTGTGCGTGAGCGCCAGCAGCAGGCTGATGCGGTCTTGAACACCCGCCACCCAGGCCACGCTCAGGCTGGACGCGGGAAACACGATGCGCCCCTGATCCGGATCGAACTGGGCATTGCGCTCTTTGCGCTTGTTGTCGTTGAAGGACCGAGGGTCTGGACCTTTGCCCTCGGTCCACACACCGGAGCTGGTCTGGATCTGGCTGCCCATGAACGGCACGCGGATGTCATTGACGATTTGGAACCGCCCGCCGTCCAGGCTCAAGGCCAGCGACGACTCGGTGCGATACGGGATGCCGCTGGCGCGACCCTCGACCGCATAGGTCCAGGTCTGGCGTGCGGGCCAGCTCAGGGCATGGCTGAGGGTCGGGCTCAGGCCAAGCAGGCCGGTGCCTGTCATGCCCGCGATGCCTGCCATGGCCATTGCCCCGCGTCCCCACAGGGACAGCAAGGCGCGACGCTGGCGCAAGGCGTCGGTGTCTTTCAGGAGGAGATCGGGCTTCATGGGCGAATATGATGCCACTTGGTTTGCTTTTTTGCCCAACGCGCTCGCTGGCCTTGGGTTCACAGGAATGACGCCATGAAACTTGCCACTTACAAAGACGGATCCCGCGATGGTCAACTGGTTGTGGTCTCGCGCGACCTCACGCAAGCCCACTTCGCCACGGGCATCGCCCAGCACTTGCAGCAGGTCCTGGACGACTGGAACTTTCATTGGCCCCAGTTGCAAGACTTGTACGAAACCCTCAACCAGGGCAAGGCGCGCCATGCCTTTGCGTTTGACCCCCGCATGTGCATGGCACCGCTGCCTCGCGCTTATCAGTGGGCTGATGGCTCGGCCTACCTCAATCATGTGGAGCTGGTGCGCGCCGCGCGCAACAGCGAAGTGCCTGCCAGCTATTACACCGACCCACTGATGTACCAAGGGGGCAGCGATGACTTCATGGGGCCTTGCGATGACGTGGTGTGCATCAGCGAAGACTGGGGCATTGACTTCGAATCCGAGATCACCGTGGTCACGGGGGATGTCACCATGGGCGCCACACCCGAGCAGGGCCTGGAGTCCATTCGTCTGGTGATGCTGGCCAATGATGTGTCGTTGCGCCGCCTCATCCCCGACGAACTGGCCAAGGGCTTTGGCTTTTTGCAGGGCAAGCCAGCCACGGCGTTTTCGCCAGTGGCCGTCACCCTCGATGAATTGGGCTCGGCCTGGAAGGACGGCCGTGTCCACCTCAAGTTGCAGTCCACCTGGAACGGCCGTCGTGTGGGCTATTGCGATGCCGCCCCCATGACCTTTCACTTCGGGCAACTCATTGCCCACCTGGCCAAGACCCGCAATGTGCGCGCGGGCTCCATTGTGGGCAGTGGCACGGTGAGCAACCAGGCGGTGGAGCAGCAAGGTGTCAAAACATGGCCCAATGGGTACAGCTGCATTGCCGAAAAGCGCGCAATGGAGACCATTCTTGATGGGCGCGCCAGCACCCAGTTCATGAAGTTTGGTGACACCATCCGCATCGAAATGAAGGGTGCGGATGGCCAGTCCATTTTTGGCGCGATCGACCAGCGCATCGCGCCGTTTTCATCCACTGGATCATCCTCAGGAGGTCAATCATGAGCCAACCCGGAAGCGATTTTTTTGCCAACCTGCCGGGCTTTGACTTCCTCAAGTCGCTCAGTGGCGCGCAATCCACCGCCATTCACCCCTGGCTCAAGCCCACGCTCGATCCCAAGGAGCTGGACCAGCGCATCCAGGAATTGAAAACGGTGTTGTTCTGGCTGGAACAAAACACCAAGGCCTTGAACGCCTCGATTCAGGCGCTGGAAGTGCAGCGCATGACCTTGTCCACCTTGCAGCAAATGAATGTGGATTGGAAGTCAGCCCTCCAACCCAAAAAAGCCAGTCGCGCCAGCAGCGACGCCCCAGGTGATGCCGCAGCCCAGCCCTCGGCCACCACGTCCACCGCCCCCGCAGCGCCCGAGGCCATGCGTTTGTGGACCAACCTGGCCAATCAGTTTGGCCAGATCGCCCAGCAAAGCATGACCGACATGCAGCGTCACGCCCGCGAGGCTGTCACGGCTGTGGGCGACAAGGTGGCCAAGGCCGCTCCCACTTCAGCAACCGGCTCGGCGTCGAGCGCCAAGCCCCGCAGCAAAAAGCCCGCAGGCAGCGCCAAGACGGCGCGCAGCCGCAAGGCCTGAGCCCCACGCCTTGGCATGACTTCAGCGACGCGCTTCATTTGTGGCCATGCCACTCATCCGCACTGGGCGATGGCCGCAGGCTTGGTGGTGACGCAACTCAAGGCTCAGCTCGACACGGCGCAACGCGATGCGCACAGCGCGCTGATCACGCAGCCCAATGTGGCTCTGGTCTACGCCACCGATGCCTATGCCCCGCATGCGCAGGCCTTGCTCGACCATTTGCGCCAGTCCCTGCCCACGATTGCCCACTGGTGCGGCACGGTGGGCGTGGGCGTGTGCAGCAGCGGCGTGGAGTATTTCGACGAACCCGGCCTGGTGGTGATGCTGTGCGAATGGCCGCAGGGATCGTTTCAGGTCTTCAACGGCATCTCGCCCCTGGGTCAACAAGCCCCCAAGGGCTTTGTGCCTCAGGCTGCCCTGGTGCATGCCGACCCCATGACCCCCATGCTGGGCGACCTCATTCAGGACGTCGCCGACCTCACCACCACGGGCGAGCTGTTTGGCGGCTTGTGCGCCAGCCGTCATGGTGCGGTTCAATTCGCCGTCAATGGCTGGGACCAGCGACCCACGGCCTTGTCCCACTCTGGCGTGTTCGAAGGCGGGCTCAGCGGCTTGGCCTTTGGGCAGGGTGTGGGCATGGTGTGCCGCGTCACGCAGGGTTGCCAGCCGCTGGGTCCCACGCGCGAGATCACGCGCGCCTCTGGCCATGTGGTGGAGGAGTTGGGCGGGCGACCGGCGCTGGAAGTGCTCATGGACGAACTGGGCGTGACCCTGGATGACCCCGAGCGTGCGGTGGCGCAAGTGCGCCGCACCCTGGTGGGGGTGAGCCGCGCAGCGTTGGCCTCCCCCAGTGTGGCCACGGCCTTTGGCGAAGAGGTGATGGTGAGGCACATCATTGGCTTGGACCCAGGCCGCGATGCCGTGGCGATTGCCGACGAAGTCGAAGCCGGCATGCAGCTGTCGTTTTGTCACCGCGATGTGGCGGCTGCCCGTGCCGATTTGCGCCGCATGGCCACCCAGGTGAGGGATGTGGTGGAGTCGCTTGCGTCCACGCCCGCTGGCGAGGTGAGCGCAGCGATTCGAGGCGCGGTGTACGTGAGTTGCTCTGGGCGCGGTGGACCTCACTTTGGTGCGCCGCATGCCGAGCTCCACATCTTGCGTGAAGCCCTGGGCGACATCCCCTTGGTTGGATTTTTTGCTGCGGGTGAGATCGCTCACCGGCAGATTCATGGCTACACGGGGGTGCTCACCGTGTTCATCTCTGGAGTTGAATGATGCGCCTGGGCTGCATTGCAGACGATTTCACTGGGGCCACTGACCTCGCCAACAACCTGGTTCGCGCAGGCATGCGGGTGGTGCAAACCATTGGCGTGCCCCCTGCGTCCCTGGACGCCGATGTGGATGCGGTGGTGGTGGCGCTCAAAAGCCGCACCATCCCGCCCCATGAGGCCATTGAACAATCCTTGGCTGCGCTGCGGTGGTTGCGTGCGCAAGGGGCTGAGCAAATTTATTTCAAATACTGTTCGACCTTTGACAGTTGGTACGAGGGCGATGTGCGCGGCAACATTGGCCCCGTCACCGAGGCCTTGATGCAGGCCTTGCACACCGACTTCACCATGGCCACCCCCGCCTTCCCCGACAACCAGCGTTCGGTGTTCAAGGGGCATTTGTTTGTGGGCGATGTCTTGCTGGCCGACAGCGGCATGCGCCATCACCCGCTCACGCCCATGACCGAGTCCAACCTGGTCAAGGTCATGCAAGGGCAATGCAAGGGGCAGGTGGGCTTGGTCGATCACCGTGTGGTGGCGCTGGGGCCTGAGGCCATCACGGCGCGTTTCCAGGCCTTGCGCCAACAGGGTGTGGGCGTGGCCATCGTGGACGCGGTGGACAACGCCGATTTGCTTCGCCTGGGGCCGGCGCTCAAGGCCATGCCGCTGGTGACTGGCGGCTCGGGCGTGGCCATTGGTTTGCCCGCCAACTGGGGGTTGACGCCCAATCCGCAAGCCGCTGCCTTGCCCGCCGTGGCCGGCTGGCAAGCGGTGGTGTCGGGCAGTTGTTCACAAGCCACCCGTGCACAGGTGGCGCATGTCAAAGCCTTGGGCTGGCCTTGCATGGCCATGGATGTGCAAGCCCTGGTCTCGGGCGGCGAGTCGGGGCTGGCTGCCCAATGCGATGCGGTACTGGCCTGGGCCAAGCCGCTGCTGGCCAAAGGGCCGGTGTTGGTGTATTCCACCGACGAGCCCGACGTGGTCAAGGCCGCGCAAGCCCAGTGGGGCAGCATGCAAACTGGCCATGCCGTGGAGCAAGCCCTGGCGCGCGTGGCGCAAGGCCTGGTCCAGGCGGGCGTGGGGCAGTTGGTGGTGGCGGGTGGTGAAACCTCGGGCGCATGCGTGCAAGCCCTGGGGGTGACCCAGCTGCAAATTGGTGTGCAGATTGACCCGGGTGTGCCGTGGTGCCATGCACCCCTGGTTGCCGACCAGGGCGTGCACCTCACACTCAAGTCGGGCAACTTTGGCACGGTGGACTTTTTCGCCAAGGCCTTTGAGGTCTTGAAGGCGGCCAAGTCTCGCTGAGTCACAAGCGGGGTGTTGTCGCGATCGCGTTGTCATGGGCACAGAGCCCACGACCCATCCCTCAGACCCCGCGCTGGCGATCGGCCTCGAACTGTTTGACAAAGGCGGCAAAACGGCCTTGGTCCAGTGCGTCGCGGATGTCTTGCATCAGGTTGAGGTAGTAGTGCAGGTTGTGAATGGTGGTCAGCATGGGGCCAAGCATTTCGCCGCAGCGATCCAGGTGGTGCAGGTAGGCACGCGAAAACCCCCCACTCACCGTGCCGTCGCTGCGCGTGTGCCCCGCGCAGGTGTAGCAGGAGCAGCTTTCATCCAGCGGGCGGTGATCTGACTTGTGACGGGCGTTGCGCAACTTGAGGTCACCATACCGGGTGAAGAGGGTGCCGTTGCGCGCATTGCGGGTGGGCATGACGCAGTCGAACATGTCCACCCCACAGCGCACGCCTTCGACCAGGTCTTCGGGTGTGCCCACGCCCATGAGATAGCGGGGCTTGTCGGCGGGCAAGCGGTGCGGTGTGTGCGCCATGATGCGCCGCATCTCGTCCTTGGGTTCGCCCACGCTCACGCCGCCAATCGCATAGCCGGGGAAGTTCATGTCGACCAAGGCCTGCAAGGACTCCTCGCGCAGGTCTTCAAACATGCCGCCTTGCACGATGCCAAACAAGGCGTTGGGGTTGCCCAGGCGTTCAAACTCGGCTTTGGAGCGCACAGCCCAGCGGCGGCTCATCTCCATGCTGCTGCGGGCTTGCGCCGGGGTGGTGAGCTGTCCCTGGGTTTCGTAGGGCGTGCATTCGTCGAGTTGCATGACGATGTCGCTGTTGAGCACGGTTTGAATTTGCATGCTCACCTCGGGCGACATGAACAGTTTGTCGCCATTGACGGGTGAGGCAAAGTGAACGCCTTCTTCGGTGATCTTGCGCATGGCGCCCAGCGACCAGACCTGAAAGCCGCCGCTGTCGGTGAGGATGGGTTTGCGCCAGCGCTCAAAGCCGTGCAGGCCGCCAAAGCTTTGCATCACATCCAGGCCTGGGCGCATCCACAGGTGAAAGGTGTTGCCCAAAATGATCTGGGCGCCCATCTCCTCGAGGCTGCGCGGGCTCACGCCCTTGACCGTGCCGTAGGTGCCCACAGGCATGAAGATGGGGGTTTGGACCACGCCGTGGTTGAGGGTGAGCCGTCCCCGGCGGGCCAAGCCTTCGGTGCGCAGGCATTCAAATTCAAGCATGGTGGGTGTCCTCTCAGGTGCGGTTGAGCAGCATGCAGTCGCCGTAGCTGAAAAAGCGGTAATGCTCATCGATGGCGTGTTGGTACAGGGCTTTCATGTGTTCAAAACCCGTGAAGGCCGAGACCAGCATGAGCAAGGTGGATTTGGGCAGGTGAAAGTTGGTGATCAGGCTGTCCACCACCTTGAATTCAAAGCCGGGTGTGATGAAGATTTGGGTATCGCCCTCGGGGACGCCAGTCTGAGCCCACGACTCCAGGGTGCGCACGGTGGTGGTGCCCACGGCCACAACACGGCCACCGCGTGCGCGGCATTGGGCCAGGGCTTGTCGGGTTGCAGCGGAAATGCAATACCACTCGCTGTGCATGCGATGCGCCTGAATGTCTTCGGTCTTGACTGGCTGGAAAGTGCCCGCGCCCACATGCAAGGTGACGTGGGCTGTGACCACGCCACGCGCTTGCAAGCCCTGCATCACCGATTCATCAAAGTGAAGCGCAGCCGTGGGCGCCGCTGCCGCACCGGGTTGTTTGGCAAAAATGGTTTGGTAGCGGGACTCGTCCTCGGCGCTATCGGCGTGGGTGATGTAGGGCGGCAGGGGCACATGGCCATGGGCTTGCATGATGGCAAATGGGTCGCTGCTGAGCGCCAGCAGGAACAAGGCGCCGTCTTCGTTGGGCCACCGCCCCAGCAACCTGGCTTGGTGACCGCCATCGAGTGACAGGGTGGTGCCCACAGGCGGCTTTTTGCTGACCTTCATGTGAGCTACCACCTGGTGGGGCACTTGCCCGGCCTGATCGGGCAACACGCGCTCGATCAGCAGCTCGAGTTGACCGCCCGTGGGTTTGTGGCCAAAGAGGCGGGCTTTGATGACTTGGGTGTCATTGAAGACCAGCAAGTCGCCAGGTTGCAGCAAACCGGGCAGATCATGAAAGATGCGGTCTACAGGCTTGGGGCCTCGCCCATCGAGCAAGCGCGAGGCACTGCGAACGGCACTGGGGTGCTGGGCGATGCGGTCGGCGGGCAAATGGAAATCAAAGTCGCTGAGCGTGAAGACCCGCTGGCGGGCGTTGCGGGGCGCTGACGAGGGGTATTCGCTGGAAGTCATGGGCTTGAGGGCTGGACTAACCCGTACCAAGTGAAGTGAGAGCCGCATTCTCCCATGCTCAAGGTCTGCACAACTGTGTATGCTTTGCGCCCATGCTCATTCAAATTGCCACCTTTTTGCTTGATGTGATCACGGGACTGCTTGCGGGTCTGTGCCTGTTGCGCGCTTACCTGGGCTGGCTTCGCGTGCCCCTGGGTCGGCAATCGGGCAATCCGCTCGGACCGCTCATCCTGGGCCTGACCGATGGCCTGGTCTTGCGCCTGCGCAAGGTCTTGCCCGCAGCGCGGCGGCTGGATGTGGCCTCGCTGCTGGGGGCGTATGGGATTGCCCTGGGCAAATTGCTGGCTCTGGCGCTGTTGGGCGTTGCGCCCACCAGCCCCTATCTTTTGGTGTGGGCGGCGTTTGAGTTGGTGCAACTGGCTTTGTCTGGCCTCTTTGGTCTCACCATCGTGGCCATCATCTTGTCGTGGGTACAAAGTTACAGCCCCATGGCCTTGTTGATCGATCGCATGATCACGCCCTGGCTGGATCCCATTCGCCGCGTGCTGCCCCAAATCGGTGGGCTGGATTTGTCGCCCATGGTCTTGCTGGTGATCCTGCAGGTGATCGACATGGTGTTTCGCTCGTTGCGCTGGAGCCTGTGACCGCACCAGCTGCGACACGCATTCAAAAGGCCTTGCAGCGTCTGGGTCTGGCTCGTCCCGTGGATCTTGCCTTGCATGTGCCCCTGCGCTGGGAGGACGAGACCCGACTCACGCCGCTGGCGCATGTCCACGATGGCGAGGTGGTGCAGTTCGAGGCCGAGGTGGTGTCTTGCCAGATTCAGCCCAGACCCCGGCGGCAGTTGGTGGCGGTGGTTGCCGACGGCGATGTGCGTTGCACCTTGCGGTTTTTCCATTTCTATCCCAGCATGATGGGCGCCTTGGCGGTTGGGCGGCGTGTGCGTTTGCGTGGCGAAGTGCAAGGGGGGTTTGGTGGCAAGACCCTGATCCATCCGCGCGTGCAGGCGGCGGGCGGGCCTTTGCCCACCGCCCTCACGCCCGTGTACCCAAGCACCGCCGAGTTGCCTCAAAACGCCATTCGCCGTGCCGTGCAGGCGGGCTTGAAGCAGGCTGAGCAAAGCGGCTCTTTGCGCGAGTTGTTGCCCGAGTCCCTTGTGCCACCGCACAGCTGGCCCCTGCGCGAGGCCTTGCAGGCTTTGCATCATCCGGGCAGCGGCCAGATCCTGGACCGTGAGGAGCAGACCGATCACCCAGCCTGGCGCCGGCTCAAGGCCGAGGAGTTGCTGGCGCAACAACTGTCACAGCACCAGGCGCGGTTGCAGCGGCAGACCCTGCGTGCGCCCGCCTTGCGGCCTGAGCCCCCTTTGCCGGATCTGGGCCAGGCGTTGTTGGCGCAATTGCCGTTTGCGCTCACCCGCGCTCAGCAGCGCGTGGTCAAAGAGATTGCTTCAGACTTGGCCAAGCCCCAACCCATGCATCGCTTGCTGCAAGGCGATGTGGGCTCGGGCAAGACGGTGGTGGCGGCCATGGCGGCCACCCAGGCCATGTCGGCGGGCTGGCAGTGCGCCTTGATGGCACCCACGGAAATCCTGGCTGAGCAACACTTTCGCAACCTCACGCAGTGGCTGGAGCCTTTGCTCGCGCCCCTGGGCGCCGAGGTGGCATGGCTCACTGGAGGCCAAAAGAAGCGGGAGCGCGAGGCCATGCTCACCAGCATTGCGCAAGGGCGAGCCTGGCTGGTGGTGGGCACCCACGCGGTGATTCAAAGTCAGGTGCAATTCAAGCGCTTGGGCTTGGCCATCATCGATGAACAGCATCGCTTTGGTGTGGCGCAGCGTTTGAGCTTGCGCCAGAAAAACCAATCTGCCACGGGTGAGGATGCATGGCTTGAGCCGCATCTGCTCATGATGAGTGCCACCCCCATCCCGCGCACGCTGGCCATGAGCCACTATGCGGACCTGGATGTCTCGGTCATCGATGAATTGCCGCCGGGCAGAACGCCGGTGCTCACCAAGCTGATTTCGGCGCAGCGTCGTGACGAGGTGATCGAGCGCATCCGCGCCCAGGTGGACGAGGGGCGGCAGGTCTATTGGGTGTGTCCGCTCATCGAGGAAAGCGAGGCACTGGATCTGGTCAATGCCACCCAGACCCACCAGGCCTTGAGCGAGGCTTTGCCAGGCGTGGCGGTGGGCTTGCTTCATTCGCGGCTGACGCCGGCTGAGAAAAAGGCGGTGATGGAGGCCTTCAAGGCCGCCAGCCTTGCGGTGCTGGTGAGCACCACGGTGATTGAGGTGGGCGTCGATGTGCCCAACGCCACCCTCATGGTGATCGAACATGCCGAGCGTTTTGGCTTGAGCCAGTTGCATCAACTGCGAGGGCGTGTGGGGCGCGGATCGCTGGCCTCAGTGTGCGTGCTCATGTACGATCCGCCGCAAGGGGGCTTGAGCGATTCGGCCAAGGCGCGCTTGCGAGCCATGGTGGACACCCAGGATGGATTTGAAATTGCCCAGCGCGATTTGCACATCCGTGGACCGGGTGAATTGCTGGGCGAGCGTCAATCGGGTGTGCCCATGTTGCGCTTTGCCGATGTGGAGCGTGACGAAGACATGCTGGCCTGGGCGCGCGCGACTGCACCAGGCCTGTGGCGTGATCACCCCGATGCGGCTGAGGCATTGATGGACCGCTGGTTGGGTGCAAAATCCGATTTCCTGCACGCCTGAGGGCGGTTCATTCATCTCATGACGCTGACAGAACTCAAATACATCGTGGCCTTGGCCCGTGAAAAGCATTTCGGCCGCGCGGCCGAGGCCTGCTTTGTGTCGCAACCCACCTTGTCGGTGGGCATCAAAAAGCTGGAAGACGAATTGGGTGTGATGCTTTTTGAGCGCAGTGCCAACGAAGTGAGCGTGACCCCGCTGGGTGAGGAAATCGTTCAACAAGCCCAGGGCGTGCTGGAGCAGGCCTCGCTGATCAAGGAAATTGCCAAGCGAGGCAAAGATCCGCTGGCGGGTCCCTTGCGGCTGGGCGTGATCTACACCATTGCGCCTTATGTGTTGCCCGAACTGGTCAAGCACAGCATTCGCCTCACGCCGCAAATGCCCTTGCTCTTGCAGGAAAACTTCACCGTCCGCTTGCTCGACATGCTGCGCAATGGCGAGATCGATTGCGCGGTGATGGCCGAGCCTTTCCCCGACACGGGTCTGGAGACTTGCCCGCTGTACGACGAGCCCTTCATGGCGGCCGTGCCGCGCTCACACCCTTTGGCCAAGGCCAAGGCCGTCTCGGCTCAGATGCTCAAGAGCGAAACCATGCTGCTGCTGGGCAATGGTCATTGCTTTCGGGACCATGTGCTCGAGGTCTGCCCAGAGTTCGCGCGGTTTTCCAGCGATGCCGATGGCATCCGCAAGAGTTTTGAGGGCTCCTCGCTCGAAACCATCAAGTACATGGTGGCTGCCGGCATGGGGGTGACCCTGGTGCCCCGCCTGGGGGTGCCCAAGTCAGCGTTGGACGGGGTGCGTCGAAAAAAAGAGGACGAAGACCCGGTTTGCTATTTGCCCGTGGTGGATGTGAATGAGTTGCCACCCAGCCGTCGCGTGGTGTTGGCCTGGCGGCGCAGTTTCACGCGCATGCAGGCCATCGAGGCCTTGCTGCGCGCCATTCGCGCCTGTGATCTGCCCGGTGTGCAGCGGCTGGAGGAGGGCGGTGCACAGGCCCAGCCTGCGGGCAAGTCCTCTGTCAAATCGTCGGCCAAATCCAAGCCCAGGGTGACCAAGGGAGCTTGAGGATGTGGCGCGAGCGACTGACCCTCTACTTGAACCTGATTCGCTTTGATCGACCTGCGGGCTGGTTGCTGCTCTTGTGGCCATCGCTCATCGCCCTGTGGGTGGCCGCTGGTGGTTTTCCGGGTTGGCATCTGCTCTCGGTGTTCGTGATGGGCACCATCCTCATGCGCAGTGCGGGGTGTTGCGTCAACGATGTGGCCGATCAGGACTTTGACCGTCACGTCAAACGCACGGCGCAGCGTCCGGTCACCACGGGTGCGGTCTCGACCCGTGAAGCCCTGCTCCTGGGTGCCGTGTTGGCTTTACTGGCCTTTGGGCTGGTGCTGACCACATCGGCCAGCGCGGTGGCGTGGTCCGTGGTGGCGCTGGTGCTGACGCTGCTGTATCCCTTTGCCAAGCGCGTGGTCTCCATGCCTCAGGCTGTGCTGGGCGTGGCGTTCAGCTTTGGCATTCCCATGGCGTTTGCGGCACTCAGCCCTGAGCCCTGGGGCTGGACAAGCTGGTGGCATGCCGTGCCGGCATTGGCATGGTGGATGTTGCTGACCAACCTCTTTTGGGTTTTGGCCTATGACACCGAGTACGCCATGGTGGACCGCGACGATGACGTGAACATCGGCATGAAAACGTCGGCCATCACCCTGGGCTCGGCTGATGTGATGGCCGTGATGGCCTTTTATGCCCTCCATCTGTTTGGTTTTTTGTGGCTCATGACCCCGCTGCAATTGGGTTGGCCTTTGCGCTTGGCTTGGGTGTTGGCGCTTTTGCAGGCCTTGTGGCATTTCGAGTTGATCCGTAACCGTGACCGCGACGGATGCTTCAAGGCCTTCAGGCTCAACCACTGGCTCGCGGCCACCTTGTTTGCAGGCGTGGCATTGGGTTATGCCCTGCGCTGAGGGCCAGGCGCACAGATCACGGGAGCGGCGGGCTGATCACCGCCTCATTGACTGCCCAATTCTTTGCCCATTTCCTCCGCCCGATGGCGTGCTGCCATGAGGGCTTGGACAAAGTGCTCGTTCAGCTGGTGGGCGCGCATGTGCTCAAGTGCTGCAAAGGTGGTGCCACCCTTGGAGGTGACCCGCTCACGCAACACGCCTGGTGGCTCTGAGCTGGCCTTGGCCAGGGCGGTTGCACCTTCGAAGGTGCCCACGGCCAGTTGAGTGGCCGTTTGCGCAGACAGCCCCATGCGTTGCGCAGCGTCCATCATGGCCTCCAGGAAATAAAACACATAGGCGGGTCCAGAGCCCGAAATGGCGGTCACGGCATCCAGGTCAGATTCTCGGGGTACCCATATTGACTGCCCAATGGCGTGCATCACCTGGTTGATGCGCTCCTTGTCCAGCAGGCTAACAGCTGGCCTGGCGTACAGGCCGGCTTGGCCCAGGCCAATGAGCGCCGGGGTGTTGGGCATGGCGCGGACAATGCGTTCGGTGCCCAGCCAGCTGCTCAGGGCATCGGTGGTCAATCCGGCCGCCACACTCAGGTGCAGTGCCTGACGCGTGTGGGGAGCAACGGGAGTGCAAGCCGCTTTGAAACTTTGGGGTTTGACGGCCCAGATCACCATGTCGGGTTCGTTGGTTGGCGCCTCAAACACAAGGCTGCCATTGAGGCCGCTGGCCTGGTGACGTTGCACCACGTTCGGATCAGGATCCACCACAGTCAGTTGCTTGGCCAAGAAACCATGGCGCAGCAAACCACCGATCATGGCGCTGGCCATGTTGCCGCCACCGATGAAATGAATTGAAAAGTTGTCTTTTTGGCTCATGATGCGGTCTTTCAGAGGCTTGGAAGTCAGGGCATAGAGAATAGATCGAAATTTATGCAATAATCCACGTCTTTCGCCGTTGGCGGAGAAAAGTCCATCCACTGGTTGAAGAGCCATTTGGGGCTGGGGCAAGGAGCAAAGGGTTTTCTGAAAAAGCCCATTGTTTCGGTGCCAACCCCGCTTAGTTTGACAACTGACGGAACCAAGACTGATCGGTTTGCCCCGGATGACCGGGCGCCGATACAAGTTGGGAACAACCAAAATGATCCAAACAGAATCACGGCTCGACGTGGCCGACAACACGGGTGCCAAATCCGTTTTGTGCATCAAAGTCCTTGGCGGCTCTAAGCGCCGCTATGCCAGCGTGGGCGACATCATCAAGGTCAGCATCAAAGAAGCCGCTCCGCGTGGCCGCGTCAAAAAAGGCGAGGTTTACAGTGCAGTGGTGGTGCGCACGGCCAAAGGCATCCGCCGCAACGATGGCTCGCTCATCAAGTTTGACGGCAATGCCGCCGTCTTGCTCAACAACAAACTCGAGCCGATTGGCACTCGCATCTTTGGCCCGGTCACGCGTGAACTGCGTACCGAGCGCTTCATGAAGATCGTGTCGCTCGCTCCCGAAGTGCTGTGAGGTCGTGACCATGAACAAAATCCGTAAGGGCGACGAAGTCATCGTGATCGCTGGCCGCGACAAAGGCAAGCGTGGCAAGGTGGTCTTGCGCAAAGACGACACCCACGTGGTGGTTGAGGGCATCAACCTGGTGAAGAAACACACCAAGCCCAATCCCATGGCGGGCTCTCAAGGTGGCATTCTGGACAAGTCCATGCCCATTCATCAATCCAATGTGGCGATTTACAACGCAACCACTGGCAAAGCCGATCGCGTGGGCATCAAAGTCCAGGCCGATGGCAGCAAGGTTCGCGTGTTCAAGTCCAATGGCGAAGAAATCAAGGTGGCATGACCATGGCACGTTTGCAGCAACACTACCGCGAGAAAGTGGTTCCTCAGCTGACTCAGCAATTTGGCTACAAGTCAGTGATGGAGGTTCCCCGCCTCACCAAGATCACCCTGAACATGGGTGTGAGCGAGGCCGTGGCCGACAAAAAGGTCATGGAACACGCTGTCTCTGATCTCACCAAGATTGCGGGCCAAAAGCCCGTGGTCACCAAGGCTCGCAAGGCCATTGCCGGTTTCAAGATCCGTGAAGGCCAGGCCATTGGATGCATGGTGACCCTGCGCGGTGTGCGCATGTTTGAATTCCTGGATCGTTTCGTCACTGTGGCCTTGCCCCGAGTGCGCGACTTCCGCGGTATTTCAGGTCGCGCTTTCGACGGCCGTGGCAACTACAACATCGGCGTCAAAGAACAGATCATCTTCCCTGAGATCGAGTACGACAAGGTGGATGCCTTGCGCGGTCTCAACATCAGCATCACCACCACGGCCAAGACGGATGAAGAGTGCAAGGCACTGCTCGCCGCTTTCCGTTTCCCCTTCAAGAATTGAGGTGACTTGTGGCTAAAACTGCATTGATCCAGCGAGAACTCAAGCGCTCCAAATTGGTGGCCAAGTTCGCGTCCAAGCACGCCGAATTGAAGGCCATTTCCAAGGATGCCAAGCGCAGCGAAGAAGAACGCGCTGCCGCTCGCGATGCGCTGCAAAAAATGCCTCGCAACGCCAATCCCACCCGCCAGCGCGCACGCTGCGAGATCACGGGCCGCCCCCGCGGTACGTTCCGTCAGTTTGGGCTCGGTCGGTCCAAGATCCGCGAGATGGCCTTTGAAGGCACCATCCCCGGCATCACCAAGGCCAGCTGGTAATTGGCAAGGAGAACACAATGAGCATGAGCGATCCCATTGCCGATTTGTTGACCCGCATTCGCAACGCACAAATGGTTGCCAAAGCGAACGTCAGCGTACCGGCATCCAAAGTCAAAGCTGCCATTCTTCAGGTGCTGAAGGATGAGGGCTACATCGAAAACTATCGCGTCCGCTTCGAAGGCGGCAAGAGCGAAATCGACATCGAGTTGAAATACTACGCGGGCCGTCCCGTGATCGAGCGCATTGAGCGTGTGAGCCGTCCTGGCTTGCGCATCTACAAAGGCCGTCACGATATTCCTCAGGTGATGAATGGTTTGGGCGTGGCGATCGTCACCACCCCCAAAGGCGTCATGACCGATCGCAAAGCTCGCGCTCAAGGCGTGGGTGGCGAAGTTCTTTGCTACGTTGCTTGAGGAAGGAGCTCACATGTCTCGCATTGGAAAAATGCCGGTGACCATTCCCCAGGGAGTCGATGTCACCATCAAAGCAGATCAGATCAGCGTCAAGGGTACGGGCGGCACACTCAGTGTGGCCACCAACGCTTTGGTCAAGGTGTCCCAGGAATCGGGCAGTGTGCACTTTGCACCCGCAGACGAATCCCGTGAAGCCAACGCCATGAGCGGCACCCTGCGTCAATTGGTCAACAACATGGTCACGGGTGTCACCAAGGGCTTTGAGAAAAAGCTGGCCCTGGTGGGCGTGGGTTATCGCGCGCAAGCCGCTGGCTCCAAACTCAATTTGACCGTGGGTTTCTCTCATCCTGTGGCCATCGATATGCCTGCTGGCATCAAGGTGGAAACGCCTGCCCCGACCGAAATCATCATCAAAGGTGCTGACCGTCAAGCAGTGGGTCAAATCGCTGCCGTCATCCGCGCTGTGCGTCCCCCCGAGCCTTACAAGGGCAAGGGCATTCGCTACGCCGATGAGAAGATCACCATCAAAGAGACCAAGAAGAAATAAGGAGCTGCATCATGTTGAACAAGAAGCAGCAACGTCTGCGCCGTGCCCGTCAAACCCGTATGCGCATCGCCAAAATCGGCATTGCCCGTTTGATGGTCAATCGCACCAACTTGCACATTTATGCCACCGTGGTGTCCGAAGACGGTACCAAGGTGATTGCTACTGCCTCGACCGCAGAAGCCGAGATCCGCAAATCGCTGGGTGCCACTGGCAAAGGTGGCAATGCCGCAGCAGCCACTGTGGTGGGCAAGCGCATTGCAGAAAAAGCCAAGGCCGCCGGGGTGGAGAAAGTCGCTTTCGACCGTTCGGGTTTTGCTTATCACGGTCGGGTCAAGGCTTTGGCCGATGCCGCTCGCGAAGCTGGCCTTCAGTTCTGAGATTGAGGAATCATCATGGCTAAAGTACAAGCAAAAGTGCAAAACGAAGCCCGCGACGATGGCATGCGGGAGAAGATGATTGCCGTGAACCGCGTGACCAAAGTGGTCAAGGGTGGTCGCATTCTGGCTTTCGCCGCCCTCACCGTGGTCGGTGATGGCGATGGCCGTGTGGGCATGGGCAAGGGCAAATCCAAGGAAGTGCCCGCCGCCGTTCAAAAGGCCATGGAAGAAGCCCGCCGCAACATGACCAAGGTGTCCCTCAAGGAAGGCACGCTGCACCACCGCGTTGAAGGCCGTCACGGCGCCTCCACCGTGATGCTGGTGCCCGCCTCCAAAGGTACCGGCATCATTGCTGGTGGCCCCATGCGCGCGATTTTCGAGGTGATGGGCATCACCGACATCGTGGCCAAGAGCCATGGATCCACCAACCCCTACAACATGGTCCGCGCCACGTTTGACGCGCTCAACCGTTGCACCACCCCCGCAGAAGTCGCAGCCAAGCGTGGCAAGTCGGTTGAAGACCTCTTCACCGCCTGACCTGGGAGATACACATGAGTCAGTCAACCGTCAAAGTTCAACTGGTGCGAAGCCCCATTGGCACCAAGCAATCTCACCGCGACACCGTTCGTGGCCTGGGTCTTCGCAAAATCGGTAGCGTGCGCGAACTCCAGGACACCCCTGCTGTGCGCGGCATGATCAACAAGATCAGCTATCTGGTCAAAGTGCTCTAAAGGTCAGTCATGCAACTCAACACCATTCAATCCGCCGCAGGCTCACGTCCTTCGCGTCGCCGTGTGGGTCGTGGCATTGGTTCAGGCCTTGGCAAAACGGCCGGCCGTGGTCACAAAGGCCAAAAATCCCGCTCGGGTGGCTATCACAAGGTTGGCTTTGAAGGCGGTCAGATGCCTTTGCAACGCCGTTTGCCCAAGCGTGGCTTCAAGTCGCATTCCCTCAAGTTCAATGCCGAGATCTCCCTGGATGCGCTCAGCCGCATCGAAGCTTCAGAAATCGATATGCTGGTGCTCAAGAACGCTGGCCTGATCGGTGAATTGGCTCGTGTGGTCAAGGTCATCAAGTCGGGTGAGATCACCAAAGCCGTCAAGCTCAAAGGCATTGGCGCGACTGCAGGTGCCAAGGCTGCCATCGAGGCCGCTGGTGGTTCGCTGAGCGAGTAAGGGATAGCGCGTGGCAACTGGCTCTTCAAATGCACCCAAATATGGCGACCTGCGTCGCCGTTTGGTGTTTTTGTTGTTGGCCCTGGTGGTCTACCGGGTGGGTGCGCACATCCCTGTACCCGGCATCGACCCCACGGAGCTGAAAAAGCTTTTCGACGGCCAGCAAGGTGGCATTCTGAGCCTTTTCAACATGTTCTCTGGCGGTGCCCTCTCGCGCTTTACGGTGTTTGCGCTGGGCATCATGCCCTACATCTCTGCTTCCATCATCATGCAGTTGATGACCTATGTGGTGCCCACGCTTGAACAGCTCAAGAAAGAGGGTGAGGCAGGTCGTCGCAAGATCACTCAGTACACCCGCTATGGCACGGTGGCGCTGGCGCTATTTCAGTCCATGGGCATTGCCTTGGCGCTGGAGTCCTCTGCTGGTCTGGTGATCGAGCCCGGTTTGATGTTCCGATTCACCGCCATGCTGACCCTCACGGCAGGCACGATGTTCCTGATGTGGCTGGGCGAGCAGATCACCGAGCGTGGCTTGGGCAACGGCATCTCCATTTTGATTTTTGCTGGCATTGCAGCTGGTCTGCCCAGCGCGGTCGGCCAATTCCTTTCTTTGGTCAGTGGTGGCGGCATTGGTATTCCCATGGCTCTGGTCATCGTAACTCTGGTGGGCCTGGTGACCTATCTGGTGGTGTTCATGGAACGCGGCCAGCGCAAGATCTTGGTCAACTATGCCAGGCGTCAGGTCGGCAACAAGGTCTATGGCGGACAGTCTTCGCACCTGCCTCTCAAGATCAACATGGCCGGTGTGATCCCCCCCATTTTTGCCTCGTCCATCATTTTGTTGCCTAGCACTGTGGTGAGCTGGTTCAGCACGGGCAACAGCATGATCTGGCTCAAGGATCTTTCTGCCGCGCTCTCACCCGGTCAGCCCATCTACATCATGATTTATGTGGCTGCCATCGTGTTCTTCTGCTTCTTTTACACGGCCCTGGTGTTCAACAGCCGTGAAACTGCAGACAACCTCAAGCGTTCGGGTGCTTTCGTTCCAGGCATTCGTCCTGGTGACCAAACTGCGCGCTACATCGACAAGATTTTGCTCAGGCTCACCTTCGTGGGTGCAATCTACATCAGCGTGGTTTGCCTGTTGCCCGAATTTTTAATTCTTGAGTACAAGGTGCCGTTCTATTTCGGCGGTACTTCCTTGCTCATCATCGTAGTGGTCACCATGGACTTCATGGCCCAGGTGCAAAACTACATGATGAGCCAGCAGTACGAGTCTCTTCTCAAGAAAGCGAGTTTCAAGCCCATGGTGGGCGGTTGAGCGACATGGCCAAAGACGATGTCATTCAAATGCAAGGGGAAGTGGTTGAGAACCTCCCCAACGCCACCTTCCGAGTGAAGTTGGAAAACGGACATGTGGTACTGGGCCACATCTCCGGAAAGATGCGCATGCACTACATTCGCATCCTTCCTGGAGACAAGGTCACAGTGGAGTTGACGCCTTACGACTTGTCGAGGGCAAGAATTGTTTTCAGGGCCAAATAAGGCCAGTTTTGATTTGTGCTGACTTCAAGGTGAAGTTGGCGATTGAGGAGTGAAAAATGAAAGTTTCGGCTTCGGTAAAGAAAATTTGCCGCAACTGCAAGATCATTCGCCGTCATGGGGTGGTTCGTGTCATTTGCACCGACCCCCGTCACAAGCAGCGCCAGGGTTGATCGGCGCACACACCAGATAACAGGGGAAAAGCAATGGCACGTATTGCAGGCATCAACATTCCGCCACATCAGCACGCTGAGATCGGCTTGACCGCGATTTTCGGGATCGGACGCACGCGCGCACGCAAGATTTGCGAAGCATGCGGCATCGCATATTCCAAGAAGATCAAGGATCTGACTGATGCTGAACTTGAAAAGGTTCGCGATCAGATCGGCACCTACACCATCGAGGGTGATCTGCGTCGTGAAACCACGATGAACATCAAGCGACTGATGGACATTGGTTGCTATCGTGGCTTCCGTCATCGTCGCGGTTTGCCCATGCGCGGCCAGCGCACGCGCACCAACGCCCGTACTCGCAAGGGTCCGCGCAAGGCTGCCCAGGCACTGAAGAAATAATCGGGGAATCACATGGCCAAGACACAAGTCAACAACGCTGCGCAACGTGTTCGCAAGAAGGTTCGCAAAAACATCTCCGATGGCATTGCCCACGTGCACGCCTCGTTCAACAACACCATCATCACCATCACCGATCGCCAGGGCAACGCCTTGTCCTGGGCCTCGTCGGGTGGTCAGGGTTTCAAGGGCTCTCGCAAATCCACGCCTTTCGCTGCACAGGTTGCTTCCGAAGTGGCAGGACGCGCCGCCATGGAACAAGGCATCAAGAACTTGGATGTCGAAATCAAAGGTCCTGGTCCCGGCCGCGAATCATCTGTTCGCGCCTTGGGCGCCTTGGGCATTCGCATCACCTCCATTTCGGATGTGACGCCTGTGCCTCACAACGGATGCCGTCCGCAAAAGCGCCGTCGCATCTGATTCATTCTTAACCCGCCCACGGCCGCGTCTGCAATGACGCGGCTCGCCGCTTTCAAGCGGTCAGATGAAAGGAAACTCAAGTGGCACGTTACCTCGGCCCCAAGGCCAAACTCTCCCGCCGTGAAGGCACCGACCTCTTCCTCAAGAGTGCTCGCCGCGCCATCAGCGACAAAGCCAAATTCGACAGCAAGCCCGGTCAGCATGGCCGCACTTCTGGCCAGCGCACCTCCGACTACGGCACGCAATTGCGTGAAAAGCAGAAGGTCAAGCGCATGTATGGGGTGTTGGAGCGTCAATTCCGCCGTTACTTCGAAGAAGCATCACGCATCCGCGGCAACACCGGCTCCAACCTCTTGGGTTTGCTCGAGTCGCGCCTGGACAACGTGGTCTATCGCATGGGCTTTGGTTCCACCCGTGCAGAAGCCCGTCAGCTGGTCTCTCACAAGGCCATTGAAGTCAATGGCAAACCCGTGAACATTGCTTCCTACATGGTCAAGTCCGGCGATGTGGTGTCGGTGCGCGAAAAGTCCAAAAAGCAGGTTCGAATTCAGGAAGCATTGCAACTGGCCACACAAGTGGGCATGCCAGCTTGGGTTGAAGTCAATGTCGACAAGGTTGAGGGCGTGTTCAAGAAATCGCCTGACCGCGATGAGTTTGCTTCAGACGTCAACGAATCATTGATCGTTGAACTTTATTCACGTTGATGCCTTCTGGCATCGGCGCTGTTTGGTCCTGCGAAAGCTGGACCGGTTTCCAACATTCAGCCTTACCGGTGTAACGAGCCGGGGGTATTGAAAGGACCCTCATGCAAACCAACCTCCTCAAGCCCAAAAACATTCACGTTGAACCCCTGGGGCCTAACCGTGCCAAAGTTGAACTCGAGCCGTTCGAGCGTGGTTATGGACATACCCTCGGCAACGCTTTGCGCCGAGTCTTGCTGTCTTCCATGGTGGGCTATGCCGTCACCGAAGTCACCATCGCAGGCGTGGTGCACGAATACTCCAGCATCGATGGCGTTCAGGAAGATGTGGTCAACATCCTCCTCAACCTCAAGGGTGTGGTGTTCAAGCTGCACAACCGTGACGAAGTGACCCTGAGCCTGCGCAAAGACGGCGAAGGCCCGGTCACCGCAGCAGACATTCAGACCCCCCATGATGTTGAAATCATGAACCCCGACCACCTGGTGTGCACCTTGTCGCAAGGCGGCAAGATCGACATCCAGTTGAAAGTTGAAAAAGGTCGTGGATATGTGCCGGGCAACATGCGCCGTCATGCCGATGAGCCCAATAAATCCATTGGCCGCATCGTGCTCGATGCCTCTTTCTCGCCCGTGAAGCGGGTGAGCTACAGCGTCGAGAATGCGCGCGTGGAGCAGCGCACCGACCTCGATCGCCTGGTTGTTGAAATTGAAACCAACGGCGCCATCACCGCCGAAGATGCCATCCGCTCTTCAGCAAAGATTTTGGTGGAACAGTTGGCTGTGTTTGCCCAGCTCGAAGGTGGTGAACTGGCCGCTTTTGATGCACCTGCTCAGCGCAACACCCAACAGTTCGATCCCATTTTGCTTCGCCCTGTCGACGAGCTCGAACTCACCGTTCGCTCTGCCAATTGCCTCAAGGCCGAAAACATTTACTACATCGGTGACCTCATCCAGCGCACCGAGAACGAACTCCTCAAAACGCCCAACCTGGGCCGCAAGTCACTCAACGAGATCAAGGAAGTCCTTGCCTCGCGTGGCCTCACCCTGGGTGTGCGTTTGGAGAACTGGCCTCCTGCAGGCCTAGACAAGCGCTGAAGAACAAGCGCGTCCCCTGGCCGTACCTGATACGGCGGCCGGCAAAACTCAAACAGCATCGGAAGGATTCGACATGCGTCACGGACACGGTCTCAGAAAACTCAATCGCACCAGCTCTCACCGGCTGGCCATGTTGCGCAACATGATGAACTCACTCATTCATCACGAAGCCATCAAAACCACAGTGCCCAAGGCCAAGGAATTGCGCCGGGTGATCGAGCCCATGATCACGCTGGGCAAGACCCCGACCCTGGCCAACAAGCGCCTGGCCTTCAACCGTTTGCGTGACCGCGAAGCGGTCGTCAAGCTGTTTGCTGACCTTGGCCCGCGTTACCAGACCCGTCCTGGCGGCTATACCCGCATCCTCAAGATGGGTTACCGTGTGGGCGATAACGCACCCATGGCCCTCATTGAATTGGTGGATCGCCCCGAAATCTCGTCGGGTGATGCCCCTTCAGCTGAATGATCAGCTAAAATCTCACACAACAGACGCGCGATGGAGCAGTCTGGTAGCTCGTTGGGCTCATAACCCAAAGGTCGGAGGTTCAAATCCTTCTCGCGCAACCAAATCCACAACGCCCACCACCCGGTGGGCGTTGTCGTTTGAGGGCATCTCATTCATGCATCTGGCCACAGCACACAACGCAGCCCAGCGATTGACCATCCGCGTTGATGGTGACATCCAGGTCTGGCATGCCTGGGGAACATCTCGCGCAAAACCTCCACTGTTGCTGCTTCATGGCGGCAGTGGCAGCTGGACGCACTGGGTCAAAAACGTTTTGTCCCTGAGTGAAACACGCCGCGTCTGGGCATTGGATCTGCCAGGCTTTGGCGACTCTGAACTGCCCAGCGGCGCGCAAGATGTGGATGACCTGATCGAGCCCGTCAGCAAAGGCATCGCACAACTGTTTGGTGAGGAGCCTGTAGATGTGGCTGGCTTCTCGTTTGGTGGCATGTTGGCGGGTTTGATCGCGGCCTCTTACCCCAATCGCTTTTCTACGGTGCTGATCCTGGGCACACCTGGCCTGGGCTTGTTCGATGGACCGCCACCTCACATCCGGGGCTTTACCCCCGAGTTGAGCGATGAGCAAAGGCAAGCCGTGCATCGGCACAACCTCAAGTCATTCATGCTGCATCATGAAGACAGCATCACTGAAGAAACCTTGCTGATCCAGTCTCTCAATGTGGCGCGCGACCGCCTCAAGCGCCGGCGCCTGGCCAGAACCGATGTGGTGGTTCAAGCCCAGCATCGATGGCAGCGGCCGGTTCATTTTGCATTTGGTGCAAAGGATGCCATGTACCCCGATCGCTTGCACCGCATCGAGCCACTGTTTTCACCACAACGGCTCAGCAGCTTCACCTTGATTCCTGATGCCGGGCATTGGACTATGTACGAGAGACCACAGAGCACCATCGAGTGGATGGTGTGTAAACTGGGCTGATGCTGTTTCGATTCAAATCCAAAGCCACCGGTGACCTGATCATGCTCGAACCGCACGGGCGGCGCATCTTGCAAGCCATGGGCAAAGACGTACAAGCTCAGGGCATCATCCAGGTGAGTGACATGTCGCGCTGCATCGAAGCCATTGAACGCGACATTGCCAAAGAGGCCGAGCAAGCCCAGCATCGCAAAGCCCCAACTCAGGCGACTTCAGGCGAAGAAGCGGCTGACAAGGACGATGCAGCTCAGGCGGTGTCGTTCAAGCACCGTGCCTTGCCCATGCTCGACATGCTGCGTCAATGCCTCAAGGCCGAAGAGCCCATCGTCTGGGGCGTTTGAAGCCTTGGCCATCGAACGCCTTGGCGATTGAGGTTCCTCAGGCCAGCAAAGCATTGACCCGCTTGACATAAGCTGCGGGATCCTCGGGCAATCCGCCCTCAGACAGCAAGGCCTGATCAAAGAGGATGTGAGCCAAGTCTTCAAAGTGGCCTGCATCGCCAGACTGCAAACGCTTTACCAAGGCATGTGAAGGATTGATCTCCAACACAGGCTTCACATCCGGCGCTTTTTGACCTGCTTGCTTGAGCAAGCGTGACAACTGCAAGGACATCTCACCATCACGCACAACCAGGCAGGCCGGTGAATCGACCAGTCGGCTGGAGACAGTGACATCCTGGGCTTTGTCCTTCAAGGCGCTTTTGAGTTTGTCGAGGGTGGGTTTGAAGTCTTCGGCAGCCTGCTCGACAGCCTTTTTCTCCGCATCGTCTTGCAACTCACCCAGATCAACCGCGCCTTTGGCCACCGACTGCAAGGGGGTGCCATCAAACTCATGGAGATGACCCAAGGCCCATTCGTCCACCCGGTCGGTCATGAGCAACACCTCAATGCCCTTTTTGCGGAAGACCTCCAACTGCGGACTGTTCTTGGCTGCAGACAAGGTGTCTGCCGTCAGGTAATAAATGGCCTTTTGCTCAGGCTTCATGCGTGACTTGTACTGCGCAAAAGACACCTCGATGGCATCGGATTGGGTGCTGGCAAAGCGCAGCAGCTTGGCGATCTTGTCACGGTTGGCAAAGTCTTCGCCCAGGCCTTCCTTGAGGACAGCGCCAAACTCGGCATAGAAGGTGGTGTACTTGCCAGCCTGGGCTTTGACGTCGTCGCTGGCATCGTCAGCGGCCTCATTGTGCTGGGCCAAATCTTCGAGCATGGACAACACGCGGCGGGTGTTGCCATCGCGGATGGCGCGCACGTCCTTGCTCTCTTGTAACAACTCTCGACTCACGTTCAGGGGCAAGTCCGCCGAATCCACCACACCTTTGATAAAACGCAGGTAGCTGGGCATGAGCGATTCGGCCTCATCCATGATGAAGACGCGCTTGACATACAACTTGATGCCAGCGCTGCGTTCACGGTTCCACAGATCAAAGGGCGCCTTTTGAGGGAGGTAGAGCAACTGGGTGTATTCGGTGCTGCCTTCAACTCGGTTGTGACTCCAGGCCAAGGGGTCTTCAGCATCAAAAGAAAGGGACTTGTAAAACGCCTTGTATTCATCCGGGGACACATCTTTTTTGGCGCGAGCCCACAAGGCATTGGCCTTGTTGATGGTTTCCCATTCGTCAGTGGTGACCATCTCGCCGGGCTGGTTGTCTTTGCCCTCTTGCCACTCCTCCTTGAGCATTTGGATGGGCAAGGAAATGTGATCGGAGTACTTGTTGACGATGGACTTGACCTTCCAGGCATTGAGGTAGGCCTCGGCGTCCTCGCGCAGGTGCAGGATCACGCGCGTGCCCCGCGTGGGCATGTGAATGGCTTCGGTCTCAAATTCGCCAGTGCCCGCGCTGCGCCATTGCACCCCTTGCTCGGGCGGCAAGCCAGCGCGACGGCTTTGAACCGTGATGCGGTCGGCAACGATGAAGCCGGAATAAAAGCCCACACCGAATTGACCAATGAGTGAGCCCTGGGATTGAGCATCAGCCGATTGCTCGGTGCTGAGGCGGGAGACAAAGTCGCGGGTGCCGCTTTTGGCGATGGTGCCCAGGTGATCAATGGCTTCTTGCTGGCTCATGCCAATGCCGTTGTCTTCGATGGTGAGCGTGCGGGCTTTGGCGTCCAGATGCAGGCGGATGCGCAAGTCGGGCTGGTCTTCCCACAGACTGGACTGATTGAGGGCTTCGTAGCGGAGCTTGTCACAGGCATCCGATGCATTGGAGACCAATTCCCGCAAAAAGATTTCGGGGTTGGAGTACAGCGAATGGGTGACCAGGTGCAGCAGTTGGGCCACTTCGGCCTGAAAGACGTGTTGTTGAGCGCTCATGACAGGGTGAAGTTATCAAAAGAAGAAAGCAGTTAATTGGGGGTGGAGCCGGGCATTTCAAGAGAGGCACTGGCGCATTTAGAAGCGCTCGGTGGGTCCCAGGAATCGCCATTGCCCAACGGGCAGTTGACCCAGGCGCACCTGGCCAATGCGAACGCGCTTGAGCCCCACCACATCCAGCCCCACCAATTCACACATACGCCGGATTTGACGTTTCTTGCCCTCGGTGAGGATGAACCTCAACTGTTCCGGGTTTTGCCAGCTCACCTGGGCTGGGCGCAAGGCTTGGCCATCCAGTGACAACCCATGGTTGAGCAAAGCCAACTTTGCTGGGGCAAAGGCCGCTTGCACATCGCGCTCAAGGGCGCCCATGCGCACGCGCACCAGGTATTCCTTTTCGATGTCGCTGTGCTCGCCAATGAGCTGCCGGGCGATGCGGCCATCCTGGGTCAGCACCAACAGCCCCACCGAGTCGATGTCCAGCCGCCCAGCAGGGGCCAAGCCACGGTGGATGGCGGGGCTGAAGCGCTGGGTGCTGCGGTCATCGCGCCAGCGCGTGTGCGATTGCACCAGGCTGGCCGCTGGGGGATGCCCTGACTCGGCCTGGCCACTCACCAGCCCCACGGGTTTGTTCAACAAAATGGTAGCGAGCTGCTTTTGCTGCCCCTTGGCCGCAGGGCTCACCGTGATGCGATCGCTGGGTGTGACTTGCATGCCCATTTCGGCGCGCTGGCCATTGACCTGAACCCAGCCCTGGGCAATCCAGTCATCGGCCTCGCGCCGCGAGCACAAGCCCAGCTCGGCCATGCGTTTATTCAGGCGCAAGTGATCGGGCAAGTGTTCAGACATGGGGCAATGCTAACGTCAGGTTGACGTGCGCAATGCCTGAAGATCCAGCACCCGCAAGCCGCCGTACTCCACCCGGATCAGCCCCTGGTCTTGCAAGCGCTGCAAAGCCATGTTCACCCGCTGTCTGGACAACCCCACCAGATAAGACAACTCCTGCTGGGTGATGTGCAGCATCTCGCCCACACCCGGAAACATGATGGGATTGAACAGGGCCGCCAGGCTGCGCGCCACGCGCACATCGGGGTTGGTCATCCGGTCAATCTCACGTGCGGCGATGAATTGGCCCAGTCGCTCATTGAGCTGCGCCATGATGAATTGATTGAACGCCAGGGAATGCTCCAGCAACTGGTGAAAGGTGGCCATGGGCAAACCGGCCACCACGCTCTTGCGCAAGGCCTGCACGTTGTAGCGATAGGGCTCGCGCTTGATCACAGTGCCTTCGCCAAACCAGCCCCCCGGTGAAATTCCGGTGAAGGTGATGCTCATGCCGTTGGGGCTGTCTGTGCTCATCTTGAGCAAGCCCTCGATCACACCAAACCAGTAGGTGGGCGAATGGCCGATGCGGCAAATGTGATCGCCCGGCAGGGCTTGAGACACCACCAGAGCCTCGCTGGCCAAGTCACGATCCGCTGTCAGCAGGCGGTTGAGCCAGGGAATGTGTGCCAATTCCTCGGGAGTGGGTTCGCGGCGACGCTGATGGAGGTTGGAAGAGGGCGGCATGGACATTGAACTGGATCAAACCGGGGAGAAACCATCTCTAGGGACTTCCCTAGATTGTCGTCGTAAAGACAAAAAAATGTCAAAGTAGGTCCTACCATTTTCCAAATTGATAGCCCATACAGGAAGGACATCTTTCCATGGAGACGACGTTTCCCCGCTTGCTGCGCCAACACGCCAACGAGCGCCCCATGGCTGCTGCCATGCGCGAAAAAGAATACGGCATCTGGCAGACCTTGACCTGGGCTGAGATGCAGCACCTCGCCGCCGAGGTGGCGGCAGGCCTTCACCGGGCAGGCCTGGGCAAAGGCATGCATGTGGTCATCGTGGGCTCCAACCGTCCACGCCTCTATGCCGCCTCGCTGGGTGTGCAGACCCTGGGTGCGGTGCCCGTTCCCCTCTACCAGGACGCAGTGGCCACCGAGTACGCATTCCCCATCAACAATGCCGATGTGCGCTTTGCCATCGTGGAAGACCAGGAACAGGTCGACAAGATGCTGGAGTTGCGCGAGCAATGCCCTCAACTGGCTCACATTTACTACGACGACCCCCGAGGCTTGCGCAATTACAAGGAGCCGGGTCTGGAGTCGCTCGACCAGCTCATGACCACGGGTGCAGAGCTCGTCAAATCCCACCCTGGCTTTTTCGATCAGCAAGTCGATGCCACCCAGCCCGACGATGTGGCGGCCATGTTCTTCACCTCGGGCACGACAGGCAATCCCAAGGGCGTGGTCCACACCCATCGCAGCTTGCTGGACCGCTCCAAGGCCGGAGCTGATTTTGACCGCCTCACCTCAGCCGAGGAGGTGTTGGCCTATTTGCCCCCCGCCTGGGTTGGGCAAAACATCTTCAGCTATGCCCAGTGGCTGTGCTGCGGCTATGTGGTCAATTGCCCGGAGTCTGCCGCCACGGTGTCCATCGATCTCAAAGAAGTGGGACCCACTTATTACTTTGCCCCGCCGCGCGTGTTCGAGGGCATGCTCACCAGTGTGATGATCCGCATGGAAGATGCGGGCGCAATCAAGCGCAGCATGTTCAAGTCCTTCATGGATGTGGCGCGCCGAGTTGGGCCACAAATCATGGACGGCAAGTCGGTTGGCCTCCTCGACCGACTGCTCTACACCCTGGGTGACTGGATGGTGTACGGCCCTTTGCGCAACAACCTGGGGATCTCGAGGGTGCGCGTGGCCTACACGGCGGGCGAGGCCATTGGCCCCGACCTCTTCACCTTCTACCGCTCCATTGGGGTGAACCTCAAGCAGCTGTATGGCTCCACCGAAACGGCCGTGTTCGTGTGCCTGCAACCCGACCACGAGGTGCATGCCGACACCGTGGGCGTGCCGTGTGCCGGCGTTGAAATCCGCGTGGACGACAACGGTGAGATCATGGTTCGCTCCAGCGGCTTGCTCAAGGAGTACTACAAGAACCCCCAAGCCACTGCCGAGGTGCTCACCTCAGATGGCTGGTATCACACCAGCGATGCGGGCTTCATCGATTCGCATGGCCATCTCAAGATCATCGACCGCGTCAAGGACGTGGGGCGCATCAAAGGCGGCGTTCATGATGGCGCCATGTTTGCCCCCAAGTACGTGGAGAACAAACTCAAGTTTTTCCCGCACATCAAGGAGGCAGTGGCCTATGGCGATCAGCGCGACCGCGTGTGCGTGATGATCAACATTGACTTTGATGCCGTGGGCAACTGGGCTGAGCGGCAAAACATCCCTTATGCCGGTTACACCGACCTGGCGCAAAAACCCGAGGTCTACGACCTCATCCAGTCTTGCGTGGAACAGGTCAATGCCGATTTGGCTCAGGACAATCTGCTCGCGGGCAGCCAGATCAACCGCTACTTGGTGCTGCACAAAGAACTTGATGCCGATGACGGCGAATTGACCCGCACCAACAAGGTTCGCCGAGGCTTCATCGCCGAGAAATACCAGGTTCTGGTCGATGCCCTGTATGACGGCAAGAGCGAGCAATTCATTGAAACCGTGGTGAAGTTCGAGGATGGCCGAACTGGCAGCGTGAGCGCGACGCTCAAGTTGCGTGATGCCAAGACCTATGCACCCGTGGGGAAAGCGGCATGAGCAAAAAAATCGGAGACGTCATCCTGGACGTCAACAACATCAGTTTGCGGTTTGGTGGTGTCAAAGCCCTGACCGACATTTCCTTCAATGTGCGCGAGCACGAGATCCGCGCCATCATTGGCCCCAATGGTGCCGGCAAGAGCTCCATGCTCAATTGCATCAACGGTGTGTATACCCCGCAAGAAGGCACGGTCACTTTCCGTGGTCAGACCTTCCACCACCTTGAGCCCTATGAGGTGGCCGCCATGGGCATTGCGCGCACGTTCCAGAACCTGGCCTTGTTCAAGGGCATGAGTGTGCTTGACAACATCATGACGGGGCGCAATTTGCGCATCAAGAGCAACCTGCTCATGCAGGCCTTGCGCATTGGCCCGGCCGAGCGCGAAGAAATTGCTCATCGCGAGCACGTTGAACGCATCATCGACTTCCTTGAAATTCAGGCATTCAGAAAAACCCCCGTTGGCCAATTGCCCTATGGCTTGCAAAAGCGCGTGGACTTGGGTCGCGCCTTGGCGCTGGAGCCCCAGGTGTTGCTGCTCGATGAACCCATGGCCGGCATGAACGTCGAAGAGAAGCAGGACATGTGCCGCTTCATTTTGGATGTCAACGACGAATTTGGAACCACCGTGGTGCTGATCGAGCACGACATGGGTGTGGTGATGGACATCTCTGACCGAGTGGTGGTGCTGGACTACGGTAAGAAGATTGGCGACGGTTCACCCGACGAAGTGCGCAACAACGAAGAAGTGATTCGCGCCTACCTGGGCACCTCTCACTGAAAGACAAACAGGAATAGAGCATGGCATTTTTTCTTGAAACCTTATTTGGCGGCCTCATGGCCGGCATGTTGTACTCGTTGGTTGCCTTGGGTTTTGTGTTGATCTTCAAGGCCTCGGGGGTGTTCAACTTTGCGCAGGGTGCCATGGTGCTATTTGCCGCCTTGGCCATGGCCAGGCTTTCGGAATGGATACCCGGGTGGTTCGGCATTTCAGACCCATTCCTCGCCAATGCATTGGCCTTTATTGCCTCGGGTGCGATCATGTTTGTGATGGCTTGGCTGGTGGAGTTCCTGGTGCTTAGGCACCTTGTGAATCAAGAGGGTGCTACTTTGCTCATGGCCACCTTGGGCATCACGTACTTCATGGAAGGCTTGGGGCAAACCATCTTTGGCAGTGACATCTACAAGATCGACATCGGGATGCCAAAAGACCCCATTTTTGTTTTGGACAGCATATTTGAGGGGGGTGTTTTGCTCAACAAAGAAGACTTGATCGCGGCCGGTATAGCGGCCTTGTTGGTTGTTTGTTTGAGCTTGTTCTTCCAAAAAACCGGGACCGGCCGAGCCCTGCGTGCTGTGGCTGATGACCACCAGGCGGCGCAATCCATTGGCATTCCTCTCAATCGCATTTGGGTCATCGTGTGGTGTGTAGCAGGTGTTGTGGCTTTGGTAGCCGGCATGATCTGGGGCTCCAAGCTGGGGGTTCAGTTCTCATTGGCGACGGTGGCTTTGCGCGCCTTACCCGTCATCATTCTGGGCGGCTTGACTTCTGTGCCTGGTGCCATCATTGGCGGCCTCATCATCGGTGTGGGTGAAAAGTTGTCTGAGGTGTACATCGGTCCGATGGTGGGCGGGGGCATCGAGATCTGGTTTGCCTACGTCCTCGCTCTGGTGTTCCTATTGTTTCGCCCCCAGGGTTTGTTCGGCGAAAAAATCATTGATCGCGTTTAAGAGGCCCATCCATGTTCTATAGAGAAAACGGTCAGTTCAAAACCACTTACCAAGCCGATCAGCAGATTTTTCCAATCGCTCAAGACAAATGGGGTGTCTTGCTCATCATTGCCTTTGCTTTTGTCGGCGTTCCATTTCTGGTGGATGAATACCTCTTTCGGGCCATCTTGATTCCCTTTGTCATCCTTTCTTTGGCTGCTTTGGGGGTCAACATCCTGGTAGGCTACTGCGGACAAATTTCATTGGGCTCGGGCGCTTTCATGGCTGTGGGTGCGTACATGGCGTACAACGCTTATGTGAGAGTTGAAGGCATGCCATTGATTGCCGCGTTGCTGTGTGGTGGGTTGAGTGCCACCATGGTGGGCATCTTTTTTGGCATCCCCAGCTTGCGCGTCAAAGGCCTTTATTTGGCCGTGGCCACGCTGGCCGCCCAGTTCTTCTGTGATTGGGCTTTTCTTCGAATCAGCTGGTTCACCAACAACAGTTCCTCAGGCTCAGTGTCGGTGGCCAACCTGGAATTGATGGGGTGGCAAATCGACACCCCCCTCAATAAGTACCTCTTTTGCTTGTCCATGTTGGTGGTGTTCGGCGTGTTGGCAAAAAACATGGTTCGTAGTGCCATCGGCCGCGAGTGGATGGCCATTCGTGACATGGACGTGGCCGCAGCTGTGATTGGTATCCGACCGATGTACGCCAAGCTCAGTGCATTTGCGGTGAGCTCCTTCATTGTGGGTGTCGCGGGGGCCATGTGGGGATTCATCCATTTGGGCTCATGGGAGCCTGCCGCTTTTTCAGTAGATCGTTCATTCCAACTGCTGTTCATGGTCATCATTGGCGGCATGGGCTCCATCATGGGCAGCTTTTTTGGTGCGGCTTTCATCGTGGTGCTGCCCATCTTTTTGAATCAATTCTTGCCGGTCTTTGGTGCCGCGGTAGGTGTCGAAATTTCAACTGCGGGCATCGCACACGCAGAGTTCATGATTTTTGGCGCTTTGATCGTCTGGTTCTTGATCGTTGAACCTCACGGGCTCGCCAAACTTTGGTCTATTGGCAAGCAAAAGCTTCGCCTCTGGCCTTTCCCACACTGACAACACCATGATTCAAGTGCGTGTTTAAAGTTTGATTTCCCCTGCTTCAACCCATCTTAAAAGGAGACAACCATGAAGCTACGTCAACTTGCTCTTGCGGCCACGCTTGCAGCGTCAGCCCTGACCGGCGCGCTGGTGAGCACCAGTGCCTTGGCTCAGGCCAAGGAGCAATTTTTTCCTGTTCTTGTCTATCGCACAGGCGCTTACGCTCCCAACGGCATTCCCTTTGCAAATGGGTATGTGGATTATTTGAAATTGGTCAATGCCCGGGGCGGGATTAACGGCGTCAAGATCAGTTTTGAAGAGTGCGAAACGGCCTATGCCACAGACCGTGGTGTCGAGTGCTATGAGCGACTCAAGGGCAAAAACGGTGGTGCAACGGTGTTCCAGCCTTTGTCAACGGGCATCACTTTTGCGCTGACCGAAAAAGCGCCTGGTGACAAGATTCCGTTGGTGACTGCTGGCTATGGCCGCAGTGAGTCCCAGGACGGAGGCGTTTTCAAATGGAACTTTCCTTTGGCTGGCACCTACTGGGTGGCTGCGGATGTGCTGATCCAGCACATTGCCAATAAAGAAGGCGGCATGGACAAGCTCAAAGGCAAGCACATTGCGTTGGTCTATCACGACAGCCCCTTCGGTAAAGAGCCCATCCCTCTCTTGCAAGAGCGTGCAGCCATGCACGGCTTCAAGCTCAGCTTGTTGCCTGTGACTCACCCTGGTGTTGAGCAGAAGGCCACCTGGTTGCAAATCCGTCAAAACCGCCCTGATTACGTTCTGAATTGGGGGTGGGGTGTCATGAACTCTACTGCTCTGAAAGAAGCACAGGCCACGGGCTATCCGCGCGAGAAGATGTACGGTGTTTGGTGGGCTGGTGCTGAACCCGATGTCAAAGACGTCGGTCAGGGTGCCAAGGGGTATCACGCCATCATGATGCAGCATGGAACAGAGAAAAACGCTGATGTCATCAAAGAAACCCTGACCAAGGTCCATGGCAAAGGTCAAGGGACAGGCCCGAAGGAAGAAGTCGGTGATGTGCTGTACATGCGCGGCATGATGAGCGCCATGATGGCGGTTGAGGGTGTCCGTGCTGCACAAGAGCGCTTTGGTAAGGGCAAGGTCATGACGGGCGAACAGACTCGCTGGGGTCTTGAAAACCTGAACCTGACTCAGGCCAAGCTCGATTCGCTGGGCTTCAAAGGCGTGATGCGTCCCATCTCGACGAGCTGCCAAGATCACATGGGTGCGGCATGGGCGCGAGTGCACACCTGGGATGGTGCCAAGTTCACATGGTCTTCTGACTGGATGCAAGCAGATGAATCCATCATCAAACCGATGGTGAAGGCGGCTGCCGACAAGTACGCGGCAGAGAAGAAACTCACCCGCCGCACCCCGGCGGACTGCCAGTCCTGATGCCATGCAGGGTGTCTGGCATGACCTGACGCCCTGCTGGATGACTCGCCTCGGTGGCTTGCCTCAAGCCGCCAGGCGAAAGTGGCTCGTGATCCATGTGCCCCTTTCGCTTGGTTACACACGTCAAGGTTCAGCATGAACAGCAACAACATCGTTCTCAACGTCAACGGCATTGAAGTCATCTACAACCATGTGATCTTGGTGCTCAAGGGCGTTTCGCTCAAAGTCCCAGAAGGGGGCATCGTGGCCATCCTGGGTGGTAATGGCGCAGGCAAGACCACGACCTTGCGCGCCATCTCCAACCTCCTCAAAGGTGAGCGCGGCGAGGTCACCAAGGGCAGCATCGAGCTGCGCGGTGAGCGCATTGAAAACCTCTCGCCGGCCGACCTGGTTCAGCGCGGAGTGGTTCAGGTGATGGAGGGGCGGCACTGCTTTGCCCACCTCACCATTGAAGAAAACCTGCTCACGGGTGCCTACACCCGCAAGGACAAGGGCGAGATCAGCGCCAACCTTGAAAAGGTCTATAACTATTTCCCGCGCCTGAAGACTCGCCGCACCTCCCAGGCTGCCTACACCTCCGGGGGGGAACAGCAAATGTGTGCGATTGGCCGCGCCATCATGTCCAACCCCAGCATGGTGTTGCTGGATGAGCCTTCCATGGGCTTGGCGCCTCAAATCGTGGAAGAGGTGTTCAACATCGTCAAAGACCTCAACTCCAAGGAAAAGGTCACCTTTTTGCTGGCCGAGCAAAACACCAACATGGCCCTGCGGTATTCGGATTACGGCTACATCATGGAGTCAGGCCGCATCGTGATGGACGGAGCTTCAAAGGAACTGGCCAACAACGAGGACGTGAAAGAGTTTTACCTGGGTGTGGGCGGTGGTGAGCGCAAGAGCTTCAAGGACGTCAAGAGTTACAAACGTCGCAAGCGCTGGTTGGCCTGATTCCTTTTACTTGATTTTGTTGATGGGGTGCGCGGATGGACCGCAAGCCTCCGGGAGAGCACATGAGCCCTTTTCTTGATTCACTGGAAACCCGTTCCCCCCAAACGCGCGAGCAAGCCCTCATGGCGGCCTTGCGCGAGCAGATTGCACATGCCCAGCAAAGCACGGGTGCCTATGCCAGCATCCTCAACGATGTCCAGCCCAATCAGGTTCAAAGCCGGGCTGACTTGGCTCGCTTGCCGGTCACGCGCAAATACGAATTGCTCGAACGTCAGCAGGCGGCGCGGTCCTTCACGGGTGCTGCCCGTGACCCCTTTGGCGGCTTTGCCGCACTGGTGCGCGGCAAAGGCATGGGACGGGTGTTCTCATCGCCTGGACCGATCTATGAGCCCGAAGGTCGACGTGCCGATTACTGGCGTGCTGCGCGAGCCCTCTATGCTGCTGGCTTTCGCGAGGGTGATCTGGTGCACAACGCCTTTAGCTATCACATGACACCGGGGGCATTCATTCTGGAATCGGGCGCCATGGCCATTGGTTGTACGGTGTTCCCAGCAGGCGTGGGTCAGACCGAGCAGCAATTGCAGGCCATCGCCGATTTGCAGCCCAATGCCTATGTGGGCACGCCCAGCTTTTTGCGCATCTTGGTGGAGAAAGCTGCAGAGGCTGGACAAACGCTGAGCATCACCAAAGCCATGGTGAGTGGCGAGGCCTGCCCACCCAGCCTCACGGCCTGGTTTGCAGAAAAAGGCATTGCCGCCTACCAATGTTTTGCCACGGCGGATCTGGGCCTCATAGCTTATGAAACCGAGGCTCGTCAAGGTCTGGTGGTGGATGAGGGCGTGATCGTGGAAGTGGTCAGGCCGGGCACAGGCGACCCCGTGGCCGATGGCGAAGTGGGCGAACTGGTGGTGACCACGCTCAACCCGGACTACCCCCTGATCCGCTTTGGCACAGGTGATATGACGGCGGTGCTGGCGGGCGCATGTCCCACGGGCAGGACCAATCAGCGCATCAAGGGCTGGATGGGGCGAGCAGACCAGACCACCAAGATCAAGGGCATGTTTGTGCACCCTGGCCAAATTGCTGATGTGCTCAAGCGCCACCCTGAGGCCATCAAGGCTCGCCTGGTGGTGAGCGGCGAAATGGCCAACGACCACATGACCTTCAAGGTGGAAGCCACCACGTCAAGCGATGCACTCATCAAGGCATTGGGCGAGAGCCTGCGCGAAGTGACCAAATTGCGCGGCGATGTGGAAGTGGTCGCTGTGGGCAGTCTGCCCAATGACGGTAAAGTCATCGAGGATGCACGAAGCTACAAGTGAGCATGAATTGATGCCAATCTGGCTGCTGAGATTTGGCACCATTGGTTTGGTGGGTTTGGCTGTGTCGGTGAGCATGGGCGCAGCGCTGATTGGCCTGTTCAAGCTTTGGCTATTGATGGCCTTCTTTTGTTTGCTGTGGTTTCAATTCAGAGGGCGATTACCAAGACTTGCATACAGAACTTGGCCCTCCTCCGTCAAATGGCTCGGAGCCCTGTGGTTATGGATGATCTTCAGTGCGGTGTGGTCGCCAGCAGACCCTCGCGAGCAATGGTTGGCTTTTGATCGCTACAGTCGCTTGCTGGTATTGCCAGTGGCTTGGTATGTGCTGATCCTGACCCATTCACATGTAGCCACACTAAGAGGATTCGCCGTAGGGCAAGTGGTGGTGTTATTGTCTTCTTATGCCATGCTCATGGGCTGGCATGTGCCCTGGGCAACTGCGCATTTGTCGGCGGATACAGGCGTAGTATTCACCAGCACCCTTGAGCAACCTGTGATGATGGCCTTGATGGCTTGGGTCTTTTTTCAATGCGGTGATGTAGTTTTACCGTCGCGAATGATTGCTCTTAAATGGGCATTGATTGCACTGGCCTTGTTTAATGTGTTTTTTTGTAGCGCTGGTCGCAGTGGCTATGTGGCAGCTGTTTTGGTGGTCTTCCTGATGATTTTTCAGGAAGCACCAAAACGTCTGAAATGGCTATCCGTGCTTGTGCCTGCGCTGGTGCTAACTTGTGCGTTCACCCTGTCCAATCGCGTTCAAGAGCGGGTCACCATTGTGTTCCATGAAGTGTCGCAATACCTTCAGTCCAATCAATTGACTGAGGATCAATTGGGTAGCCAGGGCACACGACTGGACTATTGGGCAAGATCGTTGGACATGGTTCGTGATCATCCTTTCCTTGGGGTAGGACTGGGTGCTTGGCACATGAATTATTTGAAACTTGGAGGCCTGCAAAGCGATGCTCCTTCTAACCCGCATCAGCAATATCTGCTATTGGCGTCGGAGGGAGGGTTTATTGGCTTGGCCTTGCTTTTAGGCTGGTTGACAGCAATCTGGCGAGATGCAATTGGCGTTGTTCACGCTGCAGCGCTCAGAGGCGTATTGCTCATCGCAGTTGTGATTGGATTGTTCAATTGCCCGTTTTATGGTGTCGGGTTGGGCGAGATGTTGCTTTTATTGTTCGCCCTTTTTCTCAAACCCGCATCGTCTCAAGCGTAGTTGTAAACGCCTTGCTTGGTTTTGCGGCCCAGTCGACCGGCCGCCACCATTTCCTTGAGCAAGGGGCAAGGCCGATATTTGGAATCGCCGAATTGGTCGAGGTAGACCTCCATGACCGCGAGGCAGACATCCAGGCCAATCATGTCCGCCAAGGCCAGCGGCCCGATGGGGTGATTGCAGCCCAGACGCATGCCGGTGTCGATGTCTTCAGGGGAGGCCAGGCCTTCGGCCAGCACGAAGAAGGCTTCGTTGATCATGGGCACCAGAATGCGATTGACCACAAAGCCCGGCGCATTACGTACGGTGATGGGGGACTTACCCAGCCGTTGAGCCAGATCCTGGACAGCAGCGTGGGCTTCATCGGAGGTTTGTAGCCCGCGGATGATCTCGACCAGCGCCATGACAGGCACAGGATTGAAAAAATGCATGCCGATGAATCGGCCTGGATGAGACACCACCGCCGCGAGTTGCGTGATGGAGATGGAAGAGGTGTTGGATGCAATCAGCGTCGTGGGGGGCACCAGGCCATCGAGTTGTTGCAGGATCTTGATCTTGAGGGCATGGTTTTCAGTGGCCGCTTCGATCACCAGATCCACTTTGGACAAGTCCTCGTAGTTGGTGCTGCCGTGAATGTGCGAAAGCGCCTTGGCTTTGTCGGCATCGGTCATGGCCTCTTTCTTGATGAGGCGGTCCAGGCTGCTGGCAATGGTGGCCAGGCCTTTATCGACGGCAGCTTGCTGGATGTCCACCATCACGACCGAAATGCCCTTGACCGCACACGCTTGTGCAATGCCATTGCCCATGGTTCCGGCGCCAATGACGCCCACGCGTTGAATGTTCATGTTTGAGTCCTCAAAAATACCTATGTGCCAATGCTACCTGCCGGCTTGCCGCATCCCTGCGGTCATTGACCACCTGGTGACCTTGCGTACCCGCCCCCATCATTGCCTAAACCGCTTGCGGGTAAGCTGAAGGGCCAAAAGCCATGCGCCACTTGCAGTGAGCAGCAACACCCCTAAATGCAGCCATGGCTGAGAAGGCCATTGGTCGAAAAACAAAGGCCGCACCAAAGCCACCACATGAGACAGCGGCAGCACTTGACCCAAGATCTGGACCCAGGCGGGGAATTGATCCACTGGAAAGAAGACGCCACTGAGGAACATCATGGGTGTGAGGCACAAGGTGAAATAGAAGGTGAAGAAGTCATAGCCCTTGGCGATGGCATTGAAGATCAGAGCGATGCAGCTGAAGGTGATGCCAGCCAGCCACAGCATGGGCCACGCGAGCAGCACCTTGGGCGTGGTGACAATGCCCAGTGCGGTCATGATCAACAAGATGGCCGTCACTGAGAACAGGGATTTGAAAGAAGCCCAGAGCATCTCAGCCAGCACCACATCGCGCAAGGTCACGGGCGTGTTGAGGATGCTGTCCCAAGTCTTTTGCACATGCATGCGAGAAAAGGCTGAGTACAAGGCCTCGAAAGTGGCAGCATTCATGGCACTCATGCACACCGACCCGCTGGCCAGAAACACCAGGTAAGGCACCGCCTGGCCTTGCACATTCACTGTGCCCACCAAGGTGCCCATTCCGTAGCCAAATGCCACCAGCCAGATCAGGGGTTCGGCAATGTTGCCCACCAGGCTGGGGATGGCCAGCTTGCGCCACACGAGGAGGTTGCGCAAAAAAACGGGCCAAAACGCAAAACGCATATGAGGATGAGACATCATGCGCCCTCTCGAATGTGGCGCCCAGTGAGCTTGAGGAACAAGTCCTCCAGATTCGCTGGGCGGTGCAAGCTGTGCAGCTCTGGATGGGCCATCAAAGCCTGAAGCAAAGGCTGCGCTTGGCGGGTATAGAAGAAGACGGTTTCGCCACTGATTTCCACGCGGTCGGCCAAGGGCTTGAGATCAGCCCCCAGTCGCCCTTGAACCAGGGACACCGCATCCTGGCCAAACAATTCCACCACCTCAGGCTCCAGGTGCGTTCGGATCAATTCGCGAGGCGTGCCTTGGGCGATGACGCATCCGTGATCGAGCACCAGTAGGCGATCACACAGCCGCTCGGCCTCATCCATGAAATGGGTGGTGAGCAAAATGGATTTACCTTGCTGCAAGAGTTGCTGCAAGCGCTCCCACATGAGATGTCTGGCCTGAGGATCAAGACCTGTGGTGGGTTCGTCAAGCAGCAGCAAGGCTGGGTCGTTGATGAGGGCGCGAGCAAGACTCAGGCGGCGCTTCATCCCGCCTGATAAATCGCCTGGCTTGGCTTTGGCCTTGTGCGTGAGGGCGGCAAATTCCAGGCCTTTGGGAATGCGTTCATTCAGGACGGCGCTGGATAAACCAAAGTAGCGCCCATAGACGCGCAGGTTTTCTTCGCAGGTGAAATCGGGATCTAGGCTGTCGAACTGGCTCACCACGCCCAGCTTGGCCTTGATTTGACCGGAGTCTTGCGGCATGCGATGGCCAAATGCCTCCACATGGCCGGAGTCGGGGGAGATCAACCCCAGCAGCATGCGTAAGGTGGTGGTTTTGCCTGCGCCATTGGGGCCAATGATGCCCAGGCATTCACCAGCGTCGATGTGAAAGCTCACACGGTCGACCACCTTGTTGTCGCCAAATTGTTTGCTGAGCTCATGACACTGCAAATGGATGTTGCTCATTGAAAGGCCACCTCGGCAAAGCTGCGCAATTTGCGACTGTGGAGTTGACGCGCGCCCATGGTGCGCAAACGCTCGATGGCCTGCAAGCCGATTCGAAGGTGCTGGTCCACCCGCTCGCGATAAAAGTGATTGGCCATGCCGGGCAGTTTGATCTCGCCATGCAAGGGTTTGTCTGACACGCACAGCAGGGTGCCGTAGGGCACACGAAAGCGAAAGCCGTTGGCGGCGATGGTGGCGCTTTCCATGTCCAGCGCTACAGCGCGGCTTTGACTGAAACGGCGTTGGGGTTGATTGTTGGGCAGCAATTCCCAATTGCGGTTGTCGGTGGAGGCGACGGTGCCTGTGCGCATGATGCGCTTGAGCTCTGTACCCGAAGCACCAGTGACATCGGCCACCGCTTGCTCGAGTGCAGTTTGAATTTCCGCCAATGCGGGAATGGGTACCCACAAAGGAAGCTCCTCGTCGAGCACGTGGTCTTCGCGTACGTAGGCGTGAGCCAGTACGTAGTCACCCAATTGTTGAGTCTGACGCAGGCCAGCACAGTGACCCAACATCATCCAGGCATGAGGCCGCAGGACGGCAATGTGGTCGGTGATGTTTTTGGCGTTCGCTGGTCCTACGCCAATGTTCACCAGGGTGATGCCTGAGCCGTCTTCGCGGACCAGATGATAGGCCGGCATTTGGGGTAACCGGGCAGGGCTGATGCCCTGACCCCAGCGATTGGGGTCCGTGCCGATGCGTGGGGTGACCACATGGCCTGGTTCAATGAAGGCGATGTCCAGACCGTTAGGGTCTTGCATGGCTTGGCGACCCAGGCGGACGAATTCGTCCACATAAAAACCGTAGTTGGTGAAGAGCACGTAATGCTGGAAGCATTCTGGACGCGTGCCACTGTAGTGACGAAGGCGTTGCAACGAATAGTCGATGCGCGCCGCTGTGAACAAAGACAAGGGCAGGGCTTCACCGGGCGCAGGTTCCCAGGTTCCATTGGCGATGCCGTCATCCATGGTGGTGAGGTCGGGCAGATCGAACAGGTTCCTCATCTGAGCTCGACGATCAGAACTGAGTTGTCCCTCAAAGTGCTCGTCGTCGGCAAACGAAAAATGAACCGGGATGGGTTTGTTGCTCCAACCCACCTCGAGTGCACCCCCATGGTTGGCCAGCAACAACTGGAACTGGGCGAGAAGGTAGTCATGAAACAGGTCGGGACGAGTGAGGGTGGTTTCATAACGGCCAGGCTCCGCCACAAAGCCGAAACTCAGCCGTGAGGTGATCTGGGGGCTGCTTTGGGTTTGGATGCGCACAAAGGGATAGAAGGCGCGAACCCGTCTGGGAAGGTTTTCACCCTCTGTGAAGCGGCGCATGCGGTCGCGAAGGTGATCGACCGAGGCTTGGTAGAGGCTGCTGGCATGGGCCAGGGCTTCGGTGGCCTCTTGGAACGAGCGGGGGGGGATGAAGTCGGGCGTGTCCATGAAGGTGGCATTGTGCCTTTCCCGGATGACAAAAGGACTGGTTTTGGCAGCCGGGGGCCATGGTTGGATGGGCTATACTTTGCGACTAGTGGCCCGGTAGCTCAGTCGGTAGAGCAGAGGATTGAAAATCCTTGTGTCGGTGGTTCGATTCCGCCCCAGGCCACCATCCGTTTACGCCTTATTCCAGCAGAACGCGCTTGCTGATCGTGAAACGGCATGGCGGTAGCGTCCCTTTTATCCTGTTATTTTTCTCTCATGACGGTTAAATGCCTATGAATGTATTGCTAACAGGCGGTACGGGCTATATCGGCAGTCACACCGCAATTGTTCTTGCGGTTTCAGGACATCAAATTACCTTGTACGACAACCTCTCAAATAGCAGCGACTCGGTAATCGAAAAATTGACCCAAATCACTGGGCAACAATTCCGATTCATTAGAGGCGATGTACGCGATACCGATTTGCTAAGTCATACGCTTGATTCATGCGGCATTGACACGGTCGTCCACTTTGCAGGATTAAAGGCTGTTGGTGAATCTGTAGAAAAACCAATCGACTATTACGCCAACAACGTTCAGGGTGCCATCAGTTTGCTTCAGGCAATGAAGTCAGTGCATGTCAAGACACTTGTATTCAGCAGCAGTGCTACTGTTTATGGTGAGCCTCAATATCTTCCATTAGATGAAAGCCATCCAACAAGCGCAACTAATCCTTATGGCCGAAGCAAACTTCACATCGAAGAGATGCTCAGTGACCTTGCAAAATCAGATCCGGAATGGCGGATTGCCTGCCTGCGCTATTTCAATCCGGTGGGGGCTCACGAGAGTGGCCTCATCGGGGAGAACCCCAGTGGCGTGCCGAATAATCTGATGCCCTACATCACCCAGGTCGCAGCTGGCCAGCGTGCGGAATTGAGCGTGTTTGGCGACGACTATCCAACGCATGACGGTACTGGTGTGCGAGATTACATTCATGTCATGGATCTGGCAGAAGGTCATGCGGCCGCATTGGGGTTTTTGTCTAAAACTGCAGGTTGGTATGCCATCAACTTAGGCACAGGCAAGGGGTATAGCGTGCTTGACATGGTCCAGGCATTTGAGAAAGTATCTGGCCAGAAAATCACTTACGGTATCAGTGCACGCCGCCAAGGGGATGTTGCTGTTTGTTATTCAAATTCCATGTTAGCCAATAAAATTTTGGGGTGGGTTTCAAAAAGAAGTGTTGACGAAATGTGTTCAAGTGCATGGACATTTCATCAGAGAAATTAAATGAAGAAGATACTGATAACGGGTGCTGATGGCTTTATTGGCTCGCATTTGACTGAGGCCTTGATCCGACAAGGATACGAAGTTCGAGCTTTCGTGCTTTACAACTCGTTTGGCTCTTGGGGGTGGCTTGATCAGGTGAGTAAGGAGATCTCTTCTTCGATCGAAGTATTCGCAGGTGATATTCGTGATTTCCACGGTGTACGCAAAGCAATGCAAGGTTGCGAAGTTGTGTTGCATCTGGCTGCTCTGATTGCCATTCCATATTCCTATCATTCTCCAGATACATATATTGATACCAACATCAAGGGTACTCTCAACATTCTGCAAGCAGCCAAGGAGTTGGGTGTCAGCCGAGTCATTCACACGTCAACCAGTGAAGTCTATGGAACAGCTTTGTTTGTTCCCATAACCGAAGTCCACCCTCTTCAGGGGCAGTCGCCATATTCAGCATCAAAGATTGCGGCAGATCAACTTGCCTATTCTTTCTACACATCGTTTGATCTGCCCGTGATGATAGCCAGGCCGTTCAACACCTACGGCCCACGCCAATCTGCGAGGGCAATCATTCCGGCTGTCATTACTCAGATCGCAAATGGCACGCGGCGCTTAAAACTCGGCGCCCTTCATCCCACGCGGGACTTCAATTACGTGGCTGACACGGTCAGCGGATTCATCGCAGCCATGCAAAGTAGTGTTGGTCTGGGCGAAGTCGTGAATTTTGGCTCAAACTATGTAATATCAATTCGGGAAACTGTCAATATGATTGCGCAGGTCATGGGTGCTGAAGTGGAAATTGAAACGGATCCGATCCGCTTGCGCCCTGAAAAAAGCGAAGTTGAAAGACTCTGGGCAGATAACAGCAAAGCCTTTGATTTATTTGGCTGGCGCCCAGTCTACGCAGGCCATGATGGTTTTCGTCAAGGACTCAAGGAAACTGTCGAATGGTTCTCAGACAAGACGAATCTTGCTCACTACAAGTCAGGTTTTTACAACATTTAACTTCTCATCTAAACAGGGCATTAATTGCACACGTTAGTTATTGCGGAAGCTGGGGTTAACCACAATGGGGACATGTCGATGGCCCGCGAGCTCATTGACGTTGCGGCTGACGCTGGCGCTGATGTGGTCAAGTTCCAGACTTTCAGCGCTGATCGATTGGTAACCATGGAAGCAAAAAAAGCTGCCTATCAGTTTGCCAATTCCGATCGCAACGAATCCCAGTACGACATGCTTAAACGTCTAGAGCTCACAAGCGAAATGCATGATGAGCTCATTTCGCATTGCCAACGGCGACAAATCGAATTTTTTTCAACTGCCTTTGACTTAGAGAGTCTGGATTATTTGATGGGCCTGGGGCTGTCACGAATCAAAGTGCCATCAGGTGAAATAACCAATCTCCCTTATCTTTTACAAGTAGGTCGGTCTGGAAGGGATGTGATCCTATCCACTGGCATGTCAACCTTGGGAGAAATAGAGGCTGCCCTGGATGTGTTGCTAGGTGCAGGAACACCAAGGGAGCGTATCGTTGTTTTGCATTGCAATACTGAATATCCAGTCCCCATTGCAGAAGTTAATCTTCGCGCCATGTTGTCAATAGGCCAAGCGTTTGGGGTCAGGGTGGGATTCTCTGACCACACTGAAGGCATTGAAATAGCGATTGCTGCCGTGGCACTTGGTGCAACTGTCATCGAAAAGCATTTCACCCTTGATCGAAGCCTGCCTGGACCAGACCATCGAGCAAGCATTGAGCCAGATGAGCTTATGCGAATGGTCTTGTCCATACGTAACGTTGAGCGAGCCATGGGGGATGGTATCAAGCGCCCATCATTCAGTGAGTTGAACAATAGGCCAGCCGCTCGTAAGTCTTTGGTTGCTGCGCGGGAAATCGCGCGGGGGGAGATATATAGCGAGGACAACCTGGTGGCGAAGCGACCTGGGACAGGTATTTCACCGATGCGTCTGGGCGATGTCATTGGGCGTCGGGCGCCGAGATCATTTGCAATCAATGAATTGATCGAGCTATGACTTATCGAGTCTGCGTAGTCACAGGAAGCCGTGCTGAGTACGGCTTGCTTCGTTGGGTCATGCAGTTCATCCATGACAAACCAGATCTTGATTTGCAGGTCATTGCCACTGGAATGCATTTGTCCCCTGAGTTCGGACTAACTTATCGCTCTATTGAGAATGACGGTTTTCGGATCAATCGAAAAGTTGAAATGTTGACAAGTTCCGATTCCCAGGTTGGTGTTGCGAAGTCGATGGGGTTGGGGTTGATTGGCTTTGCTGATGCGCTTAACGATCTCAATCCAGATCTCGTTTTGGTCCTGGGTGATAGATATGAAATACTCTCTGCAGTTTGTGCTGCACATATCGCTCGAATTCCCGTCGCACATGTTCATGGTGGAGAGAGAACAGAAGGCGCTGTTGATGAAGCGATTCGTCATTCAATAACAAAGATGTCACACCTGCATTTTGTTGCGGCGGAAGAATATCGGCGACGCGTTATTCAGCTTGGTGAATCTCCCGAGCGAGTCTTTCTAGTTGGTGGATTAGGGGTTGATTGCGTAGACCGGATGAATCTCCTTGATCGACAAGGTCTCGAGGCATCTTTGGGTTTTTCTTTAGGCCCCAAAAGCCTACTTGTCACCTTTCACCCAGTCACCCTTGAGGCAGAGACCGCGTCAAAGCAACTGAAGGAATTGCTCAAGGCCCTGTCAATACGGGATGACACACAGATCATTTTTACCTTGCCCAATGCGGATACCGATGGCCGTATTCTCGTTCGAATGATTGAGGATTTTGTTGCACAACATCACAATGCTCATGCATTTATTTCCATGGGCCAACTTCGCTATCTATCCTGTATGGCTCATGTTGACGGAGTAGTGGGAAACTCATCCAGTGGTCTGATTGAAGCGCCCTGCTTCAAGAAGGGGACGGTTAACATTGGGGACCGTCAGCGCGGACGTTTAAAGGCCTCAAGCGTGATTGACTGCGATCCGGATTGTCTGTCTATCTCACAGGCGCTGGATAAACTGTATTCACAACAATTTCAAGACAGCCTTTCTGATGTCCAAAATCCATACGGGTCACCAGGTGCCAGCAAAAAAATTGTTGAAATCATTTTCAGCCTCAGACCATCCAGATCCCAGAAAAAAACCTTCTACGATTTGCCTTACTGATCCTTAGAGAGACTTGCCTTGGTTTGCGGGCTTCAATGGTCAGAGGTTTTCCCCAGAACTCAGCATCAGGAATAGACATGAATTTTGATAAGCATCCAAATGTTTCCGCGTTTTACGAGGCCTTGAGCCATCAGTTTCCCTACTTTGCAGGTGTCATGCACAAGCAAATGGAGATGTTTGGAACGCACTGGCTTGACTTGTTCGAAGTCGAATTGCGGACATTTTTTTGTTCTGCAACACACAGGACCGATCAGGCCGTAAGAGGCTATGGCAAATTTTCACTGGACTCCATGAAGCTTCAGGCGAAGTTTCAAAAAACGCGGCAATATGACAATAAGACGTACGCAGAAGCGGCTTCTGAGGTCTACCAAAACAGAGAGTACATGTTTGGACTCTATCTCCCTGGGATATTGCTGTCCCATTATCTTTGGCGACATCACTTTCTTCAGCATGTTTACTTCCTCGACAAATTCCTGCCACTTATAGGCTCTGGAGAAGGAAAAGTCTTTTACGACATAGGTGTTGGGACAGGCTTTTATTCAAAGGAGATGCTTACTCGAACCAAACTGAATGGCATGGGATTCGATTTGAGTCCTTACTCTCTGGAACATACTCAGCTGATGCTGACTGCGCATGGCGTTGCTGAACGATATCAGACGAATCTCCTCGACGTTGTCCAGACCAAGGTTCAGCCACCAGCGGATTTTCTGGTGAATATCGAAGTCTTGGAGCATTTGGAAGATCCGCAATCCTTCATTGATGCCTTGGCAAGGATGCTAAAGCCGGGAGGGCATGGATTAATTTCTGCAGCAATTAATGCTCCCAATGCCGATCACATTTACCTCTACCGACATTCAGATGAAGTCGCCGAGCAATTGTGTCGAGGTGGATTTGAGATTGTGAGCTTTGTCAGTGATGAAGCCTACCTCCCCAGAAAACCAGACGAACTCGTTCCGGTCAATGCAGCATTCATCGTTACAAAGAAGTAAAGGACCTTACTCATGCGAAAAGCCATCCTAGATCGAATCACCCCAGTGTTCAGAGAGGTGTTTGACGATCCCTTTCTAGAGTTGAGTGAAGAACTCAGCGCTCACGATGTCGAAAATTGGGATTCCTTAAACCACATTACGCTGATTGTGGAATTAGAGTCGCTCACGGGGCTTGTTTTCACAACTGAGGAACTGGTCGATTTGCAAAACGTCGGAGACTTTGTGACATTGATGGCAAATAAGGGCTATCGTGCCTGATTTACTGTTATCGGACCTAACCGTAGGGATGATTGTCAGGCGTAGTTTTCAATTTGAGGAGTCCCGCGTCACAGCGTTTGCCAATCTGGTAGGTGACTTTGCACCTGTGCATCTAGACGTCGACTTTGCATTGAGTCAGGGCTTCGGTGGCAGGATTGTGCATGGTCTTTTTGTTCAGTCAATCATTTCCGGATTGCTTGGAAACGAAATACCGGGTCCACTTACTGTGATCAATAGCATCTCAATGAAAATGCACAATCCTGTACTTATTGGTGAGACTGTTGACTATGAGGTGCAAATTTCGGCAATCACATCTTCTGTAAGGGCGGTATCGCTCTCGTTTACTGGATATGTGGCAGAAATGATGGTCATTTCCGGCAAGGTAATCTGTAGCTATCCAGAGCCTAACCCGCAGTGAGAGCGTCATGAAACCAAGGATCAAAATCCTCTCCCGGTTCGATATGGTCGACTGGCCAAAGATGAATGACTTCTTTGCAGAGACTCATGGCGTCCATCACGTTTTGCGTAACCGACCCTTATTCGATTGGTTTTTTCTGCGAAATGGCAATGATGAAGCAAATTTGATCGTCGCCTACGAGGATGAAAAACTTATCTCTCTCTTGGGATATCTGCCGACGCGCTTTCTCTGGGGCGATGAAGTGGTGAATGGTGCTTGGATGGCCCATTGGATGACGCTGGAAGGGTACCGTACAGGCATCGGGGCTTTATTAATGAGGAGGATCACTGAGCTCTATCCAATCGTGGCAGGTCAGGGCGCAAGCCAGATGAACCAAGAAATTGTCACCAAAATGAAATTCAAGTTTGAGGAGCAAATTCCTAAACTGGTTTATGTGTTCAAGCCCGACAGGATTGAAATGATACTGGGGGTCCGCAATTGGAAATTCAAGACTTTGCTAGATGAGCATGTGGGATCAATCATGCCTTGGATATCTATAGATGATGATCGCTATTTTCCTGATTGGTCACAGTATCCAAGCTTGAGATTTGGAACATTACGAGATGCCGCATATCTTCGCTATCGTTACTTTGATTATCCCTTCTTCAAATACAAAGTGTTTGTTGAAGGACCAGCATCAAGTCCATCAGTTTGTGTTGTCAGGATCATCAATACCACGGCAGGAATCAGGGTGGCGAGGTTGCTAGAGTTTTTCTTTCCAGAGACAACTACAGGACGCGAGCAGGGAAAGATGCTAATTCAAAAGTGTTTGGGACTCTTCAAGTCGTATGAATGCGACTATGTAGATTTCTACTGCACAGCACATGCCGCGCTTGAGCTGATGGTTGAAGCCGGTTTTGAATTCGATGTCAATGGCGATTTACCAAGTTTGCTCGACCCAATAGACAGATCACGAAAATACCAGAACTGGGAATTGCATGTGACTCGGAAAATAAAAGAAAAGTATCCACATGCCGAAGAATGTTTCTACCTCACGCGCGCAGACGGAGATCAGGATAGGCCAAATGAATCATATGTGGGAGTTAATCTTGAATAAAAAATTTATATTCAGTACAGATTCAACTGCATCCGACCTTGCAAAAAAATACAAAGAAGCGCGAAGTAGTGAGTATTTGGCATCGATCAGAACGAATGTTTCGATAAGCGTTCTCGCAAATTTTTCTACCCAATACCTCGTGAGTTCAATTTACACCTCGTTGATATTTAATGGAGTTCGACCAGATATTTTTGAAGCATCATACGATCAGTGGGAGTTTGAACTCGGCAATCCCGATAGCGAGACTCATCGTAAAAAATCGGATTATGTCATCGTCGCACTTTCATCAACTCGTCTACTACTTGAACCAGAAAAGACTCCGGCAGAGCTTTCTGACAGGATAGCAAGGAACTTGTTGGCGTTCAAGGAAAGATCCCAAAGCGAGGTAATCCTCGTCATGCCTGAGAGCCTTCGGGAGGGGTTTGATCAGACGTCACACTTTGCCGTATTTGTACGTGAGATGAAATCTAGACTACGAGAGAAGTTAGCGAACGCAATTCATCTTATTGACATTGATCCGTTGATCATGGAGTTTGGGTTTGCTGCATGGCATTCAAAGAAATTTCTCATTTCCTCCAAATTCTGTTGTCATCCAAATTGCTTTCCCCTTTATGGTGATTACATCTCCTCTTTTATTCAAAGTTTGATCCGTACCCCTGTCAAACTTGTGATAGTCGATCTTGATGACACCCTTTGGAAAGGTACCGTCGGCGATGTTGGCTGGCAAGGCGTTTGCCTTGACAAGGAAACTAGTGCATATTCACATCTGCTACTGCAATCGTACTTGCTCGAACTAAAGAGATCAGGAGTTTTACTGGCAATTTGCTCAAAAAATTCAACTGATGCAGCACATAGTGTCTTTGAGAATCGAAGTGAAATGAGACTCAAGTTAACCGATTTCGTAGCGCAGAAGATCAATTGGAGTCCGAAGTCGACAAATGTTGCTCAAATTCTTGAAGATTTGAATTTGACTACGTCTGGTGTTATTTTTCTTGATGACTCGAAATTCGAGCGGGAAGAGGTGCGATCACAGTTCCCGGATTTGATTATTCCCGAGTTGCCTCCAGCTAATGAGGATTGGTGTGAATATCTGTCGAAGTCTGGATGGTTCACTATCGCGAAGCCGATTTTGAATGGTGAAGAGAAGTCAGCTCAATATCTGGCAGAAATACAGCGCAATGAAGATGCGCTCAAGCATCAAGACTATTCAGAATTCTTAAGAGATCTTGGATTGGTCTTGACGCCTAGACGAGTTTGTGACGAGAATTTTGATAGAGTCTTTGAGTTGATACACAAGACAAATCAATTTAATTTAACTACAAGACGACTTTCACGATCGGAATTGGCCGAGCTCGCCAATCAAAAAGATACACTCTGCTATTGTTATGGACTGAGGGATAAATACAGTGATTATGGTATCGTTTCAGTCTTCATTGCCGAGCGGACTGGCTCTGAATGGGAAATTAATACATGGTTGATGTCATGTCGAGCCATGGGGCGTGGAGTTGAGCAGGCTGTATTTAGTCATTTCTATCATCAAGTCGCAGAAGAAAACGCGATCATTATTGGAAACTACGTAAAAACAGAAAAGAACAAGCCAGTGAGCGATTTGCTTGATCGCATGGGCTTTATGAGCCAACCGGATGGTCGAAAGACTTTCTCAGTTTCTCTCAATGTGTTTCCACGTGCCGACCATATCAAGACAGTACAACAAACAAATCTTGCGGATTCCGCACTGAACTAGCTACATGGCTATCAAGGCGGATATGAATGCCCAACATAACCGTTAAAGCCTAGTTCACGACAAACGCAATCTCGGAGTCAAGATGTCCAGCACAGTCAGTATTGTCATGTACCACTATGTTCGAGACTTGAAGCGGACACGTTTCCCCAGCATTCGAGGAAGAACAATTGATGAGTTCCGTTTTCAAGTTGAATATCTTTGCCGGTCAGGGACATTCATCACCGCACAACAGTTGATCAACGCCGTTTTGTACGGGGCGGATCTACCCAAAAACGCACTCATGCTGTCGTTCGATGATGGATATTTGGATCACTTCACCAATGTTTTTCCAATTCTTCATGACAGGGGGATTCAGGGAATGTTCTTTCCTGCCGCGCAGCCAATCATGGACATGCGGGTTATGGATACGAACAAGATTCATTTTGTTCTAGCAAGTGAACCAGATATCTTGAAAATTGTGACAAATATCAGAGATTGGGTAGAGCAAAATAGAAAAAAATATGGATTGCCCTCAGCTCAAGAGTTGTGGAATGAATTTGCTCACCCTGGAGTTTATGACTCTGCCGATGTCAGTTTTGTCAAGCTGGTGCTTCAGCGGGGTTTGCCACAGTCGGCACGTAATGCTCTGGTGGATATGCTATTTAGGCGATACGTGACAGAAGATGAATCCGCATTTTCTTCGGAGCTTTACCTCTCGCAAGATCAGTTACGCATGATGATTGAATGTGGCCAATACGTTGGAAGTCATGGATTCACACATGAATGGTTTGACGTATTGGGACCGTCTGGCCAGGAAATAGAAATTCGCGAATCGCTTCGGTTCATGAACACAATTGGTGCTGCAACGAAAGATTGGATCATGTGTTACCCATACGGGTGCCACCCTTTCAACGCAGTAGACGATCATCTAAGGAAATTACTTAGCGATCATGACTGTGCTTTATCACTTACCGACCACGGTGGACCGGCTGATGTTCAACGTAATGATCGGTTCATGCTCACCCGCATTGATACCAATGAAATCCCAAGCCAATGAGAGCGTATAACTTAAGGAAATGAATAAAAGCCACCTTGGCAATCAAAGCCTGAAAATGACATCAAATAGCCAAATGCCTGAAAAGTCGCCTTTAGATCCCAATCGTAAAACAGAAGAGAAATGGCGAGAAGCGATATTGAGGCCTGAGTCAACCATTCAGGAGGTCATCACGAACCTGAATAATGTTGCAATCCGCATTGTCTTGATTGTGGGTGATTCGGGCGAACTGCTGGGCACCATCTCTGATGGTGATATACGAAGAGGCTTGCTTCGGGGGCTTGATATGAGTAGTCCAGCCATGAGTATCACACACAGAAATGCATTAGTTGTCCCCAGGCAAGTAGACAGAGGAACAGTAAGACAACTCATGATCGTTAATAAGATCATGCAAGTTCCCATTGTTGATGACGGTCATAGGGTGGTCGGGCTGCATTTTTGGGATGAAATCACTATGCCGCCTGTGCGCTCAAATCTGATGATCATCATGGCAGGAGGTATGGGAACACGTCTTCATCCGCACACCGAAACTTGCCCAAAACCATTGCTTCCGGTAGCTGGGCGACCCATGCTGGAACATATCATCGAAAGGGCAAAGATTGACGGTTTTTCTCGTTTCATATTGGCCATTCATTACCTTGGGCATATGATTGAGCAACATTTTGGCGATGGTACTAGGCTTGGGGTTGAGATTGAGTATTTACGAGAGGAGATTCCTCTTGGGACTGCTGGGGCGCTCAAACTTTTGGATCCACAGCCGGAGTCCCCATTTATCGTCACCAATGGTGATGTAATTACCGATATCCGCTATGGAGAGTTACTGGATTTCCATGTACGACACAATGCCATGGCAACCATGGCAGTTCGCATGCATGAGTGGCAACATCCATTTGGCGTTGTCCAGACTCAAGGAGTTGATATCGTTGGATTTGAAGAGAAACCTATTGCTCGTAGTCATATTAATGCTGGTGTCTATGCCTTGGCGCCAGAAGCTCTAAGTTATCTACCAACCGGCACTCCTTGCGATATGCCAAATCTTTTCGGATTCCTACAGGCGGACGCTAAGCGAACGATAGCATATCCCATGCATGAACCTTGGCTCGACGTTGGACGACCTGGTGATTTAGAACTTGCCAACAATCATCGTAAATAGAGTGGAGTAGTCGCATGAATTCATATATCAAAAATTTGCGCTGGTGTTCGAATTGCCTAACTATGTCTACTCGGCCAAGAATCAGTTTTGATCATCGAGGGTGGTGCAATGCATGTGTCTGGACCGAGAAGAAGAAGTCACTAGACTGGCTTGATCGCACAAACGAATTGGAAAGCCTGCTTACCAAGCATAGACGCGATGATGGCCGATTTGACTGCCTTGTTCCTGTCAGTGGAGGCAAAGATGGTTCGTACGTCGCTTACAACCTCAAACATAAATATGGAATGAAACCCCTGACGGTGACAGTCACACCTGCTCTTTCTCTTGAACTTGGTGATAAAAATCTCAAGGCGTTTACAGAAAGTGGCTATAACCACATCTCGATCAATCCAGCTCATGATGCGATGCGATCCCTCAATCGAGCCGGATTCATTGAAATGGGTTTCCCCTATTACGGATGGTTGATTGCAATCCATACAGCGGTTATCCGTATTGCTATGGGATTTGGAATTAATTTGGTTTTCTATGGCGAAGATGGTGAGGTGGAATACGGAGGATCTACAGAGACATCCACGAACCCAATTTACGGTGTGCAGTATCAAAAAAAGGTCTACCTTGAGGGCGGCTACGATCGTGTCCTGTCTGCTTCAGGATTAGCTGGTGATGATTTATTTTTTTTCCGCTTCCCATCAGACCAGGAGCTTCAGGAAAACAAGATTGAGTTGACGCATTGGTCATATTTTGAGAATTGGGACCCTTATCGAAATTACTTGGTTGCCAAAGAGCATTGTGGTCTGCAGGAGGCTGAATCCGCCAATGCAGGCACATTCACGAATTTTGCTCAGAACGATCAGGCGCTCTATGCGCTTCACACATACTTGATGTACCTCAAGTTCGGTTTTGGGCGTGCTAACCAAGATGCCTGCATCGAGGTTCGCAGGGGTGCAATGGATAGACAGCAAGCCATTAATCTTGTTCGTCTTTACGATGGGTATTACCCAGAAGAATTCATCGAGTTGTACTTGGACTACTATCAAATGAGCAAGGAAGATTTCGAAGCGGTACTAGACCGTTACGCAAATCGCAGCCTATTTGAGAAAGTCGACGGACGCTGGAAACCTTTATTTATTGTGACTTGATACCATGCAAACAATCACAATCGTTGACTATGGCATTGGGAATATTGGTTCTGTCGTCAATGCACTTAATTACCTAGATTGCAAATCGATCGTTGCATCAGACCCTGATTTTGTGGCAAAAGCAGATGCTTTACTTTTGCCCGGAGTAGGCTCTTTTCGTAAAGCTATGGACTTGCTTGAACAGAGAGGCTTGGATGCTGCTTTGATTCACGCAGTCCGTGAACGGGGCAAGAAAATCTTGGGTATCTGTCTTGGAATGCAATTAATGGGTACCTCAAGCACTGAAGATGGAGAAACAATTGGTCTTGGTTTGATTCCTGCTCCCGTAGAGCGGTTCTCTACGCCTGAGGTCAAAGGAGCCAAGATACCTCATGTCGGCTTTAATACAGTCAAGGCTCATGCAGACAGCAAGCTCATGGCCGGATTGCCAACAAATTCCGACTTTTATTTTGTGCACTCATATAGAATATTAGCTGATATCGAGATTGGCCATGTCTCTACTTGCAATTACGGTATTCCGTTCATGGCAGCGTACGAGCATGAAAATGTTTTTGCCACTCAGTTTCATCCGGAGAAAAGTCAAGCCAATGGGCTTTTGCTATTAAGAAATTTCATTTCGCAGCCCTAGCATGCTTAAAAAGCGCCTGATATTCACCTTACTCTATCACCGGGGACATTTTGTTCTGAGTAGAAATTTCCGTTTGCAGAAAGTGGGCACCCTCGAATGGCTACAGAAAAATTTCGATTTCACTCGCATTGCCTATTCGATAGATGAGTTGATCGTACTCAATGTTGATAGGCAAGGTACAGATCTCACGGAATTTTGTGACGTATTGAACAAGCTGGCACAAGGATGCTTTGTACCCATTGCAGCAGGAGGAGGCTTAAGAACAGTCGCTGATGCTAAGGGTTTAATGCGTGCAGGGGCTGACAAGCTGGTGATCAATACACCGCTATTTGAAGATCCCGCCTTGGTCCATTCCATGGTTGCTGAATTCGGCCAGCAGTGCATTGTTGGAGCGATGGATGCGAAACGCTACGCTGACGGGCGCTTTGGGGTATGGTCAAATTGTGGCTCTGTAGAACTTGAGGACGAGTTGACAAAGTGGATATATCGGATCTTGGAGAGCTCGGTCGGCGAGATTTACCTTAACTCCATGGATAGAGACGGAACCGGCCAAGGGTATGACATGGCTTTGTTAGATGCACTTCCCACAAAAGTGCCTGTCCCAGTGATTCTTGCAGGTGGTGTCGGGAATGCAATGCATTTGGCTTTAGGACTTGCTGATCCTCGTGTTGACGCAGTAGCGACCGCTCATTTGTTTAATTTTGTTGGAGATGGTCTTAAGGAGGCTCGACGTGCTTTGATCATGGAAGGCCTGCAGCTGCCCGTCTGGGATATAGATTTGATGGAACGCCATTTGAGTGGACAAGGTATCAATGAAAGTTGAGCGTGTTCTCATCGCTGGCTATGGCAGCATTGGAAAACGTCACTTACGATTGGCACGCGAGCTGCTACCTGATGCGGATATTCGTTTGCTTCGCCATTCTCCAGGCGAATATGTACCAGAGTTAGCAAATGGATGTTTTTCTGAAATTGATCGCGCTATCAATTTCGCTCCGCAGATCGCTGTGATTGCCAATCCAGCACCATTTCACATCAGTACAGCTTTGCAATTGGCTCAAAGTGGAGCGCATCTTTTAATTGAAAAACCTTTGTCAGACAATGCTCACGGAATCCCAAGACTCATAGAGCTTTGCAAGAAAAAAAAACAGGTATTGATGACAGGTTACAACTTGCGTTTTTCTCCATCATTGGCGCGATATCGCGAACTCATTCATTCGCATGAATCAATTGGTCAGATTCTCTCTGTTCGATGTGAAATCGGCCAATACCTTCCCTCTTGGCGACCTGGAGTTGACTATCGTTCAGCAGTCAGTGCTCGCAAAGCACTTGGAGGTGGGGCATTACTCGAATTGAGTCACGAAATTGATTACTTGCGCTGGATATTTGGAGACGTCAGTTGGGTTAAAGCTACCCTGATGCGTCATAGCAATTTAGAAATTGATGTAGAGGATACAGCTCATCTCATCCTTGGATTTAAAGGCCTTCATCATGTCAGACCAGTTGTTGCCAATCTGAGTATGGACTTCATACGGCACGATACCACACGCACTTGCTTAGCCATCGGCGCTGAAGGTAGCTTACGCTGGAATGGCTTGACAGGTGAAGTGGCGTTATTTAAGTGTGGTGAGTCCGTCTGGAGAACCTTAGTGAGCCACAAGCCTGGGCGTGATGAAAGTTATATTGCTGAGTGGCAACACCTTTTGAAGGCAGTTGCGCTACAAGAAGTTCCTCTGGTAACCGGAGAAGATGGCCTACGCGTCATGCAAATCATCGAAGCCGCTCGTCGTGCATCAATGTCCGGGTGTCAGGAACAAGTGCTGCAAGAGGGGAATTACAAGGAAGTAACTTGATGACAGTCACCGCATTCATCTTTGCACGCGGTGGTTCGAAAGGGCTACCCGGCAAAAACATTCGATCGTTTGGGGGTAAGCCGCTGATCGCATGGTCTATTGAGCAAGCCCTTTCTGTGTCTAGGGTCGAACGTGTCATTGTCTCCACCGACTCGGAGGAGATTGCCTCGATTGCTAGACAGCATGGGGCCCTCACTCCATTCATCCGCCCTGCTGAACTTGCTGATGATCACTGTCCAGAATGGCTGGCATGGAGGCATGCATTAAATTATCTAAAGGAAATGGAAGGACATCTTCCAGATGTCATGCTTTCGGTACCAGCAACAGCACCACTACGAAAAGTATGCGATCTTGAAAACTGTCTAGATGAATACGAAAAAGGGTGCGCGGATGTTGTGATCACCGTTTCACAAGCACACCGAAGCCCCTATTTCAATATGGTAACGGCGCAACCAGACGGGACTTTTAAGCTGGTTATTCCACATGATCGAACAATAAGCCGACGTCAAGACGCCCCTATTGTGTTTGACATTGCAACAGTGGCCTATGCTCTTTCACCTGAATTTGTACTTGCATGCGATGCACTATTTCAAGGAAGAGTCCGAGCTATCCAAATCCCAGCGCGGCGAGCCATTGATATTGATTCCTTGCTTGATTTCCAAATTGCAGAACACTTGCTGACACTTCCTGAGACATAACACTTATATATTCATCTAGCCAACAGATTTCATCACCATGACCAAAGCCGAATACCATCTCGCACTCAGCGTCTCACACAACTCATCCGCCGCGATCATGAAGGACGGAAAAATTATTGTTGCTGTATGTGAGGAGCGATCTACTAGAAAAAAGAACTATGTGGGATACCCCAAAAATGCAGTTGACTACTGCCTAAAAAAAGCCGAGATAACTCCCGAAGAGTTATCCCGCGTTGCCTATACAACAGTTACCAATCCAGGGCTTTTGGTCAAAGCAAAGACAAACACAGAATTCTCACTTCAAGATTATCGTGACTATTACGGTGAACGTTTCTATAAGCGCCGTTTGCGTGGGGAAGACTGCACAGATTATCTGAAATGGCTCCGTGATGATCCTCAATTCAATAGAGATGAGCAGCACTTTGATTTCTCATTCCTAACTGATGAGGTGCTGGCTGATGAACAACTCGAAATCGCATTATTCAAAGAGGAAAGTGCAAGGCTATTGGCTCGTGAACTTGGTATTCAACCTGCGCGTGTTGAGTTTCTTGATCACCACACGTGCCATGCTTATTACTCCTATTTTGGTTCGCCCTTTCGTGGGGAAGACTGTATTGTTTTAACATTGGACGGCTGGGGCGATGGCCGTAACCAAACGGTTTGGAAGGTGTCTGATGAGCGCTTCACCCTACTTGCTGAATCTAACCAAAATGATCTTGGTCGAATTTATAAAATGGCTACGCTCATTCTTGGGATGCGACCAGATGAGCATGAGTTCAAGGTCATGGGACTTGCGCCTTATGCTAAGGAGTCATCTGCAATCCGTGCCATGGAAGTTTTAACAGAACTATGTACAGTGGAGGGCATGCGAATCATATCGAAGAATCGGCCTAAAGATCTATTTGGCCACCTGGAAGAAGCTTGGAAAGTACACCGGTTTGACAATATCGCAGCTGCTGTTCAGCTCTATACAGAAAAAATTGCATGTGAACTTGTTAAAAGCATAGTGAAAGAAACTGGGATCAGGCGTTTAGTCATCGGTGGCGGTATCGCAATGAATATCAAGATGAATAAAGCAATTTCTGAACTAGATGAAGTTGAGACCCTATTTGTTTGTGGCTCATCCGGCGATGAAAGTCTGAGCATCGGAGGATGCTATTTACTCAACTCTGATCACAAAGCAAATCAACCTATCCCAAATCTTTATCTGGGATATGACATACATGATGAACTCTCGGCATTCGATATCAATAAATATTCTGATCACTACGAAGTCCGCAAAGCCATTGAGCCAGATGAAGTCGCTCAACTCATAGCGGACGGCGATATTGTTGCCTGCATACGAGGTCGGGCAGAATTTGGCGCAAGAGCATTGGGAAACCGAAGTATCTTGGCAAATCCGAGTAGACGTTCTACAGTGCAGCAGATCAATGAGGCAATCAAAAATCGGGATTTTTGGATGCCCTTTGCTCTATCCATATTAGAGGAGTGCAGTGACGAGTACATCTCAAACCCAAAAAAACTCAGCTCACCTTTCATGGCCATAAGCCTCGATGTGCGGCCAGAGGCACATTCTCGCATTGAGGCTGGAACGCATCCATATGACAAGACGGTTAGACCTCAATTTGTTTCATTCAAAGAAGCGCCTCACTACCATGATCTGATCAGCGCTTTCTATCGTCTAACAGGCATTCCCGCATTACTGAACACTAGCTTCAATCTGCATGGCGAGCCAATTGTCGATACCATAGCTGATGCAATCAGAACATTTGAAAATTCAGGACTTGACCATCTGTTAATTGAAGACAAATACCTCCTTTCTAAGCGGCGAAATATTCAGAAAACATCTTGTAAATGATATTAAGCGGAAAAATAATTGTGGTGACTGGTGGAGCTGGTGCGTTGGGCAGAGCGTTTGTACAGGGCATAGCGAAAAGCGGGGGTACGGCAATCGTTACAGATATAAATAGGGAAGCTGCAACTCGCCTATGCGATGAGATGAGAACTGAAGGCTATGAAGTACCTGAAGCGGTGGAGGTGGACATCACCAGCAAGGGGGCAATCCAAGCCTTGATCAAGAATTTAATGCGATGTCATGGCAAGATTGATGCGGTCATTAACAATGCATATCCACGCAACAAACATTATGGACGCAAATTAGAGGATGTCGCCTATACAGACTTCTGCGACAACGTGAGCAGCCATCTTGGAGGTTACTTCCTTGTTGCTCAACAATTTTGCGCACTCTTTAAATCCCAAGGGTATGGCAACTTGGTCAATATGTCGTCAATCTATGGCTCAATTGCGCCGCGATTTGAAATTTATGAAGGTACTCCCATGACAATGCCTGTGGAGTACGCGGCAATCAAGGCTGCCGTCGAGCATCTCACACGATACTTTGCGCAGTACTTCAAAGGAGCTGGGATCAGGGTCAATAGCCTAAGTCCTGGTGGCATATTGGCCAATCAACCTGGCGAATTCCTTAAATCATATAACGAACACTGTTCTTCAAAAGGAATGTTAGCTGCCAACGATATAGTCGGCGCTCTTATTTTTCTATTGTCGGATGAGTCACGCTACATCACTGGACAAAACTTGTGCGTTGATGATGGATTTTCACTCTAGTTTGTTAACGGTATCAGTGTGAGTTCCATTCAGAAACGTTTTCTATTTTCTGCGGGCGCAAATATTGTGCGCGCTGCCATCAGTCTTTCAGTGGGTCTATTGGTCGCTAGAGGCCTCGGGCCGGCCGACTATGGAAATCTTGCTTATTTGTTAGGTAGTTTCTGGGCAATTCGTGTATTGCTCGACATGGGGAGTTCAAGTGCCTTTTTCACATTTATTTCCCAAAGCAAACGAAGTACAAAATATTATGCCGTATATTTCATATGGCTATCAATTCAATTCTTGATATCTGTATCGCTGATTGCACTCTTGCTGCCCGCATCCACGGTGGACCTCTTCTGGATTGGACAGCATCGTGAATTGATCTTATTGGCTTTGCTGGCAACATTTTTCCAGAACCAAGTCTGGCAAACCATTGTTCAGATTTACGAAGCCGAGCGAAATACCATACAAATACAAATTGCAGGACTGACGATTATCTTTGTTCACCTGATCCTAGTAATAAATATGCTTGCGCAGCATTGGCTAAGTGTTCAATCTATTCTATATGCCATTATTGCTGAGTATGCGATTGCTGCGGTATGGCTTTCCATCACGATCAGAAATAGCTTGATGAAATTCAACACGAGCATAAAACAAAATCCATCCTGCCAACACGAAAGCTTAGGCAAAGTGATGAAAGCATATGTCAACTATTGCCGTCCAATGAGCATCATGGCTATATTTTCATTTTTATACGAGATGGCAGACAGATGGCTCTTGCAACGTTATGGCGGACCGACACAGCAAGGCTTCTATCAGGTTGCTGCTCAATTATCGACAATTAGTCTTCTGGCGGCCACGTCAATATTGAACATATTTTGGAAAGAAATAGCTGAAGCCAATGCAAGCGGTGAGCATCAGACTGTCGCTAAACTGTATTTAAAGACCACACAATCATTGGTCTTTGTGGCAGCAGCTGTATCCTGTTTTCTAGCTCCATGGGCTGAGCCACTGGTTGATACGCTCCTTGGTAGCGCTTATTACTCTGCTTGGCCTATCTTATTGATCTTGTTGTTTTATCCGATTCATCAAGCTGTGGGTCAGATCAATGGAACACTATTCATGGCTACAAATTGGAATACTGTGTACATGAAAATAACGGTGGTGGGTCAGTTAGTGAGTATTCCCATCTCCTATCTTATAATCGCCCCGGTCAGTGATTCATTCTTTAGTGGTTTTGAACTCGGCGGATTTGGTTTGGCCTTGAAAACACTTGCAATGAGTTTCTTGTTTGTCAATATGCAATCGTGGGTAATATCACGTCAATACCACATTGCTTTCCAATGGAGACGCCAGATTGCAGTAATCGTAATATTGCTCGGGCTTGGTTATGCTTGCAGGATTCTGATAGAGATCCTTTTCGAGTTAATGGAGACTGCATTGAATCTGGAGCCGCAACAGGAGATCATCTTGAGAATGACTGTAAGTGGCATCGTCTATCTGGTCGGCCTATTCATGTTGTGGTATCGAATGCCTAGACTTGCTGGCATGGAGTCGAAAGAGGTGGAAGCTCTGTTCGGAAGGATTAGAGCCTTTTTTTCCTGTAGTTGTTAAATTTGACTAAAAATTAAACGTATTGAAGTTATCAGAGAGATTCAATTTGTTTGATAGAACGCCGATTTCAAACGGAAGTCGATTCCGTAATATCTTCCTCATCGAATCACGAGAAGCATGGGAAGCTATTCAGCCAGAATTCGATGAACGGCATGATCTACTGCTTACTTATGATTTTGGATTAAGAAAAAAAATTGAAGAAAAGGGTGGCACTGCTCGCTATGTCGATCACCTCTGTGAACAGTCGTTCATGCAGGAAAACAATTTCCTAATGTACCAATTCTTTCAAGATTGGCATCTGGATGCACGAGGGGAAGACATCTTTCGATATAGTGGTGTGGATTTTGGTTTCAGTTTCAGAATTGAAATATGGAATGACTTTACCTTTCATGTAAGAAGCCGTCTTTGTTTGGAAAAAGTGCGTACACTGAATTACGAACAGATATATATAGATACTGGTTTGATAATGCTCATGGAAATACTAGATGACATGGAACTTCCTTATAATTGCTTGGAGAGAGTTAGGAGCAACGGAACAAACCAACTGGGATATTTCTTTCCAATTCATCGCTGGATGAATGAAAGACTCCGCACTCGCCAACCTAAGCATATCTTGCGAGATATTGTGGTAACGATGCAGGGTATCACGATGAGTTGGATTGACCTGATATTTGGTATTTCTTCAAAAAAAACAGGAGTTTTCGTCCAAGAGTATTATCCGACACGACAACTGCTAAAGCGATTACTCAAACATCCTGGTATCAGAGTAATGCAAGCACATTTCTCGGCTGAATCAGGTTTCACGAAATTCATCCGTGAACGACCAATACCTGTCTATGGCTGGGTGCAAAAATACAAATCGCAAGCCGTGTCCTTGCTTGAAGAGTTCCACCAGCGTCGATCAGCAAGCCTGATTCTTGTAGGCGGTATTGATATCACTGATTCTACATACCGGACTATCGAGCGAAAAATCATTGAAGTCCTTCCCAAATCGCTTCGATCTCTTGAATGCGTCATCAAATACATGGATAGGCATCCACTAAAGCTTGAAATTCTGATTGGTAATGTGGGGCAGTTAGCAATGCTGGTGGATTGTGTTGCCAAGAGTCGTGGCGTGCCTAGCTACTTGATTATCAATGGATTGATGGGGAATGAATTCCTTGATGAAGCTAAATATGCGACGGTTATAAATGGGTATTCACAAAGCATTCGCGATAACTATTTTCGAGAAATGGAGAATGTTGTATGTTTAGGTGATCCAAGGATGGATATGTACTCAGACTCTCCTATAAGAAAAATTGATCGACAAAAGCCAACTGTTACGATAGGGGCTTCAGGATTCAATAATATTGATTTAAATTCATATCTTGCTGTTGAATTTGAATATCTTGCAGATGTGCTCTCAGCACTTAATAGATTTAAGCAAGAAGACAGAATTAGTCGGATTACAATTAAAGTTCGTGCTAATGGTTATCTGCATTCCTATCGTCAGTTTATCAACGAATATTTTCCGGGGCTTGTTGATGAGATTTACGATAGTGTGGAAATGAAGTCCGTACTAGAAAAAACAGACCTATTTATTTCATTACATTCACAAACACTATTCGAAGCTTCTTGTCTTGGTATACCATGCATCTATCATAAAAATGATGTTGAGGTTCTTGATCCGCCTTTCAATGGGAAATCTGAAATTGTTACAACATCTGATGTTAACGATCTGATGCAGTCGATTAAAGACTTTCTAGAAAACAAGGAAAGTTTCAATACATTTATGAATAAAGGTGTAATGGAGAAGTATATTGGACCCTTGGATGGACAGAACCTTGATCGGAATTTTAATTTCGTAATGCAATTGTTAGATAAAGAATGGAAAAAGGGATCATGTTAAGGCTAATTCCACCAAGTATTCGACGATTCATATATGAGTATAGACTGAGACTCCGCTTCCCGCTTGCTGTTATTCACAATGGTTCAACTGCTGATCAGACAAGTAAGCTCGGAGAATGGGCCGTTCTTTTTTCAAATGTACACCTAGTTGACTCATCTCTTGGAAGGTTTAGTTACGTCCAGCAAAATACTTCTGTATACAACACAGATATCGGTCCCTTTTGTTCAGTTGCCTCAAGTGTCACAATCGGTTTGATCAATCATCCGACTTTCATGGTCAGCACAAGCCCTGTTTTTTATGACCCAACGCAGCCCTTGCCCCGCTTCATGATCAGAAAGGATGTACATACTAGGCAAAAATCGCGCACTGTGATTGAGGCTGATGTATGGATTGGGGAGGGAGTGCGAATTCTGTCAGGTGTTAAAATTGGTACTGGAGCTGTCATTGGCGCAGGGTCTGTTGTGACGCGGGATATTGCTCCCTATACGATTGCGGCTGGCGTTCCTTGCCGTCCACTTAAGCAACGATTTAGCGATGACATATGCAAAAGGTTATTGGAATCTGCTTGGTGGACTATTGATGAGCAAAGCCTTGTTGACATGGCGATCACCTATTCAGACCCAATAGCCTTTCTAAATGAAATAGAAAAAACAGCATGCTCTTCCAAATCGTAAAAAGAATTAAATCAAAATGTAAAAGGATTTGGTTTGATTTTGTGTACGCACCTCAAATGCGCTCGTGCGGAAGCAAAGCGTATATTGAAAGTCCTTTTCGCATGGATGGAGCGCAGTACATTCAACTTGGTGAGCGATCTGTCATTCAAGCCCGAGGCTGGATCTACTGTGCGAAAATTGAAAATCAAGCTGTTCGTCTGTACATAGGATCGAGATGTGTTTTTGGTTATAACAATCACATCACTGCGGTCTGTGATGTCGTAATTGAAGATGATGTACTAACTGCCAACAATGTCTTCATATCGGATAACCACCATGGATATCATGATATTCATACACCAATCATGAGTCAGCCTATCCAATTCAAAAATAGCGTACACATTGGCGCAGGCACTTGGATAGGAGAAAATGTTTGCATACTTGGTGCAAAAATTGGACGTAATTGTGTAATTGGCGCTAACTCAGTCGTTACTAAAGATATTCCAGATTACTGTATTGCAGTCGGTTCACCTGCCAAGGTTATTCGTTACTATGACCACAATAAGCAGGCGTGGATATCAAATAGCCGCAGTGAATAATAATTGAAAAAATTAATGAATCCACAGAAAATTCTAATTACAGGCGGTGCCGGTTTTATCGGGTCTAGCCTGTCGCTGGCATTGCTACGCCGAGGGCATAGCGTGATTGTGCTAGATAAACTAGCTCAACAAGTACATGGACAAGATGCAGAGTCATCGTCACTTTATGCAAAGATCCGTGGAAAGGTTCATTTTGTTTACGGCGATGTCACCTGTCGAGATGATCTACTGAAAGTATTGCCAAACATTGATACGGTGATTCATCTGGCGGCAGAGACAGGTACAGGTCAATCAATGTATGCAATTCAGCATTACAGTGATGTGAATATAGGAGGAACAGCACTGCTTCTTGACTTGATCACTAATCTCAAGTTTCCAGTAAAACGGTTAGTCGTTGCATCTTCACGTGCGGTAGTTGGAGAAGGAAAATATCAATGCCAGACACACGGTGTGCTTTACCCTGAAGCGAGACTTGAAGCTGATATGTCTGTCGGAAGATTTGAGCCACGATGTTCAGTGTGTGGATCTGATCTGGTAGTGCTGCCAACAGACGAAGACTCGGCACTAAGGCCATCGTCAATATATGGCATCACTAAGCTGACACAAGAACAAATGGTACTGTCTGTTGGTAAAGCACTTGGAATTTCTACAATTGCTTATCGATATCAAAATGTATATGGGCCAGGTCAATCTCTCTCAAATCCTTATACCGGAATTCTTTCAATTTTCTCTACAAGATTGCGACAAGAAAAAGCAATCAATATCTTTGAGGATGGTTACGAAAGCCGGGACTTTGTCTATTTGGATGATGTTGTTGCGGCAACAGTTCTTGGCATTGAGTATCCAGAGCCAATCCATCAAGTCTTCAATGTTGGCTCAGGCATTGCAACCAACGTCCTCACTGTGGCTCAAACACTTAGGCGTTTGCTAGAAAGCCGCTCTGAAATAACTGTTTCTGGTCAATACAGAATCGGTGATATTCGACATAACGTGGCAGATCTGGTGCGGATTTCGCAAGTCTTGGGGTATAGACCTTCTGTGACTTTTGCCGATGGTCTTGCCCTTTTTGCAAAATGGGTGCGCAGTGAAACAATTCCTCAAGACCGTTATGAAGACAGCCTTGCTGAATTACAGGCCAAGGGTTTACTCAAATGAATCCTGAAACCATTTCGGGCCTAGTCTCTGTTGTTGTTGCTAGCTACAACCATGCACGTTACTTGCCTCAGCGTATGGATAGCCTAATTCGTCAAACTTATCCTCACATTGAGATTCTTGTCATTGACGATTGTTCACCCGACAACAGCGTCGAAATTCTGAGAACTTATGAAAAGTATCCACACGTTCGCTTGATTGAGCGTAAATCCAACGGTGGCTGGGTGACGGTCAGCAATCAGGGCATTGATCTGACGCGAGGCGAATTTGTACTTTTTGCAAACTGTGATGATGAATGCGACCCAAGGATGATTGAGCGCCTTGTTGGAGCGCTTGCAACACATCCCAAGGTTGGTCTTGCCTTTTGTCGCAGTGTGATGATCGACGAAAATGGAGTGAACATCGGAGACGATTTTCAAGTGAGAGAGCCTGCATTTCGTGCCCGCTGCGCAGAGGACTGCCTACTATCACGCGATGAAATGAGGCGTTTTCTCATGCATTCATGTGTCATACCCAATCTCAGTGCAGCATTGATACGCCGCAGTTGCTTTGAGCAAATTGGTGTGCTTTCCAGTAACTACAAGGCATGTTCAGATTGGGATTTGTTTTTCCGGATTGCGGACCGGTTTGACTTTGCATACATAGCCACGCCCCTTAACAACTTTCGGCAACATGGGAAAACCATCCGAAGTGTGACCAAAGGGCGGACCACATACGATGAGTTTTTCCGTGTCTTGCTCGGTCAGATCCGACAAGCCAGTTTCAGAGCCGTGGAAAGAAATCGCTTTCGCCTTCACACCATGCATCTATGGGCCGTAGAACTTGTGCGACCATCCACATCAGGGTGGCGTAACTTTTTGCATCATGCAAAGCTGGTCGCAGAACTTGATCCCCCCGCATTGCTCTACTTATTGCCCGCCATAGGGTGGCGAGTAATCACGTTACCTTTTAAACTGATGGCACGAATAATGACTCGGTCTTTCTGACGCATGCTGAATAAAAGTGAATGGACGCTCTTTGCAGCGCAACTTCGCATGCACCCCTGGCGTGTACCTGCATACGGTTTGGCACTCTTTGCGCTGGGTTGCCGACGAACCATGCAGCGAATACGGCTTCGTCTACAACGAGATCTACATAGAGGGTTAAAGCAGCGCCCTGTGTGGCTGCCGAAAATGGCAAATCCTGACATGTTGGGTCTGGAATTGCGCTTACCTCGTCTCAAATTGAATGGAGGCATTCCGGTAATCTCAACAGCAAAGTTTCGCGCTGATGACCCTGAGGCTATCTTTGTGAGTCATCGTTGGGCGCAATGCGCAGCTGCAATTGGCGATGATCAGCGAGCTCATGCTGCTTTTGTTGAGGTGGAAAATTGGTTGTCAATGCCCCCCGGTCATTCGAGTGTGGCATGGGAGAGTTACTCCTGTTGTGAGCGCGTCGTTAATTTGGCAATTTTGCTTGCGGCTCATCGAGGCTTGATCAGTGATAAAAACCAGTCGTTACTCATCAAATTTTTTAAAGAGAGTGCATCTTGGATTGATGCCCACCTAGAGTACTACGGTGAAAAGCGAACTAATAATCATTTCCTCAATAATGGCCGTGCTCTCATTGTGGCTGGATGTGTTCTCCAAAATGATGAATGGCTCAGCATTGGCCTCAAAATTTTTGAACGCTTTGCGCCTCAAATATTTTCAAAAGATGGTTCTCTGCGAGAAGGGTCATCACATTATCAACTGATCGTATCTGGCTGGGTATTCGACGCTCTCACGTTTGCTTCAGTTGCAATACCTTCCGCCAAGCTGGATCAACTTGAAGCACTGGCACATGAGGCTGGTCAAGCTTGTGGACGTATCGCTTCACTTATCCCGCACATGGATCAGCATATTGGCGATATTTCTCCTGACCTTCATCCTCGTCTGACCTTAGATCGATTACGGCTACTGTATGGCGATCGCATTGCTCAATCAAATGCTAGAGCAACGCTGGGTGATTGGGTGTTTGCAGAAAAAAACGATTCTGCGCTTGTTGCTCATGCAGTGCGTGAATGGCCGCTGAGGTATACCACGCATGCTCACGATGATTTCGGAAGTTTTATATGGCTGCATGCGGGGAGAGCGATACTTGCAGATGCAGGACGGATGGATTACCTGAAGCGTCCAGAGATCGAAGATCAGGTAGGACCAACTGCCCACAATACTCTAATGGTGAACGGTGTGGGCGGCCTTGCGGCATCCGTACTGCGCAGCGGCAATTGGCGTCCACAGCCATATGCTGATACATACATTGAAGTCAATACATTCGATGACGGATTCATGATCCGGCACAACGGTTTCAAGCGGATTCATGGTGTCAGCTGGCATGCTCGTGAGGTACGCTTGACCGATCAAGGACTCAAAGTCATCGACCGCATAGAGGGTCAGGGCAATGTCGAATTGATGCTTCATTGGCATTTTGCGCCAGGCTGGGTTGATGAAGGTAAGGAATACCTCAATTCACCCCTGGGTTTCATACAGGTCAATGTGGACGGCGCTCATGATGCAAGGCATATTTGGTCTGACTATTCTTGCTCGAGAGCCTATGGCGAATCAACTTTAGCCCGTCGTTTGAAGGTCGTGTGGCGTGCAAAACTGCCGTGCCAGATACAAACACAAATGAAATTTCAACCATGTGTGGAATAGCAGGGATCTTGAAATTTCACGATGAGCCAGTCCATCGTGAGAGACTAATTGAGTTAACGAATGCAATTGAACATCGAGGACGCGATAGCGTTGGCTTGGCAATCGGAGGCGAAGCAGGCATACATTGCCGATCGCTGGGTTTGGGACATCGTAGATTGTCAGTCATTGACTTGTCCGATGCTGCCGCACAGCCAATGTTTAGTACCGATCGACGGTTGTGCATGGTTTACAACGGGGAGCTTTATAACTATCGAGAACTTCGCAAAGAATTGCGTCGTGTAGGCGCACAATTTCATACGCAGTCTGATAGTGAGGTGATTCTTGCTGCGTACGCGCATTGGGGACGTGAATGTCTACGTTACTTCAATGGGATGTTTGCCTTTGCAATATGGGATGAAGTTCGTCAACGTTTATTTTGCGCACGTGATGCAATTGGCATTAAGCCTTTTTACTATCGCTTGGATGCTCATGGCTTTGAATTCTCATCAGAATCTCGGGCTCTAGCAAGAAATAGACTTGATTCACAATCGATCACAGCTTATTTTTTCTCTATGTATGTTCCCCGCCAGCTAAGTATTTATGCTGGCGTAAAAAAACTGCTGCCGGGGTGTTGGCTTGAAGTTGCTCCCGACGGCAAACATGAAACACATCAGTGGTGGCAATTCCCAGAGATGGCTGTCAGCAGTTCGGAAGCTGAAGACGCGGCAGTCTATATGCAAGAGGCAATCGACAATGCTGTTGCAATGCAGTTGCAAAGCGATGTGCCAGTCGGCGCGTTACTATCGGGTGGTTTTGATAGCGGTATGGTACTGGCCTCTGCAGCGCAGCATGGCGCACACTTGCATACGTACAGCGTTGGATTTGAAGATGCACATCAGTTCAATGAGTTGCCTATCGCGACTGCGATGGCTCAGCGCTATGGATGTCATCATCATGGCTTTAACTTAACGAGCTCTGATGCACTAGAAACCCTTGATCGAGCACTTTCCGTGATGTCAGAGCCTGTTGCAGACAGCGCAGCAGTTCCAACTTGGTTTCTCGCGCAACAAGCTGCAGCAGATGGGGTAAAGGTATTGCTCTCAGGAACTGGTGGAGACGAGGTGTTTGGAGGCTACTCGCGATATGTTTCTAGTAGCTGGCGTCGTAAATTAATTTACTCATTACCTGACGCTGCCCGTCGATCCATATCTCAGTTCATGCCAGAAAGCATATGGACTTCAAGGTTGAGATATCCCGGTATCGATATGGCTATGTATACCGGTGGTTCACCGCGTCTTGCAACGCGCGTATTGAGCGCTCCAGAGAATTTGACAGGCTTCATGGAGGGGTTAGCCAATGACATTTATCCCCAAAACTTAAGTGAAGCTCCACTTCTATATCGCAATATGGCTTTTGATTTGCAGGTCTATCTTCCTGACTTGTTACTCATGCTGCTTGATCAGTTGTGCATGGCGCATACGATCGAAGGAAGAGTTCCGCTTCTTGATGTTGATTTGATTGCCAAGAGTTATGCGTTAGATACAAAGTTACACGCAGAACCCAGAAAGACAACACGTCGAATGTTGATGCGGAAGATGGCTCAAGGCCGCATTGATCCACGAAGCTTTTCTGCACCAAAGCAAGGATTCTCTGGGCCGGTACGCACTTGGATTTCTGATCATGAGACTGTATTTCGCGAGCGAACACTATCGATTTCAAAAATTCCTGGTCTTGAGATGTTGCGACCAGAGGACTGGTGGCTCATTCAACCTAATCAACGTGATGCTGCCTGGTCTCATGAAATATTTTTGATGTATTCATTTGTCACATGGCACAGCGCCAATATGCATGGTTGAACTTGTTTCTGTTGTAATCCCTACCCGAAATCGCTGCGCGCGTCTACTTAATGCAGTTGCTTCGGTTCGTGAGCAATCTGGTGTTGAGCTGGAAATCATCGTTGTCGATGACGCATCGAGCGATGGGACGCAACATGCTATGGATGCGTTGTGCCAAGAGGAACCGCGTCTACGCTACATAAGAAATCCATATCCCCTCGGTGGCGGCGGCGCACGTAATGCAGGGGCTGCCTTGGCAAAGGGGGCATTCATATCCTTCCTCGACGATGATGATTATTTTTTACCAGGCAAGTTGGCGACTCAAGTCGCAGCACTGCTCGAGCAAACTGGTGCGCCAGCTGCATCCAGCAGTTTTGTGATTGACTATGGAAATAATCGTCAAACACTTAAGCAAATTACTTCACCGGTTGAGCGCGATGAGTTACTCAGGGCAAATGTGCTTGGTGGAGCTTCAGTTTGTATGGTGCGCCAGGAAAGTTTTCGGATGGTGGGGGGGTTTGATCCTCAACTGCCATCTTGTCAGGACTGGGATCTTTGGCTCAAGCTCCATTTACTTGGGGCCATCGCTGTCTGCAAAGAGCCCCTGGTTAGGTACTGCTTCCACACTGATGTGCAAATCACTGGCAATTCACGCGCGGAGTATCGAGGGCGCCGGCGAATTCATCTTAAATATGTAGGAGAAATGTCTCCTGACCTCAGATGTGCATCACTTGCTGCATTGATCTTCTATCGCAGAGTCCGATTTGGAGTGAGTGCATCACGACGAATATCGGGCCTTGTATCTATTATGCGCCTCACATCAGGTGCTGAGGCAGTACTCTATCTTTGGCGAGCAGTGCGTCTAATGGTTCATTCGAAATGGTTTCAAGAATCCAAATGAAGACCGTGAGTGTCATCATTCCTTGCTATAAGGATGCTGCAACCTTGGCTCGAGCTCTGGATTCTGTTTATGCCCAAACCCATATGGTGGATGAGGTCATCGTTGTTAACGATGACTCTCCGCAAACCAGTGCGATTGAATCTGTACTGAATGAATTTCCACGAGTCAAATATCTTGTAAATACAAGAAATATGGGGCTTGCAGCGACTAGAAACATTGGCGTTCAAGCTGCAAATGGTGATGTAGTCTGTTTTCTTGATGCTGACGATGAGTTACATCCCCAAAAAATCGAAATGCAATGGTCTATATTCCAGCCTGAACGAGCGATCAGTTGCAATGTCATGCGAATTGGCGATGAACGCGGAATTGAGCGTTCAGTTCCCTTTCATGGCTTGGCGCGTTACAAGCAATACAGTGATTCGGCGCAACTAGTCCGTCGTAATACCTTGACAGGGGCATCTTTGATGATTGCCCGTCAACTGTTTCTTGAGCAAGAGGGCTACGATGAGACACTTCGCTCGTGTGAGGACTGGGACCTTTGGCTTCGCCTTCGAGATGCAGGTGTTTCTGTCTTCAACATCGAATGGCCTTTGTATTTCTACCGCGTCAACGAGCAGGGACTTTCACGTAATTTGCTGAATATTTCTCATTGGGAACTTGAAGTTGTCAAGAAGCATTACGCTCGGCAGAAGACTCGCGGCAAGCGTTGCAGCGATGAAGGCCCTACACTGGCTTTATGGTTATTCAGACACTTTGTTCGCTATGAGCGATGCAGGGACCCTCAGCTCCTGCGTGCGATACGGGAGAACTTGGCATTGCTGGATGAATGGCCCAATACTCGCAGGGGCCTTAAATTGGCGCAAATCGTAGGCTTGCCTCGATTGGTTGGATATCTGCTTGCAAGCCGGCAATGAACGGATATTCTTCGTTATTCCAACATGGCTTTAAACCGAGCATCATGAGTCACCAACGAGCACGACTGATGTGGATGATCCGTCTTTATTGCTGGAGGTTTCCCATATTCTGCTCGATAAGATAAAGAAATGGCTGATCGTCGCTTGCGCCTTTGTTATGTTGTTTCAAGCGAGATGACTGTTGTCACTTTTTTGAAAGATCACATCACTGCGGCGATCGCCGCTGGCTATGAGGTATCGGTGGTTGCGCATGCCCAGGATGATGCCTTTCTTAGGCGTCATGAATTGGCAGTTGCCTTTCATTCGGTTGCCATTGTCCGCCCGATAGCCCCTTGGAGAGATTTCAAGGCGCTGATGACGTTATCTCGACTCTTTTATGCCAAGGGCTTCGATATTGTGCATTCTGTATCCCCTAAGGCGGGCATTTTGGCCATACTTGCTGCACGCATCACTGGTGTGCCACACCGAGTGCATACTTTCACAGGTCAAGTCTGGGTTACGCGTACAGGCATAAAGCGTTGGCTACTCAAAAGTGTGGATTGCTTACTTGCATCCATGACAACTGAGGCGCTGGTGGATAGCCCCTCGCAAAAAGATTTCCTCATTTCAGAAGGTGTGGTCAAGGCGCACTGCGCTCATGTCATAGGTTTGGGTTCAATCTGCGGTGTGGATAGTCTTCGATTCCAACCTGATGGTGAAGCACGTCGCTCCGTGAGGGGCGAATTAGGCATACCTTTGAAAGCCCGGTTGATTTTGTTTCTCGGACGCCTCACTCATGACAAGGGTGTACTCGATTTGGCCAAGGCATTTGCCATCCTTTCAAGAAATCATGCTGAGGCACATCTTGTGATGGTCGGACCTGATGAGGGTGGCCTGGCCATTGCTGTTGAGCGCCTTTGCGCTAGTGCAAAAGAGCGGGTTCATCTGATCGACTTTACAGATTTACCGCAGCGCTATATGGCTAGCGCTGATGTTTTTTGTCTTCCCAGTTATCGCGAAGGTTTTGGTATGGTCATCATGGAGGCTGCTGCAACGGGTGTCCCTTGCGTCGCGTCACGCATTTACGGAATCACTGATGCGGTTATTGATGAGTGCACAGGACTACTTCACCCCCCCGGAGACATTCAAGCTATTGCGGATCAACTCTCCAGGCTACTTACTGACCCAGCACTTTGCCTTGAAATGGGGCAACATGCACGCATACGTGCGATGGCAGACTTCTCCCAGATCAGATTAACGCAAGGACTCATGGCTTTCTATGAAAAAATTGTCAACTGAATCAAAAATCAATTGAGATGCTGAAACGTTTATTCGACTTGATTGTCAGTGGAACACTATTGGTACTTTTTCTGCCAATGATGGCCGTCATCGCTTTTGCCGTACTGATCTCAATGGGGCAATCAATCTTATTGCGCCAAGATAGACCAGGACGTCACGGTCAAGCTTTTGTTTTTTATAAGTTCCGAAGCATGACGGATGCGCGAGACGAGTCAGGTCAATTATTGCCAGATGCAGATCGATTGACGCAGCTTGGGCGCAAATTGCGCTCGTCAAGTCTGGATGAATTACCTCAATTATTCAACGTGCTAAGAGGTGATATGAGTCTAGTGGGTCCTCGGCCATTACTGATGGAATATCTTCCTCTTTATACGTCCGATCAAATGAGAAGACATGAAGTCAGGCCAGGAATTACTGGATGGGCTCAGGTTAATGGTCGAAACGCGCTCAGTTGGGAAGAGAAATTCGCGCTGGATGTATGGTATGTGGAAAACCAAAGCTTCTTATTGGATCTGCGAATACTGGCGCTGACATTAATTCAAATTTTTCGTTCACGTCACATCAATCAACCTGGTGTCGCAACCATGAGCAAGTTCACTGGAACATCAAAAGGACACGCCACAGATGCCTGAACAGATTGTCATCTTTGGTGCAGGTGGCCATGCCAAGGTGGTTGTTGATGCTATTGAAGTGGTTGGGGGCTATGAGATTTTATTTCTGGCTGATGCCAACCCAGCACGATTGGGCACAAGGTTGAAACACTATCTTGTACGAAGCGAAAAAGAAGGGCTATCTGCTGGTGCTAGTGGATTACTGAGCGCTTTTGTGGCCATCGGACACAATGAAACCAGGAAGCGAATTGCACAAGCAGCGAAAGCGGGTGGGTTTCGGTTAGCTACTGTCGTTCATCGTGCTGCTGTGATCGCGAGTGACACAACCCTGGGCGAAGGCACCTTGGTCATGCCTGCTAGCGTGATCAATGCGAGTTCGGTTATAGGAGTCAATACCATCATCAATACTGGCGCCATCATTGAGCACGATTGTCGAGTAGGTAATCACACTCACATTGCACCCAGGGCAACTCTGTGTGGCGGCGTAGAAATTGGCGACGATACATTGATTGGCGCTGGCGCTATTGTTCTGCCTGGCATCAAGGTAGGAGCTCGTGCTGTAGTGGGTGCAGGGGCTTTGGTGTTGTCTGATGTGCCTGATGGCTCAATTACAAAAGGCATCCCTGCTCGGACATGAAGATTTTGTTGAGTGACGCTCCAACTCAGCAGTTTGATACTCAGACAAAATTGTCTGACATAACAGCTGCTTTCAATATGCCACCACTTTGGGTACTTTGGCTCTTTGGCTATGCATATGCTTTTGTGATCGCATTGGTGCTACAAAAGTTGGTGATGCCCATCATGCCCGGATTGCATGCTGGACATGGGCTGATGAATCAGGATGCAATTCTTTTTCATGAGATGGCTCTCGAAATGGCCAATCGCATCCATGCTTTGGGTTGGTCTGAATGGCATCTGATGCCCGGTTCTGGCATAACTGCTAATGTAGGCATTCTTGCGGGCATCTATTTTGTGTTTGGGGCTGATCCAGTTTGGTTCATTCCCCTCAATGCTGGATTCCACGCGCTGGGTGCGCTCATGGTATTGCGCTTAGGTTTGCTTCTCTTGCCCGGGGTGCAAGGCTGGGTTGCGGGCAGTGGTACAGCCCTGTTGTTTTTGATATTTCCATCAGCACTGGTCTGGTATGGTCAAAATCATAAAGATGCCTTCCTCATTGCAGGGTACTTCATGGTGTTGTTTGCTTTTGTCAGGTCAATAGCAAGCCTAAAGCCTCGTGAAATATTTATTCACTTGATGATGATGGCCTTGGGATGTGGACTCATCGCCATCATGCGGCCCCATATGCTGTTGGT
>JACCEA010064189.1_pt1 | contig 81890 bp, 132 predicted proteins | sample 7449851 | NCBI WGS metagenome assembly JACCEA01 (sample SAMN15323453, study PRJNA562643) | freshwater metagenome | isolation source: river surface water | place: USA:Blue River Watershed | collected 2017-08-18 | reverse complement strand
ACCGATTATTTTCACTGTGCGTATTACGTTAGTATGAATGTCGGTCGTTGGGATAAACCTTATAAACTTACAAAATAAATTCAAAAATCCTATTGCCCTTTCGGACTAAAAATCCGTTAGGGCTTTTATTTTTGGAAATTATTTTCTTTTCAAAAAGCCGTTTTCAATTTTTGATCAAAAACCTACTTGGGGTTTACCAAAATAAAATCGGCTTAAACCACAGAAAAACGGCGATTTTTCACGATGCGAAACGGCGTTTCACAATGTGAGTTATTCACAGGTTGTCCACAGGCAGAAAGTTATCCACAGGTTACTAACAGTTTTTTCACAGGTTTTCCACAGGGTTATGCACAATTTCATATTGTGAGATGCAATTTTGCAGTGTGAAATTTCACATTATGAGATAGCATTTTACATTATGAAATACTGTATTTTTATACTGTAGTACTTGTGTTTTCAAACTGTAACGGGAAACAAAAGTATGCACCGGCAAAAAAGCGTGCCGAAGTTTTGCCCATGCAAGCAAGGACAATGCCAGTATTACACCGATAAATTGTAAACTGTACAAAACCCCATGCCCCTAGAATCGATTTAAACCGGTTTTTAGCCGTTTTTTGCTTTGCCTAGGCTACCCCCTTAGAAAAAGTTATCCACACTAGTTTATATAGTTATCCACAGAATCCAGTCTTATATAAGACTAAAAGCTGTTGATAACCTATACCCTCAGGGGGTATATTATCCACAGGGTGTTAATAACTTGTGCATAACTCAAATTAAAGCCCCTATATATAAGAGAATCAGCCATTACAATTTGTTACAATTTAATCTGACTTTTTCAGTCGAGGCGTGCACAAGGGGCAAAACAGCATATAATGGAGCCATGCCACGGAAATGATCGGATTTTCAGGCAGTAAACGAAAGTTTACAATTCTGTTCTTTAACAATATAGTGATTTTCTATTATGTATTTTCGGATTATCTGAGAATATATAACCCCAAAATCACTAAAGGAAAATCGAAAATGAATTATTCATTTATCAAAATCGAATCTGAAAATGCACTAATTGAAGCGATTTCTAAAATGCACAAGTTTTCAGTTATTGGATTTTCTAATAATGGCAAAATATCTAGATTTTGTCGCATCAAAAATCAATGGATTGTTTATTAATCTGGAGTAAATGAAAATGACAAAATTTGAATTTATCGATTCTGTATTATTTGCATTTTGTATCGGTTTACCTTTTGCAATATACTTTTACAATATGTAATGATACTTAATAACCGATTAATAAATAGTCGGTTATTGGATTATCATTAGATAATCAATTCATTAATCAACTGGAGTTATCCAAAATGGCAAAATTCGAGAAAATCAAGGGTATTAATCAATTCGACAATATCCCGGATAATGCTAAAATCGGGCAGTGGTTTATTGATAATAATTCGGTACGGGCACAATATCTAGGCAAAACTAAAACCGGCACAATGGTAATGAATTATAAACGGTTTAAAGGGCAGATTGATTATCCACATATGTTGGCTAATCATTATTTGCGAGATTTTGCAAAGCGTTACGGCAGTAAATAATAAATAATATTATCTGATAATCGATTATAAACTAGTCGATTATCGGGCTAATATTAGCCGATTTTCAATCAATCAATTGGAGTTTAAAATGCGCCTTATTTCCACAATCAATAAATCTATCGGTTTTCAAGCAAAGATTTATTATAATCCCGATTATTCGGAATATGTGGTTAAATATTACGACGAAAATAAAAACAAAATGCCCGAATCAACATTTTATTATACTGACGATAAAGAAGACGCAATTAATACCGCATATAAAGAAATTGAATATATGGCAAATAATAAAGTTTTGACCGATTAATATTATCTGATAATCAACCGGAGAAAATAAAATGAAATTAAATCAATCTCAAATTGAATCGTTAATTTTGATTTTGGAATATATCGGGGAAAATGAATCTGACGATTTTGTAGAATTTTGCAAAGATAATAATCCTGAAAATCACATTTATTATCATGCAATGAAACTAACTGATTTAATTGAAACTAAATAAATCTAAACTGGAGAAAATAAAATGTCCGCTTTCATTTTGTCAGACAAGCATTTTTCAGCAATTGCATATTATATCGGTCATATTACCGATATTGACCCTCAGATTATCGCAAATAAACTAAAATCAATAAATATTGATTCTGTCAATTTTCGATATAATGAGAAAACCAGAAAAACAAAATGTAAATTAGCGCACACTGGCGCAGATTATACAAAATACGATATTATTCGGTTAATCCAGTGCTGGAGTTATCAATCGTGCGAAAATGGATTAAATCTTGATTTTCTAATGATGGACAATTATCTATTGTCATTTTTTGATAATGCAGAAATTGAACAATCCCGGATAAATTCGGATATCTGGTGCATTTAATATTATCTGAAAGCCCGTTATTATTTAGCGGGTTTTCGGGCTAATATTGGCCGACAAAATCAATTTTAGGATAATCTAAAATGACACAATGCAACAAAAGCAAAGCACAAAACAAAACGGAATATGCCGGTTTTAAATCGGATAATCTACTTTCAATTAATGCTGATGCCAAAACCAGTAAGGGCGAGAAAATCGGTTATTTGACCGGAATTCTATATCTTGCCCCATATAAGACAATTCCCCTAATTAATACGTGTTCAATGGCACATATCGCAGAATGTGGTAATGCGTGTTTATATAGTGCAGGCAGGGGAAAATATAATAATGTACAACAAGGGCGCATTAATAAAACAAATTGGTTTTATGCCGATAAAAACGGGTTTATGTTGCAATTGGTAAAGAACATTAAATCCCTTATCAATAAAGCAAATAAAACCGGATTAATCCCGCTTATTCGCCTTAATGGTACGTCAGATATTAAGTGGGAAAATGTAGGTTTTGAATATAACGGAAAACAATATAATAATATTATGGAAGTTTTCCCGGATGTTCAATTTTACGATTACACTAAAATCGTTAATCGAGATAATATCCCGGTAAATTACGATTTAACTTTCAGTTATTCGGGTAAACCGGCATTTAAACCGTATATTCAAAAGGCCATTAATAAGGGCATGAGGCTAGCCGTGGTTTTCAGGGATAAAAAGAAAATACCCGCCGAATATATGGGAATGCCGGTTATTAATGGAGATAATTCGGACGTAAGGCACATTGACCCGCAAGGGGTTATTATCGCCCTATATGCAAAGGGACAAGCAAAGCACGACGAAACCGGTTTTGTAGTCGATATTGAATAAGGGATAATATGAGATTCATTTTATCGGCGGTTTTTATTGGTGCGGCATTTTATGCAATATGTTGGATTGTGTGCATAATGGTTATTTCATGCGCTTATATTCAAGCAAAAATAAAGGGCAGATAATCGGGCAGTTTAAACCGGGATTTATTTCCGGTTTTTTTTTTGCGCTTTAATGGGCGGTTAATCGGGCCAGGTTTTAGGGTTATTGGTTTAAATGCAAAGCCAGTGACGGTATACGGGCGCAGAACCAGCCTTTTCATAATGTGAAAAACACGGCAGAAAAAAATTTGCCCTCGCTAACGCTCGGGTTATCACTGGCATTTATAACCTACAGTCAAAACATAAGCTAAACCAATGATTTAAACCCACATAATAACAGGCTTCGCATAATAATCGAATGTTGATATTTTAAAATTATAGCCACAGTATATATCGGGGTGTGGGCCACCATCAGACACCAAAGACATACTTCTGTCGATAAAACTCATGATCTATATCAAATGTAAACAAACTTGCAATACAACGACATTTCAACCTCAGATCAACGTCAATTTCTCTTGCTTTGTGCTTTATTTGCTACTGAAGGGTGCAACAAGGCGGTTAAATCGGCGTATAAGTGCATAAAAGTACCTTCGGGTAGCAAACTAGTCGATGAAACCGTTAAGCCGCTATAGAGCGTTTAAATCGATCAGTTAAACCAATGATATTTACCAAAAGAAAAAACCCCAAGGTTATTCACCAAGGGGTTACAAAAATTTTATTTAGTTTTTTCTACGAGTTGTTCTCTTAGGCTTTTGAGCTTCAGATTCTTCCTGCTCTTGTGCTAGAAGTGCAGCAACTTGTGCTTCCTCTTCCGCTTTAGCTCGTTGTTCCTGTAGTTCTGCTCTGCGTTTAAGCCTTGCAATAATCTCTTCAGCGTCAAACCAGATTTCTCTACCTACGATTACTTCCTGAAACTCTTCTTCAGTTAGAAAATCCTTGTAGATATCGTGCATTAGACCTTTGACTTGCTTATCTACGAAACTAGCGTGAGAAATAACATCAGACTGCTTACCGAAGGCTCCAAACGTAGCAGCATGAATCATCATAGAAGCGTAAGGAGAAACCGCTACTGATGGTGCTGCAAGAGCAATAAGGGATGCTGCACTGGCTGCTACACCGTCAATACAAACGTGAACATTAGCATCAGTGCTTTGAATGGCGTTAATAATGGCAATAGCACCGTCAAGATAACCACCGTAGCTGTTTACGCTTAGATAGACCAGATCACCTTCATTAAGGGATTCTACTGATTGAATCCAGTTACGGTAGTATTTAGCTTCTTTGATATTCTCATCAAGATAAGCCTTAATACAACGTGATGTTTGTGTGCTTTCGAAATAAGGTAGATGAATATGCTGGATATTTGAACCTACGTTTTCTTCATCGTCATCAGAATTGCGCTTTACTTTAGTATTCATCGGTTACCTTTCTTAATTTCGTTTACGATTGCTGATCCTTGTGCTTCAGCTTCAAGTTCTTCTTCGAATGCAATTACAAATTCTTTTGTCAGACCACTACGAACTACGTCTTCACGAGTAAAAGTCGTAAAGCTACAATCATCGATATTGTACTTCTTGCATACTTTTTCGAGATACGTCAGTCCATCCATACCTTTTTTAACATCCGTTTGAGGGCCGGTATTATCACCACAGAAGACAATTTGAGAATTAGTACCAACACGGGTAACAAGAGCTTGTACTTCAGGGACATAAAGGTTTTGAGACTCATCGACAATAATAATGCTATCATTCCAGCTTCTACCTCGGATTGTCTCAAGACTGCAAATCTCGATGGTTTTGTTCTTTACATGAATCTCTGTACTTGCCTTACCGAGATAATCCTCAAAATAATCCAGCATCTGCTGGTAGAAAGGAATTAGTTTTTCTTCTGCTGTACCGGGGAGAAAACCGATACTTCTTCCAGCTAAAGGTTGGTATGCTCGGATCAGTACAACTTTACGCACATCACCGTAGTGCAGTTTCTTTGCGCTATGCCAGCAAGCTAGTAGGGTTTTACCTGTACCTGCGCTACCTTTAGCTACTACAAGAGAATTGTACTTTAGAGCTTCCAGAAGTTCAGACTGCTTTTCGTTCATAGGAACTAATGCAGGAAATTGAACTCTAGCAAACTTCTCTTTTTGTACCCGTTGCTCTTGTACTTTTTGTCTTCTTTTCATAAAATCCTTTCAACTACTCGGATATTTATTAATAAAGGTTAATATATTAAGTAATATTAACCTGAGATTATATTTTAATTATTTAGCAGGGCGACCACGTTTTGGTTGTGCTTCAACTACAGGTGCTGTAAATTTTTGCATATCGATCACTTCTTCTGGACTTTGATCTACCTTTTCGGTAACTGATTCAGCTTTTACCATACCTGCAACTAGCATTGTACCGAAGGCAGTTGGGAACAGTTCGTTTGAATCGAAGTCGAAACGCCAGCCTTCAACTACTGCTTCTTGTACTGCTTTGCAGAACTCATATAAACTATAGGTTTCAATTCTTTTGATTTCCATCAATTTCTCCTTGTGTTGAACATGAATGAATTATAGCATGTTATCCTGTCTAAGTCAACACAAATATTTGTTGCAAAGTACTTGACAAAGACCAAAAGTTGTGATACCCTAATATATACTTACGTATATAATGTATGTTGTAATGTACAGTAACAAACGCTAGTACTTATATTTAGTACGTATATTAGTACTAACATAAGTTATAGTAAATAGTTAACATCTAATGTAACTTATAAATGTACTTACAGGATCAAGGTTAATAGTACAATACATAAGAACGTAAGTTAGTATGTATGTTGTTAACTTACAGTTATAACTAAAGTCATTTGGATAACATTATACCTTATGCCATATCGATCTCAAGGCCGAAGGGCCAAGTTACAAAACTCGATGAAACTGAAGTTGTTAACTAAGCATTCAATGTTATTGTGCTTCAGGAGCGAAGCGACTGTATGTTGTGCTTGGAGGCGAAAGCCGACACTCTCAATGCTCCTAACATCCTCAGGAAAGCCCCTAGATGAAGCTACAAGCTACTTTTTGGTACTAGTCTAGGGGTAGGTAGCCTGAGGTAGTTAACGAGCGTTATAGACCATTTAAAGAAAGAGCTTATGGAACTTCAACAATTGATTGAATACGAAATGCTAACCGGTGCATTCTATACAAAGAAGAACGGTGAGATAGCACGTAGGATATTTCCGAATGAAGAAGGTTATCTGATATTTTATCGGAATAATCGTAGACTGAAATTAAAAGCTAACAAAGTAGCGATGGAATTAATAACCGGTAAACCTGTACCGGATAAAAAGACGGTATTGCACAAGAATCTAGATGAGAATGATTATCGTCTACAAAACTTGAAGATCATCGCAAAGTCAACCTACAATTCGATTAGAGAAGCACATAGAAATTTATCTGGTAGTTTAAAACTGCAACCACATCCAAGAGATATGTTTTGCTATATCTTGAGTTGGAAGCAAGATGGTAAAGATCGAAAGATTGTAATCTATGACATCGTTGTGGCAAAACGCACGTATAACAAGCTTCAGTTGAAATATGCAAAGATTTTAAGTAAATACTGCGTATTTGACTAGAATAGTCAAAGAGATTGTGTTTTCGATTGATATTTCTCTTGAAATTACAACAATCTTGTGATATAATCAAGTCATCTATGTAAATTAAGTCTTACTTTCCATGTAAATTGTTGGTATTAAGCGCCACAAACCTGCGAGGATGACACCCAGACTTAACCCTGCATAGATATAACCTTCATGCATTCGCTTAGTTGTATCTTTGCTCCTTTCAACAACTCTAAGTTTTTTTGGCATGACCGGGAACAGTAACCCGGACTTATTTAGGTGTATCGTATTGTATACGTATACATGGTTTTGTTTAGAATAAGAAACAGAAATTATGAAATGTATTATTTGCGGTAATTATTTCAAGCAGCATGCTTTCAATCGCACAAACGAATGCGATGACTGCGTAGACTTGGTATTACCTGAAATTGATGCTGAAACAGAAATCGATCTAGAACTCATGCGTAACCCTAGCGGTAAGACTCGTGCTGTTTTCTACGAAGATCGTGATGACCCTGAGTTGGATACAAGAGATTCAATCTAAGGTGTTGACAGATCGTTGACCTTCTGTTATAATTCAATTATTCGCTGGATTAGCTCAGTTGGTAGAGCAACCGCCTTGTAAGCGGTAGGTCGATGGTTCAAGTCCTTCATCCAGCACCAAATTTGGCCTCTTCGTCTAGTTGGTTTAGGACTTCTGCCTTTCACGCAGAGAAGTTGGGTTCAATTCCCAAGGAGGCTACCATATAAACGTGTATTCCGCTGTACGGCACTAGGTGTTCGTCAACTACGTCAAAAGTTCGGCTGCTCAATCGCCAACGGAAAGAGCATAAGGTAACAGTTGGATGAACATTTTTTGACCGATAGCTCAGTTGGTAGAGCAAAACACTGTTAATGTTTGGGTCGTGGGTTCGAAACCTACTCGGTCAGCCATTTATGGGCGAAGATAGGCTGTTTTAGCTGAAGGTTGTCCACCAATAAAATACAGCGGGGATTCAGGGTATCCGTCAGTCTCATAAGCTCGACGCAGAAGGTTCAAGTCCTTCCTCCGCTTCCAATTTAAAGTCATCGAAGGATAGACATGAGTGATAAAAAGAAAGAACAGCTAGGTATGAATCCTAGCACAGCAAGTCATAGATTGATAAAAGACATATTGTGGTCTTTAATTATTAAAACACAACAAGACATGTGTTGTAAATGCAATCAACCAATGACAAGAGAAACATTTTCAGTTGAACATCTTGTACCTTGGTTAGATTCATCTGATCCAGTTGGTTTATATTTTGATTTAGAAAATATTTCTTTTAGTCATCTTACGTGCAACATTTCAGAAGCAAGAAAACCAGAAGCAGTTTGTGGAACATATAGCAGATATAATAAACACGGTTGTCGTTGTGAACCATGTAAAGATGCTGCTTCTAAACATAAAGCAAAATATTATACAAAAGAATCTAGACGAAATAGATATTTACGTACTGGAAATTAGGATGAGTATCCCGTTAAAGAGGCGGTGGGGCCTGTAAAGCCCTTGTCATTGTACTCTCTAGGAGCGTTACCTAGATCATCCACCATAAAAGCACCATTAGCGCAGTTGGTTAGCGCACTTGCCTGTCACGCAAGGGGTCAGGAGTTCAAGTCTCCTATGGTGCGCCAAAGAACCGTTCGGGAAGTAACTTCGGTTACTACGGGAAGTAGCAGGAGCAAACCTACGCTATAAGTTAAAAACATGAAAGCTGTTAATCAGTCATGAGGAATTGAGCCTGACAGTTCGAAATTACAGTATCAGGCAATAACATTACCAATCACCCTACCTTAGGTGACCGTTATAACTTCGGTGTGGAAGTTTGCCAAAGCTTCTCGGCGTTATAACAACTGCAATCTGTTGGCAGTTTAAACAAAGGATACAGCGTGAGTTGCCGAGCCGTTAGGACGAAATGCTAACCCTGAATTCGGTAATCAGGACTAACAACTAGGAGATATTATGGCTTTTGTAAAAGGTAAATCTGGAAACCCTGCTGGTAGACCCCGCAGGGATAAACTGCTTGATAAACCAACAAATAGAGAATTAAAAGAACGTGAATTGATTATGCTACTACGCAAGATCAAACCACACGTTGCTGATGCTATTATTCAGGCAGCTAAGATCATGAAAAATGAAGAAGCTGCACACCAAAACCAATTAAAAGCTGCTGCTCTCCTATTGGATAGTTACAGAAAGCTTTCACTCGACCTTTACGGTGGTGAAGATGTTGCAGATGATGAAGGTGAAGAAATTCAACAAAACAATCCTGCTCCAATCTTCAGTCTAAAAGTAATTAATTCTGAAGAATCAAAGAGTGAATAATTATGTGGATTATTATTCCAATTGTAATATTCATGATTTTAATGAATGTTTGAGTAATTTGTGAACCGGCTAGGTTAGCTCCCGAAAAGTTCGACTATCCACCGAACCTGCCGATTTATTTTGTGGATTTGTTAGGATGACAACATGAAATTATGCAAGTGGTGTAACACAGAAAAAGAAATTACTGAGTTTTATAAAACTAAGACAACAAAAGACGGTCTTCAGACGCATTGTAAAGAGTGTCATAATACCTATACCAGAAATAGATATTATGAAAAACACGAAGAAAATAGAAAAAGACTTTCGAAATATTATTATGACAATCATGAACAAGAAAAAGAAAATAGAAGACAACATTATCGTGATAATAAATCAACTTATCTATTAAACTTCTATAAAAGAGAAGAAAAAATAAAACTTGCAACACCTAAGTGGTTGACACAAGAAATGCTTGAAGAAATAAAACTAATATATAAAGAAAGAGAAAATCTTTCAATTTCAACAGGTATTGAATATCATGTAGATCATGTTGTACCATTACAAGGTGAAAATGTATGTGGTTTACATGTACCTTGGAATCTTCAAGTTATAACAGCAGAAGAAAATCTAAGGAAAAGTAACAAATATGAATAATCAATTAGTTATTGGACCTGCTAGTAAAAAGCAGGAAATGTTTTTAAATAGTGATGCTACAATCACCATTGCTGGTGGAGCAGCAGGTTCTGGTAAAACTTATACTTCACTTTTGATTGCTCTAAAATTTATGCAACATCCTCGTGCAACTGGAGTAATCTTCCGTAGAACTTCTAAAATGCTTACTGCTCCCGGTTCTATTTGGCATGAAGCAATTGGTTTATTTAGTCAAATTTATCCTGATCTAAGAATCAGAAGTAGAGAACTTGAAATTGTCTTCCCAAACGGAGCGTTATTAAAGTTTTCACACATGCAGCATGAAAATAACAAATTTGACCACAAGGGAGGTCAGTATAGTCTAGTTATTTTTGATGAAGCAACTGACTTTACAGAGGACATGATTGTGTATTTATTATCTCGTATGAGGAATGCATATGTAGACTATAAGCCACAAATGTTCTGCATGACTAACCCCGATTATAATTCCTTCTTGAGAGAGTGGATTCAGGATTACTATCTAGACCCAAACAGCGGGATTCCTATTCCTGAAAGAACCGGTAAGAAGCGTTATTTCTTCCGTCAGGGTAATACGATGCTTTGGTACGATTCACTTGCTGAAGCCGAAGCTGCTCACGGTGCTGGTGATGAATCAGGTATTAGCTCATTTACTTTTATTGGTGCTACCTGTCGTGATAACCCACCTCTACTAAAGGCACAGCCTGATTACATCAGTCGTCTAATGTCCTTACCTCGTGTAGAAAAAGAACGTCTATTAGATGGTTCATGGTTCGCTCGTGTAGAGAACGCAGGTCTGTGGAAACGTGAATGGGTTCAACTCGTAGATCATCCAAATGGTAGAGCTAGAAAACGTATTCGTGCATGGGATTTTGCTTTCAGTAAACCATCTGAACAATATCCCAATCCTGACTGGACCCGTGGTATCTTAATCTCAAAAGACAACACGAATGTTTATACAGTAGAAGATGTAGTGTCCATTCGTGATCGAGTACATGAAGTTGAGAAGCTTGTATTCGATACTGCATTAGCTGACGGACAAGATGTAGTGATTTCAATCCCACTTGATCCTGCTGCGGCTGCTGGCGCTTATGCGAAAGACCTGCAACGCAAACTTGCAGAAATGGGTTTCATGGTTAAGCTAACCAAACCTGTCAAATCGAAAATTACTCGTTTTGCACCATTCTCAAGTGTAACACAAGCAGGTTTTGTGCATGTAGTAAAAGCAAATTGGAATAGAGATTTCTTTGATGAGTTAGAAGTCTTTGATGGTGATCCAAAGAAGAAAGATGACCAAGTTGACTGCTGTTCAGACGCTATGCTTTTACTGAATAAAGAAATGGTTATCCCTACATTCAGTCTACCAGATTTAACTGGTACTAACCCTTTTGATAGAATGGCAAGCTCGTCAATCGACATGCCAGTGTATGCAAATATTGGAATTTAAGAAGGAGCCTTAGATGGCATCAAAACGAAATATTACGCCTGTCACTAAGGCAATTGACGATACTCCTGAAAGATTTAAACTGAGTGAAGCTGGTTATCTCGGTCTTAATGTTTGGAATGGTATTACCCAAGACGAACTAAAGAAAGAATTAAACTTTCCACACAGTATCAAAACTTATAAACAGATGACATATCACAGTACAGTGAATGCATCGCTTACTTTGTTTGATAACTTAATTGGTAAAGTTCAGTGGAACTTCAAACCCCCTAAGGATGCAAGTGAAGAAGAAAAACGTCAAGCTGAAATCATTAATGAAATGATGCATGATATGCAAGATCAGACTTGGCAAGAGTTTATCAGTGATGCCCTTAGTTCTAATGTCTTTGGTTTCTCTGTTCATGAGAAAGTCTATCGTCGCAGAAGTAAATCAAACGGTTCAAAATATAATGATAACATTATCGGTTGGAAACGTTTGCCTATTCGCAATCAAGAGACAATCGAAAAGTTTATCTTTTCTGAAGATGGTAACGATGTTATTGGTGTAAAGCAAAACCTTTCTACAATTTCCGATCAGTACAATCGTTATACCAATCGTACTTTAAAAGAAGTTGTTCTACCTCGTAGCAAGATCATGTTATTCCGTGCTGGAAAGCACAAGGGTGATCCTTTTGGTAAATCTATGCTACGTGACGCATATTTGGCTTGGCGATTCCTTACTGTCATTGAAGAGATTGAAGCTAATGGTGTAGCAAAAGATTTAGCTGGTCTACCGGTTCTAAAGCTACCACCTCAGTATCTCTCACAGGATGCTTCACCGGAACAAAAAGCTATTCGTGCTTATTACGAAAATGTAATGCGTAACTTGCAGATGAATCAGCAATCCGCTTTGATTCTACCACAGGCATACGATCCTGATACTCGTAATCCTCTTTTTGAACTTGAGTTACTATCTCTCAATGGTAGTAAAGCAATGGATACAACGAAGATCAAAGAGTATTATAAAAACATGATCGTTACTGCGTTGTTTGCTGATGTTCTCATCATGGGACAACAAGGTAGTGGTTCACTTGCCTTAGGTCAAATTAAGAACTCACTTTCCGCAAGCGCAGCAGAAGCAATGCTTGACAAAATCGTAAATGTGATCAATAATGATCTAATCAAGCAGACATATGAACTCAACGGTTGGGATACCGCTAGAATGGGTTCAATGGACTATGACAACCTAGAAAATGACGATCTAGAATCATTCTCTAAAGCTGTACAACGATTTGCAAGTACTTCAGTTATTGAAGTTGACCGTGCAGTACTTAACCGTGTTCGTGAAAGTATTGGTGTCGATCCATTACCATTGGATCAGGAACCAAATAAAGAATACATGCCAAAAGCAACATCACGATCTGGTGACGGTATGGCTGTTGGGACTACCGGTAACGGTACAGCAACAAGCGCATCTGGTGCAGACACATCTAGTAATAATTTAGAAAACGCAGGTTAATATTATGCCATATTCTATGTCAGGCGATATCCCTCAGTGGGCATCCAAGAAATCAAAAGCTGTTCAACGAGTAGCGATTGATGTGTTTAATCAGACTTTGAAAGATACGGGTTCTGAAGAGAAAGCAAGGATTGCTTCTCTAGCTGCTATGAAAAATGCTGAAGAAGCATACAAAAAGAAAGTAGCTAAATCTGTTGAAGAAATTCTGAAATCAAAATATACTAACTAAAGGAAATACTCATGTCTAACAAGAAATTCAGCGATACAAGCATTCCTCTTAATCTTAAAAATAAATCCGAAGAGATTAAGAAGATGTTTGTCAAAGTCGCAAATGAATCATACGATAAAGGCATGAGTATTACTCAATCTATTGCGAAGGCAAATCAGGTTGTGTTAGATTTCGAAAAAGAACAATTAAAGAAATCAGCAAAACCTGTAACTTCAGTAGAAGATAGATTGAAACAAACAATTAAGAAAAGGCTTGAGGAAAGCAATTCTTATAGTTTTATTGAAGATGATAATGATGAAATCGTAGAAGTAGAAAAAGCTACTTTAGACGAACAGTTGTCTGATGATATTGTTAGTGCAGATTTCGATGAATACGGTAGATTGATAATTACCCTTGAAAGTGGTAAACGAATTATCTCTAAGAAACCTAGATATAAAGAACAACAAGTCGAACAGAATATTGTAGTTACTAACGATTATCGACCTTTTCTTGAAATGCAAGAACCAACTGGTTTTAAAACTAGAACTACAAGCCAGTTGAATTTTAATGACGCAACCAGAACTTTTACTATTTCTGCTAAAGCACCTGCTACTGAATTCAACGTGTGGCTTCACGCAAGAGAATTTACGAGAGAGTCTGAATCTGTACAAATTCCTGACATTTCTGGTATCCATTTCTTTTATTTTGATTATCCAGATAATGAATTAAAAACTACAATGATTCCAACAAGTGATTTATTCTTAAATACTGCACTTGTAGCGTTGGTATATTGGAGAGCAGATCAACAGCGTTCTATTTATTTCGCAGATGAAAGACATGGTATTGTAATGGATGGTGCAACACACCAGCATTTACACTTATCAATTGGCGCACAATATAGAAGTGGTTTAGGTCTTTATAATTTCCAAGCAGATCAAAATGGTAGTTTAGACTCTCATGCTCAATTTGCTTGTGAAAATGGTATCATTGCTGACGAAGATTTGACAATAAATATTGTAGATGGTTTACCACAGGAACTAGCTCCAATTGCGAACATTCCCGTGTTCTATAGAATTGGTTCAACCACTAGTCCTTGGTATAAGAAAAATGCTAACGGTTTCCCTTTAATCATGCCGGGTCAAGTTACGCATTATCCTACAGGAAGTAGACCTTGTTATAATCATCTTGTTGGTAATGAATGGCAAGTTGCTGAAGTACCCAATAATCAGTTTTTATTGGTACACGTTTTAGCAACTAACGATATTAATCATCCAATTATTGCTATTTTAGGTAATACTTATAATACAAAAAGCGCAGCAAGGGATGCGATTCAGAATGAAATTGGTTCTCTAACAAATTTACCTGTTTTGGAATTCGTCAAGCTAGGTTCTATCATTTATGAATGCGCTGATTCATATACAAATTCTGTAAAATCAAGAGTTACTACAATTGATGGCACTTTACCATATTACGACTTCAGACAGACATTCTTTACGTTTGTTAGATTTTAATTATTACTCTTGAAAATATTATATTTTTATGATATAATGAAACTTAGCAGCCCTCCGGTCATCGGAGGGTCTTTATTTGTTTATAATATCGTAATCCTAAAGTAAGGAACAAAAATGCAACCAGCGAATTTAGATTTAACGATTTATAAAGGATCAACTTTTGTAAAAAGCATTCAGTGGAAAACTGGTGATCCTGCCGTTGCAGTTGATCTTTCGGGTTGCACTGCAAGAATGCAGGTTAGAAAGAGTCCTTGCGATTCGACTATTTTAGAATCATTGACTACTGAAAACGGTAAAATTGTAATCACTGAACCACTTAATGGTAAACTTGAAATTAGAATCTCTGCACAAACTTCCAGTGCTTATACATTTGTTTCTGGTGTTTATGATTTAGAAGTAGTCTTTGCAAGTGAAACAGTAACTAGAATTATTGAAGGTAATTTTATTGCAATGCCAGAGGTGACTAGATGACAACTGAGATTATTGTAGATCAGAAATACGATACCATAGTTATTGATAATTCATCTGAAAATACAATACTTGTTGAAAGTCCCGGACAAACTACAATTATTACACTAGGTGAACAGGGTCCACCCGGACCATCTGGTATTCAAAATATCAGTCAAGCGAATGATGTAAATATATCGAATTTAGAAAACGGTTCAATTTTAGTATATTCTGAATCTAGTGAAAAATGGGTAGCAACAAGATTGCTTGAGAACCAGAGCGTTGAATCTGGGCATTATTAATTTAAGGAAAAATTATGGCTTCAATTGTAAGAATTAAACGCTCAGAGGTTTCTGGTAATCCAGCGATCCTAGCTCAAGGTGAATTAGCCTATTCTGCATTAACGGACAATGGTTCAAACGGTGGTGATCGTCTATACGTTGGTATGGGTACAGAAACCGCAGGTAACGCAGCCAACCACGTTGTAATCGGTGGTAAGTACTTTACCGACATGATGGACCACAACAAGGGTACTTTGACACCTAACAGTGCAATCCTTGTAGATGCCAATAGCAAGATCGATAATCTAAAAGTAGATAACATCGATATTGATGGTAATACAATCAGTTCAACCAATGCAAACGGTAATGTTGAACTAGCTCCAAACGGCTCAGGTTCAGTTGTACTAGACGGTCAAAATTGGCCTCAAACATCTGGTACAAACGGACAATACCTACAAACAAACGGTGCTGGTCAAACTTCTTGGTCTACACTACCTCCAAGTGATTTTACAATCGTTGGTGATACAGGTAGCGACCTATTCAGCACAGGTGGTACACTAAATTTTGTTGGCGTTGATCCAATCGATACTGCTGTAACTGACGATACTGTAACCATTTCAATCAAAGATGCTTCTAGCACAGTAAAAGGTGCTGCGTCATTCAACGTAACAGACTTCAGCGTAACCGCTGGCGCTGTGAGCATCAACCATGAAGCGATTCAAGATATCGTTGGTGGTATGGTTTCATCAAACGTTGAAAATGGTATTGCCGTAACATATGATGATGTAAATGGGAAACTTGATTTTGCTGTAAACAACCCAACAATCACAATCTCTGGTGATGTTGATGGTTCAGCAACAATGACCAATCTTGGTAACACAACAATTTCCGTTACTCTAGATACCGTAAATTCAAACGTAGGTACATTTGGTTCTGCTACCAGCATTCCAATCATTACAGCAAACGAAAAAGGTCTAGTTACCAGCGTTGGTACTGCTGCGATTTCTACATCTTTCACTCTTGCCGCTGATACAGGTACTCCTGACGTTTTCAACAACGGTGAAACACTCTCAATCGTAGGTGGTGAAGGTATTGATACCAGCGTAAGCGGTGCTACTAATACTATCACAATTTCTGGTGAAGATGCAACTGATACCAATAAAGGTATCGCCAAATTTAACGCTGCAAGCTTTACAGTAACCTCTGGCGATGTAACAATTAAAGCTGGTGGTGTAACCAACACTCAACTTGTAAACTCACAAGTAACTCTTGGTACTTCTACAGTAGCACTTGGTGGTACAATCACAAGTCTAGCTGGTTTAACTGAAGTTCAAGTAGATAACATCAACGTAAATGGTAACTCCATTAGTGCCACAGATGTAAATGGTAATGTCAATTTGGTTCCAAATGGTACAGGTGTTGTAGACGTTACTGATTCACGCATTGTAGGTGTTGCTGATCCAATCAATGGTAATGATGCTGCCAACAAAGCTTATGTAGATAATGCTATTACTGGTCTTTCATTTAAAGAAGCTGTAAACCTATTTGCTAACACAAATGTAGCTCTAACCGGTTCTACAAGCACTCTAGTAATTGATGGTCACTCTGCTCTAGATCAGACAGATAATGGTTATCGTATCCTTTTGACTGGTCAAACTACTAGTTCAGAAAATGGTATCTATGTTTATGCTGACAATGGTACAACATACTCTCTAACTCGTTCTGCTGATGCCGATGTTTATTCTGAATTAGATGGTGCATCAGTATTTGTTGTAGAAGGTGTAACTTACGGTCAAACTGGTTGGGTTCAGACTAATCATTATCTAACAAGTTTTGCTGGTCAAACATGGGTTCAGTTCTCAGGTTCTGGTGCATATGTTGCTGGTGAAGGTCTAACACTCACAGGTACAACTTTTGATGTTGGTGCAGGTCTTGGTATCAGTGTAACAGCAAACGCTGTTAACCTAGCTAATTCCGTAGCTGGTGCTGGTCTAACATTTGATTCTGGTGTAATCAACGCTGTTGGTACAGCAAACAGAATTACAGTAAATGCTGATTCAATTGACATTGCTTCAACATACGCAGGTCAAGCAAGTATTACAACTCTAGGTACTATCACAACCGGTACTTGGTCTGCTGATACAATCGCTACTACCAAAGGTGGTACAGGCTTGACAAGTTATACTACCGGTGATATACTATATGCTTCTGGTACTAATACTTTAGCAAAACTAAGTGCTGGTACAAATGGTAAAGTTCTACAAATCAACGGTAGCGGTGTCCCTGTTTGGGGTGATATCGACGGTGGTACATACTAATTAAACAACGGGCGGTTTTTACCGCCCTTTCTTTTACCTTTTTTAAGGATTGCGAATGGCAAATAAGATCGTCTTAAAAAAATCATCTGTAGCCGCTAAAGTTCCAGTTGCTGGAGATTTAGATTTTGGTGAATTAGCGATTAATTACACAGATGGTAAGCTATATTTTAAGAAAGCAGATAATACAATTGATGCTTTTACAACAGCCGCTGCTTCTGCTCCGGTTACTTCGGTTGGTGGTAATATCGGTGATATTACAGATGCTCAACTTTTGGCATCTATCAAGAACGTAGATGGTACAGGTAGTGGTCTTGATGCTGATACACTAGATGGTAATCATGCTTCTGCTTTTTATCTTGCAAGCAATCCAAACGGTTATACAAGCAATACAGGTACAGTAACATCTGTTGGTGCTACTGCTCCTTTAGTATCTTCTGGTGGCACTGCTCCTTCTATTTCTATCCCTGCTGCTAATTCAACAACCAATGGTTATATGTCAAGTGCTTATGCAAGTAAACTTGATGGTATTGCTGCTGGTGCTACTGCAAATACGGGTACGGTTACTTCTGTTTCTGGTACTGGTGGTTATGGAGGTTTGACTTTAAGTGGTACTATAACTTCCTCTGGTAGCTTGACTTTAGGTGGTACACCAACGGGTACATGGCCTATTAGTATAACCGGCAGTGCTGCTACAGTTGGTACTATAGGAACAACGCAGGTAACTACATTATACAGTCCAAATGGAGCTACTGTTGTCAGTCCCGATACTGCTTCTGCAATGCCAGCACAAGGACAATCATTTATTCATACTCTAGGTACTGGACCTAGTGCGAATGATGGTCATATTCTAGGTATGTCATGGGCAAATACAACTAGTGTTTATGGTGCTCAGATTTGGCTTGATACTGATCCAACTAACAGAATGGCAATTCGTTCACGTAGTAGTGCCGGTGTATGGAATGGATGGAGTGAAGTTTTAACTTCTAATAATTATACATCATATTCCCCATCACTAACTGGTTCAGGTGCATCAGGTACATGGGGTATCAGTATCACAGGTAGTGCTGCTAGTGCAACTACTTCATCACAAGTTACTATCAACTACAATAATGACTCCAATAGCACTTATCAAATGTTATGGGGTTCAGGTAACTCAGTATATGGTACAGCCGGTATTTATTGCAATCCTTCAACAGATATAATTTATGCATCACAAGTTCAAGCTACTTCCGATGAATCTGTAAAGACCAATTGGAGAGACATTGATTCTGATTTTGTATATAAATTAGCTACTGCTAAAATTGGTATTTACGATAGAACAGATATTGAACTAACTCAGGCGGGTGTTTCTGCTCAATCATGGCAAAAAATACTTCCTGAAACTGTTCTTAATAACCAAGATGGTTTGCTTTCTGTAAATTATGGAAATGCCGCTCTTGTATCTGCTGTAAAACTTGCTGAAAAAGTAGTTGAACAAGAAAAAAGAATAGAAGAGTTAGAAAAACTTGTTAAAGAATTAATTAATAAACTGTAATATTAGGCCGCTTTTGCGGCCTTTATTATAATTACACTTGATTTTCTAATAAATTTATGATATAATTATATTTATATTATGCTTATTGGGGTATTTATGGAAGAAATTAATAAAGCTAAAAGTTTCACTCCCACCCAAGCAATGCGAAATAACGCAAAACGTGGACTTGCACTAAGAGAGAAATGGAACCGTGGTGGTTTAAATGCTTCTCAAGCAAAATCCGAAGGTGTTGGTTCAGGTGTTGCTAGAGCTAGAGACATTATAAATGGTAACATGTCTTTAGATACAGTAAAGAGAATGCATGCTTTCTTCAGCAGACACGAAAAGAATTATGCACCATCTAAAAAAGAATCTGATGGTGGTCCAACTGCAGGTACTATTGCTTGGTTACTTTGGGGTGGTTCTGCTGGTAAGGCGTGGGCTAGAAGTATTCTTAGACAAGAAAAATTATTAAAAGCTGTAGATGCTGAGTTAAATCTAAATATTGAAGATTTAAAAGATAAGCTATCTATTAGTAAAGCAGTTAATGAAGAATTAAAACAAGCTACATTCGTAGTAATGGTTCCTGACGAGATTGACGCTCATGGTGATATTACTACAGAAGAAGAGATTCGTAAAGCTTGTTATAACTTCAACAAGCACTCAATGAAGGCTAATCTCTTTCATTTAGTAGAAACAAAAACATTTGAATTTTGCGAAAGCTATTGTTGTCCTACAGACTTCATCCTTGGTGATAAGTTAGTTAAAAAGGGAACTTGGTTAGCAACCATTCAAGCACTAGATGATGGCTTATGGGCATTAATTAAATCTGGTGATATTAACGGTCTTAGTATTGGTGCTTTAGCATCAGTAGAAACAATTGAAGATGAAGACTGATTTTTATATTTACGTACATCGAAGATTATCTGATAATAAGCCTTTTTATGTAGGTAAAGGTTCAGGAAACAGAGCTTTTGACTTTAGTGGTAGAAACAAATACTGGAAACGTGTTAAAGATAAACATGGTATAAAAGTTGAAATTGTATTTGACAATCTATCAGAAGATGAAGCATTTCAATGTGAGATAGATACATTGCTTGAATTTAAATATTTTGGATACGAATTAACCAACATGACAAATGGTGGTGAAGGTCCATCTGGTTTAAATTTTTCAGATGAACAAAGATTAAATATTGCAAACGGCCTAAAATCAAAAAGATATTCTGATAAATCTGACAAAGAATTAGTTGTTAAAAGGCCAAGTGCTTATGGTCAAAACAACCATTTTGCTGATAAATCAATATATGATTTTGTTAGATTACGAGATGGTTTACAGATAACTTGTTCAAGACATGAACTTTGTGAAATGTTCAATGCAGATAAATATTTATTGAAAAAGTTATTTTATAAACAATCACCTAGAAAATCAGCAGATGGGTGGCGATTAAAAAGGAAAGATGAATATGACAAGTCTTAATAAGAAAGCCAAACGGAAGCTTTCCAATATTAGTTTTGAACATGAAGGCGCACATGTAGCACTTGTTGGCAAGGCCAATGGTGGTCCAGCTAATCTACACGATTATGCACTAGTTTTAAAAGCTAACAAGTTTAGTGAAGAGTTTGTAGAGAAAATGCAACAAGTTCGTGTAACAATGGAACTACCTGATTTTCTACAAAAGTTTTTCGGCATGTGGAGCGAAGACGCTAAAGTTCTTGCTACCATGATGGGTTATGTAGAACCTGCCGAAACACAAGAGATGGAAAATGAAGAAGCTCAAGCTGAAGTTGAAGACTGGATTAAGTCTCGTATGGAAGCATTTGAAATTCTAAAAGCTGCACATGATTCAGATAATCTAGCTGCTGTTTTATCCGAACTCAGTGAAGAACAATATTTAGCTATGCTAAAAGACCAAGAGCTAATCGAAAAAGCTTTTGAAAATGAATCTAAGCTATCTGCAAGTGCAGAGGCTGATGATACCTCACCCGCTAGCGAGGTTAAAGAAGAAGAGGTGTCTGCCTCTATTAACAAAGAAAACTTGGAGAAATCTACGATGGATGAAAACCAAAAAGAAATGGTAGAGAAAGCCACTCTAGACCTTCTACAGAAGTCATTTGACGAACAGAAGGTAGCTCTAGAAAAAGCTCTCGAAACTCTAGCTGTATATGAAGCTGAAAAGAAAGCTGCAATTGAGAAGGCCCGTAAGGATCAACTAGTTGCTGCCGTAAAAGACGAAGCTAAAGCTGAAACCCTATTTAAAGCAGTTAAGGATGTTGCCGACGAGGAATTCCAAGCTGTTGTTAAAACTCTAACAGAAATGCAAGAATCTGTAGAGAAGTCTGCTCTATTCCAAGAGCAAGGTAGCTCTGCTCAAGAAGAGACAGAAGTTATTCAAGAATCTGCTGTGGCGAAATTGCTAAAAGCCAAGCAAGCTAAAAAGTAATTTTAAATTTTAATTGGAGAAATTGATATGGCACTAATCGCTACAGAAGCAAAACGCCTTTCTAACGTTGTAAAACAAGAACTATGGCCCGAAACCGGCTACTGCCGTGCTGTCCTAACCGTAACCGGTACTAACATTGTTCCCGGTACTCTACTAGATGCTGACGGTGTTGCCACTGTTGCTTCAGAAATCGTAGGTATCGCTATGCAAGAAGCTTCCGGTACTAACGTAAAGGTACTAGCTCTCGTAAAGGGTCCAGCTATCGTATCTAAAGCAGGTCTAGTACTAAACGGTCTAGTTGCTGCCGATGTTTACGCTGCTCTAGAAGCCAAAGGCATTGCTGTTAATGACGCTGTTTAATCAGTTGTTGTAATACAGACTATTTGAATAATTAATAAGGAATATATAACATGGCACAAGTACGTAGCTTTGAAAAACCATTTGAGCTAGTTGACTACACAGAAGAACTACTTCTAGTTCCTAACAAGTGGGGTCTAATTAACGAACTCGGCGTCTTCCGTAACGAAGGCGTAGCTCAACACTCTATCACTGTTGAATCCAGCCAAGGTACTCTCGGTCTAGTAACCGACAAAGTACGTGGTGAGCGCAACAACGTAAACAAGGACGATACCCGTAACCTACGTTCATTCGCTATCCCTCACTTCCCACTTGATGACGGTATCAAGCCTGAAGATGTACAGGGCAAGCGTGCTTACGGTTCTGCCGATGCTGCTGAAACCGAAGCTGCCGTAGTTGCACGTAAACTAGAACGTATCCGTATGAGCCACGCTGCTACTCTAGAAGCTGCTCGTGCTTACGCTCTAACCACTGGTGCTATCTACGCTCCTAACGGTACTGTTGCTGGTAACTTCTACACTGATTTCGGCGTAACACGCAAAGAAATCGACTTCGCTCTAGGTACTACAACTACCGATGTTCTAGCCAAGTCTGAAGAAGCTATCGCTCACATTCAGGACAACATTCTATCTGGCGAAAACGTTAGCAACGTAACCGTTCTTTGCTCACCAGCCTTCTTCGGTAAGCTAATTACCCAAGCCGGTGTCAAGGAAGCTTACAAGTACTACGCTTCTACTCAAGAACCCCTACGTCAGCGTCTAGGCTCTGGTCTATATCGCCGCTTCGTACACGGTGGTGTTGAGTACATCGAATACCGTGGTAGCTACAATGGTACAGCCCTAATTCCTGCTGGCGATGCTTACGCAATGCCACTAGGTACTAGCGACATGTTCATTACATACTTCTCACCTGCTAACAAGTTCTCACATGTTAACACAATCGGTGAAGAAGCCTACGCTTTCACATACAAAGACCCTAAAGACAGCGAAATTCAAATTCAAACAGAATCCAATTTCTTGAACCTAGTTCGCCGTCCTGCTGCTCTAGTTCGCTTGTTCACAAGCAACTAATAGTTAGTTTAGATTGCCTCTTCGGAGGCATCTAACATAAAGATTGACTTATAACAGCAGTTATGTTATATTTCAGTTTTTATGTTAGATAAAATTAGCTAGGCTGATCCCCGAAAAGAATGACTATCCACCATTCCTGCTAATTGTCTTTAGTGGAATATTTCGGGAGAAATAATGTATAAAATTTGTAGTAAATGTAAAGAAACTAAATCTTTACTTAACTTCAACAAGAACAAATCGCAAAAAGATGGTTATAATAACCAATGCAACGATTGTTTGAAAATTTATAGAGAAAAGACTAGACAACACAGGATAGACTATCTGAGAAGATGGAGAGAAAATAATCCTGATGCTAGAAAAATACATTATCAAAATAACAAAGAGCGATCATCTGTCTACGCTAAACAATATCGTGAACTGAATGGTCCAAGATTAAGAAAAAATACTGTTCGCTGGCAGAAAGAAAATCTAGATAAAGATGCAGCTAAAACTGCTCGTCGTAGAGCCGCAAAACTCAAAGCAATTCCACCTTGGATTACTAAAGAACAATTGCGAGAAATAAAAGAATTATATACTTGCGCTCAAATGTTTAAATTGTACACAGGTCAAGAATATCATGTTGATCATATTGTTCCATTACAAGGTGAAAACGTATGCGGTCTTCATGTACCTTGGAATTTACAAGTGATTACTGCACAAGAAAACCTAAGTAAATCAAATAAACTCATACAGGAATAAATATGGCTACAGTGCAAGATATTAGATTTGAACTTGGAGATACGTCTGCTGAGTTCCCGATGATGACTGATGCTGAGATTAGATACTTTTTATATAAAAACGATTGTAATCTACAACGCACTGCAATGGACGTAGCAAAATCTTTGTTACTAAAATTGAGTATGCGTAGTGACGAAACAGTTGATTTATTCAGCATTAAAGGTTCACAGGCTGCTAAAAATTACATGCAAGCTCTAAAGATGTATATTAGCAACCCTGACCTTAACAGAATTTATGACAGTGTTATGCCATACGCTGGTGGTATTAGTAAATCTGACATGGAAGCGAATGATTCTGTAATAGATAATAATATTATTGTTCCTCCAACAAAATCACCAAGCTTACCTGTCAATGGTTACTTTGAGATTTGAGGTGCTAGATGAATCAGTTTTTGCAATCTACTGTAAAATTAATTAATCTACACGGTCAACAAATGCAATATGTTGCTGTCACAGAGGGTGCTTATAATATTGAAACTGGTTCTAGTACAAATACAGATACCAACTATAGTGTAAAAATGTATAAGAAGCACATTAGAGCAAATCAGTATAATTATCCAAACTTAATTGGTCAAGATGCTGCTCTATTTTATTTAGCTAATAATAAACTACAGTTTGTACCAAATGTAAGAGATAAAATTGTAGTTGATTCTAAAAGTTATGTAATTGACAACATTACTGAACACAGAGCAAATGGTGTAATTGTACTTTACAGAATATTGGCTGTTAAGGGTTGATTATGATTAGCTGTGATACTTCAAAATTAGAAGCTGAATTAAAGAAGTTTCACGAAGAGGCAACCCGTAAATTAGGGGGAATGGTAGAGAAATTTTCCTATTGGGTAACTTGGGAAGCTATTGAAAATACACCTTTTGGTGATGCCGATGCATACATCAGCTTATATACAAATAAATTAAGACTTGATCTTACTAATAAAGATGCAGATGCTGGTAGAGCAAAAGGTGGTTGGGTCATCGAAATGAACAAACCTTACACTTCTTGGTGGTTCATGAAAGCAGATAATGAAAATGCTGAAAACGTAAAATGGGCTGCTGATCATCGATCTTCTAATTATAAAATTGGTGATACAGTTTATATTACAAACAATGTACCTTATGTTAGTGCAGACGGTTGGCCTTATGATACATATAAAAATGGCGCACCGGTAAGATCACTAGAATCTGGTGCATCTGCCCAAGCTCCGTTTGGTATAATGGAACCAACTTTACATGCTGTGCTTGGTATATACCAATCCGATCTTAAAAAATATTATGAGGAAAGTTGATGGCAATCGTAGATATTAAACGTGCTGCTGAAAGGCACTTAAATGGATTGACACCAACTGTACAAACTGGTTGGGAAAACGTAAGTTTCGATCCACCCAAAGATCAACTATATCAACGTGTACAATTTCTTGTGCAACCTCCAGAAGACCCTGTATTGGGTACTGGCTTTCACAGAGAAAGAGTTACAATGCAAGTTTTTGTAGTTGGTATGATTAACAAAGGGACTTCAGAAGTCCTTTCTCGTGCTGAGTTAATCAGAGACAAATTTAAAAAAGGTTTAGTTCTTGTAGAAGACAATGTACGAATTCACGTATTAAGAACACCTCAGATTTCTGGAACAGCAATTGCATCTGACAGAATTATCTGTCCTGTAATTATCGAACTAGTCGCAGAAGTGTATTCCGACTAAAGGTTTTCTGATACCTTAAATCAGTACATTTGCAAATGTCAAATCTAATTTGGAGAAAACAATATGCCTATTTCAAAAGGTACAGCCAAGCAAGTTGGCTATAAGAAAGAAACAACTTGGGGTACACTAGCCGGTAATACTTCTGGTAAGCTACTACGTCGAGTAACAGCTAGTTTTAACCTAGTAAAAGATGCTTATGAATCCGGTGAGATTCGCACAGACCGTCAAATTGCTGATTATCGTCATGGTGTACGCTCTGCCGAAGGTAGTCTAAACGGTGAACTATCTCCTGCTACTTATGCTGATTTCATGGGTTCAATCGTTGGTAAAGATTTTGCCACAAGTACCGCTTCTGCTGCTTCAGTCGCTGTAGATGGTACAGGTAATATCGGTGTTGTATCAGGTGCCGATTTTATCGCTGCTGGTTTCAAAGTCGGTATGGTAGTTCAAACTGCTGCTGCCAAGAATATGCTCGTTACAACTGTAGGTACTACATCTATGAGCGTAATCAGCCTAAATGGTACTACAATTGCTGATGAAACCGGTGTAACTGTCGCTGCTGTTGGTAAAGTAACTTTTGTACCAACCTCAGGTCACACTGATGATTCTTATACTGTTGAAGAATGGTACGCTGATATTGGTCAATCTGAAGTATACACAGGTATGAAGCTAAACAGCATGGCTGTTCAACTACCTGCTACTGGTCTAACAACTGTAGACTTTGGTTTTGCTGGTAAAGACCTAACACAAAAAGGTACAACTCAGTATTTCACTTCACCTACTGCTCAAAACTCAAACGGTATTTTTGCTGCTGTTAACGGTGTAATGCTTGTTGCTGGTCAACCTGTTGCTCTAGTAACTTCTGCTGACTTTACAGTAGAACGTGCTACCGAAAATGCTACTGCTGTAGGTTCTAACTCTGTTGCTGAAATCTTTACTGGTCGTATTCGTGTAACAGGTAACCTAAGTGTTTACTTCCAAGATGCTACTTTCCGTGGTTACTTTGACGAAGAAACACCTGTTAGCATCGTTCTAGCTCTAACTACAGATAGTACCGATGATTCACAATTCGTAACCTTTACACTACCAAAAGTCAAACTAGGTAGCTTCACAAAGGATGACGGTGAACTAGGTATCGTTGCATCTACAAGCTTCCAAGCTCTACTAAACGATGTAACTACTGGTGGTCTACCAGCTACTACAATCCAGATTCAAGACTCTGCTGCTTGATAACTGACGTAAACCCGAGGGAGAAATCCTTCGGGTTTTTCTTTGTTTACAACTCTTGATTTTATTTGTTATTTGTGCTATAATGGTTACTTCATTAACAATGAAAGGAAATTATGTCACTAGATTTAGCAAAAACAAACCTAGCCGATGCTGCTGATGCTGGCTATGAATTCGAAGTAAAACTCCCCGGTACTGGCGACCCAACAGGTGCTTTTATCACTGTCCGTGGTGAAATGTCAAAGACTGTCAAAGCTTATGCTCGTCAGAAGTTTCGTGAGTTTCAACTAAAAGAACAACAGGCAAAACGCCGTGGTAAGCAATCCGAAGAAATGACACTTGAAGAAGCCGAAGAACTTGCGGTAGAATCCGCAGTAGTTCGTGTCATTGGTTGGAAAGGTATTACTGAAAATGGTAAAGAAGTACCATTCACCAAAGAAAACGCAGAAAGAATCTTTACAGAACACTCATGGATTCGTGAGCAAGTTATGGAGGAATCAAATCAACTGCTAAACTTTCGACCCGAGTGATGTAGAACAAACACTGGAATATGCTGAACAAGAATTTAAGTTATCTGTAACATTTAAAGATGGTAATACTTTACGTGATCAACTTAATAATGTTTGGCGACAAACTGGTGTAAAACCAAAAGAACTAAACGAGATGGTTGAATTACCATCAAGTTGTGAACATGTTTGGAAATGGTTTATTGATTTGCATAGCTCAAGATCAAGTAGTGGTTTTGGTATTAATCCTTTGTCTTATTCAGATATGTATTCGTACTTTAATTTAATTAACATGCAACCAGAAGAGTGGGAACTTGATTTGATTAAATTAATAGATAGAAAAGTTTTGAATATACACGCTAAAGAAGCTGAAAAGAATTTAAATAAAAAATAAACCAGCCCCTTAATTGGGGCTTTTATCTTTGTGAATTATCTTTAGTTTATAAAGATAAAATCTTCCATACACACAGGAGACAATTATGGAATTAACGCAATTAAAGTTTGTCGTTGATACTTCAGATTTAAAGAATGCTTCCGCTGCAATTAAAGCATTGGCAGAAGACGTTAATAGACTGAACAAACCAATGCAAGAAGCTGCAAAGGCTTCTAGCAATCTAAATAAAGAACAGACTAAGAGTGCTGGTACTGCTAAAGAAGTCGAAGCAACAACAAAGAAACAAGTTAGCGTTTTAGAACGTCAACAAATGATTCTTGAGTTCATGACTCAAGGTTTCTCCAAAGGTCAATCTTCACAATTAGCTTATGCTAAGGCTGCTGGTGCAGTTACTGCTGAAATTGAACAACTTGGTAAGGTTCTACAGACACAGAGAACGCTGATGGGTACTGATCCATTCGATAAGAGTCTTGGTGCTATGCAAGCTCTAAAGAATGAATATACCGTAATCAAAGAAGTTCAAAGATTATACAATGCTGAGTTAGGTTTGAGCAAATCTCAAATGGAAGACTTAGCTCGTGAAAAACTTCGTTTAATCGAAAAGTTCAAGCTTGAAGGCGCATCACTAAATGATGTAAAGCAAGGTCTTAGAGATTTAAAGACAGCATATGTTCAAAACGCAAATGCTGAAAATTCAATTACTCAGTCAATCCGTTCAAGACAAAAAGCTATTCAAGATACTGCAAAAGCACAAGACTATGTATCTCGTGAATTTGAACGAGTAAATAGATTAACTGCTGATAACGGTAATATCACTAGTGCTACAAATAACAAACTTATCGCAATGGAAAAAGCCTTGCGTATGAGTGGTATGTCTGCTGCTGAACAGACAAGTAAGCTTGAAGCATATAGAAAGAGTCTAGAGTCAATTCAAAAAGCTTCTGGTCAAAGACAAGTTGATTACTTATCTCGTGCCCTCGGTCCACAGATTACCGATATTTTCGTCGGTCTTGCAACAGGTCAATCCCCAATGATGGTGTTGTTACAGCAGGGTGGTCAATTACGTGATCAATTTGCTCTAGCAGGTGTTGCTGGCGCTCAAATGGGTGATATGCTTGTTAAAGCAAGTAAGGCAATGGTTACCAGTGTAAAAGATATTGCTTTCGCTGTCGGTGATCTATTACTAAAAGCAATACTAGGTGTTGGATCAGCTATTGTCGGCTCTTTAATATCGCCGTTCAAAGTGCTATATACAACAATGGTTGGTATGGCAACTGGTACAATGACAGCAACTGCTGCTCTTGAGGCGCTGAAGATTGCCACTTTAAATCTTGCTAAAACAGGTATTGGTGCAGTTCTAATTGGTCTTGGTGCGTTACTATATGAATACATTCAAGTAACTAAAGCGAACACTGATTTATCGCAAGCTATTGCACTAACAGGTGCTAGTTTGGGGATGTCTCGCAATGAAGCTATTGCATTTGCAGAAACTCTAAGTCAAAAGACAGGAACAAGTACGTTAAAGTACATTGGTATCTTAACTGAATTTGCTAAGGCCGGTGCTAATGTTGATGAAGGTATCATCAAGTTGGCTTCTGATATGGATAAATATCTTGGTCAGTCAATAGATCAAACAGCACAACAGTATGCAGAATTATCTAATGAACCAACAAAGGCTTTAGTTAAGATTGCTCAACAACAAGGTTTTGTAAATGAAGCAACTCTTCGTCAAGTTTATGAACTAGAAAGAGTCGGTAGAAAAACTGAAGCTGCTACAATAGCTCAAAAAGCTTATCAGGAGTCACAAAGAAATGCATTAGCAGATGCTAAAGCTAACTTAGACCCTTTACAAAAGTTGTGGATTGATGTAAAATCAGCAGTAAGTCAAGCAAGTGAAGCTGTCTATGATTTATTAAAGTCAGGTCCAGTAGTTGCAACTTTTAGAACTATTTGGGAAACAGTATCTGTTGTTGTATCAGAAGTTTGGTATGTTCTAAAGCAAACCGGTATTGAAATCGGTGGTATTGGCGCTCAAATTGCTGCTGTGATGCGAGGTGACTTTGCTGGTGCTAAGAGCATTGGTGAACAAATGAAGATTGACGCTGATGCTGCTAGAAAATCACAAGATGAACTAGTTAAATCAATTCTAGATAGAAACAAAGCTGAATCCGAAGGTTCGAAGATAACAGCAGAACAGAGAAAAGCCAATTCTGATGCTGGTAAATCTTTCACTGATAGAATGCAACTTCAGAAAGAATCTTTAGACTTCTTCAATCAAACAATGAAAGAAGCTGCGAAGATTGAAACTGAAGCTGCTTTTGCTGGTTATGAATTGAATGCTGCACAGCGAAAAATGATTGAGATTATTTCTGATGTTAAATTCCAGAAATTAACTCAGGATAAGCAATCAGAACTTTTAGCTAGATTAGCCAATGCTAGTGCTGCAATTGAAGAAATAAAAGCTTTAGAGGAATTGAGAAAGCAAAACATAAAAGTAACTGAAGAATACATTAAACAACAAGATGTTAAAGATAAGCTTTGGTTTGATTCAATGGGAGCTTCAGATGCTGCTACAAAAGCCGTTAGATTAGAAACTGAAGCATTAGATTTTCAAATGCAAATCCTTTCAAAGACTGAACGTGAGAGAGCTAAAGCAATCAAACTTCGTCAAATCGATCTTGAATATCGTAAAGAAATTGAAGATATTGATAAAAAGATTGGTCTTGATGCCGTACAACGTGAAGAATTAAAAGGTGAAGCCGCTGCTCGTGCTGCTCAAAAAATTGCAAATGCAAATAAGAGTATTGCTTATGATGATGAAGCGAAAAGAGTAGCTGCATATGGTGATGCGTTTAAAAACGTTTTCAACGGAATGGCAGATGCAATTGTTGAATTCGCTAAAACTGGTAAATTGAGTTTTGGTGATCTAATCAACACTATGATTTCCGATCTAATTAGATTTGAAATGCGTACACAAATGATGAAAATCTATGAAGGATTTGGTGGTTCTGCTGGTATAATCAGTGGAATTACTAAGGCTTTTGGTTATGCTGATGGTGGCGCTTTCTCTGGCGGTGTTCAGAAGTTTGCCAATGGTGGTGCTTTCACGAATAGTATTGTCAGTCAACCAACCATGTTTAAGTTCGCCAAAGGTACAGGTCTAATGGGTGAAGCAGGTCCAGAAGCGATCATGCCTCTAACAAGAGATTCCAGTGGTAAACTTGGTGTACAAGCATCTGGTTCTAGTTCAAATGTTTCTGTACAAGTTATCAACAATACAAACGCAACAGCAACAACAAATGAAACGGTTGATTCTAAGGGTAATAGAAAAGTTGAAGTAGTAATTGGTGAAATGACTGCTGGTGAAATTTCACGCAGTGGTAGTGCTTCACAAAAATCAATTCGTTCAACATTTGGTATTACACCTCAACTAATTAGGAGATAATAATGGCTTATACTTATATCTGGCCTCCTACACTTCCGCAAATGCCTCTGAACAATTATTCAGAGACAACTGGTGTTTTAGTCATTAGGACACAACCAGATGTAGGTCCAGCTAAGATGCGTAGAAGAGGTCAACGACCAGACACACTTAGTGTACAATATAACATGTCAACAGCACAGGTTGAAACCCTTCGGGGTTTCATCCAAGATACCTTGCGTGGTACTACCAGATTCGGTTATACTCACCCAAGAACAGGTCAAGTTGTAGAAGTTCGTGTTGTACCACAAGGTGATGGTCAGATGTTTACGACTGCTTACATCTTACCTGATTATTGGCAAGTGTCTTTACAGTTGGAGGTATTACCTTGAGTCGATTAACTTCAATGTCACCTTCTGCTCTGAAGGCGGTATTTTCACCTGATTCAGATGATGACTTGATTATTCTTTTGACTATTTATGATCCTAGTAATGAAACACAAGTAATTGCTAGGATTGCTGATGGTTATACAAAACGAATATCTGAAACCGAATCAGATGTGATGTATGGTGTGACAAGCAATGGTAATGATTACATGTTTTTACCAATGGAGATTACTCTTCCTTCAGAAGACGAAGCACAGGCTCCGAGATGTTCGATTGTAATGTATGATGTTACCAGACATTTAACACCTATCATTCGAACAATTACTTCTCCACCAAGAGTAAAAATGGAATTGGTACTTAGTAAAACTCCTGATATAGTTGAGGTTTCATTCTCAGATTTTTATATCAGCAATTTTACATATAATGCTGATTCTGTTTCTGCTGAGTTATCAATGATTGATTACGAAAGAGAACCATTCCCAATGCATTCTTTCACTCCGCAGTATTTCCCCGGAATGTTCTAATAGGATTAATATGCAATTAGAAAAGTACATAGGCTTAAAATATAAAGAAAAAGGTAGAGACTTCGATGGAGTTGATTGTTGGGGATTGGTGCGCCTATTCTACAAGAATGAATTCAAGATCGATCTACCTAGCTTTAGCTCCGAATATACACAGACAGATGTTCAGCGTATCGAAGAGCTAATTGCACAATACAAAGAAGGTTGGGAATCTACCGAACAACCTGAAGAGGGTTCTATTGTACTTTTCAGAGTTCTTGGTTCAGAATCCCACGTTGGTATTGTCGTAAACAAAGAACAGTTTTTACATGTTCGTGAAAATCAAGACAGTGCTATCGAAAACTTTGATTCTCCATTTTGGAAAAAACGAATTGTTGGATATTTTAAGTATTCAGAAAATAAAAGCGTAGTATTAAATGCTGTTCCACATCCATTGAGAACAGAACGTTATACTATGCCTATTCTTCCCGGTACAACACTTGATTTGTTAGCCAATGGATTAAACAAAGAATATGGTGTTGCTGAAGAATTAAAATCAAAAGTAAGTATTGTTTTAAATGGCAGAGTTATTGACGAAAAAGATTGGTCATCTACAGTTCTAAAAGAAGGTGATGCTGTCGAGTATCGTGCTGTTCCAAAAGGTTCAGCAGGTAGAATGCTAGCACTGGTTGCATTGACAATTGCTGCCCCATATATTGCACAAGCTGCTTTAGGTACTACGTTTGGTGCATATGCTGCAACCGCATTAGGTGGTGTACCTACTTTCCTAGCCGTTGCCCAAGTTGCAACTGTTCTAGTCGGTACAGCATTAATCAATGCTATTGCACCGATTCGTCCACCAGTAGATGCTGCTGGTAAAGACCCCGGTTCTGCTGAACGTCAGTTGATGGTAAATGGTGGTTCTAACCGTCAAAACCCATATGGCTCAATTCCTGTTGTACTAGGTAAAGTTCGTGTAACACCTTTGCTTGGTTCTACAAATTATTTGACATATGAAAATGAACGTGATAGTTATGTTTCCATGTTATTAGTTTGGGGTTACGGTCCATTAAACATTGATGCGTCTACATTAAAGATTGGTGATATTCCATTAACCAATTACACTGATTATAACATCATTACTCTTGATCGTAAAACTGAACCTACAACAGAAGTTAAGAATCAGTTCGATGCGATTTATGGTAAAGATATTACACAGGTTCAGGTTTCTACTGAATTAACTTGTGATGGTAATCCAGAATCTACAGTAACTCCCGGTCCTTGGTTACAAGCTGCGACGACAGAAGTTGTAGATAGTTATACTGTTGCATTGCACTTTCCTCAGGGTTTGCGTAGAATCAAAATAAAAGGTGATAATGCAGGTGATTCATTTGCTACATCAGTTCAATTTAGAATTGAATACTCTACCGATAATGGTTCTAATTGGAATTTACAAGAAACATTAACCATTGGTGGTGATACACCTAAAAAGGATGGTTTTACTACAACTAAAACATATTCTTTCCCTTCCAAACCTGCTCAAATGATTGTAAGGGTTAGAAGAGAAACAGGTGATAATACTGAGGACAATCCTGATAATCGTTATTACTTTACCAGTGTATTACAAAACGTAACTTTTACTAGAAACGCAAATCCTGCTGTTGATCCATTAAACGCAAAAATTGCTAAAACAGCATTTAAGATCAAAGCCACGGATCAATTGAACGGTAGAGTAGATGGTATTAGTGCAGTAGTTCAAACTTGGTGTAAAATATGGAATGGTTCTGCATGGGTGGATGGTGCAACAAGTAATCCTGCTGCATTGTTTAGATATGTTCTAGAACATCCAGCTAACCCAAGAAAAGTAACTGACGCTTCTACACAAATTAATTTAACACAATTACAATATTTTTATGATTATTGTGTATCAAAAGGATTTGAATATAACTCAGTAATGGGTGATAGTCGGAGTGTTCTTGATGTATTGCGTGACATTTGTGCTGCTGGTCGAGCAAGTCCTGCCATTGTAGATGGTAAGTGGACAGTTGTTATCGATGAAGTAAAGCCAAACGTAATCCAGCATTTTACACCACACAATAGTTGGGGTTTTGAAGGTAGTAAACCATTACCGAAGAAACCGGATGGTTTACGTGTAACTTACTTTGATCAGGATCAGGATTATCAGGAAAGTGAAATCATTGTATATGACATTGGTAAGAATGCATCAAATTCTACATTATTTGAGAGCATTACACTTCCGGGTGTAACTAAAAAATCATTAGTGATTGATCATGCACGTTGGCATATGGCTCAAATAAAACTTCGTCCTGAAGTCTACACAGTCAATGCTGATATTGAATATCTCGTTTGCAATCGTGGTGATCGTGTGAAAGTAACCCATGATGTACCGATGTGGGGTCTTGGTAGTGGTCGAATCAAAAATCGAATCAGTGCGACTAAGTTTGAATTGGACGAAGAAATGCCAATGCAAGCGGGTAAGCAATATACAATACGCATTCGAAGTGTAGATGGTAGTTCTGTCGTTAGAACAGTAGTCAATAAAACCACTGATGGTTATTATAGTGAGATTGATCTTACCACATCTACTACTTCAACAGAAGTTCAATCTGGTGATCTATTCTTATTTGGTGAATTGGGTCAAGAATCACAAGATTTAATTGTATTGAGTGTTGAACCATCAAATAACAAGTCTGCAAGATTAACACTTGTAGATTATGGTGTTACTTCACAATATAATATCTTCAGTGATTATTTAAATTTGACTGCTTCCACTGTATTTGAATCTCAAATTACTAATACACCAATACTACAGCAAGAAAATTTTGGTAACAAAATACCATTGATTACCGGTTTCGTAAGTGATGAATCTGTAATGGAGAGAGTATCTAAGGGTGTATTTAGATATAATATTAATGTTGCATATGTGAATGCAAGTCAACTACCACAATTGGTTGAATCTGTTGAATTACAATATGACTTACTTTCTTCACAGAGCTTAGTAAATGCTAAATCTGTATTTGTACCTTATCAAAAGGGTTCAGTACAAGTTTCTGATGTTGCTCAAGGTGAAACCTATAAAATGCGAATGCGTTACATAGGTAGAAACGGTAAGATAGGTGATTGGTCTTCATATAGTAACCATACTGTTGTTGGTAAGACAAATCCACCATCACAGGTAACACAATTTTCTGTTACTGCTGACAAGTCAAGCGGACAGTTGTTATTGAGTTGGCACGACAATCCTGAATTAGATGTATCTACATACGAAGTAAGAACAGTTGATTCTGGTTGGGGTGTAAATGATTCTTCAAGAGTTTTCTTTGGTGATGCCAACAAAGCATTCCACAGATATTCAGGAGGTAATGTTACATTCTACATCCGTGCCATTGATACTTCTGGTAATTTTAGTCAAGTATCTTCAACTGTTAGTTTTGTACCAAATGCTGTACCAAATACTACACAAATTCGTTATACATATGCGGATACATCTTTGACTAGTGCAACTGTTACACTAGATTGGAACGATGTAACAACTTCTCAGTTTGAAATCGCATACTACGAAGTTCTTTACAACGGAACAATTAAGACAACAAAATCAAATTCAATCACAGTTCAAGCCGATTGGATTGGTGACAGATTGTTTACAGTAAAGACAGTAGATATACACGGTAACAAATCTTCTGGTTTCTCAAATGATGTAGCAAAGGTTTCACCTGATGCTCCAACTGATTTGAAAACACAGGTTATTGACAACACAGTGATGCTGTATTGGAAACTACCACAAAGAACTTCTTTACCGATTGACCATGTAATGTTAAGAAAAGGCTCAACCTTTGCTACATCACAATCAATCGGTGAGAAAAAAGGTGAATTTACAACCGTTACTGAAGTTACAGGTGGTGAGTACACATATTGGTTGTCTGCTGTAGACACAGAAGGTGTAGAGAGTGTACCAGTTTCAATAACAACTGTTGTCGGTGAACCACCAGATTTCGTTTTCAATGGAGAATTCAATAGTACTTTTACTGGTACAAAATCCTCCGCTGCTTTCGATGGTACTTCTTTGGTATTACCAATTAATACTACAGAAACTTGGACTCAGCATTTTACATCTAGAAGTTGGAGTACACCACAGGATCAAATAAATGCTGGTTTCCCAATATTTATTCAACCTTCAGGTGGTTCTGCTTACTACGAAGAGGTGTTTGATTTTGGTCAACCACTTGCTTCCAGTCGTGTGATGTTATCTTATAAAGGTGTTATTGTAGCCGGTAATCCAGTTGTTATTTATTCCATAAGTTTGTCACTTGACAATTCTACATATACAGAGTATAATGGAGTTACTGAAGTATTTGGAACGAATTTCAGATATGTAAAAATAAGAATCGATGTAACAGAACCTTCAAATATTGGTTTATATTCCATTAGTGATCTTTCTGTAAGACTCGATGCAAAATTGAAGAATGATGCAGGAAATGTACAAGCATTAGCGTCAGATACTCTTGGTACAATTGTAAATTTCAGCAAGGAATTTATTGATGTACAAAGTGTTACACTGTCCCCATCAGGTACAACTGCTGCAATACCTGTTTATGATATCAAGGATAATTTTGCCTCTGGTACGTATTCTATTTCATCAAACACTTGTACTGTAACAGTAAACAATCATGGTTTCATAACTGGACAAAATGTTAAATTGTTTATTAGTTCTGGTTCTGGTGTATCTGGAATTTATACAATTACTTCTTACACAACAAATACATTTACTGTAACTATGAATACTTCTAATACCAGTGGTAATCTTTCATTGTATCCACAATCAATGCGAGTATATTTATTCGACACTTCTGGTGCTAGAATTAATTCAAATGTTTCATGGGCAATTAAAGGGTATTAACTATGGCTGATCATTTAAAGCCTACATTAACCAGTACTTATTCTAATTTTGTATCTGAAATGGATGCTCGTTTTGACGATTTAGCAGTGGGGCTTGACCCCGCTGTTACGACCGTTACGAATCCTCCAACTAATTCGGTACGATGGAGTAGTGCTGCTAACAAATGGCAAAAATTTAACGGTACTGCTTGGAATGATTTGGCTGCGATATTTGCCATTTCAATTTCAGGTAATGCAGGTACTGTTACTAATGGCGTATATACTACAGGTTCATATGCTAATCCAGCTTGGATCACATCATTAACCGGTTCTAAAATTACTGGTGATATTGCCGGTAATGCTGGTAGTGCTACAAAACTTGCAACTGCCAGAAACATTAATGGTGTTGCTTTTGATGGTACTAGTGCAATCAGCATTAATACCAACAACTCTGTGACTTTTAACAACACTGGTTCTGGTGTTGCATCGGGTGGAACATTTAATGGTTCTGGTGCAGTTACCGTTAGCTATAACACAATCGGTGCGCCAAGTACTACAGGTGCTAATGCGAGTGGTACTTGGAGTATTTCAATTACAGGTAATGCTGGTACTGTAACAAATGGTGTTTATACGAGTGGTTCATATTCTAATCCAGCTTGGATTACATCATTGGCTGGTTCTAAAATAACAGGGGCCGTTCCGAGTGCAACTTCAGCCACTTCGGCAACAACTGCAACAACTTCAACTCGTGTTGTTACATCAAATTGGATTATTGAAGAATCCGCTGGTGTATTGCAATTCAAAGATTCTGGCGGCACGTTAAAGATGTCTATGCATCCTACAGATGGTTTTACAGTTTATTAAGGAATAAATAATGTTTTATATTTATAATGGAGATTTACCATGGCAGTAACAGTTCGAGGAACCGATATTCTTTTTAATGATGGTACAACCCAAAGTACTGCAGCTTCGGCTGTTCCAAGCCCATCTGCGGGAACACTTGTCGCATCAAGTCTTTATCCGAGTTCAAGTACAGGGTCAACTTCATACGTATTACTTTCTCCGGGTTATAGTTTTTTAGTGGCAGGTACAGTCAGAACTAGAATGCGAGTTAGTTCAGGTTACATCGACTATGGTGCAAGATCAAACGGTTATGGGCGTATTTTTATAAATGGGTCCGCTGTGGGTACAGAGTTAGTGTGCCCTTCAGGAGTCAGTGGTTATTATTATCTTGAACAAGATTTTTCCGTAGCTGCTGGTGATTTTATTCAGTTTGGCATTCGTTCTTCGTCTTCTGGGATAACTATGGGTGGTTCAATGTTTTTAATGATCTCAAATAGAAGGTCTGCTGCTACAATATCTGCGTTACCCAGTAGTAATCCGTTTTAAGGAGGATATATGTATAAAGCAATTCTTAAAGAAGATAATCGTATCATTTATGTTTTTAACACAGAAACTACCGATGATGATCCATCAAACAGTGTTGAAGTACCGGTAGATATTTTTAAAGAGATTTGGCAATCGGGTCGATTTGGAGATTGGGTTTATAATAATGGTACTTTTTCTTATGATCCCGAACCCGAGCTTGTTTTGAAAAACCCAAATAATCCATCTACTGGTACAATTCCGGAAAGTATTCTATGAGTCAACCAATTATTCACATCGGCTGTGTAGCTAATTTGTTTTCTCGGATGATGCATTTTGAAAAAGCGGGTGACATTGAAATTGGACATTCGCATCAATTTGATCATTTAACATTACTTGCTAAAGGTAAACTAAAAGTAACGGTAGAAGGCAAAACTTCTGAGTTCACAGCGCCACATATGATTTATATTCATAAAGATAAAGTACATGAACTTGAAGCTTTAACTGATAATACTGTTGCTTATTGTATTCACGCATTACGGGACAAAAACAATAATGATATTTTAGACCCGAGCATGATCCCTGATGGTATAAATCCAATAGATATTGCTGGACCTTTATGTAAATGATGAAAAATAGAATAATTAGTAATTGGAAATCTGTAAAAAATTTTATAATGCCAAAAGGTGATTTTGTAACTAATACATTGGGTAAAGGTAGGAGGTTTTTATCTTTTTCAGATGCTGAATTCAGAGAAGAAGCCTTTGCTGCATTTGGCATATATGAATTATACGAAGAACCTTTATATAAAAATTTTATAGGAAATCATTATCTTGATGGTGCTTTTACTCATTTACATAAAGACCATGCACCTGATAGATTTTTACATGTGAGATGCAATTGGTTATTAAAGAAACCAATTGAAGGTGGTAATATAATCATAGGCAATAAAGAAATACAAGTTAATGTTGGTGATTTGTGGATATGTTTTGCTTCGGAAGAAATTCATGGTACTACGCCAATAAAAGGTGGTGAAAGAATGATCTGTTCCTTTGGGGCATTGGTTCCTAAAACAAACCTTGATTTAACTCAATTTTCATGATATAATTATATTTAACACGCCTGTCTTATTTTCATAAGACGGGCTTTTTATTTTGTCAATTTTATTAATTTAGCGGGTTATATTATGTCAGTAGAATCTCATGGTGCGACAGCGTTTGATACAACAATGGCTGCTATTGGCAGTAAAGCAACATATACTGGTGCGACCACAAGTGTTTTAGGGTGGATCATGTCTTCAGAATTTGGTGTATTAATCGGTATTATACTTGGTGTCGGTGGTTTCTTAATTAATTGGTATTACAAGTACAAACAAGACAAGCGTGAGCAAGAACTGCACGATCAACGCATGAAAAATGAGGTTAAACCTTTCGGTTTAGAATAACATGATTAATCGTCAAGGTGTAGCTGCACTGGTGTTGAGTGCATCAGCTTTAATTGGAATTGCTGTTCACGAAGGTTATAGAGAAGAGGCGTATATTCCCGTACCCGGAGATGTGCCTACAATCGGTTTTGGCAGCACAACTAACCTTGATGGTAGTCCAGTACGTCTAGGTCAACGAACAACGTCTGTAGAGGCTTTAAAGCGGCTTGGTAAGGATGTTGAGAAGTTCGAAGCAGCAGTCAAAACCTGCGCTCCTGTTCCAATGTATCAATATGAATTTGATGCTTACGTATCACTGACATACAACATTGGTCCAAATGCATTCTGCAAAAGTACACTCGCTAAAAAATTAGTACAATATGATTATGAAGGAGCTTGCAAGGAAATTCTTCGTTGGGATAGATTTCAAGGTAAACCACTAAAAGGTTTAACAATTCGTAGACAAGAAGAATATAAAACTTGCATTGGAGAATGATGACTTGGCAAACTAAATTAATAGCAATATTGTTAGTAGTCGCTAGTTTATTTGCTTGGCACAAATATGAAGTTAATAAAGCAGTCAATAAAACCATTGCTGAACAAACTGCTATTTATAAAAAGCAAGTTGATGAACTAACCATTAAAAGCCTAAAGGTTGAATCTGAATTAAAAACTCAGGTTTCAACAATCAAAGGAGAGAAAGATGCTCAGATTAAAACTCTTGATACTAAGTATCGTATTGCTATTGACAGCTTGCGCCAGCGTCAGGAAAGAAGTTCCTCAAGCAATTCTACCGGAAATTCCTGTAATGCAGAAAGCACCCGACAAATTGATTCAGAGAGATTATTTGGAAGACATGCGGAAATCTCTCTTGGAATTGCTAGAGATGCCGAAGAACTAAAAACGCATTTAAAGGCATGTTATGCTCAATATGATATCATATATGATCAATTAAATAATTACAAATCTAAATAAAAAGACCCCTGAGGGATTCCATTGCGGTTTCCTTCAGGGGTTTTCTTTTTGTTAAGCTACAAAATCTTTTAGTTGTTCAGAACTCATGTATCCAGACTTTCGTTTGACCACCATGTTATCTTGCATCAATAGTAATGTGGGTACACCACGAATAGTATTTTCTGCTGCTGAAACAGGGTCTTCATCAATGTCGATCACATTAACAGGGATTCCAAGATCAACTGATTGAAGTGTTTTCTTTAGTTGTTGACAAGGGTTGCACCAACTAGCACTATAGATTACTAAATTTTTCATTTGATTCCTTTAAATATTTGATTGCGTTTTCTAAAATAGAAATATTATCTTTAGCCATACCAAGTAGACTATTGCAATGTTTACAGAGCAAACCACGTATTTGATTTGTATCATGACAATGATCTACATAAAGATAATTATGCAAATTTTCAGATGATGTTAATCCACAAATTTTACAACTATTGTTTTGATTTGACAATAATTTTAAATAATCCTCTTTTGTTAAACCATATTTATTTTGTATAGACCACCATCTGCTAGAATCTCTCTTCTTTTCTTTGTTTTGTTGATGCCACTTGTCATTATAGATTTTCTGACAATCTTTACAAGCAGCTTTCTTACCATCTGAAGAGTGTTTATAGTTTGAAAAACGGTCTATACTTTTGGTTATATTACATCTAGAACATGTTTTATTTAGCCCAAACATCTTCCCATGTTCCAGTTAAAGCACCTTTTGCATAATCAGTAACTCTTTGTTCAAAGAAATTGGTGTGTGTTGTACCAAGCATACCATCAACCCAAGGTAGAGGATTCTTTTTGACTTTGAAGATACCTTTTAAACCAAGGGCAATTAGTCTACGATCTGCAATATATCGAATGTATTGCTTGACTTCTTCTTTAGTTAGACCTTGCATTTCATTAATACCAAATGCCAGATCAATAAATTTGTCCTCAAGTTCCACCATCTTTTCTGCAATACTGTAAAGCTGAGATTTTAATTCGTCATTCCAAATATGTTTGTTTTCTTTGACAAATTCTCGGAATAATTTGATCATGTTTTCAGTATGGTGTGTTTCGTCTGAAATGCTCCAAGAAATGATCTGCCCCATACCTTTCATTTTACCAAATCGAGTAAAATTCAAGAGCATTACGAATGAGGAAAATAGTTGCATACCTTCAGTAAAAGCACTAAATACCGCTACTTGTTGAGCTATTGATTCTTTATCTTGAGAAATAAACTCTTCAACATAATCGTGTTTAGCTTTCATTTCTTCATATGCAAGAAATTCATTGTATGTTGTTTCTGGCATACCAAGTGTCTCGATAAGATGTGAGTATGCAGCAATGTGAATGGCTTCACGAGCAGCGAAACTTGACAGCATCATACGAATTTCTGGTGCTGGAAATGTAGGTAGATAGTTATTGACATAAGCACCTGCTACGTCAATATCACCTTGTGTGAAGAATCTAAAGATATGGGTAAGAAACTGTTTTTCTTCTTCACTGAGTTTGTTTTTCCAGTCATTAATGTCTTCTAACATTGGAACTTCAGTGTGTAACCAATGCATTTTTTCAGATTCAAGAAACGCATCAAATGCCCAAGGGTAACTGAATGGTTTGAATGAACTACGCTTATCTGTCAATTTTAATTTTTGTTTCATAGAACTCCTAAAAGTGGGCCGAAGCCCACTATTGTACATCAACCTTCACACGCCAAACAAGTTTCATTATTAACTAGTGCGAGTGTATCAATTTCATCCTCAATTCGTTTTCTTTCGATCTTTTGACCAACTTTATCTGCTTTCTTTAACTTTGCACTGCGAACGTAATATAAAGATTTCAGACCTTGTTTCCAAGCTTGGAAATGAACTGCATGTAAATATTTTACATTAACGTCTGGTCTAAAGAAGAGATTTGTACTGATTGCCTGATCCACGAATTGTTGCCTGTCAGAACATTGTTCGATGATCCATCTTTGGTCGATTTCATTTGCAGTCTTGTACACGCTCTTTGTATATTCGTCCATCCACTCTAGATGTTGAACAGAGCCATCATTTGCAATAATACTGGCCCACACATCATCATACCATGATTCTTCTTTACCAAGTGAAGCTTCTTTAATAATTTTATCTAAGAATCTATTCTTGTTTAAGAATGCACCAGAACTTGTGTCTTGACGATATGCGTTTGCTGAGTAGGGTTCAATACTTGGACTGGTGTTGCCCATGATGATTGAACTACTTGCATTAGGGGCGACAGCCATAACATGACTACAACGTTTGATGAATCCGTATTCTTTTGCATCTGGACAAGAACCTCTCTCGATTGCCAAATCATAATTTGCTTTATCAAGTCCTTCACGAATGTGTTTAAAAATCCTAATGTTTGTACCTTTTGCCAATGCACCTTCAAAAGCAAGGTTGTTCTTTTGTAAGTATGCATGATAACCTAAAGCACCCACCCCTACACTACGTTCTCGCATTGCTGAATATTTTGCTCGATAGATTTCATCTGGTGCATTATCAATAAAATAATCAATTACATTATCTAGCATTTCAAGAATATCACGTAGAAAAAGATCATCATTTTTCCATTCATCATAATATTCAAGATTCACAGAAGATAAGCAACAGACTGCTGTTCTTGTTTCAGACGTAGCCAATGAAATCTCACTACAAAGATTTGATCCATGATTTTTAAGGCCCATCTTTTTTTGATACTCAGGAAGACCTTCGTTTGCTCTATCAATGAACCAAATATAAGGTTCACCTGTTTGCATACGAAGTTCCAGCAATTTCATCCAGAGTGCCTTTGCTGAAACAACTTCTGTAACTTTACCATTATGTGGCTGAATTAATTCCCAAGAATCATCTGCTGTTGTGTCAATCATGCATTTCTCAATAATTTGCATGAATTTATCTGTAATGTTAACACCGTGATTTAGGTTGAGAGTCCTGAAGTTTTGATCACCTGTTGGTTTACGCATTTCAAGAAACTGCACAATATCTGGATGACTAATATCAAGATATGCAGCATAAGAACCTCTACGAGTTGTCCCTTGTTTATAGGCTAGACTTGATGCATCATATACTTTGAGGTGTGGCATTACACCGGCAGATTTATCATCTGTGCCACGAATACCTACGTGAATGCCAACACCACCACCCATCATGCTCAACCAATTAGTTTCAGATAAGTTGTTAACAAGACCCTCAGATGTGTCATCTAGGTAGTTTAGATAACAACTGATGGGAAGACCTCGTTTATTGCGACCAAATGAAAGAATAGGTGTTGAGTAGGACAACCAGTGCTTACTTGAGTAGTCATACAGTCTTTGTGCATGGTCTTGGTTGCTTGCAAATGATGCACTCACATATGCGAATCGATCTTGTGGTGAAACTTCATCATCTCTCATATAGGATTCTTTCAGTCTCTTAATTCCTAATTCATCGAACAAAGCATCTCGTGAATAATCTTTTACAATGTTATACATTAAATTTCCTCTTTTACTTCTGTATATTTATCTCTTGCTTCCAATAACGCTTGGGCATCTTCTGTTAGATACTTACTACGATATAGGTCTTCAAGAATTTTACTACCGCTTGCTTTATCAATTGCTTCTTTGCTGGCATAACCGGTGCTGATCCAATCTGAATCAATACGCTCTTCACCAACCCATCGACTACATGCTACGACTTCATTGAATCTATTACGATGCTGTAAACCATCTTGTCTCTGATATGGTTTATGTGTGTCCATACCCAGACTGAATAGAAACTTCTTAAAGTTTTCATCGTCATTTTCAAATTCAGAAGAGTAATTTGGCATTACCTTTACAATTTCTGATTCTGAAATAATACACAAGGCAACAATTGCACTTGGACGAATATATTTTTTAGGTTTTAGGGCCATTACTACAATCCTTAAAAAGAAGCGGAACTTACGAGTATATCACAACATTGGTGATATTTCAAGGTTAATTAAAGCATTTCAATATGCTTATTTTCACCGTTGAATAAAGTTCCACTATATTTGAAATCTAGAACAAATTTGATAACGGCAACTGCCATGCTACCAAAAATAACCACCATGATTGCCATTAAAACTAATGGTAACAAAATTGTTTGCATCATTTTTCCTTTAAATTTGGATTGAGCATAAATTCTAGCAGAAACATTGCATTAACGGCTACAGCAGCTAAATGCGGCATGTCTGGTACGGAGCTATCAGGATCATAGATTTCACCCTTTCTATGGGCTTCTAAGTGCCTATAAAGGGCATCTAGATAACGCTGTTCTGCATTCGGTACTTTCTTCCAGTTATCTCGTTCTTTGTACTTCTTTAGACCGATTGTAAGGTTACGAGCAACTTCAGCAAGAGCATGTGGAGGAATCAGTGTGTACTGAAGCTTATCCTGATCATACTTTGTACCGGGAATTTGTTGATCCAAATTTATACCGTTTAGCATCTTTAGATTGAAATCTTGGATTTCTTGCGTGATTGATTTGTGTAGCATGTTAACTGGTTTCCAAATTTTGTTATTGTTAATGCAGTGTGAGCCAGAAAGTTCAATCGCCATTGAACAATGATCTATTCCTCCGGTATAGTGTCTGTTCATGACACATCCATCACAACCTGCATATTCATCAACAGAACGATACTCTACATCATTGATCTTGATTGTGAAACTGTCGTTACTCATTTTACTAGCTCCAATTTATAATCAAATGGTTTCCAATCTGGAAAAACTGTTTGTAGATTCTCCGGAATACAATCTTTCAAATCGTTACTGACAAAATCACTTGGTTTACGAACTTTATCATTTGCGTCTTTGATGACGTAAACATCATATTTGGATTTAAACTCTGCCACTACATCAATACCTTGACGTTCGTACATTTCAACAGTTTCAATCGCTACTGCTTCTGTAGTTGGAAACTTGCTTAGATTGTTGACTGCGGTTTTGTACAGTGCTTTATTAACGTTCATTCCCAAGTTTTCAAGTTTCTGTAGTAGACCGATGGCTGTAACCATTACATCTACTGTACCATCTAGAACTTCTTCAGGGTTGTTTGTTGCTAGACCATCACAGGTTTCCTTTAGTTCTTCAACAATCAATTTAAACTGTTCTGTTAGGTCTTTGTGAGATACAAGAGTATCTTTACCTGCTAGTTTATTAAACAGATAGCAGTCAGATTGAAAATCTTGCATGTCGTATTCTAGTTCCATTATTGTCCTTTCTTTGCAGATTTAATTAGATCAAAAGCATATTCTGCATCATCCATTGCTTCACGGATGTAAGCAAACCAGAAAAGCGGTAATGATACAACTAGGATTGCATACAGAACTACTTTCAGATTACGATCAACGAACCATTGTACCCAAGGTCTTACCATCATTTTCTCCTTTACTTAACAAAAAAATCCCTACGACTAAGCGTAGGGAGAATTATATCAGATTTTATTGTATGTTTGCAATACCCATTCAGCAAATTTTAATAAATCTTCTGGCGTAGCATTACTTTTCATTGCATTTGCAAGTTGACTAATAATTTGAATATTGTCTTTAGTGTAACCTTTGTTTGGATCAATTCTATCGACGGAAGGAGAATTTTTTGTCACAGCACCATTTCCTTTTATTAAAGGAATACCTAGTATTGGACAAAAATCAGGGATAATAATATCTTCTTCTGTAAGATCGAATTCCAAAGAGTTTTTATTTGCCCTCTTTTTACAACGAGCTACAATATAATGTTCATATTCTTTTTCGCATCTATCTCTGTAATATTTTGAACGATATTGCTTTTTCTTTTCTAAGACTTCTGGGTCATTTTTTGTTTTTTCATAGTATTGCCTAGATTTTTCAATTATTAATTCTTTATTTTCTGAATATCGTTGTAAATCATAATCTTTTCTACAAGATTTACATTCACTACGATATCCTGTTTTTGAATTGGCTTTTCTATGAAAATTAGAAAAATCTAAAGTTTTATTACATTTTATACAAGTTAACATATGGCCTCCTAATGAATTTATTATATCATAATTTGGCCGAAAAATCAAGTTAAATAATTAAACTTTTCAACTTTTCTTTAGATGTTGTTGATTTTCTCGTCCTGTGAACAGAACCACAACAATTGCATCTTATTTCTTCAAATGTGCTGACAGATGTTGTAATTTTTCGACCTGTTTCTACCAGATCAGTACTACCACACGTTCTGCACCTTTTTTCTTCATCATCAAAATATAATGCCGCATTAAAATCAGACCCTGCTTTACCGGCTTGACGAATTTTAACATATACATCATAGAGTAATTCAACATCTTGCATACAATATAACTGCATCTTTTTCATTGCCTCTTCATCACCAGACTGGACTTCTTTCCACAAAGTAATTCCACCAGTAGATAGTTTACGACCAAGATTGAAATACTCCCCGATTGAGTCAAGTTTATTACTCGGAAGTTTTAGATTTTTTTTGGCTAATGCAAGTGTGTCGAGAATTTTTACAGATGGTAATGCTGGAAAACCATGATATAATGCTCTTGTTTGTACCACTTTATGATCAAAACCAAGCGAATTATGAGCAAGAATTGCATCTGCTTGTTCATACAATTCAAACAATTCTGCTACTATTCTTCCATCGTCTTGTTGTTTAATTTCATTTGGTGTAAGTGCTAGTGAAAAGGTTGTTGGTGAACCAAACCAACGCCAAGATGCACATAGAATCCAACCTCCTTCGGTGACTATATTGTCTTGTGAAAGATTAATATTGTATCTACCAAATGTCATTACGGTTGATGCTGCTGTTTCTAAATCAAGTACCAGAATTCGTGGACCTTTCTTTTTGAAAGCTACATTTTCTGGATTGTATTCTGGTGTTGGAACTTCTGCATCCCATTCCCAATCAATGAGTTCTGCATTAGTAGTTCTATTGTAGATATCGTTTACGGTTGATTTACCAATACCTAAAATTGCACCAATTGCACGACTAGACAGACCTTCAGCTTTTAATGCAATTACTTTATCGATTGTTTCTTGTGAGTGTTTCATTTAGTTCCTTATCATGATCGAGCAAGACAATCTTTAATTTCTACATTCGGTGATGTATTAAACCATAGATTGTTTGGATTGTGTATTTGTGGGTATGACTTATTTAAAGCCACACCTAATGCAGAATACAATGATTCAGCTTCAGCTTTTGTCATTGAAATGGTTGTTCCATCTTCAAGAGTGATTGTAATATTATTTTCTACCTTGATCATACGTTTCCTTCAATAATAGTAGCGTCTTCTTTGTATACCCAATTTAGAGCATTAAATACACCATCACGCTCTCTTGTCCAGTATGCTTTATCATCAATAAAACGCACTTCGAATTCTTCACCAACATGTTTGTTGTACCAAAGCAACGGATTACTGCATTTCAAAATTTTAATCTTCATTAGCTATTTCTCCTATGAATGTCCGAATTGTATCATAGTCGTAGTTCTTTGTCAAGATACCCTTTTGAAACAATTTCTTTCGTTCTGCACCATTTTTACCTTTTTCTAAACCCATAAGTTCTAATACTTTGTCCTTATCAGATTCTTTAAGTTTATTAAAAGCGGTGTTAACTTTCTTTATCCAACCATTGTGACGAAACCGAGTATCTTCTTCACGTTCTAGATAGTCAGCGCATTCTCGCAGTAATGCTGGTAGATCATTAGGATACCACCATTGCATCAATCGCATATAAGCATTCTCAGCTTTACCTAGAAATGCATTAACCTGTCGATGAAGAACACCACGAACCAACTGTGTATCATCATGTGTATGATCCAATACATGCTGCTTCGGTGGAATGTCAAGGCCAGTAACCAAGCATTTATTATTTTGTTCTTTAATGAGTTGTTCACGCACATGTTTAACGTCCGTTGTATTATATAAGTCTATTGTCATCAGAAACCACCCAATCTATGTTCTAGTCTAGCTACAGTCAACTCATAGTTATAAATGGCTTCCTGCAATTCTTCAATTTCATTGGCAGCTTCATCAAGTAAATCAGCAATACGATCAGGCTTACCTTCTTGCACAGACTTACGGTGTGGAATGTTTCTTCGAATTTCTGCACGTTTACGTAGTCTATAAATCAACGATTCTTCTTTCATGATAAATATAGATACCTTTCTTGAATTGTTTTTTGTGCAATGCGACTGGTATCTAGTTCTACGAACTGAATAGTTACTTCCGTAATTCTCCATTTCACCGAATCGTCACCCCAATCTCTTTCTCGCTGATTACTTCTGGCTTCATCGAAAGTGGCAAAGCGTGTATCACCTTCAAACCAACTTATTCCACCAGACCAACCACTATTATCTACTCTATAATATTTAATCATATTGCGATCTTTCTTTCGTCCATGAAATCATAAATATCACTAGGGTCTTTCCAGCTTCGTTTCATGTAAGCACATTGCCAGTACATTTGCAGCATCTTTTGCCAAGTACCTTCCTGTTCAACACCATGACAATCTGTATAAGCGAATGGTTGGGGATAGAGGCGCTTAAATTCACTGAACAGTACCTGCATAACCTCTTGCTCTGTTCGTGCGTCCTGAAGGGCTTTCATGGCCTTTGCTGGACCGTATTTAACTTCAGACAGATCGTAACCACAATAAGTATCGGCTGTATCACCAGCTAAGACTTGCAGTGCTAGGAACTTTAGACCAGTACCTTTTACGGTCTGCTTGTCTTTGTACAGTTCACCAACATCTGGAATGACCTCAAGCTTCCAATCGTCTTTTTCATACAACCAGTTAAAAATCGTAACACCTTGACATTGATAGCTGTCTTTGTCAACACTACACAATACAGCTTCTCTGTTTGCGTTCAAGTACTCATATGCTCGGATAGTTACAACATCATCAACTTCATAGTCTGTTACAATTTGCGCCCCATACTTTTTACGCATGTGATTTCTTGTTGCTTCAAGATGCACAGGTTTAATCATATCAGCACGATTGCTTTTATAGGGTTTTGGTAGTGCTAATCTATGTCTGAATGTCTCTCCACCACCTAAATAGACTTCAACATTATCACACCAAGTAAACTTCTGAATACTTTCCATGAATTTGTTTACTGTACTGAGTGCGATTGATACATCTACCTCTTTTTGAACATCTTCAATTTCGTAATCATCTGGATTGAATTCAAACCCTTTGTCAATTACGAATTTCTTTAGTTCTGTACGGTTCTTGAATTCTTTAGTATTGCCTGACTTTTTAATGGTAGCAATGATTGACCTTTGTTCAGCACCAGCAGCGAATCTGTAGGCTATTAAGTCGCCATCTACAATTAGTGTTCTGTCACTCATTCTTTACACCCTTGATTAGATAAATGAATACATCTAGACCCTTTTGTCTAGCTTGTACGATCATGTTTGCAGTACCTTTACTTTCACCATCCCATACTGCAATTAAGGCATCGGCATAGTTTGCCATTTCTGCATTGCGAATTGGACCTGCACGTTTACCGTGTGTATTCCAGTCAGCAGGGAATCGCTTGACTACAATATTTAAATTCTTTGCGAGAAGTTCACCAAGGTAGTCTACACCTCGTGCAGCACCGGAAACAATCTCTGTAGCTTTAAAACCAGATTTCTCATAGGCAATCTTCACAGCATTGAAGTCTGTAATTTCTCTACCACCAGCAATAATAACTTTCATAAGAACCCCTAAAGAAAAACCCGAAGGTTTTATCCTCCGGGTCACTGAAATTAACTACGAGCTACATCAATGGTTTCGATAATCTCATTACTCTTTTTCTTGAGGTCATCGACTTTGTTGCTAACGATTGCTTTGGCTACTGCCGAAAGGATCGCTGGTTCCAAACCAGATTCTTTAGCTTCAGTTTTGATTTCTTTAATCTGTTCAGCAAGTGATTGCTCTTCAGAATAAAGACGTACTAGTTTTGCGATTGCTTCTTTCTTTTGCATTTCAATCCTTTTTAATTACAGACTTACTCATCCATGTTAGATTCAATAGAACAACTGCAAACCAAGTGTAGAAGTTATACGGAATCGCTAGGATGGGAAACAATGTATTGAGTGACCAGATCACAGCCAAGGGTCCAAACACAATGAGTAGACCCAAGAAGGCAATGAAAACTAGTGTGCTAACAATATCAGCAGTATATTTTGTCATTTACCTTCTCCTTGATTAAAAGGGCATGTCTTCTTCGTCAGCAGTTTCAGCAGCGGGTTTTGCTTTAGGTGCTTTTGCTGGCGCTGGCTTCTCAGCCTTTGCTGGTGCAGGAGCAGCAGAACCTTCATCGCTGAATTCATCACCGGGATTGTAATCACTTTCTTGAGCAACGTATTCGATCATGTTAGTGACTAGAACGTTCTTTAGATAGAGTGAAGCAGTGCCGTTGTTACGATCAAAACGATCAATGCTAATAGAACCAAGAGAACCATTAGCAGGTAGTTTGCTATTAGTTACATCAACTAGAGTTGAACCGACCTTTTCGAAGACCTTGGGCTTGTATAGATCAGGAACAGGCTTGCCAGTTTTACCTAGCTCTGTTGACTTACGTAGAGTAATAACCCATACGTTCTTGCCAGCATCTTCTGGAGGTGCTACTTTGTAGATACCTTCAAAATCACTGGTTTTAACTTTCTTGACAGAGACTTTAGAATCTACGCTTTTAGCGAACTCTTCAAAGGCATCAACAGTGTCTTCATCAGCAATAGCAATAGAAGCTTTCCATTCATCTGGCTTTGGGTCTTGTCCGGGTTTTACATAAGCTTTTACTGGTTTGTTGATGCAAACATATAGAAGCATACCTGTTAGTTTGTTCATAATTATTTCCTTTCGACTAATTATTTAAAGACTACTCTTAGAACGGTAAGAGTCAACCGAAATGAGATTATAACAAATCTCAGATTCATTGTCAAGTGGTGGGTCAGGCTGGACTTGAACCAGCACTATCTCGATTATGAGTCGAGGGCTTCACCTTTAAGCTACTGACCCTCGATATCAAGCTCTTTTGAATTGAGTGACCTGTACCTGTCGTGGTTCAACAAAGAACCATTCTTCATATTCTGACCCATTGTATGATTGATACCAACCATCAAACTGTACATATAGGCTTTCATTGTCAGTAAAGAACTTATACACAGACCAGTATTCCCGACCCATTTCTTCACCACCATAATTGTCTATGTGTTCAAATGAAATTCCTTCATCAGACAGTTTCTTTCGGAAGTCTGTTACTTCGTCAGAATCCCATCTAGTATTTTCGGTGAGTTCTGAATGAAAGAATTCATTGATGATATCTGAATCTAGTTCATTTAGAAGATCAGTTACTTTTTGTTTTAAAGACATGTTCAATCCTTTCAAGGTTTGTATGCTGAAAATACCTTACAGGTAATTTCTTGTGGTTTAACAAAATGCCATGCACTATACTCATTACCATTATAAGATGAATAATGACAATTGATACGAACATAACCTTTTACTTCAGTTCCTTCATATACAGCAAATACTGTATAAACAGGATATTCGCTAAGATCATATGAATCTACGAGATTATCCATTTGACCTTGATTATATAGGTCATTGTCAAAGGTAGAAGAATCATATGAAACTTTTAGATTTACATCAGTTAGAGCAATGTTGATGCCACGTTCAATACCATATTCTGGTTTGTGACCTTGTAGATTTGCAGCAATATCTCCTGAATTATGTTTAAGATATTCATTGAATGCAGTCTTAAAACGTTCATGCCATGATAGAGAATTACGAAGCTCTTTGATCTTATCTTGTGCTTCTTTTTGAATCTTAGCAATTTGCTCTTCAACAGTCAATTCAGTCGTAGATTTAGTTCGTGCCATTTTCAAGTTCCTTTCTGATGTTCTCAAACTTCATTGTATCACACAAATCGAATACTTGAGGATAGTAATCGATTGCCCAATCTCTAAACCAACCACTGCATAATGTAGTACATACTTTATCTAGTGCTTTGATGTATGCATGTCGTACTGGATAATTCCAGTCTTTAGGTACAAGAAAACGCTCGATAGCAATGACTTGTGTTTCTTCAGCTACGCACTTGATTTTATCATCAACTGATAGTTTATCCCACAAATCTTTTTCGCACCATGCCATAGTCGAATCACGCTGGAGTTGAGTATACAACGGTTTGTCGTGATATGCAACAAGTTCATGCAAATAATCATGATTGTATTTCTTAGTCACATAGTCATCAAAGAAATCGTCAACTGACTTTTTCAAACTAGGGTGACCTTGTGGAAATTCTTTCATTGTCATTTCAATACGTTGCTGCAAAAATCCTTTATCTGCAACAGACAGGTTGATACACTTGTATTTTTCAGGAATGTATTTGTGATAGTGCGTGATGTGTTTCTGAAAGCTCAGATTACGCCACAAATGACTACGTTTGATAATTGACAAACCACGCAAATTCATTACGTTTAGTTCATGACCATTGAAGTTTACTTTATGATGTGAACCATAATAAAATGCAAGTTTAGCATTGTTTAGAAATTTAGGATCGTGCCATTCAGAACCTTCAATTGGTTCATCACTGATGATATCCCAATCAGTAGTATCCTTGATTTTTAATTCAGGATTCCAATATGCTAATGCTCGTGAACCAATCAAAACTTTCATGACTTTCCTTTCAACATACTGAAGTGTACCATACTTTGATGCACTTTAGCATGTCGCCGGTCCCTACACCGGTTTCATACTGTCTTGTTACATCCGGGCGACGACCCTTTGGCCTTTGAACTCCGCAGTGTACCACGCCATCAGCACATCTGTTTTTCCAATCCATTCCGCTACGCAGTTTGGGTTTGACGGGGCTTACACCCGCCTCGCTTCAAGTGTGCCGCTAACTCTAGGGATGTGAGCAACAGGCATAAGCGGGATTAATTATATGTGCTAGTTACGTTCTCTAGCTTGGTATATCGTCACCAACGTAGCAAATACGCTATTCTAAGTACCTTTCGGTTGCCAGCTACGGCTCTTAGTGAAGAATAGCATCACCGTTTCCCATCCCGAATGGGTTCTTGGTACGACTGGAGGGATTCAAACCCCCGACCAATAACTTAGAAGGTTACTGCTCTGTTCACTGAGCTACAGTCGTGTTATTCCAATGATCTACATGCGTATGTTTACCTGCACATATTCTACTACAATATGGACCCTTCTTACCTTTACTTCGATTTGCTTTCACATCTCTTAAAAATTTCCATGATTCTCTTCCACAATTTGGACAAATAAATTCATAAATCTTTGCAGGTTTATCAATCATTGCTTTTGCTGAATTTTCTTCACGAGTAAGAAGTTGTAAGTTTTCAATTCTATCATCTGTAAAATCTTCATTTATATGGTCAACCGTTTCTTCTTCAAGAAGTTCTCTTCCTAAATATTGTTCCATCAATAATCTGGGATAAGACTTTGTTTGTCTGGTTCCATCATCATGAATTATAACTACATGTTTTCTTCCGTCTTTTCTAAGATATGGTCCATAGATTCTCATTTAATTCTCCTATAACTGGTGGGCGATCAGGGATTCGAACCCTGAAGTCAAAGACGCTTGAGCTTAAATCAAGTGCGGTTACCAATTTCGCCAATCGCCCATATTGTTATTGTACGAGAATGTCAAGCAATACTTGAATTATACCTCAGAATCTTCTTTCTTGTCAACCTCTCTCAAAATATTTTCTTTGATGTTTAGTCGAGCAATTAAATTCAGATCACTCTTTGGCATGCTCATGCTAGAACGTAGTATACCATGTTCATCCCATTGCTGTAAAGTTTTATATTCATCGTTGTATTTATACAACATATTAGAATTCCTTTTCGCATTGATAATTCCAACCACCTACATCCCAAGTGTTAAATGTAGATTTTGAAATCTTTATCACATGTTCAGGTAATACCTTAGATGTGCCAGAAAACCACTCTTCCTCAAAAGCACAAGACATGGAAGCTAACCAATGTTCATGTTCCAATTCGTAGAACCACCAAGGTAATACATTGTTCCAACTCATCATTAACCTCCAATTACCAGCTTCTCAGCTTCTTGCACATAGTAATCAAAGTCGATATCACCATCAAAGTCTTTCATGTTGTTACATGTCTTGACATTCCAAGCAGTATCGATACCTAAACGACGATCACCATTGTCTTCTTTACCTTCCAGTGCTGGCATCAACTTGATCAGTTTACCACCATTTTTAGAAGGATAGTAACGACAGATGTTTTGTTGTGGTACAACACGACCATCTTCGTATTCTAACACTAGCGAAGAACTACGAGGTACTTTTGTGCGTAGCATAAAATCAAAGATGTTTCCGGCATTGAAATGATTTTCAACGAATTGACGGATATCAGTACCATGTAGCATAGCAGCTTCAGCAGCCATTGGAACAACCAATGCAGACTGGTTCTGATGCCATCCTAGACCTTCGTATTGATAAGCACCCTTACGCTTTGTCTTGCCGTTAGTGTAGACAGCGATATAGTTATTAACATCACGAATGATCATCTTTGAATAGTCTACAAATTCAAGCTCAAGACCTACATCTTTTTGCCATTGAGTGCAGATTTCTTTGTACTGCTCTTCGGTTTCACGCAGCATAGCAACAGTCAAACCATCAGTATTCAACTGGATAAGCTTTAGACCATTGATCTGCAATAGACGATCAGCAAGCATCAGCAGTGACAACTGACCATTGATTGTAATCGACATGGTGAACTTAGGATCATAGAACACAGAATACTTGTCGTTTGATTTACCATATGTACCGTTCAGTGCAAGCTTGAGCATGGCATTCTCAGCAGTGCCTTTTGCATAAGACTTGCGCTGTTCGTACATGTCTTTGTAAATCACACAGAAATCTTTACTCAAATGCTCAGGATAAATTTCATTTGAGATGGCAATGTTTGGATACATAGAACTTACGTCAGCATCACGAATCATATACTTAGATGTTTCTTTTGCAATACGTTCAGACAGTGAAGCATGAACACCACCTACACCGAAATCGATGCGATAACCGTCTACAACAACGTTTAGAGTCTCAGCCACACGGTAGCATCCCCAATACGATTTCTTGGGCACACGGACCTTTTTAGGCTTCTTTGTGAGGTCTGGTAGACCATCAGCATCAAGAGGATATTCTGTTACATGATTACCTTGTGCATCGAACAGGTATTCGGTAGCCTTTAGCTCTTCTTCTTCGATCCAACCCATAGGATGTTCACGCTTGAACTCTTCAAGGTCTGCATCTGTTGGTTTAGTTTTGAACTTCTTACGCTTGACAGTCATTTCTGCGTACTTTGCAACATCACCTAGTTCATGCTCTTCAAGCTCAGAAAACACTCCTTTGGTTTCGGTGATTACCTGACGAGAAAACCAATCATAGACAGCCTGAAATTCTGGACGATCAAACCTGTAGTACTTGAACAGGCAGTCAGCAATAGCGATTTTGGTACGCTTGGTTTGATTCAGAACTTTCTTACCGTCCTTGAATACATGCAGTTTTACACCAGCTTCATCTAGTTTCATCTGGAAGTATTCAGCACCGATCTTTGTATCGTCTGCATTCAATACAACATTACCCATTGTCTCTGACATTTTGAATCGGAAGTCAACTTGTTCCTGAGACTTCAGCAGGAATTGTCGAGTTGCTTCTACGTCATGCTCGTTGTAAGCTACGATCTTTGCAATGTCTTCTTCTGACAGTTCAGCATTGATATCGAATGGTAGGTCTTCGATGTTATCAAGACGCATGTTGAATTCCAGCATTTTAAGGCTGGTTGACTTTGCTTTGTTGTTGAAGTGATGGATACGATAGAGGTCCAACTGCTTGATGAACTGCTCTTCAGAACGGATGGTGTTACCGAAACCGTTATCTTTGAAAGAGTCAATCTGTTCTTGTGCCCATGCAAACACTTTGTGTGCAATACCTAGACCTGTCTTTGGTAGACGATCACGCTGTAGGATGAACTTGTGAACAATTGGGTAGTCGAATCCAATGTTGTTAAAACCAACAAGGAAATGCTCATTTTCAGCAATGTAGTCAACGCATTTTAGAACACCTTGATAATCATTCTGGAACTTAGAACACACAAAAGTTTTCTTGAACTTACCATCAGCACGAACAACACTGAAGGTGAAAGCTTCTTTGTATGTCTCAATGTCATATACCCATAGCTTTGTCAATTCCATCTTTTACTGCTCCAAATAAAGAAAACCTAGAGTCTATCACAACTCTAGGCTTCTGTCAACTTCAATTTGCGTTGTTGTTCAACCATTCGTCAAGGTTGTGCAACGTATGTGTTTCGTTATCATAGTACACCATACCAGCAGGACCAGTGATACCACAAATACGATTCTTACTGAGTACAACTTTTGTAGTGTTGCGCTCAATGGGGTCTTCAGCATACTTATTCCGACTTAGCAGAATGTTAGCAGATGCAGACTTAATGATAGTAGAACTACCTTGAATTTCTTCTTCGGTGAAGTTAGCACCTTGTGAAGAATTCGCAGTACCAGCAGCAGATTTACGAACGTGGTTGATAAAGATCAAAGTTACATTGTGACTCTTGATGATGCCTTTAGCCCACTTCATAAACAATGCTTGTTCATCGATACCTAGACCATCCAGAATATCCTGCAATGGATCAAGCACAATGATTCTGCAACCGCACGATACTACCAGTTCTTCAACAGTATCTTGAATTTCTTCAATACTACCATCACGGTTATCCAATAGGAAGAATCGGTGTTGACCATCTTCATTGTAGAACAACTCATTTGCTTTCTCACGAACGTTGTCAGATTCTAGCAATTGCTTCTTTGCACCATCGTCTTGAATCAATGACAACTTACGACTCAAATGCCGACCTAGCAAAGTTTCACCATATTGACCAGAATCAAGTTCCATAGAAACGATACCAATCTTGTGTGGTGAATTGAAAATCCAGTAGTAAATCATTTCGTTAACGAACGATGTTTTACCTAGACCAGTACCAGCGGCAACGTTAATAATGTGACCCAATGGAAGACCACCAACCAACATGTCGTTCAATGTCTTCATGAATGGTGGAAATGGTACTTTAGGAATTACTGCCTGTTCCAAAATCTTGGAGTATAGATCACCAGAACCAACCACGCCAACAGGCGTATAACGCTTTGCATTGTAGAAGTCTGCAACAAAGTCTTTACCTGCATCGTTTTCAAGATATTCGTTTGCATCTTTATAACGCAGACCCATTACCTTGACTTTACCTTTTGGTAATGCCTTAACTACATTCTCGATTGCCTCTTTACCTGCCTTGTCATTGTCATAGCATAGAATGATGTTATCAAACGAATCAAAGAACTTGTATTGACCTGCAATCTGTTTGTGCGAGTTTGCACCGGTAGTTGGACTAACGACAGCAGTTTCAAACGTACTACCACGAGTTTTAGCATAGTCAGCAAGCATTTGATATGCAGACAACGCATCAACTTCACCTTCGGTAATTACGATGTACTTACCACCACGATTGAATCGGAATTGACCGAATAGCTCACAATCAGCACCAGTACGACCAATAGAACGAAAGTTCTTTGGTACTTCACGAATCTTGTAACCGGTCAATTGACCTTCTTGTGTTACAGGATAGTACTGTTCGATCACTTCACCTGTGTTCTCTGAATAAGCATAACGGACACCAAAATATTTACTGACTTCATCAGTAATGCCACGGAAACCTTTAGCACCGACTGAAGTTTCTGACTTGATCTCATTACGCTGATCTTCAGTAATCACCGGTTTGTTACTAGGTTTCACTTCCATAATTTCTTCCTTTCCTACAGTCGATTTCACTCTCGATGGTTTCTTTCTATTGTCTTTCAATTGACTGCGATACTCCTGACTTACAGAAGTATCACCACAGACAAAACAATGGTGGCTACCATCTTCATAGATAGCCTTACCATCAGATGAACCGCACTTTTCACAACTTGTGTGTTTAATAAACTGCGCCATTACTCTCCTGTTTTAAGTAGCCATTTATTTGAAATAGCTTTAAAGCTCCGATCATGAACACTTTCTGACTTAAACACAATACCTTCACGTTCAGAACCATTCAAACGTGACTTACCTTCAGCTTCACTGAGGATAGTCTGAATGCTGCTACCTACTAGGGTAACACCTTCAGCTAGAATTGGTACATGATTCAGACCAAGACGTTCACAAGCTGCTTTAAGCTGCGAAGGCAAAATATATTCACCTGTCCTAGTATTGTACATGTCGTAAACGTAGAAGTCAAGTACAACTTTGTATTGATTTCCTTGGATACCTTCACCAATCATTTCACCTTGAATAGCCATTCCCTTCATGCTGTTTCGACGCATAATACCTTCGATATCATACTTTTTGGCAGTCTTCCAGAAACTATTGTTTTCATCTTCTTTCAGATCAAGGTTGCGTGAACACACATGGAACTGATCTTCATCATCAAGATAGAAGGTACAAGATGAACCATCAAGTTTTTCTGTAACAGACCATGTATCTTCCATGAACTTGTCAAACTGTTTACTAAGGTTCTGAATACGCTCTTGATCAGTCTTTGGTACTAGTGCAGGGAAATTACCACGTACTTGACCAGCAAGCTGTGCAGGAATTGGACGTTCCCACTTTTGAACATTCAATGGTACAGATACATCTAGGTCTTCAAATAGAAGACTCTCGATATTTTTACAAGTTGGCTCAAGAGGTAGCAACAGACCTTGTGAGATTTGACCACGTAGTTTTACTGTACGTAGGCGTTCGCCTTTAACACCATTGTATTCACGGGGTTCAGTACCTTTGGTCAAAAATGGTGCTAGTTCGTTTGGAACCCAAGAATCGATTTCTAGGTACACCGCAAGAGAATTTACTTTAAATTCATTTTTCTTTACTACAACTTTCCAACCACCAACTGTTGCTACTTCAATTTGATCTGCACCCTCAATAGGATCGATAGCATCGATTTTACGAATTGTTGCCATTGCACGTTCTGACATTACATATCTCCTTCTGCACGAATTCCTACAAAAACTGGAAATCTTGGTACTTTGTATCCGTTACCTACATCAAAATATTTGACTTTAGCTAACTTACCAATCAATCCGTCACGTTCAGCCCACATTGTATCACGAAGTTTGTCCGTAAAACCACTACCGCATGTAAAAACTTCACCTTCTTTTGTCTGCAAGATCAATGCACCCATTGTGTCAAGTGCTTTCATGCCAGCTTTAGCAGTACTACGTTCAGTGCGACCTAACTCATTAATCTTAGCTTCATTTGTATTTGTATACTTTGGTTCAAAACCAATGACCAAAAACTCGTTGTCAACAAAGCGTTTTACTTTTTGTAGTTCTGGATTCTTTGTTCCAGAACGACCGCATTTGTATTTAGCATCTGCATCACGAAGCATGATACCTTCTGCACCCTGCGCCAGCATTTCAACTTCAAACTCATCAATGTTGTACATGTCTTCTACTGCAAAATGCTCAAGCAATGTGACTCTATCAAGTGGTGAATCTTTTAGTTTATTTTTGACATAAGCATATCGAGCTAACCAAGTTTCAGTGGGATGATACTTATCAAAAACCCAAAAAGTAAAATCAGGTTCTCCATCGTGTCGCATAACACCACTTGTGCTTTGATTAAATACATCAGGAGCGTTTTTATTACCGACGATAAGCTCACCGTCCATACCTTCGAAGAAATCAGCGTGGCGCTTGAAATAAGCCTGAATAGAAGTATTTGGGATTGGTTTGAGACTGCGTGAGTATCCTACACCACCAAAAACTACACAGCGAATACCATCTAGCTTTTCGGACATGTACATATTTGCTGGCGCAGTCTTTACTTTGCTATGCTCGATAGCAAGAAGCGGCTTGAAACCTTCTGGAATCATTCTTGATCCTCCTTAGGAATTGAACATGCGATGATTGTACCATAACTTGGTGTAGAAATGTAACCCATGTAGCATGCATCACCTTCTTTTAGTGATTCATCAAATTCTTTTCTATCATAAAAAGTATTATGAATCACTTGATACGGGTACTGTCTAGTGAAGTCTTTCACATGTGGTTCACTATCGAGATAGTTTTGTTTGAAAATACCACACTTTGGTGCAGCATAGCCGACAAAGAAGGCATGAGGATGAATGTGATTAATGCTTTTTACATTGTGATTATTTCTTTTCGCAAATTCTAGCAGTGCTTTCTTTGCTTTTTGTTCGGTTTTTGTCATCGTGGACCTACTTTCATGATTCGATATCGCTTGTTACCAATCTTCAGATAAAGACCTGCGTAGTAAAACATCTTTGGTGATTGCCAGATTAACTTAGGAACCACCATAAGAAAGATTCTCCAATGTTTTAACAATGGCATCTGCAATTTTGGTTAAATGCTCTACACGTAGTTTTTCTGTCGGGAACTGACCGAGCCAACCCGAATATTCTTTGAAGTGATACTCATAAACTTTAGTTCCACCAACATCAGGGAACGCACAATATAGCATGCCATAACGAAGTCTGACGTAACCAACAATGTATGTTACACCATCAAGACCTTCGTAAATTACGTCATACTGTTCTGGACAAGCACCACAAGTACCGATGAATTTCAGACCATTGATTACATAATCAGGTTTGTTATTTGCATATTGACTGTCGTAAGGTTTCATTCTTCATCCCATTCTTTCAAAATTTCACAAGCTTCATCCCAACCATCCCAATTGTCTACACCAGCCGCTTCTAATGCACACAACCAACGATCACGTTCAAGAAGTTTGTAATATTCATCTTGTGGAACCATTACAATTTTATCACCAACTTTCATTTTTCACCTTTCAGTTTATTGATTTCTTCTTGCAACTTTAGCTCAACAAGTTCAAGTGTTTGTTTACCAATATTACTTTCTGCGACTTTTTCTGTAGCATACGCACCTGCCATCAACCACATTGTTTTCTCAGATGGTAGGAAAACTTTAAATATACCACAGCAGATCAAAAGCACAAAGGGCCACTTATAGAATTTACCACGATTCTTCCAATTTGATTCGTTCGCCATAAGATAACCAAAAACATATAGTGCATAAATAACTGCCGTTGATACAAAAATAAGACCAAGGAAATTAGACATGGAACTAATAACACCCGCAAAATAAACTAACAATGCCAATGTCATTTCAATACTCCTAGAATCATATTAATACCTTGAATTACTTGCATCTGTTCCATTGGGTTTAGTTGTTGCCATGCACGACCATTACCAAACTTAGCAGATACTGCTTGCCAAAAACGTTCTACGTCACTCACTTTAACTCCTTTGGTAAATTTCAATTACTTCAGTAGCATGTCGCTTTAGACGATCAATTTCTACTTCACCTTTGATTTCAACATAGTCTATATCAGTTTGATTTACAGCATCATCTATTGGTTGAGCCATGTCTAGTTCTTCAAACATATAGTCAATTTCATCTCTATTAAGAGCTTTTAGTGTAGCATTATCCGGTACTTCAATTGCGTAAGTTTTGCAGATTGTTACGTTTACTTCATACCATTTACTCATGCTAACCTTTCGTTTCTGTATGCAAGTTCTTTGACAAGCAAATCTTCAACATATGTACCTTGAATTTGTGTTTGTGTTCGAAGGATATTACGAATATGCTCTGTTGTCAAGTCACACAAATGAATATAGTGTTTTGGTTGATCACCCATTCTACCATAAGAACCCCATGTAAAAGCCATGCGTTGTTTCTCAAATGGATCATCAGTTGTAACTGTTAGGTCTTCTGCTTCTACTTCATTGATTGAACGGCGAATATAATCATTACCACCATCTACAATGTACAGTTCACCTGAGATTTTATCGGTGTACTCTTTATAGTCGTGTCGGTGATAACTACGAAGGTAAGTACCGTCGGGTGTGATAATTGCGTTGCGTAAGATGATTTCTGTCATAGTTCCTCCACTTCCGTTCCGTTGATTTCAGTTTTGTAGTATAGCACATAATCAGAGAGTAAACCCATTGAATCAATATAACTTACTTTCCACTTAGGTAGAATCATTCCAATTCCTTCAATTGCAGAAATATCACCTACAGCAATACGTCTTGCAATAAATCGTTCTAGATTTTCCATATCTATTTCAAAGATATATTCACAGAATTCTTTTAAAAGTTCATCTTTATCTACATGTGGAAAAAATTCAAATTCAACTTCAGTTTCAACTGTCACTGTATATTTCATTACCAACCCTCCATAGGAAATTCCATATAAACTTGCACTTGATTACGAATCTCATTTGTGATTTTATCAGCACGATCTGTACTCTGGCTTACACGAGCAAACCAACGCCAACCATCTTTATTGGCACGTACACCTTGGTGAAAAGACTCACAATCAAAACCATAAAGAATACCAGATTGTGCTTTCTTTAGTTTCAATCCACCTGTTCGTACTGCATCTTCTACAATCGGATGCCAAGTTTTGTAGATCATTTCCTCTGGTACATCGAGATTGATTGTACCAACTGCAAATTCAGTAGGTGCAACATCTGCATTGACTAACCCGAGAATGTGAGTAGAATGATACTCTGGTGTAGCATAGTTCGGTTGACCATTCGCTGTACTGCGTGGTACATCGTCATGATGCCAACCGGGAATGCAAGGATACCAACCTTTCATCAGCATATGTGTTCGACTATCGAGTACAACACGATCGTGTTGCCAACTCGTAGGTAGAGCATCAATGAAGGCTCGTGTGATTGGACCACCATTGATCCATGCGAATTCTAGATCGCAGTTAAAGAACATTGGTTCATTCTTAATAGTAGGAACATCCCACTCTGCATTGAACTCACCCATATTGAACACAGTGCTGTGAAATTGCATGATTACCTTTCGATTTTAGGGTTGACGATTACGCCGGGACTCTTACGTAGTTGCATCAAATGCCACATTGCATCTTGCTGGTTGCAAATATACGTCTTGTCCTGAATTGTACCACAGGATTTAACTTCCTGCCAAACCAGTTTGACTGTATGTTGACTTGTTGTTTTCTTCCAACCACTTCCTGATCGATTCTGCACGTTCATTGATTTGCCTTTCGTATTCACACTTCATTTCTTCGGTTGCTGGAACGTACATTGTATTACGAGTTTCAAAGCTTCCATCAGAAAATTTCTTTAGAACCGTAGATGTACGTACATTAGGACAAGAACCAAGATGTGGATGATCTAGAACTACTTCTAAACCAGCTACTTCATTCTTTGCATCCCACATCCAATAGTACGGTTCACCAATGAAGTGAACGATTGGTTTATCAATTTTAGTTGTCATGTTACAATTTCCTTTCAATGTTACATCAGTTAATACTGTAGTTATAAAAATAATTCAACCCTGAGTTCAACCCTTGAGACAAACCCTCTCGACTCCCCCTGATCCCCCTCAAGGACTGAATTGTACAGAGTTTCGCAAGTCTTGTCAAGAGGGTGGCAAGAAAATATTTTTACACAAGGTCTTGCACACCTGCATTGTATGTGATATGATTCGTTCATGTCAACACTAATGAAAGGAACAGACATGCTACTCAAGGAACAATTTGAAGCAACCATCGCACGTATTGGTATTGAAGATGACACCGACTATGATCTTGCCAGCATCATCTGGAAACGTTGTGAAGATGCCATGATTGGTAAGACTTCACAAGAACCTGTACTTTTGACCAAACCTAGTAAATTTAAACCTGCAACCGAACAACTGACTCTACAAGAGGTACAATTTCTAAATCAATTATTTGCTGAAATGCTCACACTTAGTTCATATAATCAGAGTGAACTCAAGTTTGTCATTCAAGAGTACTGGCAACGTTGTGATCCAGAAAATCCTAAAACCCAAGAAATTTTTGATGCATTGAATGAACTACGTACCAAGCAGCGTAAGTTTAAGAAACTACACAATCAGCTTGCCGCAATCCAACGTAAACTGAAGAAAAGTCGCTAATGAAACCGAAGAAACGCTATACACTGGTTGCCACTTGCTTTGACCGTAAAGGTCGAATCCTAGGTACTGGTACAAATAACTACAATAAGTCTCACCCTCTAATGCAGCACTTTGCTGTTAAAGCAGGTGAGTCTGATGAAAAGATTTATTTGCATGCAGAACTATCTGCTGTGCTACAATCTGGTCGCAAAGAGATTGACAGCATCCTTGTACAGCGTTTTCATTCTAACGGTGATATGGCGAATGCAATGCCTTGTCCTACGTGTCAACAGATGCTGAAATCTTTTGGTGTGCGTCTGGTTCGTTTTACTCATGAAGAAGGGATCAAAGAATATGAAGTGTCCGTTTAAACTTAAACTTGAAATTGTAGAATTTGCAAATGGTAAATTTGCAGTAAGAAAAAAACGTTTTTTATTGCCTGATCTTTATTATAGTAAACACGAATGCTATGCTTGGCGTGATCCTGTACACGTTATGTCCTATTGTGCAGTTGATACCCTAGAAGAAGCCAAGGATATTCTTCATAGGTCTACATTGAAAATTAAGAAAATTCATCATGGCGAAACAATCTGAACTTGATGATGTATATATGGGTACTGCAATTTTGCATTCTCGGTTGTCCAAAGCCAAGAGAGCGCAAGTTGGTGCAGTACTAGTTACAAGCCACGGTGTAACTCTTACTGGATTTAATGGTACTCCTTCTGGTCTATCTAATGAGTGTGAAACATTTAATACTGTACACAATAACGTACCAGTTTATGTAACTAAACCTGAAGTTATCCATGCAGAACTCAACTGCATCATGAAAGCTGCTCGTGAAGGTGTAAGTTGTATTGGTGCAACAGTCTATGTTACGCTATCACCTTGTGTACAATGCAGTGCTATGCTGATTCAATCTGGTGTAAAACGTGTTGTATATAAACAACCGTATCGAGATTTATCTGGAGTCCTTTTGTTGCAGAAGGCAAATGTTCTGGTACAATCTTTTCATGAAACTCAGAAAGGTTAATATGAAACTACACCCAACACTTCAGACTCGACTTAAGACTACTAAAGAACGTTATGAACAAGTAACATTGTTTGCTGAAAAGCTACCAATGTTTGCTGATCAAATTATCAGTAGCGAATACACTGGTGATGAATATTGTTCATTGGCTCGTTATTATAAGGGAATGTATTTTAATTGGGATATCAATTGGAGTGTACATCGACCAACTAATTACGCTGAAGATCAACCTTATGAAATTGGTTTGGTTAATGTTTATATTAACTGCATGAGTCTATTTCATGATGATTTGTATTCATTTGCTCGTAGTGAACTAGATAAAGTTATTGGTAAAATCAAATTTTATTTCTACGATGATCTGAATAGTACATTTTATTTTAAACCAGATGAAGTTGAAGTTGGTCTAGATGCTATTGTTGAATGGTATAATTCAACCAAGGCACAAGCTGATATTCAACTCAAGGAAATCAAACGTAAAGAACTTAAGCGACAACTGAAGGAGTTAGAATAATGCCAACTCTCTATCTTATTCGTGGCGTTCCCGGTTCTGGTAAATCTACTTTTGCTAAAGTACTACGTGAACAAGGTATTGTAGATTTTGTATTTGAAGCTGATGATTATTTTGTTGATCGTGATACCTATAAATTCAAAGCTGAGAATATTGGTAGAGCACATGAACTATGTCAATTCAACACTCGTACTATGTTGAATCGTGGTCATAGTGTAGCAGTTTCGAATACTTCAGTTTCAGAATGGGAAGTTGGTATTTATGAAACAATGGCAATTGAATGTAATGCTCAATTTGTAAGTATTATTGTAGAAAATCGTCATGGTAATAAAAATATCCATGATTGCTCAGATGAAAAAGTAGAGCAAATGAGAAAAAAATTTAGTGTAAAATTATGATAGATTATAATGATATAAAGTGGGATGAATTTTTATATTATGATGAAGAAAGTCTTTCTTGTTTAAAATGGAAAATTGATATCACAAATTGTTTTCATAAGAAAAGAATTTTAGCTCATAAAAATTCGCAAGCAGGTACAAAACAATATCGAAAAAATGGTAATCCTAAAGCTTGGGTAGTTACATATAAAGGGAAACAATATGTTTCACATAGAATAATTGCTGTGTTATTATTAAAAGAAGATATTTCAGATAAAGTTATAGATCATCTTGATAGAAATCCGTTCAACAACAAGATTTCAAATTTAAAAATTAAATCTATAGCTGAAAATAATAGAAATATGCCTAAAAATAAAAACAATAAAACAGGAGTTACAGGTGTCTGTTATACCGAGAGAAATGGTTTTAGTTACTATATTGCAACATGGTCTGTGAATGGTAAATCAAAAAATAAACGTTATTCTTGTTTAAAATATGGAAAAGAAAAAGCTTTTCAACTCGCATGTAAATGCCGAGAAAGCATGCTAAAATCTTTAAATGATAATGGTTGTAACTATGAGGAAAATCATGGAAAATAAACTTTTAAAATACTCAGAAGCTTTTGATTTGGTACAACGAGGTTTGGCTACTATGAAGAATGATGGTAAATTTACTACGTTTAAATATGCCCCTAAAGCAATGTACGAATATTTGTGGCATGAAGTACCTAATTTAATGGAATGTCGAGGTGTTGTATTTTGTAGTTCTACGCATGAATTAGTGCAGGCAGCACCACGTAAATCATTCAATTACCTTGAGCGTGGTTGGTGGGCTAATGCCTCTAGAACTACTCAGGTTGAAATGTTCAAAAAGATCAATGGGTATATGGCATGTGCTACAATCCACAATGGTGAACTTGTTGTATCTACTACAGGTACTACCACATCAGATTATGCTAAATGGGCTAAAGAACTAATCGAAAAAGATTGGAAGCTTTATGATATGGTCATTGATTGTGAAACTACTACATTATTTGAAGTAGTAGTACCACAAGACCCACATATTGTTGAAGAACGAGAAGGTTTACATCTACTTGGTTGGCGTGAAAAAGAAAACGGTAAATTTCACCCTAATGGTAGACCAATTGTTTGCGATCTGGAGTCTGCTCTGCAAATGGCAGATGAAGACAAAGGTGAAGGTTTCATGGTTTATCCTGTGGGAGTTCACAATACATGTTGTAAAATCAAGACACCTTACTATGTTGGTAAGAAGAAATTGATGCGTATGACAGCAAAGAATGTAGAGTTGATGTATACTCAGACGAGAACTATCGAGAATCAACTTCCTGAGATGTGGAAGTTTGCGCCTCGGATGATCATGGAGCATCACACAAAAGAAGTCTGGTCAAACTCTACTGATCAAGAGCGTAGAAAGTTTTTGGAGTATATCGAATAATGCAAGGTCACAATTTCAACAGAACACTTCATGCTAAAGGCATGTTTGTATACTGTGGTCGTTGTGGTCTTGTTCGCCTTGGTAATCGTGCAACAGAAAAACAAATTAACAAACCATGTATTGGATTACGTGAACTTGAAGATGAAGAATATCTGAAGTTAAAAGGTATGTTGAAAGGTAAGTAATGGAGTATCCAATTAAAACACCAAGTGGGAAGACTTATGTTACAATTGTTGATGTTAATGAAAATTTATTTAATATTCGACTCGATACATATCACAATCTGTCAGTAGTCCTTGACAAGAAGTGCATTTCAGATATGATTGAAATTTTAAAAAGGGTAAATAATGAAAATTTTCACAAGTGATCTCCATTTCGGACATAACCGAATTGTAGAGTTTACAAATCGTGCTGTTGATTGTGGTTCGCAAAGTAATCACACGCAATGGCTCATTGATCTTTGGAATACTGAAGTTTCTGCTGGTGATGTTGTCTATCATCTTGGCGACTTTTCATTCTTTAAAAAATACGAAGATGTTGCTGGTGTAGCATGTCAATTAAAAGGTAATAAGATTTTCATCAAAGGTAATCATGATCGCCGTGAGCATTTGGATCAACTTGTAAAAGATGATCTGATTGTAGCATGGTATGATTACAAGGAAATCAAACTTAGTGATACTTCTGTAGTACTTTTCCATTTTCCTATTGCTTCGTGGCATAAACAAGGATATGGTGCGTACCATTTACATGGTCATTGTCATGGTAATTTTAAGGATTCACATGGGAAAATGCTTGACGTAGGCATTGACAGCATGTATAATTTGTATGGAGTTCACGGTTTTATTGATGAAAACCAAATCCACGAAATTATGAAAGAAAAAGAATTATATCTTGCAGATCAACATAGAAAGGATTTATCTTGACAATTAGCGCAACAGTAATCGCAGACAGTATTAGTCCAGAAGGTGTACGTATCACTACACTAGAATTAGAATACCCTCGTTTTATTCATGCTGAACTAATGACACATCGTGTGTTCAGTCGAAATAGTGCATCGAGTCGTGCTATTCCAATCAAGACAATGCTCGACACCATTACATTTAATCCTGCTCGTCCTGTGCATTGGGGTAAAAACCAAGCAGGTATGCAAGCAAAAGAAGAGCTAGAGCAACCGAATAAAATTCGGGCACAGTCTATTTGGAATGCAGCAATGATCAGTTCTGTTAAGTTTTCGGAACAGATGCACGATGCTGGTGTACACAAGCAAATTGCCAATCGTATTACAGAACCGTTCCAGCATATGAAAGTAGTTGTAACATCCACTGAGTGGAATAATTGGGATTGGCTACGCAATCATCCTGATGCACAACCTGAAATTAAAATACTTGCAGAAAAAACAATTGAAGCTCGTGCAAATTCTACACCTCAGAAATTAAAACATGGTGAATGGCATGTACCTTATGTTAAAACATATCGTGATGTACAAACCGGAATTCTTCATTATCTAGATGAAAAAGACAAGTATATCTCTGCACATGAAGCTATCATGATTAGTGCAAGTTGCTGTGCCCAAACCTCATACCGTAAGTCAGATACCAGTCTAGAAAAGGCAGAAACGATCTACAAGCGATTAATTGAGAGTGAACCATGTCATGCCTCACCCGTAGAGCATCAAGCCGCTGTGATCGATTTCAGTTATGTTATTGAAGGTGAATCAAAGACTTGGCCTGTTGGTATTACGCACATTGATCGTGAAGGTAATCTATGGTCCGGTAATTTCCGTGGTTGGGTGCAGTATCGCCAACTTGTACCTAATAATGCAAAGAAAGGTTAATTATGATTAACGAATTTGATATTAAAGATTGGCAAATGTTGACCGAACCTTTACAATTGAAAGAATTGAAAGAAAAAGATTTATTTAGTTTTGAAGGTAGTGATTCTGTGTTTAAATTTTATGCAAAGTTTGGTGAACGAATTATTGCTACATTTAAAGATGATGATTCATTATTTGCATTACCTGATTTTCTAAAAGTATACAAATGGCAAAAGCTGGTGTAAACAAAAGTAAAGCACACAAACAACTCATGAAGATGGTAGCTGAAAGTTCTGGCTATCTTCTTTATGAAGTCGAAGATGTGTTAGACCATTTGATTGGTAACATTCAATTACTACTTGCGGAAGGTATAGACGTAAAGTTATCAGGTCTTGGTACAATCAGGGTTTCTCCTATGAATGTAAATAATACGTTGCATGGTAAGAAAGTGTGTTATACTACGCATCGTCTGTCGTTAGCAACAGATGAACCAATGCGTAGATACTTACAGGAGAACTATGTTGGAAGATCAAATCCCGATGAATTGCAAGACGAGCGAAAGCAAGTCGGTGTGGCCCTTTCCGATGCACAACGGACAAAGAACGGAGGAAAGTCAGAAGCTTCTGGACACTAAGCGTTTTCCTAAACAAAAGGAAGACACTTCAGATTGGGAAGAAGCTCTGCTATAATAATGAAAATACTAAGTATAGATAAAATCCTAAGCACAAAAGGGTTACCATCGTGGATTTATAAAGCTGCATTTGAATTAAAAGTAGGTGGTTATCTTCCGACTGGAGAATTCTTTGAAAAGCTAGATGATGTGGAACTACAGCATTTACGAGAGTGTGCAAAGAATATAAGTACAAAAGATTTTTTTAGTTTTGAAACAATGTCAAGAGAAGCTGAAGAAAATCTTGAATTCTTATCTTTGTTATGCTTTATTCTTGCTGTTGGTGAAGGTGAAGTAGATATAACACCTGATATGCTTTCTACATTACTTGAATCATTGTTTATTTTCATCAGTATTGAATACATGTATCGTCAATCAGAAATTGATGTTATGCGTGAAAACTATTCTTTAATTGACGGTAGTAAATCAGTAATTAAAGCGAAAGGATCAAAATGAGAGTTCATATTGGTAGATTTCCCAAAGATGGAAGTGATCGTAAAATTTCTGTTAAACTGCATAAATGGGATAGCTGGAATGCTGATAACACTCTTGCTATAATTGCACATCCTCTTTTGATTCAATTAAAAGAAAAGAAACATGGTGCGCCATTAGTTGATGATGAAGATGTTCCAGATGATTTAAAATCAACATCAGCACCACCAAAAGAAAATGATTATGATGTAGATGCGAATCACTTTAAACGTTGGGATTGGGTGATGGATGAAATGATCTTTGCAATGCAAGAAATTGCACGAGAAGATGATGGTGATTCACAATTCTATGATCATTCGGAAGTTGATGAATCTGCTGATATAAACACACAAGTAAAGCAAATGAAAGTAGATCGTGCTGGTTTACAAGCTTATCACGATAGGATTCAAAATGGTTGCCGATTATTTGGTAAATACTTTCAAAATCTTTGGGATTAATCATGAAAACATATGAAGAGTTGGAACGTGAAGCATATATAAATGGTTATATGAATCTCGCTAGTTCATACGCTACAATTATCGATACTCAAGAACAATTATCGATGGTTGATGGTATTGACTATGATCAATCGGATGAAATTGACGAACTAATTGAAGATGTTGAATACTGGAGGAAAAGAGCAATTGAAGCAGAAGGTATCCTTGAATCGCTCGAAAAATAAATCGAGAAGTATTGACAAAGCAATTGAAATTGATGTATACTCTAGGTTCTCTGAATCTGATTTAGAGTTTGTACATAAAGAAGATGAAGAAAGTGCATTGTATCTAATGGATAGTTACAATGAGTTTAACCAAGAAAGGAAATGTTATGACTGAACAAGAATTTAAACAAGCTCTAGATAAAGTGGTACTAGAAGGTATTAACAAACTTGGTCCCGGTGTAGTACTAGGTGGTCTAGCAATTGTTAGTCGTTTTACTGAAGTTGTATACGACATGAATACTGTAGCAAATCTACAGGCTGCAACTCAAAAAGCAGCAGAAGAATCTGGTTCACTAAGCAAAGCCAATGACTGAAGACGAATTTGAGTACAGACTTCAAAAGTTGGTTCATGAAGCTAATCAAGAAGAAGTACCAATTGATTACATTTATTCAATTTTAAATCGTCAAACAATCATTGCCGAAACCATATTGCGTCTAGGCATTGAAAAAGCATACAAAGAAAGGTTTCACTGATGAAATACGTAGTTAAGTTCACAAACGGATGCTGGAAAGTTTTCGATACTGTTCAGTATTCTGACTTCATGCTCTGCAACCTCAAGACTGAGGCAGAGTTTCATTGCAAGCGTTTGAACGCTAAAGGTTAAAACCTTTCTGCCTGCGGGGTTATTCCTACAGGCTATTTTTCTGTGCTACAATACACCCACAGTCAGCCAACAAAGTTGACTTCTCATCATCAACAAACAAGGAGTAATCTAATGAAACACCAAGCCGAATACGAAGTACTGATTGTTCGCAACACTTGCGTCAATCGTTTGTACGATGTGGTTCGTGTAGACTACATGAATGAAGATGTAGAATTCATTGCACAAGCACTTGAATATGAAGATGCTGTGGGTCTTGTTGTCGAACTTGAAGAAACCAACTAATTGATTGAATAAAATGCAATCCTCTTACTTTAAAACCAGCAAAGAAAAAGCTCGTAAATTTCGTCGTGAGTACGATGATGAACATCAGAATCGTCAATTTGAAAAGAAACGTGAGAAATATCGTGATGAACGTAGGAAACAAAAACGTCCAGAAAATTGGGGTTGAAGAATGAACGAACGAATTAAAGAACTTACTGTAGAGGCTAACGATCAAACTGGTAATAAGTTTGATTTAAATCATAAGCCCTTAGATGCTTTCTTGGGAAAGTTCGCCGAGTTGATTGTTCAGGAATGCGCTAAAGTGTCAGCAACAAAAGCAGGAGTGTATGATAAAGACGCATTTGTTGCCAAACGGATTAAAGAACATTTCGGAGTTGAAGAATGAAATCTTGGTTGTGGAAAATCGCTATAGTTATTTTTATCGGTTGGGCACTCATTGACTACAATCAAACTGTCAATGAAGAACGGTTAAAGCGACAATCTATCGAGCAAGAATTTAAAGAGAGAGAAAAGCAATGCATTGTCGATGCCTTGTATCATGAAGCTCGTGGTGAAGGTGAATTTGGTATGAAAGCTGTAGCAAATGTAATTCACAATCGCTATGAGCATCCTGCCTTTCCCAATACCTATTGTGGTATAATCAATCAACGTAAACAGTTCAGTTATACGCTGGAAGATAAGCCGCAGGGTGGTATGCTCAAGGCATTGCACCGTGATCGTCAAGCGTACAAAACCGCAGAACAAATTGCCGATGAAATGCTAGAAGGTAGTTTCCAAAAGTTTCTACCATCTACAGTTCTGTGGTATACTACGCACAAGGTTAAAAATTATTGGACTAAAACCAAAAAGGTTGTAGCCCATATTGGCAACCACAAGTTTTACTCTGATAAGGAAAAGAAATGAAGATTGTAGCTACAGATATTCCAAAGACAATTGAAGATTATCAAATTGCGCTAAATGCTGCATTTGAAGGTGGTAAAGCTTATGGTGCTGCTATTGAACGTGAAGAATGCGCTAAACTAGCTGAGAAATTTGATGAAGCTGAAACTTTCGAAGATTGTTGTCCCGATGTAATTGCAAAAGCAATTAGAGAAAGAATTTAAATGATTCGCTGGATTGGAACAGGTGCATACTTGATTGGTATGATCTTGACTGCACTGAATATCTACCCATTGAATCTAATCTTTGGTGCAATTGGTGGTGTAATGTGGTGCATTGCCGGTGTACAATACAAGGATAAAGCGTTGATTCTGGTAGAGGCTGCATCTGCTGGTATCTATTTGTTTGGTTTGGTTCTGTGGGGATTAAAATGAATATTCAAATCATTGCACAAAATTTACACGATACAATTGTCGGTAAGGAATTGTATCTTGCTGAAGAAAAACTAAAATGCAAAAGTAACGATCCATGTGTTCAGCGAGTTGCGTCTGTTATTACGAAAATGTTAGAACTCAATATTGATGAACTCAAGCGCATTCTTAAAGATGTAGAGGAATGCAAATGAAATACTATACAATCGTCTACCCCGGTGAATTTGGTCAGCTCGTTAAAGAAACATTTAGTGAAGATCAAATTATTCGGTCATATTACAAATATTGGTATGGTAAAATGGTACAAGCCAATAAACATGATATGATTAGTAGGGAGCGATGTATTGACGATTGGATTGTTGTGCATTGGGCACTAGAGACAGACCAGTTTGGTAACAAATTGCAATAAATTGTAACAATGACCCTTTAATTTGCTCAAGTATTCGCACAAGTCAAAAATTCGTGTATAATTGATTCCATCGCAACACACTGATGGAGAAAGCAATGAAAGAAGTTATCTTCGCTATGGACAAAGGTGAAACTCGTGAAGATGAAAATCGTGACTGTACCGTTCGTGCCCTTGCCAACGCTGCACTAATGGACTATGATGATGCACATGAACTGCTGGCGTATCATGGTCGTCCATCACGCCGTGGTGCTAAGTTCTCTACAATGTTCCCTGCTTATGCTGAAGCTGGTTTCACCAAGGTAACTGCTTTTGGTACTACTAAAGCTTCTCGCTATGTTCGTCATCATTTTGGTAACATGATCGAAGATTGTGAAAAAGGTATTACCCTCGAAAATTTTTGCAAAAAATACAACAAGGGTCGCTACATTGTGGTATACTCTGGTCATGCACTTGCAGTTGTCAATGGTCAGATCATCGACAAGTTTGCAAACCCTGCTAACAAACGTGTTGTTCTCGCTTTTTCTAAACCTTAAACTGAAAGGAAACTTCAAATGAACTCTTCTAAAGCTCTCGCTTCTCTGATCGAAAAATCCAACGGTAAAATGCTTACCGTTACTTTCATCAAACAAGATGGTAGTGAACGCACCCTGAACGGTCGTCTTGGTGTTCGTAAATACATCAAAGGTTCTTCCCTGAAGAAAAATTCACCCGAATACATCACTATCTACGATGTACAGAACAAAGGTTATCGTAGTGTAAATCGTGACACAATCGTTGCTGTTCGTTGTGAAGGTATCGAGGCAGTTGCAGTAAAATAATTGACTAGTCCGTGGGGTTATCCTCACGGGCTTTGTTTTTTTGTGCTATAATTCATCTCATACGTTAACTACTCAAAGGATTTCAAACATGAACTGCGAACAACTCTTCTCTCAAGCTGATGCTGCTGGTCGTGCTGCTGTTGCAAATATGCAGGTTCGTCCAATGGTTGTAACTCAGCATGCAAACCCTCTGGATGATTCTTCTGCTCCTGTTCGTCAGTACTATGTTGAAGATGGTGTTTGTGGTTTTGCATGGGTTAAAATCCGTCCTGCTCGTGGTGAGTTTGTCAAGTGGTTGAAGAAAAATAATATTGGTAAGACCGATAGTTTTGAAGGTGGTTATATGATCTGGATTAGCGACTATAACCAGAGTATGCAGAAGAAAGAAACGTATGCTCGTGCATTTGCTAAAGTACTGCAAGACAACGGCATTAAAGCTTACGGTATGTCTCGGATGGATTAATTGGAGTTATCATGGATAAAATTATCGTCACATATTTCACTGATAAAGATTTCTATTATTTCAATCTACCTTACGGTGAGTGGGTAGTTAATGGTAAAGAATATACGAATCAGAATTATAAATCTGAACAGATTACTTCAAAAGAAGAACCCGTGATTTTTAAGATTGAACGAAAAACTCATATTACTAAATATAAAAATGTAAATGAAAATACAATTTGTCTTAGTACGAGTGCATATGAAGATTCACTTGAGAGACATAAATCAAAAGGTAAATGGTGTAATCTTGATGAAATATATGTATTTGAATCACTTGAAGATGAATTTGCATATAAAAAGTTTCTACGTGATTGGAAACCAGTAGCAGAACAGCAGATTCTAAAGCATCGAGTTGAAACTGAAATTCGACATGCAATGATTGAGCATGATTCACCTTTCATTAAGTCGCTATTTTGTATTGACCAAGAACGACCTGAATTGGTACAAGTTGAATTTGCACGATTTCAAAAATACATTGTTGAAGCTTGGTTGAAAGAACACAATGTAACTGATTATGATTTTCCTAATCACAGTCATCTTGAATATTTCAAAATGGGTAAAACTTATGTGTTTACTAATTCTGGAACTCGCAATGAATACAATGGTCAGAATCCGGTACGTGTAATGTCGTATCGAGATGCTGAAGAACTTCTAGAATCCGAAAAGAAAAAGATTGAAGGTAAATTGTATTCTGTGCTATGTAGTCTTCGGGAAATCCCTGATGTAAATGTGCGTCAGGTTATCACTGAGATTGAAGCTGTACAAAAGTATCTATCTGATACAGCATATGGTCGTGTATCTAAAGCTGATGTTTCAAATCGTTGTCGTAATGATCTGCAAAAAATTGTAACAAGACTGGAGAACTTGAGCAAACAAGCAATTTCTGGTGTATAGTCAACTAAACTGACAATTGTATACCTTGAAAATATTTTTAATTTATGATATAATAGTTAATTATATTTTATGAGGTATACAATGAAAACATGTACGAAATGCAAACAAGAAAAACCATTTGAATCATTTGCAAAAGCAAAAACCAGAAAATCTGGTTATCAATCTGCTTGTAAAGAATGTAACGCAAAGTATCGTCGTGAAAATTCAGAGAAAATAAAATCTTTAAATATTACTTATTATTTATCAAACAGAGAAGAAATATTAGAACAAAAGAAAGAATATTATCTTGAAAATCGAGAGCAAATTCTTTCTCAAAAGGTTTTATATCACGAAGAAAACAGACAAAAGATTCTAGAATACAGAAAAAAGTATCTTGAAGAAAATACCGAAAAAGTAAAAGAATGGTATCAAAATAATAAAGATCGAGTTGCAAGAAATTCCGCAAAACGACGAGCAAGAAGACTTAATGCAACACCTCTTTGGTTATCAGATGAACAAAGGACCGAGATTGATGTTTTATACTTTCTTTGTAGAATGATTTCGGAAGATACTGGTGTTGAACATCATGTTGATCATATCATACCATTGAAAGGTAAGACTGTTTGTGGACTACACGTACCTTGGAATCTGAGAATTGTGCCAAAAGATATTAATTTAAAGAAGAACAATAAATTAGACGAATCACTTGAAAACTGTTGTATCTTGCCAACAGATTAGTTGACTAAGTTCAGGGGTTAATTTAATATTGAATTTTTATGGTACAATCATTCCATCAACAACACAGGAGCTAGATCATGAAAGTTTACAAATTTTATGCTGACCCCGGACATGAATGGTTAGCAGTAAAAGTCAAAGAATTACATGAATTGAATATTCTTTTTAAAATCAGCAACTACAGTTATGTTCGTGGAAAGACAGCTTATTTGGAAGGCGATTGCGATGCTGCAGAATTTTTCAAGGCTTATCGTGAAAAGCATGGTGTAGACCCGAAATACGTGTATAATCACACCGACAATCGCAGTCCAATTCGTAGTTACGATTCGGTAACCGCAAACAAGATTGTCAATGTCGTTTTTCAAAAGGAAGCAAAATGATTGAATATAATGGTAAACAGGTTCTGATTTCTGATATTCTGCACGATGCTGCTGATATCTTTTTGCGTTATAATATTCATGACACCGCACCACGATATCGATTAATGTATACAGGTGGACACCTTATTGGGAAATATTCTCTACAAAAAAGTGTAGCTGAAGCAGAGCGTTTTTCATGCTGTGCAGTGGATGCTGCAATCGCACATGCGTTCGGTCTTGAACGCTGGTGTGATGATGTTCAAAAGCTTTCAAAGAAAGTCAAACAAGGTCTTCGTAAAATGGGTTGTCCAACTGGTTCTAGTACTGCATTCTCAAAGTATGGTGAAACTCCTTATTATACAGAAGAGAAACATGAAATACAGGGCATGCGTTATATGTGGCTCAAATGGGCTGCTATGATGGCAGAAGAGCAAGGTGTCTAATGTTTCGACTACTGGCTAAAGCACTTGGTGAAAAAGCTGGAAAAAGATAACAATGAAGCAAACAAAATCGCTTGGATTCGTGTTATAATTCTAGCTCAAGCTGTATCAACCAATCTTTTTATTGTTGCTGGTGTAATCAAACATTGGTGAATAGGAGTTTATATGCGAAAGTTCAGTGAAGTTCTAGAAGACTATCTCGATGAACGTGATAAACTAAACGGTGATTACTATGATAATAAATTCATCGGTTCCAGAACTGATGGTAGGTATCGTATGATTGAATATGCACAAGAGATGGACGCAATGATTCATGGAGTTGATAATGATCAAAATTGAAAAAGTCGAAGGTATTCCAATGATTACAGAGTATAGTGTTACTATCTTACTGAAAGATATACCGCATACAGAATACTTTCATGATCAACAGCAGGTGAAAAATGTACTTGATAAACTGGATAAACTCGGTAAAAAGTACATTCTATCTGCTACTTTGCATCCTGTGCATTGAGGTATAATATGCCAAGGAAAAAGAAAAAAGAACCGAAACAGAGGAATTGGACGGTTCAACATGTAATGCGAAAAGGTGTACAAAAGCACCGAAACAAAAAGCGAGAAGCTAAACAGAAAGGATATGATAATGAGTAATTTTTTGGATAAACTATTTTCAGCACAAACAGTATTTATTTTGGCTTTAATCAATCTAGGTATTGTTATTTTCACAGGTAATGTTCCTGCAATTTGCGGTTGGCTTGTTGCTGCTATCGGTGCTGGTCAACTGATGATTCTAGGAAAATAATCATGGGTTCAGGTGATCGTTTTACTTGCGGCAATTCAAATGGTTTCGGACTTGGTTTTTACTACACTAAATTTCCATTTGCTCATACAATCAGTATTAATTTTTTGTTCTGGTATGTAAGTATTGGAATTGGAAAAGCGTATGACGAATAAATATTCAGAATATTGGTCATGGGAGAATAGGCATCTACGCCTTGATATCACTCGATATGGTATCAATGGTAAGATGTTCTATTTGATGCAACCAGATGAATTACTTGAATCAATTCAGATTCTGAATAAACAGATCGACAGTTACAAACCAAGTATTTCAGGTATCGATATTCCAGCACAAGAACGTCACTCAGAACACATTGCAGCATGGCAAAATGCTCAATACAATCTAAGTCAGAAAGGATACAATCATGCAAGATAACAAAACCGAAGGATTTTATTATGCAAGTTGAACTAGCGAAAGAAAATAAAGATGGTAGTGCAGTTTTTACTTTCGACATGACACCACAGGAAACTAAGATGATGGTCCTGTACGGCATCAAATGCGCCCTAGAAGCTGCTTTGAAAGATGCTGAAGCTTGGGATGGTGATAAGGACTTGAAAGCCCTAGAAGGTGAATCTGCTGGTCTTAACGAATAACCCTACAGTTTGATCAACTTTCGTTAGACTCCAAAAATCTGTGCTACAATTCAGTCATCGACAACACAATGAGGTTAGCATGAAAGCTTACAAACATCTGGTAAAATATGCGCTGGCGCAGGGTTACAACATCAGCGTTTGGGACGGTGAAGAGTGGCAAGTTAGCCATAGTAACAAATACCAAAGTATTATCGATGCAATTGAATCTGTAGAAGAAGCAAACATCGTTATCCGTGTTCCAGAATATGGTAATCGGGTAGCATGGGCTTTGATTATCCCGTTTGGTCTTGAGGATGATGAAACTGTAGCAGATTACGGTGACAATGAATTTATGATGAAGTGGTCGCTGGAATACGATAAATCTGTGGTATAATTAAGTCTTCAACAATATAGGAGTTTAAAATGGGTCTTGATATGTATGCTTACTCTGTTCCTGCGAGTGCAGTCAAGGGTGATTTTGAGGCAGATTTCGAATTTAAAAAAGAACTTGCATACTGGCGTAAACACAATGCTTTGCATGCTTGGATGGAAGACTTGTATCGTAACAAGGGTGGCAATGCTGAATCGTTCAATTGCATCCCTCTGCAACTGACAATAGAAGATTTGAATAACCTGATTTCTGATGCAAAACGCAGCAAACTAAAATCTGCAAAGGGTCTCGGTTGGGGTAGTCAGTACGATTATACAGAAGAAATTGCAAACGAAGATATCAAATTTGCACACAAAGCTCTCGCTGAAATTGACAAGGGATATGCTGTATATTATGATTCTTGGTGGTAATTCAAAAATCTGTGCTATAATCTAGTCTTCAACAACACAGGAGTGTAATATGTCTCAAACATCATCCCTTTGGCAGCAACAATGCAAGATCATGGAACGATTCAACTTCGAAAAAGTGCAACGTACTATGCAAGCTCTTGGCTGGCGTTGGCGTGGCGAAGACCCTACACTGGAGCAGATCAAGGGAACTGCCGAAATGCTCATTAGTTGTGTTACACGAGCAATTGAGGAAGGTTGGGAGAGTCCTTTTCTCAGCACCAGCACAGGCGGTTTCAAAGCCTCTGGTCATCTGATCAATGGAAACTGGATTTTGTCTCTTGAGTTTGTTGTAGCTCAAGAAGATGGTCAATATATCTGAAAGGAATAAAATGTTTATTGAATTGCATTATAAAAATGTAGAAGGTAATCCTGCTTTTATTATTAATACAAATTGCATCATTGCAGTTGATACTCTCGATGATGATGATACGGCGGCATTGAGTGTATCATATGGACAAAATTGTGAAACAGTTAAGGTTGTAGAATCATATGAAGAAATCGCATCACGACTTTCTGGTGTTTGAAATTCTGTGATACAATAGAAGCTCAACAACTGGAGAATCTTATGAAAGCAGCAAGAGAATTGCCTCGCAAAGCTCGTCAAGCATACAATCCCGGCAGCAACTTTGATCGTGAAGGTCAATGGTTGATTGGCAAATATCTTGGTCAATTTTGGGTTACTGGTACTGTTGTAGAGTCTCGTGTTAAGTACGGTGGTAAAGTACAGCATACAATTGTGTCTGATTCTCCTACAATTGTCAATGATGAATCTCGTGCTATTGGTACACGTTTTACTGTAGAAGAATCTGAAATTTTTCACGTAGAATTCGGCACAGAGCAAATTTCTGCTGTATAATCTAGTCTTCAACAACTGATGGAGTTCAAATTGAAAATCACTTCTTACGCAAACGCTTTCATCCTGCAAGTCAACAAAAACGGTAAACAGCGAATTGAAACTGTAGGTGTTGACAATAAGATCAAAGTGCGTAAAAGCATGTTTGCTGCAAAATGGTGTCTCACGCATGAACTGACTGTAGCTCGTAAAAATGAAATGAAAATTCTTGAGCAAATTCGTCAGGAATGCTACGCTGGTGCAAAAGTTAGTGTATAATCTAGTCATTGCAACAAACCAAGGAAACTATCATGGCATACGTTAGCGAACAAGTCATCAACAAAGCTCGTGCTGCACTGAAAGCTTTGAACAAGGAGTATGGTGTCAAGGCTACGCTGTCTGGTAAAAACAGCAGCAGTCTCACCCTGAAGATTTCGGAAGGTTCTATTGACTTCATTGGCAACTATTGCGATACCATCATTGAGCGCAAGCATTATATGAACGATGCAGATTCGGTTGTCAAGTATGTACAAATTAGTGGTAGTATTCAGATCAATCAATACTATCTTGATACTCAATTCTCCGGTAAAGCTTTGGAATATCTGGAGAAAGCAAAAGCAATTATGCATGTTGATCATTGGGATGAATCTGATATCATGACCGATTATTTTCACTGTGCGTATTACGTTAGTATGAATGTCGGTCGTTGGGATAAACCTTATAAACTTACAAAATAAATTCAAAAATCCTATTGCCCTTTCGGACTAAAAATCCGTTAGGGCTTTT